>ENA-OQVM01004841-OQVM01004841.1-marine-metagenome-genome-assembly--contig:-NODE-4841-length-13359-cov-6.782262_pt1 | contig 13359 bp, 14 predicted proteins | sample MGYA00237776_ERZ505498 | MGnify/ENA primary metagenome ERZ505498 (study PRJEB26159, sample SAMN06265151) | marine metagenome | isolation source: Helgoland LTER site | place: Germany:Helgoland, sampling... | reverse complement strand
CATCCGTCTGAATCGCATATTCTGGGTGCAGTGGGAATCCCAAACCGGACTCTTCTGACCCGACCAATCCACTAGATGGCGTATATGAGCTTTACTATTACGCATAAGGTTGAACAAAAGCAGCGAAAACAGTATGAGAGCATATGACTAAGAGCGTCCGCATTGACAATGTCGAATACGACATGGAGCAGCTTTCACAGGCGGGGAGAGATTTGTATGAGCGTTTGAGCTTTACGCAGTCTAGGCTGCAGGAATACAACAACATGCTAGCACTGCTGATGAAGGCTAAAAACGCCTATATTGCGGATCTAAAGACTGAGATTGTGAAGGGTCGTACAGGTGTCGATCTTGGTGCTCTTTTTAGTGACGATTAAAAAGGAGGAAAAAATTTATGCCAAGGGTCACGATTGATGCCATCGAATACAACACTGAGGATCTGACAGAAAGTGGCCAAGCGCAACTGGCTAGTTTACAGTTTCTCGAAAGTCAGGTTCGAAAAATCCAACAAGAGATGGCGGTGTACCAGACAGTACAGCGGACCTATGTGGCGGTCCTTAAAGCAGAGATTGAGAAGTCTGGCATCAAACCAATTGATAAGGCAGATTAGCTGTCAGCAGAGTGCGACGCAAAATAGCTTATCGCGAAGGGCTTTAAGACAAAAGAAGGCCGCTTGATGTGTTTCAATGTTTATGGTGTAAATTACCAATTGCAGCCGAATGTTTGTTAGTGACGATCACAATACCGGGCCGCCGCCCTTCCTGCCCAGCGTCCGGTAGCAAAACACGCTGTCAATAAATAACCACCGGTTGGCGCCTCCCAATCCAGCATTTCGCCGGCGCAAAACACACCGGAAAAGCCGCGCAACATCAGATCTTCATTCAGCGCGGCAAACGGTACGCCGCCAGCAACCGAAATTGCCTGATCCAGTGGGCTCAACCCGCGATAGGTCAGCTTAAGTGTCTTTATTACTTTTGCCAACTGCGCAGGTTCTTGCGGCAGTGGGCGGCAAAATTCAGCCAGTAACCCCAATCGGGGTTTGTCCAGTCGCAGCTGCTTTCGCAGATGGTTTGACCAGCTGGCTTTGCCGCGCGGCCGGCACACGCGTTCGGCAATCTGGTCTTGTGTCAGGTCGGGGCACAAATCTATACTGAGCGGGGAACCCTGGCGCAAATCTGGGCTTAAAGGGTAGACACCTCCCCCCTCCAGACCGGTTGCTGAAATCACGGCTTCGCCCCGTGACACAAGCTTTTTTGTGTGGAAAGCCACTGCTTTCAATGGTTGGCCAAAATGGCGCGCCATATGTGGGGACCAATCCACCAAGAGCCCGGTATTGGCAGGTTGGAACGGCGCCAGTGAAATCCCCTGTTTTTGTAGATGCTCCACCCATTTGCCATCTGACCCAAGGCGTGCCCAACTGCCGCCACCAAGCGCCAGAACTGTTGCTTTGGGGTTCAGGCTCACCCTTCCCTGTGGCGTGTCAAACTGCAGGCTTCCATCTTCCCAACCCGTCCAGCGCCAGCGTGTTTTACGCACGACCCCGAGCGTATCGAGCCGTTCAAGCCAGGATCGCAGCAGCGGTGAGGCTTTCATTGCGGTTGGAAACACCCTGCCTGTGGTGCCGGTAAACAGCGCCTGTCCCAATCCTGTGGCCCAAGCTGCTACTTGCGTTGGACCAAAGGCATCCAGCATGGGGCGCAGGGGGGCTTGTGCGGCGTGAAACTGTGCCTGAAACGTTTCTTGGGCTTCGGATTTTGTCAGGTTCAAGCCCGATTTTCCTGCCATGAGAAATTTGCGACCAAACGATGGCTTGGCGTCAACCACCCATACCACCAGCCCAGATTTGGCCAGTTCTTCGGCCGCCATAAGCCCGGCCGGGCCAGCACCGATCACCAAAGCCTCGGGTTGCAGTGCGATTTCAGGCCGGGTCAAAACGCGGGGTTCTTGAGATGGTCACATGCGCAAACATATCGTTTAAATTTTCCTTTTATGCGCCGTATTGGCGCTGTTTGGGGATCGGTGTCGCAATTATTCTTCAGAAGTATCTCACCATGCAGTCATGCACCATAGCGGTTATTTTGAACAAAGATGTCGGTGTGTTAAGCCCTAAGCTGCGGACAGATCCGTGCTCAGCGACGCGCCAACATCGCCAGTCTGATCAGGGTCCGCTCGACCAATTCCATTGCCGGTGCATGCTGTCCGGCTGATCTTAACTGCAGATCGGTATCTGTCAGCATTGTCAGCGCGACCTCAAGTTTTGTGGCCCCCCAATTGCCGGCTTGACGGATCATCCGGTCGCGTCGCGGGCCAAACACCGGAGGACGTACCCGCCCCATGCCCGAGGCGGCACCTGCGGGATCAGAGGCGGCGGCATAGAGTGTTCTGAAATGCCGTGTCGCCCCAATACACAGACCCACCGGCTGGGTGCCTTGGGCTTTTAGTTTTGTCATCACTGGTCCGATTTCACCGGGTTTCGCCTCGGCGACGATATTGAGAATATCATCCAGGCTTGCCTCGGTTGAACTGGGTGCGCACACCGCAATATCGGCCACTGTCGCGGCCCTGTCCTGATCCAGCATATACAGCGATAGCTTTTCGACGGTTTGGCGAAAATCGCCGGGATCAAGCAGTTGCGAAAGTGCAACCAGATCTGTCATTGCCGCAGGGTCCAGATCGCGCAAACCAGTGCTTTTGATTGTGGCCTCGATTTCCTCGCGTGATGGCGGATCATCATAAAGCCCGACAGCATAGGCGTTTCTATGGGTCTCAAACAGCTTGCGCAGCGCCGATCGTGCCGCCAACTGGCTGGCTGTAATGATCAATTGCGCATCACCCGGCTGCCAATCCTGCAGGGCGGCGTCAACGGTTTTGGCAATGGTGTCGGTGGCCTCTTCTAAAAACACCACGCGCGGTCCGGGAAAGAAACTTTGCGCCTTGAGGGCATCTTGCAGCATTGCAGGGTCTTTGCGCAGCGTCGCAGCAGCCAGACGTGACAAGCGCATTTCCTCTTCTCCAGTCGGGCCGACCAGTGCTGAGATAACCTCTTGGCGGCGCAACGCGACCCGCATCGCATCGCCCCCGTAAATCAATAGACCGGTTTTATCAGGGTCTGGCCGCGCAAAATATCTAACTGCGTCGCGGCCGGTGAGTTTCATGGCTGTAAATCTTCGGAAATTATCAGCAGCTGATCTATGATCTGATCGGCGAGGATGGTCATCAGCCTGACCTCGGCATCACGTTTCGCCGCAAGCGTTGCCACCGTGGTGCCTGTGGCCGAATAGCTGGTGAAATGCTGTATTTTGCCCTGCCGGAAAATTTCCGAGCTGCCGGTACGGCGCAGGGTGTAATCGGTGGTACCGTTAATATTATAGCGGGTGATATCGCCGTCTGTGGTAAAGCCGAGGCCAATATTGTCTGTCTTTATTTGGGTTGAGAGCCGCCAAGCACCGGCAGTTGCCTGCCCCAGACGCTCTTCTATCCGTCTTTGCAGCAGATAGGCATTCCGGTCCTGTGGTGGATCCAGAGAAAGCTGCCCCAAAAGGGCCGCGCCTGTACCGTCTGGTCCATAGACCGGCGTAAAGCCACAGCCAGCCAGCGCCGCTGCCGCGAGAACTACGCCAAATCTGCGCCGGTTATACAACAACATTCACAATCCGCCCCGGGACAACAATAACCTTCTTTGGGGCCCCGCCCGCAAGTGCTTTTATCACTGCAGGCTCCCCTAGGGCGATGGTTTCGATCGCGGCTTTACCGAGATCTTTTGACACGGTGATTTCGGCGCGTCGTTTGCCATTGATCTGGATTGGCAAAGTGACGCTGTCCTCGACCATCATTGCCGGATCGGCGACCGGCCACGGAGCGTTGGCGATCAGTCCGATGCCGCCTTGATGGGCCCAGATTTCTTCGGCCAGATGTGGCGTCATCGGGGCCATTAACTGTGCAAGTGTCTTGATGGCCTCATGCTGTGCTGTGTATCCTGCTTTTGATTTTTGCAGGATGCCAGTGAAGCCATAAAGCTTGGCAATTGCAGCGTTAAAGCCAAAGGTCTCAACGCCCATTGTGACGTCATGGATCGTCTTATGCATGGCGCGCAAAAGGTCGTCGTCGCCGGACCCAAGCGCGGTCTTATCCATCGTGCCGACCCGGTCGCAAATATTCCAAACACGATTGAGATGTCTGTAGGCGGCCTCTGCCCCTGAGGCGGTCCATTCAACATCGCGCTCGGGTGGGCTGTCAGACAGAACGAACCAGCGCGCGGTGTCGGCGCCGTAGGTGGCAATGATGCTGATGGGATCCACCACGTTCTTTTTTGATTTCGACATTTTGGCTGAGGGGATAATCTCGACTGTTTCGCCGGTTGCAATCAGTTTGCCATCTTTAACCTCTTCGGGCAGATGATAGATTGGGCGCGCCTTGGTGTCGCCTGCCTTGCGGGTCTGATAGATTTCATGGGTGACCATGCCTTGGGTGAACAGCGCATTAAACGGCTCGCTGGATTTTTCTTCGAGATGGCCCGTGATCTGCATCGCGCGGGCGAAAAACCGCGAATAGAGCAGGTGCAGGATAGCGTGCTCTACGCCGCCGATATATTGATCGACATTCATCCAGTAATTTGCCTCGTCTCGATCTGTTGGGGTGTCGGCTCGCGGTGCGGTAAAGCGGATGAAATACCATGACGAATCCACGAAGGTATCCATGGTGTCGGTTTCGCGCAGGGCGTCGTTGCCGCAGTTTGGGCAGGCGCAATTACGCCATGTGGGATGGCGGTCAAGCGGGTTGCCGGGCATGTCGAAGCTGACATCATCGGGCAGTTGAACCGGCAGGTTTTGTTTGTTCTCTGGCACTACGCCACAATCTGCGCAATGCACCACTGGGATTGGGCAGCCCCAATACCGCTGTCGTGATAGTCCCCAGTCGCGCAAGCGGTATTGCGTCACGCCCTTGCCCCAACCTGCGGTTTCGGCAAAGTCGATTGTGAGGTCAATTGCCTCCTGACCGGTGGCGGTCTCAAGGCCAGCAAAATGGTTGACCCAGTTTACCTTTTCGGTTTTTGGCGGTACAAAAGCGGCTTGGTCAACCGGCGTGTTGTCGTCGAGTGCAAAAAATGTATCTGTGACTGGCAGGTCATATTTGCGGCAAAAATCAAGATCGCGTTGGTCATGCGCCGGGCAGGCAAAGATCGCGCCGGTGCCATAATCCATCAAGATGAAATTGGCCACCCAAACCGGGAGTTCCCAGTTGGGGTTAAGCGGATGCCGGACCCGCAATCCGGTGTCAAAGCCCAGCTTCTCAGCAGTTTCAATCGCCTCTTCGGTGGTGCCACCCTTGCGCGCCTCGATGTTAAAGGCTGCCAGCGCAGGGTTGTTTTTTTCAAGGTGCTTTGCGATCGGGTGATCGGGCGAGATGCCGACAAACGACGCCCCCATCAGCGTATCGGGCCGTGTGGTATAAACTTCAATCGGGTCGCCCCCATCGACGCGCTCAAAACCAAATTGCAGCCCGCGTGATTTACCGATCCAGTTGGCTTGCATCAGTTTGACCTTGGCGGGCCAATCATCCAGTCCGTCCAGTGCGCTGAGCAACTCATCTGAATAGTCACTGATTTTGAAAAACCACTGGGTCAATTCACGCCGTTCCACCAAAGCGCCCGAGCGCCAGCCTCGGCCCTGTTCGACCTGTTCATTGGCCAGTACGGTCATATCTTCGGGGTCCCAGTTGACGATGGCATTTTTGCGGTAGACCAGACCCTTTTCCATCATATCGAGAAACAAAGCCTGTTGCTGGCCATAATATTCTGGATCACAGGTGGCAAATTCGCGTGACCAATCGATTGACATGCCCAGCGGTTTCATCTGGTTGCGCATGTCGGCAATATTACTGTAGGTCCAGTCTTTTGGATGGCCACCAATAGCCATTGCGGCGTTTTCTGCCGGCATGCCGAAAGCGTCCCAACCCATGGGGTGCAGCACATTGTGGCCTGTGGCCAGTTTATAGCGGGCGATCACGTCGCCCATTGTGTAATTGCGCACATGCCCCATATGGATGCGTCCTGACGGATAGGGGAACATTTCAAGCACATAATATTTTGGTTTGTCGTCGTTGCGGGTTGCGAGAAAGGTCTCGGCCTGATCCCAGCTTTGCTGCCATTTTGCTTCGATTTCGTTGGCGGAATAGCGTGACATTTGGCGTGTTCCTTTATGCGGCGCGAAGGGTTTGTTTGTGGTGATAGGCGGAAGTGTTACGCGGGTCCAGAGCACAGCGATAAAAAGCGGGTCTTAGTGGAATATAAGCTCTTGGCATGTCGCGCCTATACAGGCATTATGCAGTTTTATAATATTATAAAGTTATCTCATATGAACATCCTTATCATTCACCAGAATTTTCCGGGTCAGTACAAGCATCTTGGTCCAGCGTTGGTGTGTCGCGGAGATCGGGTTGTTGCACTCACGCCGAAAGTTAAAGAACGCAGTTCTTGGCAGGGGGTCGACATTGTTCCCTATAAAATTGTTGGCAGCAGTTCGAAGGAAATCCACTCTTGGCTACGTGATCTGGAAACAAAGGTCATCCGTGCAGAGAGCTGTTTCAATGCGGCGATGCAACTGAGAGATCAGGGGTTCTCTCCCGATGTGATACTGGCGCATCATGGCTGGGGTGAGCCAATGTTTCTCAAAGATGTTTGGCCTATGGCTCGGATAGGTATTTACTGCGAGTATTATTATGGCTCGGAAAACTCTGACACCGCTTTTGATCCGGAGTTTTGTAAAGGAATTTCGGAAAAAGAGCCGATACGTTTGCGTCTGCGCAATCTCAATAATACGCTGCATTTTGACATTGCGGCGGGTGGCATCAGTCCCACCCTGTTTCAGGCCAATACATTTCCACCGTCGTTTCGTGATAAAATTCACGTGATTCATGATGGAATTGATACCGCGCATGCTTGCCCAAACCCGGATGCAAAGCTGGTTATTTCTCAGGATTTGACGCTCAGCCGGACCGATGAGGTGATCAGTTTCGTCAACCGCAACCTGGAACCCTATCGCGGGTGTCATACGTTTTTTAGGGCGTTGCCAAAGATTTTACGCAACCGGCCCAATGCGCATATTGTCGTGGTTGGTGGGGATGGGGCCAGCTACGGAGGGCCACCGCCCGATGGCACCACGTGGAAACAAAGATTTATAGATGAGGTGCGCGCCGATATTTCTGACACCGACTGGCAGCGCGTACATTTTACCGGATTGATTTCATACGATAAATTTATTTCACTATTACAGGTTAGCAGGGCGCATATCTATTTAACATATCCCTTTGTGCTGAGTTGGAGCCTGCTTGAGACGATGAGCGCGGGAGGGGCTATTCTGGCCAGTGATACCGCGCCGGTACGCGAGGTAATCTTTGATGATGAGACCGGGTTACTCACTGATTTTTTTGATACAGACGCGCTGGCTGATAATCTCAACCGGTTGCTGGATGACGCTGGGCTGCGGTCTCGTTTGGGCGCGGCGGCGCGGCAGTTGGTACTGGATCGCTTTGATCTTGAAAAGACATGCCTGCCGCAGCAATTGCAGTGGGTGGACGCGCTGGCACAGACCCCGGCGCATCCCTAGCCTTCTATCCTTGTTTTTGTGTAAATCGTACGCAAACGACCTAGACACCCTCTTTTTTAGTCAGGCGATATGATATGAATATATTATTGATTCACCAGAATTTCCCCGGCCAGTACAAGCAGCTTGGGCCGGCGCTTGTCGCCCGCGGCAACCGGGTATTAGCGTTGACCCCAAATGTAAAAACCTCGCTCCAATGGCAGGGTGTTGAAGTTGTACCCTATCGGATGAACCGCGGCAGCAGTAAAAATATTCACCGTTGGCTTGGTGATTTGGAATCAAAGATTATCCGCGCTGAGAGCTGCTTTGACGCTGCCGTGAAAATACGTCAGTTTTTTACACCTGATGTGATTTTAGCCCATCCCGGCTGGGGTGAGCCGATGTTTTTGCAAGATGTCTGGCCCAAGGCGCGCATAGGGTTGTATTGCGAATGGTACCGACAGGAAAGCCAATCAGCTGATTGCTTTGATCCAGAGTTTCCGGTTACCGAACAGGCGACTGCGGTCCAGCGGCTGCGGCTTCGCAATCTCAACGCAGCGCTGCATGTCGATATGGCAAACGCCGGGATCACGCCGACAAAATTTCAATTGGCAAGTTACCCAAAGATCTGGCGCGATGTGACCAGTGTTATTCATGACGGGATTAATACAAATCTTGTGTGCCCCAATCTTGACGCAACATTGGAAATTTCCAGCGACCTGACTTTGACCCGCAATGACGAGGTGATAAGTTTTATCAATCGCAATCTCGAACCCAGTCGTGGCTATCACAAGTTTATGCGCGTGCTGCCGCATCTTTTACGGGCGCGACCGCAGGCGCAGGTTGTGGTGCTTGGTGGTGATAGTGTCAGTTATGGGGTTGCACCGGCTGGTGGTGGAAGCTGGAAACAACTATACATAGACGAGGTGCGTGGCGATATTTCCGACGCAGATTGGGCGCGGGTGCATTTTCTCGGTCGCGTGACTTACGACCGTTTTCTGTCGCTGCTTCAGATCAGTCGGGCGCATATCTATCTGTCTTATCCGTTCGTGCTGAGTTGGAGCCTGATGGAGGCGATGAGCGCGGGTGCCGCCATTGTGGCCAGTGATACAGCCCCCGTGCGCGAGGTCATGCGCAACGGCGAGACGGGCATTTTGGTGGATTTCTTCGATGAAGACGCTTTGTTGAGCCAGCTTATCCGGCTGCTTAAAGACGCGGCGCTGCGGGCGCGATTGGGTGGCGCCGCGCGGCGGCAAATCCGCCAGTTTTATGATTTAAAAACCATCTGTTTACCGCAACAATTGCGCTGGGTTGATGCGCTAGGCCATTTGGGGGCCAAGCCTGCATTGGTGAACGGCCCGGTCCAGATGTGACAGACTGGTTCATTTTCCCGAACGGACAATATGACCGGCTGGTCAGTGTAATTATGGGTCAGAACTGGTCGGCTTGTTTGCGCAATTGCCGTGCCCGTGTCAGGATCGATTCCTCGATTGCGCGCTGCGTACTCATACTGACTGGGCCACTTTTGGTTTGCAGCGACAGCTTTAAGGAGCGGGCGTCCAAAGACGGGTCAGACACAAAGATTGAGGCGCGATAGGCGCGGTTGCCACCCGGAGGGGTGCCATAGCCGGTCACGATCAGACCGCTGAACGGATCAACCGACTTGACCGGTAGAAAATCAAGCACTTCAAGCGCGGCGCGCCATATATACTGATTGACCTTGGTGACCTGCTCGGCCTTGGGATCGCGCAGAGCGTCCCAGATTGTCTCCCGTTTTTTTTCTTCGACCTTGGGGGTGTTGCGTAGTTTCTGGAACCAGGACCCCTTTTTATCTTCAGCTTTGTCGGCACTTTTGTCTTTGCCAGCGCTGCAGGCGGTAAGGCCCAGCACCGTGATGCAAAGGACGGCAGAGCGGAAGAATATAGAACGACGCATGATCAAACCCTTAATGTGCTTTTTGCAGTGGTAAAGAAGCCAGTGTCGCAGGGCAAGTCCCTAGTGTGGCAAAAGCGGCCGCGCTCTGTCGGGGGGGCGATCACTGCTGATCGTCACTGTGACATTGCTGCATCACATTTTTGGGATTGCTGGTTCTTACAGGCAGGGCGATTGCAAACTCTCTAAAGGATAAATACGAAAGAATTACAAACTATACTTACGATGTAAGATAGTGCTTATGAGATTTATTATTAAAAAAACTGAGGGAAAATCATGAAAAAAACACTTTTGACAACCACAGCTCTCGTTGCGCTGGCTGGCGCCGCCACTGCCGAAATCACAGTATCTGGAACCGCCCGCTTGGGTCTGCAAACAACCGAAGGCACCGCAGCCGTTGCTGGTGGTACAACATTTGGCACCGTCACCGCTGAGATGATTACATCTGCAACCGCTGCAAACACAGCTGGTGGTGCCACCATTACAGGCTTTGATACAGCGGCTGGCAGCACTGCTAACGCTGCTGATATTACTGCTCTAGATGCCGCCATCGACGTTGCAACTGGCGTAGATAAGACATCCCTTGAGGCAATTAAAGCTGCATTAGAAACTGTGACTACAGATGTTGCAAAAGGTGAAGATGAAACAATCGCCAAAAACCGCGTGCGTGTTGTCTTTGGCCTGTCGGGTGAAACCGATAGCGGGCTGGAATTTGGCGCCAGTATTCGGGCCGACAATGCCGCAGCCGGCAACAGCGGCACTGGTGGTTCGCAATATCTAAGCGGCAGCTTTGGCAAAATCTCAATGGGTGATCTGAACGGCGCAGACGAAGATATGGTCGGTGATATTTCCGCGATGAGCCTTGGCGGTCTGGGCAGCAATCAAGAACATTCCTATCAGTCCTCAAGCCATAATTTGGCCTATTCGACTTCAATGGCTGGAATTAGTTTTGGGGTCTCCACTGATGCCGGTGGCGGCAGCAGCACAGCCATGGGCCTCAAATGGTCCGGCGATCTGGGCGGCAGCACGGTGACGGTTGGTCTGGGCCAATCTTCCGTGGGCGGCAACACGGAAACGTCGATCTCGGCCAGCTTGGGCATGGGCGGCTTTACCGGCAAAATCCTCTCGTCAACCAATGACAACGGTCCAGTGGTTGTTAAGGAGGTTGCGGCGGTTGCGGCTACAACTGCATATGTTGCTGAAATTAAAACGCCTGACACGGAAACTATGGGTTTCAGCCTCAGCTATAATATCGATGCTTTGACCATCACCGCCTATAACAAGGGCATGACAACCACAGGCACGACAGACAAAAAATACTCTGGTGTTGGCGTTTCGTATGATCTGGGTGGCATGGTTGCAAAAGCCGGTGTTGCGGATGCTGATGGCCAAAGCGTGATGGATTTTGGCGTCTCGTTCAGCTTCTAAGCGCGGTACCAATTCTGAATACGAAAAGAGCGGGCCCATTGCCCGCTCTTTTTTATGGGCGCTGACCTGCGTGGTCGCAACGCTGAAGCGATCATCACAGGCAGATGCTATATCAAACTGTTCCAAAACCTGCTCGGATTGGTAAGGCAGACCTTCTCTGTCTTACCATTGACGGATGCGCCGGCACCCCGCCACCGCCTTAGGTTTTGGGCGGATCGGCAAAGTTTTCGGCGTGAAACTGCTGAACCTTGATATCTTCTGGCCAGAAATCAGCCGTCAATCCGGCTTTCACCTTCAGCGCGTTTAAGAAATTTTTCCGTTCTGGCAAGCTGTCTCAGACCATGGGCCGAAAGGTGCCGCGCTTTGCGCCATATTGCAGAATTAACCCCGAAACGCCGGGGGTTATTTGCGATAGTAAATCGCCCTGATCGTTGAAATCCAACGCCGTTGCGCGGGGCTAAAACTGTCACTTTCATTCGCAATTTCGCCAGCTGATGCCCGGTTGTAAGCGGCGTAAATCTGAAATCTCCAGTGGCCGCCTTGATCCCGTTGGTCACCGCGTCGCTGATTAAGGGCGCGTGGGCTGCCAGCGACCCACTGCACCCGCGCAACCTGTCGGTATAGGTGAGGGTGATAAAACACGGCATATACCCCTGCAGTGGCGCCGCAAAACTATTGAGCATAATATGTGGTTGTGGGCCTGCGTTTAAAAACATGCCGGTTCCTTGACGGGCCACTCGCAAAAGCGTTTCGCGGGGTACGGGCGACAGAGCCTCGTAATCTGTCAGAAAAAAGCCCAAGCACCATAGCCCACAACCCGTTTGGCATCCTGTGTCACTGCAAAGCTGTCTGCCATCGCCAATCTCAGCACGCGGGTGCCCTGACCCGCCGTTAACGCCAAAAACCCCGCAATTGCCAGATGGCCACAGGCCAGCCCTGGGCCTAGCCCGTTGAATTGCCCGGTTTCAATCAGCCTTGCGGCTTGGGCATCGAGTTTTTGTGCCATATCTTGGTTATGAAAATGGATGAGATCGCTGGACAGAACAAACAGCAGTTTTTCCTGCACCTTCGATACAATGTGATCAATCACGGCGGCCACAGCCGGAAGCTCATTTTAGCATCAATGACAGGTAATTTCATGGCCTTTCCCGCCAGATACGGGTCTGTTTCAGCTGATCACGAGCGTCTTGTTTGTGAAATTACCCTCAATTTTGCCGCCTTAAAGATGGCCAGCGTGGTTTGTACTTTGTGCGCAAAAGAGAGGGCGACCAACTTGTGTTGGATATCTGTGGCCGCTCCAGCGGGTTTTGCATTGATCCGATTGAGAAAAAACCACTCAACCATTTCCTGTCCTGTACGCCGGTGCTGAGCTTTGGCACGGCGGGCTGCAATCTGGCTTGCAAATTCTGTCAGAACCACGACATTTCAAAAAGTCGTGATCAGGATGCCCTGATGCATCATGCCAGCCCGCAGCGAAACGCCGATGTTGCCCGACAGAATGGCTGTCGGTCGGTCGCCTATGCCTATAATTATCCCGTTATTTTTCTGGCATAAGCCCTCGACTTTGCCGCCGCTTGTCGTGCGCAAGACATCAAGAATGTTGCGGTTACCGCAGGCTATATTTGTGATGCGCCGCGCGAAGAGTTTTTTGGCGCGATGGATGCTCCAAATATTGATCTCAAGGGATTTACCGAGCGCTTTTATAAAAAGCTTACCGGATCCGAGATTCAGCCGGTTCTGGAAACAATAGCCTATGTGGTGCAGGAAACATCTTGCTGGGTGGAATTGACGACGCTTTTGATTCTGGGTGAAAATGGTAATCCAAATGAAATAAAAGTGCTGAGCCGCTAATAGTTGGACACCTGTGGCCCGGACGTCCCATCGCATTTCACGGCGTTTCATCCCAATTTCCGTATGCAATCAACGCCTCCAACGCCGGCTGACACCGTTTTGCGGGCTCGCCAGATTGCCTTGGCCTGTGGCATGTCTATGTTGGAAACATCAAACATTTTGAGGCGCAATCAAGTTGTTGTACCGGTTGCGGTACCTGGGTACCCGGGTGATCGGGCGTGACTGGCATCTTCTTAGTACATGGAAGTTAAGTGATTTTGGCAACTGTACTATCTGTGACACCAAGTTTTCTGGACATTTCAGTGGCATACCAGGCGATTGGGGCCGAAAAAGGCGGCCCACTAGGATCTAGTAAGGACTTTGCTTGTATAATGCGTCGGTTTTTTGCGTTTTTTTCTTTCTTTTCGATAATTAAGAGACCTCAGCATAAGGCCAACTTTCCATCCAGACTGCATCGCGTCAGGCGATTATTTCCAGTAAAATGAGTTATTTTCTTTTTTACAGTTGGATATGGATGATTTGGCGTGGTTTATTGCCCCATTTCTGGGTTTTGGCCGCAGTTATCCAGCAT
>ENA-OQVM01004836-OQVM01004836.1-marine-metagenome-genome-assembly--contig:-NODE-4836-length-13367-cov-8.198044_pt1 | contig 13367 bp, 8 predicted proteins | sample MGYA00237776_ERZ505498 | MGnify/ENA primary metagenome ERZ505498 (study PRJEB26159, sample SAMN06265151) | marine metagenome | isolation source: Helgoland LTER site | place: Germany:Helgoland, sampling... | reverse complement strand
TCTATTCTAAGTGGAGGGATATTCAGAAAGTCCTCCAGAGCCCACTCACCAACGAACCATCCAACTGTTACTAAGCATAATGGAGCGATCAAGTGTATACACAATGAAACGTTAAACCATCTATTTGTGTCTTCAACATCTCCTCGGCCAATTGAATACGCGAAAAATCGAGCAGATGCTACAGCCATCGCCCCGTTAAGGAAGGTCACAAAGGCAATAAGAGCACCGACGACCGCCATTAACCCGTAATCAATCGGACCTAAACCTTGAAGGATCCAGCGACTGCTGAATATCCCTAAAGCCATTCCAAAAACGCTACACCCATACGTTGCGAGCGTATTTTTAATTAATCGTTTAGATGATGACACAAGCTCCTTAAACAGCACAGCTCTCTGAGCTGCGATAAATCGAGTGAAATGCGTATTCTTATTTTATGAATAGTAATACCGCGCAGAACAAACAACTGGCGATATGGATTAGCCCGCAATGCGCTTCAGATAATCACCATAGCCCGACTTTTCGAATTTCGTCGCAAGCGCTAGCAACTGTGATTTATCAATAAACTTGGAACAGAAGGCGATCTCTTCGATACAACCAATTTTCTGATCCTGACGCTCCTCAATAACCCTCACGAAAGTCGACGCCTCATTGAGCGAAGCAAAAGTGCCGGTGTCGAGCCAGGCGATGCCGCGACTAAAAACGCCGACTTTTAGCTTTTTGCGCTCTAAGTAAACTTGGTTGACCGTGGTGATTTCATACTCGCCACGAGCTGAAGGCTCGATGGTTTCGGCGACCTCAACCACATCGTTGTCGTAGAAGTAGAGGCCAGGAACTGCGTAGTTCGACTTTGGCTCGGTCGGTTTCTCTTCGATCGAGACTGCATTCTTCTGCTCGTCGAACTCCACCACTCCATAGCGCTCAGGATCGTGAACTGGCGCGGCAAACACAACTGCACCGTCTGGATCCGTGTGGCTACGCACGAGTTCACCAAAACCAGAACCGTAGAAAATATTATCCCCGAGGACGAGCGCCACCTTCTCGTCTCCAATAAATTCTTTGCCGAGCACAAACGCCTGAGCCAAACCATTGGGCACTTCCTGTACGGTATATTCAAAGCGACAGCCGAGCTCGGATCCATCGCCGAGCAGACGCTTAAACGCCGCTTGATCCTCGGGAGTAGTAATGATCAGAATCTCATTGATTCCAGCCAGCATCAGGACGGAGAGCGGATAGTAGATCATCGGCTTGTCGTAAATCGGCATAAGCTGCTTCGATACGGCAAGTGTGATGGGATGGAGACGAGAGCCGGCACCGCCGGCGAGTATGATTCCTTTCATAGGGGGAACGACTGTGTCGTTGTTCGAGTTTAAAGTTCTAGTGGAGCGCTTGCGCGCAGTTAGAGAAGGGAGTTCGAGTGGGGAGTTATTGTTGAACCTGCTATACCGGTTGTTCGAGTTTTGAGTTCTAGCGATTAGTTGAGATTTATCGGCTTCGCAGATGTTCTAATTATGAGCAAATACGCTCGAACTAAAAACTATTAACTCGAACAACGCCTGAGCGTTAACCGACTAAAACTACAGCGAAGCTGTAATAGACTTCCTTAAGCCGTAAAGCATTTTGCTAATTTCACGACATTCTGCAATCAACACATTCGCGTTGTCGTCATCAAATTCGTTAATCTCTTTGGCAATCATGATCTGAGTCATTAGCTCCGCACAAGACCCACTTGAATAGCTAATGAAATTTGCAAATTCTTTCGGCCCTTTGCGCTCAGCACCTTCCGCAATATTTGAAGGAATCGAAATGGCACTGCGTATCATTTGATCCTTTAGGCCATAGTTCTTCGTCGTTGATAGCATATTGATGACTTGGACAGCCAAAGCCTTCGATCGCTGCCAAACTAGTAAGTCTTCAAAAGAATTCATGCGTAGACTTTATCGTTGTTCGAGGGGAGCGCTTTGCGCTCAGTTCGATTTTATAGTTGAGCGAGCCTGTTGTTTGAATGTGAAATTGATAAGAACTAGAACTAACAACTAGAACTAACAACTAGAACTAGCAACTCGAACTAGGCTTTGCCTAATCGATCCAATTTATAATCCCCGCTTAAAATGCGATCGGTCCACTCTCGATTGTCTAAATACCACTTCACCGTTTTGCGGAAACCACTGGCGAAGTCTTCTTTGGGCACCCAGCCTAACTCGTCGCGGATCTTGGTGGGGTCGATTGCGTAGCGCATATCGTGGCCGGGTCGGTCAGTTACAAAGGTGATCAAACTTTCGTAACTGACCGAGTTCGAGTTGGAACCGCCGAGCGGTTGTTCGAGTTGGGAGTTTTGCTTGTCACTCGAACTAGGAACTTGTGACTCGAACTCTTCGACGATCTGGCAGAGCGTGCGAACCAGCTCGAGATTCGTCCGCTCATTGTTACCGCCGATGTTGTAGGTCTCGCCGACTCTGCCTTTGGTGAGCACCGTGTGCAGCGCTTCGGCGTGGTCGGTGACATACAGCCAGTCGCGGATGTTCTCGCCTTTGCCATACACTGGGATCGGTTCGCCGCGCAGGCATTTTAGAATGACCACGGGGATCAGTTTCTCAGGAAATTGGTACGGTCCGTAGTTGTTGGAGCAATTAGTCACCAGTACCGGCAGGCCGTAGGTGTCGGCCCAGGCCCGCGCGAGGTGATCCGACGCGGCCTTAGAGGCGGAATACGGTGAGTGCGGGTCGTAGGCGTGCGTCTCGGAGAAGCCGGGCGCGTCCGGCGCGAGCGAGCCGTAGACTTCGTCGGTGGAGACGTGCAGGAAACGGAACGTTTCCTGAGAGGGCTGGTGGGAAGATGAGCCAGCGTTGCTGGCGTGCGAAGGTATGAAAGTATTAAGGTCGGAAGACTCTGCTGCGGACGAGACGGAGCTCGTCCCTCCCGCGGGCAAGCTTCGCCAGTAGGCTAAGCTTGCCTGAAGTAGGTTAAACGTGCCGACGATATTGGTCTGAATGAACTCACCGGGGCCGTCGATCGAGCGATCGACGTGACTCTCGGCGGCGAGGTGCATGACGGCGTCGGGTTGGTGCCTTTGAAAGAGATCTGAAAGCGATTTTTGACCATTTTCACCTTTACACTTTCCAACTTTTTCACCCACCGCCGCTGGCGATGCGAGGTCCATTTGCTCGAAAGTATAGTTCGGATTGCCCTCGAGGTCGGCAAGTGACTCTGAATTGCCGGCATACGTCAGCTTGTCGAGATTGATGACGCTGGCGCCCTTCTCTTTAATCAGCAGACGAACGAGATTGGACCCGATGAAGCCGGATCCGCCGGTGACTAAAATTTTCATCATTCTAATTTAATGTTTAGAAAGAGATCGCAAAAGCACGACAGCCCGCGGCCAAGCACGCTTCCGCCATTGGTCGCGGGGCTGCGCAGCGACGGAAAAGGGGCCAGCGGAACTGGGGAGAGGTGGGCTGCATAAGGGAAATACCTTAGCGGAAAGTTGCAAAGATGCAGGCGACCGTCGCTTTGTTCAAGAAAAAATGAACAAAGTGAAAAATGAGGTTTATAAGACTTGAAGAAAAAGAGACTTGAGGTCTGACGGGGCTGAAACCTGAGGGAGGAGAGAGCAGACCTGAAAGTTGCGTGGATTAAAGCGCCATACAGGGCCTTGGCTCGCGCAGAGGCGCGGTGGCGCTGAGCTGGATAGATGAAATACGGTGCTCCCCGATCTGACGATCGAGGCCACGGTGGGCTGGCTCCGAGGCGGACGGGGCTGAAAACTGAGGCAGGAGGGAGCAGACCTGAAAGTTGCTGCGGGGTGCTGGCACTGAGGCGGACGGGGCAGAGGTCGTCCCTCCAACAGAAATGTAGCCTCTGCTTTGTTCCTTCGGTTTACCCCCGACTCATTTCATTCGCTACCCTTACGGCGGGGCTCAGAAGCATCTGCGCACTGTCGTGCTTCGTCAGCCCTTGATTATGCCCTTGGGTGCAAGTCTCAGCCCCCCTAATACGTCGGGCGATACAGATTTCGCGCTTTCTGGCGGCGGTAGTCGGCGGCTTCCTTGGCGACCGAGTCGAACTCCATCGACTGGCCGTTGAGCGCTTTCCACTTGCTGCAGGCGCCGCTCCACGCTTCGGCGGCAATATCCGCAGCTAGGGCAAATTGACTCTCCGAAAAGTTCTCTTTTTCTGCGTAGAGCGTGAGCGCGACAGGCGCCTGGCCTGCGGTATCGTGCGTTACCTGCCACAGTAAGTCCAACTGCTCATGTGCTGTATGTGGCACATAAAAGTCGCGCGTCTCTGCTCCGATTTGTAACTCCGCGCGACAGAAGCCCATCTTTTTTAACACAAAACGAAAGTCGGACCATAAATTTATGACACTATCGGCGCGCTCGGCTTCGACCATCAGCCAGTTTTTTAAATACAGCGCATTGCGGGTATCTTGACGGGATTGCAACGAGTCGGCCAGCAGCACCCGGAGGCTCGCAGTCGAGATTTTCTGTCCACGCACGGCAAACAAAAAAACCATAAACGCAAATCCTAGGAAGATCGGGAAGTGGCGCCCACGATCGGCAAAAGCCAACAAGCCACCAACCAGAGCGAACAAGGAAATCGCATACAGAACCAACACCGCGCTGCGCCCCGAGAGGCCAGTTCTGATCAACCGGTGATGAATGTGTCCTCGATCTGGGCGAAACAGCGGCAGCCCTTGAATCGCTCGACGAGTCATCGCAAAGAGCACATCGACAATCGGCAATGCCAGCGCCAGCGCAGGTGCAAGCAATGCGGCGAGGATCGCACCTTTTTCGGCATTCAGCAACGACAGCGCGGCAATTACATAGCCGATCATATACGCGCCGGAGTCCCCCATATAGCACTTAGCTGGGGGGAAGTTATGAAACAAGAAACCCAGAATCGCGCCGACCATCCCCAGCGCCAAAATCGACGAAAACACAATCCCACGCGCAATGCCTAAATAAACCAGTAGCGCCATCAGCAACAGCCCCACTCCGCCAGCCAGCCCATCCAAGCCGTCGATCAAATTGATCAAATTCATGATTGCCACGAACCAGCCGATGGTCAGCACAAAGCTGATCAGCGGGTGATCCACTGTCGTTGTCGTGAACGGGATCTCAAAGCTGGCAATCAACAGCCCACATTTGTAAGCGGCCGTTGCGATCAGGATCTGTGCGGCTAACTTAAGCTTCGCTCCGAGCGGGCGAAAGTCGTCGATCAAGCCAAGCACGAACGCCGCCACCGCACCACCGACGACCGCAAAGTGCAGTATTGTCTGATTGTCGGCCCGGTTCAGCTGAAAGAAGCAGAGCAGATAGGTCACCCCGAACCCTATAGCAATCCCGACCCCGCCGATCCGGGGAATCACGCCACTATGAGTATGGTGGTGCTGCGGGTCGGCAGCGCCGCCTTGGCCAACACCCGCCGCCAGCAAGCCGTGGATCACCAGCCACGAAGAAAAGCAGCCGAGCAAGATAAAAAAGATGATGGGGAAAAGCACGATGTTTGTTGGATAGAAATCTGATGCAAATGGCAATGTAAATGCCACAGACTGGGGGTAAAAATCCTAGGAGTCTACTGCGCAGTGCCCCATCTGTCGCAGGCAAGGATTATCGCTGAGTTTACCCGCTCGCGACACCACGCTGGGATCAGATAATGTCTTGCTGAGCCTCATTGGGCTTGCTGAAAAAGCTGGCGCCGCCAAGTGCGGCCATAATAATTGGCATTAGTTTTTGCATACGCCCCTGCCAAGTGCGCAAGGTACTGATCCGCTGGGCAGCGTGCAGCCGCAGTGCTGGATCGGCTTCCGATTCGATCAGCGCGGCAATGGCGTCCAAACGCCCGCCGCCTGACTCTAAATGCGGCGCAAATTGATCGCGAACAAAGCCATGCACCAGACGCTTCATAGACAGCTCGGGTTGATAATGATCCTTGCGACTGCCGGCGACATACTGCACCTTGACCGCGCCGAGTTGGCGTAACAATTTCAGGCCTTGGCTAACCGAACCTCGACTAATACCGAGCCGCGCAACCAACGCATCAAAGGTCTGCGGCGCTTGGGCACAAAACAGGCATCCGTAAATTTCACCCACCGAACGCGGCAAGCCGATCAAACTAGCAGCGCGAATAAACACTTCGATCGTCGAACTTTCCCACGGCGATAAACCTGTGGGTGCGGGTGTGGGATCTATGCGCGGAGCGTCCATGGTAGAAGAAAAAACCACTATGCAATAACAGGACTGGGCTTTGTTCAAGTTTTTTTGAACAAAACAAACGAAGGCGCGATATCGTCAAGAATCCGTCCCATGTGAGCCTAGAAGCCGAGATCAGTAACCCGAAGAAAGGTACCGAGAGCGCATCGCGCGATGCCGATTCGCTGCCGAAGATGTGGCGCGCTGACGCGAGTCATTACGCAGAATGACTAAAAGAACTTCCTCAGATGGATCCACCAAGTCGCCGCTAGGCTGACGAGCAACAACACTGTACCTGAAATTTGCAAAAAGCGGCTAAATTTCCGATACGGAATCGCATTACTCACTCCAAACAGTTGATTGCAAATGCTGCCGCGCATCTGATGCTTGGCCTCCTCCGAGCTCGTTAGTAAAAAGATACCGAGCACACCAGGTAGGATGCAGAGCGCAATTTTAATCACAAGCAGCGCGAAGCCAATATTGAGTAATTCCATAAGTATAAAGTAGAGGGGTATGGCTCGTTTAAAGGATTGAGAATTAAACGATAGCAAATGTAGATGGGACTTTGGGGGATTTTGCAAAGTTTAAAATGCGGGACCCTTGCGACGTTAATTACTAATGTCTAATGACATAGCCGTCATGATTTGTGGGATCGCGGAATGCGGCGCAGGCATCGACACGATGTTGCTGATGCGGACGACACGGAGGTCGACCCTCCCAATAACTCGGCATTGAGTTCTGCTTCTCCTCCATGTGACCATTGAGTTCACTTCTGTCCCTCTGCCCTCAAGTCTCAGGCCTCATCCCTCAAGTCTCAGGTCTCATCCCTCAAGTCTCAGGTCTCATCCCTCTGAGCCCGGTTCCACGCGACACAGTCTGCATAGCAAACCTGGGCACCTCCAAAAAGATCGAGTGCGCTGCCGATGGTCAGATCGACCTTGCCTCCACTTAGATCGTGCACGGCTTGCAGGTCGTTGAAGGCATGCACCCCACCGGCATAGGTCACCGGGATGGTCGCGTGTGCGCCGAGAAACTCGACTAAGCGGGTATCAATTCCTTGGCACTTGCCCTCAACGTCGGCGGCATGAACCAAGAACTCATCGCAGCTCAGCGCCAACTGGCGTAGTGTTGCCGCGTTTAAAATAAGATCTGTTGGTGTTTGCCAGCGATTCATCGCGACAACCCAGCCGTCTCCATCCACGCGGCAACTCAAGTCCAAAACAAGTCGCTCTTTACCCACTGCGTCAACCAGCGCAGCTAAGCGCTCCGCTCGAAAATGACCGTTGTCGTCAAATAGCCATGAGGTAACAATCACATGGCTTGCGCCCGCTTCGAGCCACGCGCTTGCATTTTCACGCTGTATGCCGCCGCCGATCTGCAAGCCACCCGGATAGGCCGCCAATGCCTCACGCGCTGCGCGATCATTGTCGGGCCCCAGCTTGATCACATGGCCACCAACCAACGCGTCTTTTCGATACAGATCAGCATAATAGCCTGCGGGCCGATCACTCTCAAAATTTGTCTGCAAGCCGGCGCCATCGTCACTCAGAGTGCCGCCGACAATCTGCTTCACCTTACCAGCATGGAGATCGATACAGGGGCGAAATAAAGTCATAATAGTAAAAATAGCATCGCAGAAAGATTGGATTGATCCGAAAAATTTGAAGCGTCTTATAGTGTTGCCATTTATTTCCAATTCACTAAAGGTAAATCTTTTGAACCGTTAAATTATGAAATTTTCACAGCAAATAACTTTCGCACTGCTGACATGCTTGGCTTGCAGTTTGGCCCCAGCATTATCAGCTCAAACAGAACCTGCGCCTCTGACCGGGGAAGAAGCTGCAAATGCTAAATTGCAAGCGGACGTTACTGAGCTGGTCAAGCTAGCGCGGGAGGCGAACCCAGATCTCGATCTGTCCGATCCAGTTGCCGTCCAACAGGCGATCGAAGCACTGATGGCTGAATCTTACCTATTAGTGCCTGTGCCAACCGCAGCGGAAATCCAAATCATCGCTGAGACGGTGATGATGGCATTTATGGCGGAAATTCAAGCCGACCCCGACATCGATGCGAATGCGGTGATCGCCAACGTATCCTCCGCCATCCTGACCGCCACCGTGGCAGGATTAGAAGCCGCCGCAGCAGCCGCACCGGAAGGCAGCAGCACCGCATCCGTAACTGCAGCAATTAAAGCCGCCTCCACTGGTATCGTTGGAGCGGCAGCCGCAGCCAGCTCTGGCAGTGAAAGCTTCGCAGCGACAGTTGCTGCAGCCTCCAGCGGTGCGACCACAGGAGCAGTCACAGCAACGGCAGGCAGCACCACCTCTTCAACTGAAGCCATTCAAGCAGCATCGGGTGGTGCGGTCACAGGAGCAGTCGCAGCCACCGAAGGCAGCACCACTTCTTCAACTGAAGCTATTAAAGCAGCATCCAACGGTGCGGTCACAGGAGCAGTCACAGCCACCGAAGGCAGCACCACTTCTTCAACTGACGCTATTAAAGCAGCATCCAACGGTGCAGTCACAGGAGCAGTCGCAGCCACCGAAGGCAGCACCACTTCTTCAACTGAAGCTATTCAAGCAGCAGCTAACGGCGCGACCACAGGAGCAGTCGAAGCATTCGCAGTTCCCGAGGGCGAGGGCGGTGACGACCAAGTCGAAGTAGATCCGCAGCAGGCCGCGGCTGCGCAAGCCGCCGCGAGCGGCGCAGCGGAAGGGGCAGTCGACTCCGCCGGGGACGAACTCGCCGACCAACTGGAGGCACTTCAAGCTGCGACTACCGGAGCAACCGAAGCTGCCCTTGCTGAGAATGAGGACCTCGGTGCGGAAATTGCCACCGGTGCCACCGAAGGTGCCACCGAGGCAGGCCTCTCTTCGGAACAAGCTGAAACTACTGTGGACAATACCGTGCAAACCGTTGCCAACAGCGTTGCGGAGGGGGAGGACTCAGGCATTGAGCCAGTCGTCACGCCCGAAGAAAACGACACAGAAGATGACGATACCACCTTGGTTAGTCCTGCTAGCTAATAAAGTGAATCGAAGTCCGACTCGCGCGATTTAAGCGTACTTTTTCAAAAACCCCAGTTCGCTGGGGTTTTTTCTTTGCTCCAACACTAGGTTCGATCTGCCGCGCTACGGCGTGATTGCTGGACGCTAAAAAGCTTGAGCCCATGGCATTAAAATCTATATACCTAGTTTCACACTTCTACGAACACGTCGTCTACACTGATTGATTATGAGAAAACTCTACCCCCTCTTTATCCTTCTCGGGCTTTTTGGCTTGAGCGCCGCCACTGCCAACGCAGCCCAATTAGCCAGCGCAAAAGTTCTCAGCGTTAGCGGCACGGTGACTACTTACTCTGAGGGCGGTGCCGAAACCCCACTCCAGGCCGGAGCTATCCTATCCCAAGGCGATAGCATCTCCACCAATCCATCGAGTCAAGCGGTGCTGGTTTTTTCCAACGGGTCCGAGTTAACCGTCATGGAGAATAGCCGTCTCACGCTCGCGGAACTGTCGCAGGAAGCCTTTGGTGGCACTAAGAGCTACGAACAATTACAGGCCGATCCGAGTCGGTCACAAACCTTACTCAAACTCAATTATGGCAAAACATCTGGGCATGTAAAAAAGCTCAGCGATGGCTCGCAGTTTTTAGTCGAATCGCCACTCGGCACCGCAGCAATCCGCGGAACAAACTTCACCGTCGCCCTCAACTTTGATCCGACATCCGGTCTATACTCCTTACAAGTCAGCAACCAAGACGGTCTTGTTGATTTCATCACTAATGCCGAAGGCAGCCAAGAAAACGGCGACTACGACCCCAACGCGACCGAAACCACCACCGCGGTACCAGCGGAACAAGAATTCGCAGTTAGCATCTCCGCGGACGACCCAAATTTCGACACTGTCATCGAGCAAATGATAAATTTAACGCGCGCTGCAACTGACGATGGCGCAGTGATTGCTCCGACCGTAGATGAAATTCAACTCACCGCAGAAATAGTCATGATGGCATTTATGGCGGGGATTCAAGCCGACCCCACCATCGACGCGGATGAGGTGGTGAGTTCGGTGATCGCAAACGTGTCCTCCGCCGTTCTGTCCGCCACCGTGAAAGCATCTGGCGATGCTAGCCCCGAGGCAATTGCCGCAGCCTCGAAAGGCGTAGTCGGAGCAGCAGCCGCAGCCAGCTCAGGCACTGATATCTTCGCAGCAACGGTTGCCGCCGCCTCCAGCGGCGCGATCACAGGCGCAGTCACAGCAACCGCAGACAGCACCACTTCTGCAACTGAAGCTATTCAAGCCGCATCCAGCGGCGCCGTCACAGGAGCAGTCGAAGCAGCAGAAAAAGCAGCCGAGAGCCAAGGTGACGACGTCCAAGGCGAGGACAGCGATAACCAAGGCGAGGTAGATCCGCTAGTGGCCGCGGCAGCGCAAGCCGCCGCGTCTGGTGCCACGGAAGGTGCAGTCAATTCAGCCGAGGGACTCGACGACCAGCTGGCGGCACTTCAAGCTGCGACTACTGGAGCAACCGAAGCTGCCATAGCTGAAAGTGATGAACTCGGAGCGGAAATTGCCGCCGGTGCAACCGCCGGTGCCACCGAGGCAGGCCTCTCTTCTGAACAAGCTGAAGCTGCTGTAGAGAATGCCACCCAAGAGACTACCAACAGCCCTGCGGAGGGTGAGGACTCAGGCGCTGATCCAGTCGTCACACCCGACGTTGGCGACACCGAAGAAGCTGCAAATGCTAAATTGCAAGCGGACGTTACTGAGCTGGTCAAGCTAGCGCGGGAGGCGAACCCAGATCTCGATCTGTCCGATCCAGTTGCCGTCCAACAGGCGATCGAAGCACTGATGGCTGAATCTTACCTATTAGTGCCTGTGCCAACCGCAGCGGAAATCCAAATCATCGCTGAGACGGTGATGATGGCATTTATGGCGGAAATTCAAGCCGACCCCGACATCGATGCGAATGCGGTGATCGCCAACGTATCCTCCGCCATCCTGACCGCCACCGTGGCAGGATTAGAAGCCGCCGCAGCAGCCGCACCGGAAGGCAGCAGCACCGCATCCGTAACTGCAGCAATTAAAGCCGCCTCCACTGGTATCGTTGGAGCGGCAGCCGCAGCCAGCTCTGGCAGTGAAAGCTTCGCAGCGACAGTTGCTGCAGCCTCCAGCGGTGCGACCACAGGAGCAGTCACAGCAACGGCAGGCAGCACCACCTCTTCAACTGAAGCCATTCAAGCAGCATCGGGTGGTGCGGTCACAGGAGCAGTCGCAGCCACCGAAGGCAGCACCACTTCTTCAACTGAAGCTATTAAAGCAGCATCCAACGGTGCGGTCACAGGAGCAGTCACAGCCACCGAAGGCAGCACCACTTCTTCAACTGACGCTATTAAAGCAGCATCCAACGGTGCAGTCACAGGAGCAGTCGCAGCCACCGAAGGCAGCACCACTTCTTCAACTGAAGCTATTCAAGCAGCAGCTAACGGCGCGACCACAGGAGCAGTCGAAGCATTCGCAGTTCCCGAGGGCGAGGGCGGTGACGACCAAGTCGAAGTAGATCCGCAGCAGGCCGCGGCTGCGCAAGCCGCCGCGAGCGGCGCAGCGGAAGGGGCAGTCGACTCCGCCGGGGACGAACTCGCCGACCAACTGGAGGCACTTCAAGCTGCGACTACCGGAGCAACCGAAGCTGCCCTTGCTGAGAATGAGGACCTCGGTGCGGAAATTGCCACCGGTGCCACCGAAGGTGCCACCGAGGCAGGCCTCTCTTCGGAACAAGCTGAAACTACTGTGGACAATACCGTGCAAACCGTTGCCAACAGCGTTGCGGAGGGGGAGGACTCAGGCATTGAGCCAGTCGTCACGCCCGAAGAAAACGACACAGAAGATGACGATACCACCTTGGTTAGTCCTGCTAGCTAATAAAGTGAATCGAAGTCCGACTCGCGCGATTTAAGCGTACTTTTTCAAAAACCCCAGTTCGCTGGGGTTTTTTCTTTGCTCCAACACTAGGTTCGATCTGCCGCGCTACAAACTTTCTAAGATTCGCTTGGTTTCGTCGCGCTTTTCGGTGGTTTCGGCCAGCTGCTTACGTGCGCCTTCGACAATCTTCGCCGGGGCACTGTCGACAAATTTCGAGTTCTTCAACTTGCCCTCGCCCGCCGCGACCAGCTGGTTCAGCTTATCCAGCTCCTTAGTTAGCCGCGCCTTTTCGGCTTCAACATCGATGGAGCTACTCAAATCGAGGTACAAAGTGCCAAGCGGAGTCACCGCTGCGGGCAGGCCATCTGGCTGAGCCCCGTCGACTGCGGTGAGTACGATACCAGCTAGAGTTTGCACCAAGCTGACGTTGTCAGCGATCACTTTAATGGCATCGCCTTCGGCCGCATAGAGCACCGCGACGTCGCGCTTGTTGGCCAAATTATACTGCGACTTGAGCGCACGTGCCTGCGAAATTAATTCCTGTAAGCTAACCACACGGGCGGCTGCAGTCTTATCCGCAGAAAGCGCGGCTTGCAACTCTGCGGCCGAGGTGAGCTTGGTGTTCTGAATATATTCAACCGACGCATCGTAGCCGAGGCCCTTCCAGAGCTCTTCAGTAATGTGCGGAATCACCGGATTGGCGAGCTGCAGCACTTGGCGGATTACCAGATCCTGAATCGCGAGACAGTTATCCCGCAAGGCTTCGTCGCCACGCAGTTTGCCCTTGGATGCTTCCACATACCAGTCGCAGAAATCGCCCCAGAAGAAAGCGTAAATCAGGTGTGTCAGCGGTGCGATCTCGTAATTGGCAAAGCACTTTTCTATCTCGGCAGTCACTTCAACCACGCGCGCAAGGATCCAATGATCGTAATCATCGCAACGGCTGGTATCGATCCGGCTCAAAATCGCTTCTACGCTGGAGTTGTCTGCCATCGGCCCTGACATCTGACGGAAGCGCGAAGCATTCCACAGCTTGTTGGAGAAATTGCGACCGATCTGAATGCGCTCCTCGGTGAACAAAATATCCGAACCAGACGGGGCGATATTACAAATACCAAAGCGAAGACCATCGGCACCGTATTTCTCAATCAAATCGAGTGGATCAGGCGAGTTGCCGAGGGACTTCGACATTTTGCGGCCCTTTTCATCGCGAATAAGGCCGTGGATGAACACGTTCTTAAACGGAATACGCTTCGC
>ENA-OQVM01004834-OQVM01004834.1-marine-metagenome-genome-assembly--contig:-NODE-4834-length-13370-cov-5.688708_pt1 | contig 13370 bp, 11 predicted proteins | sample MGYA00237776_ERZ505498 | MGnify/ENA primary metagenome ERZ505498 (study PRJEB26159, sample SAMN06265151) | marine metagenome | isolation source: Helgoland LTER site | place: Germany:Helgoland, sampling... | reverse complement strand
CGGTTACCTTAGCACGTGATAAAAATACGACAAAGCTGGATATTGCTACTCTCAGTATCGCGTTCTTTAGTAAAGCAATAGATAATATCTCATCCATGCGAGCTTCCAATGGTGCCGCTATGTCAAGGCTTCAATTAGCTGAAGATCATGCTCGTTTAACTAAGGCTAACCTAGAGGCTGCGAATAGTAGAATTATGGATGTCGATGTCGCTGAAGAGTCTACTCGATTTGCAAAGTACAATATCCTGACCCAAGCGTCAGCTGCTATGTTGTCACAGGCCAATCAGACTTCTTCCACGGCTCTCATGCTACTCTAATTTAGGACCTTATTATGAGCCTTAACTTAGGAGGAGGAAGTACAACCTCCAATTACTCAAAATTCTACAATATCATAAACCAGGTTTTCGAGACCTGTATAAAATCGGACGAGCAACAAGATGTTGCGGGACAAAAAATAACTAATCATGGAGGATTATCCCTATGTCATTAACAATAAATACCAATCCGGCCGCCATACGTGCGTCCTTTAATCTAACTGAAAACAACAAGCAACTGCAGCAAAGCTTAACTCGTTTATCGAGTGGCAAACGCATTACCAAACCAGCAGATGATGCCGGTGGACTTGCAGTATCAATGAAACTGACCTCTTCGATCAGTCGAACAAAAGCTGCGATATCAAACATCCAAAATTCACTATCATTCGGTGAGGTGCAAGACGGCGCCCTACAAGCAGGGGCCAGAATTGTGGACCGGCTCGCTGAACTGAAGTCACTCAGCTTGGATGTAATGAAGAGCGATGCGGATATATCAAACTACAATACTGAATTCAGGGCACTCCAACAGCAGTTGCACGCAATAACAGCGGAAACCTTCAATGGAGTAAGCTTATTTGCATCTACCACTACTACCGGAGGGGCAATGACGTTTGGCAATGCAGCGACGGGGAAACATACCATTAGTGTATTTACCTCTGACCGTGGTGCCGCAGGATCAGTAGTAAGCCTTAATAAATCCGCACTTATGTCTGCCCTTACATTCACGAGTTTAACGGATGCATCGCAAGCAGCTACAGGTTCAGGCATTACGATTGCAGCCTCAGACTCTGCTTCTGCGATCGATATTGGTGACATTTCAGTCAGTTTTTTCACTACTGCACTGGAAAATATTGCCACACTCCGTGCTGAGAACGGAGCGACGATGACCCGACTTCAGTTTGCAGAAGATCACTTACGTTTATCTTCAGCAAACCTGGAAGCTGCGAACAGTCGAATCATGGATGTCGATGTGGCAACTGAATCCACTGCATTAGCCAAGTATAACATATTATCACAAGCATCTGCTGCGATGTTGGCTCAAGCCAATTCATCACAGAATACAGCACTAATGCTACTCGGATAAAAACTACCCCAACCCATATAAAGAAAGGAATTCGAAATTATGGCCTTATCAATACTATCAAATACAGCCGCAAACAGTGCTGCATCCTCACTCAACAAAAATAGTGCAAAACTCAACCAAAGCTTAACTCGTCTCTCAAGTGGTAAAAAAATTACCACTCCGGCAGATGATGCAGGTGGGCTTGCAGTATCAATGAAACTCACTTCCGCAATTGGGCGGAACCGATCCGTAATTGCAAATATTCAAAATGCAATCTCGTTCGGAGAGGTTCAGGATGGTGCACTACAATCCTCCGCCACAATCATTAACCGAATGTCTGAACTCAAATCGATGAGCTTGGATGTTATCAAAAGTGATGCTGATGTTGCAAATTACAATGTCGAGTTTGAGGCCTTACAGCAACAGTTACACTCAATCGCAAGCGAAAAGTTTAATGGTGTTAGCTTGTTTGGACTAGGACCGTCCGCTGGAGGAGCTAACCTTGTATTCGGTACGGGAGTCGTAAATGTAACCATCTTTACCTCTGACCAAGGGGGATCGGGTGCAGTTGTTAGCTTATCTAAAGGGTTACTTCTCAGTGCACTAAACTTTACCAGTGCAACTGACATGACTCAACTCCGTGCAGGTGCTGCAGGAAAGTCTCTTGCTAATGATAGTGCCACTACAAAAGTAGCGATATCGGAACTCAGCATTGGCTTCTTCACTAAAGCACTTGAGAATGTCGCTACACTACGGGCAACTAATGCTGCTGGTATGGCGAGACTTCAATTGTCTGAAGATCATGCACGTCTGACCAAGGCTAATCTCGAAGCTGCGAATAGCCGAATCATGGATGTCGATGTGGCGGAAGAGTCTACTCGGTTTGCAAAGTACAACATTCTGACCCAAGCGTCAGCTGCTATGTTGTCCCAGGCAAATCAGTCCTCTTCCACCGCATTATTACTTCTCTAAAATAGGCAAAAGTTATGAGTCTAAATCTAGGAGGAGGTAGTACGACCTCAAATTACAACGCCCTTCAACTCGGGAACGCACAGTCTTTGCTCAGTAAAAGTCTGATGCGCCTTTCCAGCGGAAACCGGATCAATAAACCATCCGATGACCCAGGGGGCCTAGCTGTATCAATGAAACTGAAACACGCTATAACTGTTACCAGTGCCACTAAAAATAATGTGGATAACGCTCTTTCTTTTACGGACACACAAGATAGTGCCCTTGAATCAATTGCGGATATCCTTGATCGAATGTCAACAATTCGAGTAAGTTATGGAAGCGGTACTGCCACATCCTCTGACAAATCAAGTTACGCATCCGAGTTCAAGGAGTTACAAAAGTCTCTAAACAGCTTTACAAGCGAAACTTTTAATTCGTTGAGTCTGTTTACTACTGGAACTAACACAAAGAACGTGTACATATCAACCCGGGGAGATTCAGGTGCTTCCATATCGATAAGTTCATTAAATATTGATGAAGCCTTAAGTATTAGCGGAACGATTAACTTAGGTAATGCTGCAACGACAGCTGCAGCTACAAGTATATCTGCAGTTAGTACTGAAAATATTACTTCAGTAATAAGCAATGTAGCTAGCTTACGTGCAACGAGCGGAGCGACTTCGTCAAGACTTCAGTTCTCCTCTGACTTCCTTGCAAGCAGTAAGACTAATTTGCAATCTGCAAATAGTCGGATCATGGATGTGGATGTAGCCGAAGAGGTTACGAATTACGCAAAGTATAACGTCCAAGTATATGCAGCAAGTGCGGCGTTAGCACAATCTAACTTAAACATGGGCATCGTCCTCGACCTGCTCAATTTTGGCCGAAAATAAGTCAACGGCTTAGATAATTTGGCGCAACCACTCATGGTTCAGTTCTGATAAATGAGTGGTGCGCTGAGTTGGCCAAAAAAACAAATAAAATGTCATTAATCTCCCCAGTCTTAGACAATCGTCACCAAATCAGGCAATCGATTCGTCAGCGTCAAATTGTAGATTCTAAAGAAAGGATTTCGTCCGGAAACCGTCTTGATAATAATCAATCAATTGACTCTGGTGCACTTCGTCTCTCCACAAGACTTGAAGTGGAGAATAAAATTTCCCATTCCGCGAAGAAAAATTTAGAAAATGCGTACCATCTGGCACAGTACCAATCCGACATTCTGAACTATGCTAATAACACGATGCAGAGAATGAACGACCTGGCTTATGAAGCAACTGACATCATGAAGTCCCGAAGCGACAGGGAGAATTTAAATACCGAGTTCCAATCCTTGTCAGGTCAATTAACCGATTTATTATACGACAGAACATACGATAAGGTTATGTTCGACCCTCTTTCCTCTACTAACATAGAAACGATTGACTTACCTCCTCCCACGGCAGGCAGTTCGTCTCGAGTATCTGAAAAAATTGATATTGGGGCACTGTCATCCAAGGTGAAACTTTGGTGGGACCCACTTACTGCACGAGATCGATTTCAAATCTATGTGGGTGGCAAAAGAATTTTTGACACCGGTGAATATCGTTCAAATGTAGGTGGTCGAAGATCCGAAGTTGTAAATGGGGAAACGAGAACAGGAGATTATTTTGAAGTCGACTTTGGTCCAGGCAAGATATCTGTGACCGAGGCAAATGATAATCGTGGCAATGGCGATTTCCTTGACTACCATGACACTCGCCCCACTTCCGACTACCCCTTCACTGATGCTCCCGACGGGGATAGTTCAATCGTTGAATTTGTCATTAATGATGAAGGACCGGAGGGCATCTCTAAAAGTAGTGGTACTATTTGGTACCGTTGGCTTGAGATTGAAAAACAAAAAATTGAAGGTCCTACCGGTATAAAAAACGAAAACGGTGATCTTCTCCAAATTGAACCGGTCGGTTTTTCGACTATGGCAGGACTTAGCTTATTGAACCGAGAAGATGCGAGCAATGCCCTTTCTAAAACTCGGGAAGAGGGAAAAAGTATAGAAACTCAAATTTTCACACTTTCTAAAACATTTTCTGAGATAAAATTTGAGACAGAACGGGTGGAGAGTAAGAGTCAAAGTCAAAAAATTAGTTTGGGTAGAATACAGGATGCTGACATGGCGAGCGAATATACTGGTTTGGCGAAAAATCTTCTTCTACAAGAGTCTAGCAATAAAGCAATGATCCACTCGAGGATCTCAGCAGAGAATGTGTTTAACCTTCTGTTTTAGTAAAACTTGATTCCTTATTTAAATTTCGATAATAAATGAATTTCATCTCTCCAACAATGTCTTCACGGTTCGAAACTCTCCATTCGATTCGTCAGAGAGAGATATCAAAATCAAGTAATCGCATTGCATCTGGTCAACGGTTTTCAGCTGATCCATCTCAAGATTCTGGTGCTTATCGAATTTCCAAACGACTTGAAATGGAATCTAAATTTTCTAGTTCCACTCAAAAAAATTTAGAAAACGCATATACCCTGGCACAACAGCAATCTGATATTATTTCATCCGCTGAAGAATTAATTAAAAGGATGAATACACTTGCGTATGAAGCTACAGACCCCACCTCAAACGACTTTGACCGGGAAGTCTTAAATCGAGAATTTCAAGATTATTCCAAAACACTGGAATTTCTCATGTTTGATCGTACCTTTGATCCACAACTTTTGGATCCACAAGCTGCAGAATATATTGATCAAACAATTATCTATGAAGATGAAGTTAGTTCCACGGGAGCAAGCGTAAAGAAAGTTGATATTTCAGCTTTAGCAGCAAAAGTTAAGCTTTGGTGGAACACCTCAGATGCAAATCAGACTCGAGATCGGATTCAATTAAAACAAGGGGATCGCTGGTTTTTTGATTCAGGTGAATATTTATCCAATGACGGATCTGGTACAGTTCGAAGTGAAAATGTAAACGGAGAAGTACAAGATACGTACGGTGATTATTTTGAAGTCGACATTCAACCCAACCAGATTTCTTACACAAGCGCTTCTGATAACAAGGGTGACTCCAACTCACCCCTTGCACCAGGTTATCCCAAAGTACAGGCACCTAGAGGAGATAGTACCGTTATCAAAATTGCGGTCAATGAACCGGGTCCAGAAAATATAAATCGAACAAGCCCGACTGGTTGGTCTTGGCGATTATCTTGGGACACAGAAAAAATAGAAGGGCCCAAGGGAATCATAGACGAAAAAGGATCACTGTATGAACTTAGCCCTCTCGGTTTCTCGACCCTCAAGGGGTACGACATAAGTACACGAGTCAATGCCGCGAAAGCATTAGAAAGGTCCGAGCAAGAATTAGAAAGTCTACGAACCCAAATTTACACTTTAGCCAAGACCTTCTCCGAAATCAGCCTCAAATCGGAACAGGTGGGCAATAAAAAAGCGGCTCAAATTACAGCACTGGGTCGAATCAATGACACAGACATGGCTTCCGAGTATACCAACTTGGCTAAAAACTTACTATTACAGAAGGCATCTAATCATGCCCTTATTCACTCACGTTTGTCTGCGGAGAATGTGATTAATCTTATCAGTTAATATAATAATGTTCGGAAGAGTAAAAGAATTACAGTTTGTCAAAAATGGCTATTCCCAATTTGGTCACCTTCGTAGTGCTATCGCCTTAGGTCCAAAGGGAATGGGGAAGTCAACCTTCCTGGAAGAAGTAAAAAAGGTGCACTCGGAGAATGAGAAGACATCGGTTGTGATATCACCTGACTCAGGTCAATTTGGGGACCTAACTTCTTTCTTATCTTCTATGGCAAGAAATATTACATGCGGGAAGGAGATACGAGGAAATGAACTCGGTAAGTTTGCCCGCTTTTATGGGTCTCAACTTGTGCAGATTGAATCGACAACCCGAACCGAGAATGACCTCGAAGAATTCAACCACAAGACCGCAGAGCATTTCGTTACGGGACTTGAGGATGCAGTCATTAATTGTGGCATTGATTTAAATAAAATCGTCCCCCTCTTAATAATAGACGACATTGAAATGTTAGATGATTCTATTCATGAATGGTTGAGCAATTCATTTAACAAGCGCATTAGGAAGTCCAGCCTGTTTGAGAAATGTAGATTTCTTTTTTCCGCCAATCAACTCGAGGAGAGAATAGAAAAGTTCTTTTCGAAGTTCGGTTTTGATAAAATAACAGAAATAAACATTCCTCCATTCACCGCATTGGACTGTGTACAATTTGCAAATTCTAAAGGTTACGAAATTCATGACGGAGAAGACCACAGAACTAAATCTCAAGGTAATCCACTGAAGTTGTTGAATATTTTGAAAAAACCTACTACTATAATTAAACAGGAGGACAATGTTATGAGCAACCTAGACAAAATTGACACACCGAACTTTTCTGACTTTACAGAAAAAGAGCTTAACTATCTCCTCTTTGCATCCTACCCAAGTAAGGTAAATCGTTACAATTTGGAATTCTTCTGTAACTCACGAGATGCGGCATTTTGCTTCAATTGGCTCAAGCGGCAAAAAAATCTCGCTCAATTACAACCGGATGGTGATTTACTAATGATGGATGATTTTCGCACTCAAATGCGGGAATTCCACAAACAAGAAGAGCCAGAAGAAGCGGAACGAATGTCCACTATTGCGACTATAATTGATACATTTACTTCAATATTTCCGAACCCGAATCAACATTGGATACCGGTTAACTTACAATTATTTGACTCCTTTACCAAAAATCTTTGCCGAAAACTTTTTAACGAACTGGAATGTGAGGAAATCATTTCGTTACTCGATCAAAGTGAAAATATTTTTAATGTCACCAACAAGCAATATTCCCTTAACGATGATATAAAACTCGTAACACAACGGTTTATTGAAATCGGTGGAGGAATCCCCAAGGACAATATTATCGAAAATGCGAAAAATGAATGGATTAAGTACCAAGAAGAATCCACCGAGAAGCGTAGTAATTTAGAACAGGAAAGAACTAATCTTGAAGAAGAGGCATTCGATGCAGAAAAACAGATCATTTCCTTGGATGAACTCAAAAAACAATTATTTGATAACTATAAAAACCCGCCCAGTCAAAAGTCGAAGAGAGAATATTCCTTTAGTACTTCCGTTATTCTAATTGTTATCGGTCTTGGTACGACTGGAGCAAGTTTATTTGTGGAATCACTGGGCAGTTACCATGCCGCTTGCGGTATCATCTTAACAATATTTGGTTTCTTTTGGCCCAATGTGGAGGTCAGGAAAGAAGCAATGCAATCAGCAGGTAATGCACCGAAACTTGCTATTGAGACTCAGCAAAGATCTCTTACCCATCGTATGAGTGGACTGGCCTCACGAATTTCTTCTATTCGCAACAACCTAGAAAGCCTTAATTCGAACATTGAAAGTTTAGATCAAGGCATGAACGCTCCGTATATTTCTGAATAAAAAGTTCGATATTTTCAAATCGGACTACCCTAGCATCCCTTCTCTTCCTCTTGTTGTTTATTGATTTTTGCGTTAATGCGCTCTAGATATCCAAACAATGCAGTTAATTCTGTGCTTTCCATTCCCTGCGTAATTTCAGCCTGTAGTTCATTCGCTTTTTCTTTACTAACTAGGTAGACCCTTTGCCCCCTAGTTGTAATCTTAATTATGTTTTCTCGTTTGTCGCACGGATTCTGAAGCAGCACAATATATCCTAGTACTTCCAACCTTTTAACAATTGAAGACAGATTATTTTTATTGGTTGCAATTAAAATGGCTAGATCTTTTTGATTCAACTTTTTCGATTGAGAATCATACAATGTCCTGAGGACAGTATACTGAACCGTTGTAATAGCTAATTGTGATATTTTCTCGCGAAAGAGATAATTCAAACCGAACCAACAACATCTCACTAAATTGGGAAATCTCTTGAATTTCATTGGAGGGAATTTAGTAATAAATGGCAGGCACGGAGGAAAAATGAGCCTTTGCGACTAAAAATACTGAGAATATCAACCATCATAAAAACACTGCTAGACTAAAAACGATACATTTCTTACTTTAAAAGTATCAAAAGAAAAGTAGCACTCATTTGCTAAATGTCTGGCCATTCCAACCCCAATGGTGCCTTTCAGATTCCTGGAATTCAATATAAATCCGATTGGATTCAACCTCAATCAATTCTTGGCATAGATTTGTAATTATGGAGGTTAGCAGACTTGTTTTATCGGGTGGTAAAACTCCGACATTTTTCATTTCGAAATAAAGGTTGATACCTTCCGCGTCATTACCAAAACTTTGCAATTCGGTTTTTTGGAATATTATCATCACAAAATCCTCAGACTTACCCAAAACATCAGCGATACTCTTAGACAGTAAAGTTGATAAAGAATTCAATAATTCTTTCTTTAGTTCGCAGGCATAGTGGACTTTGAGGAGAGGCATACCCTTTCATCTTATTTGTGACATCGAGTGTCAAGTCTGCACAAGCAGACATCTTCTGTTCAATGAGTAAATAGTAGTAAAAATAAAATATGAAATCCTACCTATTAATTAAAATTGGCGGTCATTAAACTGAAACTTGACCATCAGCAAAATATCTTCGAGGATAAATAAGTGAACTTTAAAACTCTACCCCTGTTGCTTTTTTTCTTTTGTTGCAGTTGTGACGTTACCCAGCAACAAGAGTTGCCCAAAAACGAGATGCCTGAAAAGGTTCAAGATAATGAATTACTTGCTGAATTACCGGTAAAAAAGCCACTCAGAACTCAGGAGAAGAAATCCTCCAAACCACTCCCGGTCGGACAGGACCGAAAAAAATCCTTCCACGATATGGAGTCCCCTACCATTCAAGGAAAAGCAAGGCATGACTACCCTCCAGAAAACCTACTAGAGTAAATATGTCATCACCAGGAGATCCCGTAGAAATACCAATCAATGGAACATTAGACCTTCATGGTTTTAACCCAAAAGATGTAAAGGAACTTGTTGTTGAATATCTAGATGAATGTGCAAGAAAAGGGATTATGGAAGGCAGAATTATACACGGAAAAGGCATTGGAACTTTGAGAGAAATAGTTCACTCGATTCTTAAGGTACATCCACATGTCCACAGTTTCTCACTCGGGAGCTCGAACTCAGGTGGTTGGGGATCAACCTCATTCCTGCTTAAAACTGTCGATTGAAACAGTAAGCCAAGAGTGCCATTATCATTTGCACCGGTGCTTTAATGAGGCGTTGTGGCACTTCGCACTGACCTAAAGCTACTAAATATTGCTGTTCATCTTCACTCCTGCCCGTTTCTTCGTTTGGACTCACCATAGTGAAACTTCCTGGCTCTCCCCATAACATCGGTAATTTGATGGCCGACTGTAGCGGCGGAATGGAGATTACAGTAACCCGAAGCACGGCATACAAAACACCTAGATTAAGACTGCAAAAATCACCTCACCATTGAAAGTAAGATTTCGTACTATAATTCCAAAAGGTTGGGCGTTCCTGATTGACTCCGAAGTAATACATCCAATTGCCGTGCTTATTGAACCACAGGTAGGGCCACAAATCGCTCCTCGTCCAACACCACTCCATCGAATTGGACCAAAACCAGATACCATTCTGCCCCAACGGTCCTTGGTAAATCCAGCCTAATTCCTGATGGAAGATCCATTCATCTCTGACATGCTTAAATGTGCCAAACCAATCAGATTTATACCAGTTATCCACAAGTGCATTCGCACCAAAGGGAGAGATGTAAGCGATTTCAATCTTCACACGGCGAACAGAACCATACTTCAAACCCGCAGAATTCTCTGCAAATGCACGGATGTAATAAGTCTTACCAGGGGATAATCGTTCAATGTCTGCAATAAAGAGATTCTGATCTTGAATGCCTGAAATCATCCGGGCGGTGTTATCCGAATCACGGACTGTAATTTTTTCCGAGATCCGAAAGCCAACCCGAAAAGGATGATCCCCCCCGGTATCGAGAATTTGTGCTTTTGCCAGCACCTGCTCCCCATTCATTTCTGGCTGCAAAGTTAAAACAACGGGTAATTGAAGAGCCGGTTTTTCCCGCACTAAAAGAACAGGTAATTTTGTTAAATTCCCGACAGAATAAGAATACGAGAATCCCCGATTCGAAGTGAAAAGCATCATTGGATTATATCGCTTAATATACCAGGGAAGAAAATCATTACTTCCTAATGCCCATGCCGAACCAATTTCAGATCGTATTAAAAGTTGGATCAGGAATTTGTTAAGCTCGCTTTTGTGATGAGTGAGGTACGGTAAATCGGCTCCCTTACTTTTCGCTAATTCCTTTGCTTCCTCAAGGCTATACCCCCCGGTTACCAATTCGTAGAATTTTCCATCCGGTCCTTCATTTGGACTTTTTAAACTAGCATTCCCCGGGTAGTCATTTGCATCTTCCGGGGAGGTGAAAGCCAAGACCTCCTCTTTATCCTTAAATCCATCTCCGTCGGTATCCTGATTAAGAGGGTTTGTTCCAATCTCGTATTCTGTTTTATCGCTTAATCCATCCTCGTCAGTGTCAGTAGACAATGGATTTGAGCCCAGGGTTATTTCCTCTCCATCGAGCAATCCGTCCTCATCAGTATCGGGATTTAGGGGATTAGTTCCGGCATAAATTTCCTTCGAATTTTCTATTCCGTCTCCATCGATATCCAAATCATAAGCATCTTCAAATCCATCGTTGTCCCGATCTTCGACCACATTGGTAACGTCAATATTAATCACCAGATGAGCCGTCGCATTAAACTCATCCTTGGCTAAAAAGGAAAGCGAGTAACTCGTCTGATTTGATTCATAGTCAAAAACTTCAGATGAACGAATAGATTGATTCAAGTCCAATACGAATGCAGAACTTGGGGATTCCAATACTATCGGAATACTTTGATTGTTATCCGGATCGTAAGCAGTAATATTACCAATAAAAGTTCCGATCGCTTCATTTTCTGCGATAGACAAAGATTGATTTCCCTCCAATACGGGCGGGGCATTGGCCAGGGAGTTAGAGTCTCTTGGGTTTGAACCATAAGCAATTTCATCTTCATCGCTAAATCCGTCCCCATCATCGTCCAAGTCGTAATGATCTTCAATTGTATCACCGTCTAAATCCTCGATGATATTGGTGAGTACAACCGTAAAAACACCCTCCATTGTCGCATTAAATTCGTCCCTTACCTGCACACGAATGCTGTAGAGCAAAGCATTCGTTTCGTAATCGAAAGTAATAGCTGACTTGAGGGTTCCGTTCGAATCCAAAGAGAACAGATCATTACTCATATCACCTGGCCCGCTGACAAGAATGTAGGTTAAAGTAGAGTTAGCATCCGGATCGATGGCATTCAACTCACCCACGATCGTTCCGACGGGTTGATTCTCAGCAATGGATAGAGGTGTAGTCGAATTAAGATCACCTGGACCCGTATTTGCCAATGAACCTGCATTGCGTGGATCCGAACCATAAGCCAATTCATCGAGATCAGAGAATCCGTCACCGTCATCGTCCAAGTCGTAATAATCCTCAATTGTGTCGCCGTCAAAATCCTCAACAATGTTGTTAAGTGCCACCGTGAAATTGCCTTCCACCGACGCATTGTATTCGTCCCTAGCCTGCACGCGGATTGAATAGGTCGAGGAGTTGGATTCGTAATCGAAAGTAGCGGCGGTCTTGAGGGTACCATTGGTCTCGAGAGTGAAAAGGGAATTGTTCCCGTCCCCTACCCCGCTGACCAAGTAATAAGTCAAAGTGGCATTGGCATTCGGATCGGTGGCATTAAATTCACCCACCACGGTACCGACGGATTGATTCTCGGCGATGGAGAGGGGGATAGTGGAATTGAGGTCGGTGGGGCTCAGATTGCCAAGACCACTGAAAAACATATCAATACTTGTCGGATTTTGACCTGCTCGCATACCAGAGAGTAATTCTCCCTGAAATTGATTTTCAGGCAAAAAGTAGCTTGATTGACCAGAAGGATTATTCCTAGTGACGAAAGATGGTAGAACAACTTCCCCGTCCTGTGGAATATTGGGAAGCCCCGTTTTTCTCCAACCTCCTCCCGAAATAAATACTTTGGGAGAAGATGTGTACCCGGCTCCTCTCGAATTTCCTGTACCCGAGAAATCAAACCCAACTACCATACCACCTGAAACAGTTGCGGTTGCGACCGCCATAGTGCTGTGTCCACCACCAAGAAAATAAGCCTTCCCATTCATATTGTATCCCGAACCACCTTGGCCGGTGGACCATGATTTTGCTCCTTTACTGCTGTCAAGGTTGACATCCCGTTTTTGTGCAATGACTATTTTAGAAGAATTGGGTCGGGCAATGATTTCAAAACTACCCGTGAGTCCCGATTTAACGGTTATTCCGCCACCTGTGGAAACCTCCGTTCCATTACGATCGAGTTCCATTGTCCCATTCTCATTTATCTTTTTCCCATAGATTCCATTCAGGGAAATTATAAATCCGCTCATTGGAGCATTACCGGATAAAGTAATTAAGGTGTATTCGCTTTGATTATGATCCACCGCAGCACCAGAGGCAGTAGAACTTTGAAGGCTTGTTATTGTTCCGGAGGCAATCGAAACATCAGCGTCAGATAAGCCATTACCGCTGGCAGTACCAGCACGAGCAGTGGCACGGGCTCCATTCGTAATCCCGTCATTTACCCCTGATTGGTAGTAAAAATCGGACCATGAAGTTCCATCGAGCATCGATATTTTGTCCGCATTGTTATCCGTATCGCTAATACCCGTACGGAAATCATTAGAACCGTTTCCAATTGAGTGGTGGGGTACAAGTTGGCTAAGTACTTTACTGGACGAGTTCAAAAATGAAACACTATTAGGCAGTTCAAACTGGACGGGATTACCCAGATAAACTTTTGAGGTAAAAGTGGAGGAACCGGAATTCCTTTTGGCAATAATCATAGATTCATCGGGATAGATCACTAGATCATTTTGCAAACCCCAGCCAAGGTAATTAGGTGAATACCAACCTGCTGCTCTACCGGAA
>ENA-OQVM01004833-OQVM01004833.1-marine-metagenome-genome-assembly--contig:-NODE-4833-length-13370-cov-5.970812_pt1 | contig 13370 bp, 6 predicted proteins | sample MGYA00237776_ERZ505498 | MGnify/ENA primary metagenome ERZ505498 (study PRJEB26159, sample SAMN06265151) | marine metagenome | isolation source: Helgoland LTER site | place: Germany:Helgoland, sampling... | reverse complement strand
GAATCATTTCGAACTGAGTTTCTGTTTACTTCAACACCATCAAAGTAATAGATGTACGCACCATAATACGTCTGGTTTTTCATGTCGTTGTCCTCAATGGTCAAGTTCATTTTCTTAGCCGTTGTGCTACCTGAACTTGAATAGAACCAAGTTGCTCCTCTTTCAAGGCGGTTGTTGGCAAGGGTCAAGTCATTTCCTGTTCCAGACATGTAAAACAATGACTGAGTTGTGGTTGAAGTACCCGCGGCACCTTTTGCCCAGCATCCGTCTACTGTCACATGGTCAGAAGATCCTGAAAGCGTAAAACAGTTTCCGTTTGTATTGAAAACTTTTACGTTTTTGAACGTAATCCAGTCTGCACCACCAAAGTCGATGGTGTATCCAGAAGCGTTCTCAATCTTCACAGAGCTCCAGTTGCCACTGGCGCTTTGGAATGTAACCGTTGCATTCTCGCTTGTTCCATCAATTTCACCAAAAGAAACAGACTCGTTATACGTACCAGCGGCAATATTGAAAATCACATCACCACAGATACCCTTAAGCTCAAGATCATTTCGAGCGTCAGAAATGGTAGCATAGTCAGCTGGAATAGCATACGTACCTGAAAGACCATTGTATAAGTCAACTCCTACTGTATCGTTAGTAGTGGCACTATCTTGAACACCGTTTGGCATCGAAGTCCAAACCAATAGTTGATCACCTGAACTAAATGAAATACTAGACTCAACTGTCGCCAATGTATCAGATTGAGAAGGAATGTTTCCAGTCCAATAGTTTGAAACTGGAGTACCTCCGTTAATGGAATAGTTAAGCGAACAAGAAGTCAGTGCTACCAATCCTGGATTCATTAACATAATGCTGATTGTAGTATCCTCAGAACAAAGTGGTGCGTCTGGCGTGATAAGATCACCAGGTTGTGCGTTGTTTGTTGGAACAGAAAACTCATCAGCCCCAATATCTGGTGTTGAAGTGCTTCTTGTTTGACCATCGATATCCGTAGTGATTCCAAGTGGAGCGCCGGCGTTGTTCATTGCCAATGACAAGGAGTGCAGGTCGTTATTAGCTTGGAAGCTAGGGTCAGCAGCCACAGAATTCGCATCAGCACTACAGGCCGATTGCCATTGTCCGATTGTTGTCCCAGAAGCTCCAGAATATGTGTCATAGTTGTTGATTTCAGTACTTGATCCGCCCATTGTATAAGCGTTGTTATTGAAATTCACCATGCTAGCAAATGCCCCGTTTCCAGAATAACCATAAAAACTATAGCCGTTTCCTCCCATGTTCGCTAAAAGGTTATTGGCGAAAGAGGAAGTTGCATAGTTACCATAGATGTAACCCGTATATGCAGTGCCGCTCGTAAACGTTGCAAGCGAATTATGATGAACGTCCGTATACTGAGTGTAATACATCATCATTCCATATTGCGTTCCTCCGTTTGGATTAGCACAAGAGATCATGTTGTTGTGAAACTTTATTCGCTCTGTAGATGTTCCCTGAGCATAGTATAGGTAGAAACCATAAGTCGTTCCACTGTTATCTAGCTCTAAAGTGTTACCAGAAATTTCAGACCCGGGACCCGCATAGTATGTATACATTCCATAACATGTGACTGAAGCGCTTGAATTATGAATGTAGTTGTCCTTAATGGTAAGTTTTGGCGTAGAACCATAACCATAGATATAAGCACTCATATAGTAGAAATCCACTATCTCGCTGTTGGTAATCGTAACTTCACAATTCGTGTTTGCCTGATATAGGTAGCCATAGATACCATAGTATCCACCTTTTATTTGGCATTCATCGAAAGTAAAAGACTGCTCGCCTCCGTAATATCCATACAGGTATACAGGGTACGTTCCTCCAGAATACGCTGGAACTTCGATTTGACAACCTTCGAACATTATGTCCCGATACGAGTAGGAGCTGTTGTTATACGCATATATATACACGCAATAAGAACTTGTTCCGATCAAATCAAGATCACGAAATGTGATGTTGTTCAACGCGCCGTAACCCATGTTGATTACATAGCTGCTGCTTGTAATTACAGGATTGGCTGTGTTATTACCGTCACTTTGGAACGTAATAACATTGGTAGATGACGATCCGGTGATACTCGTTGGGAAATTTACCGTTTCCGAATATGTTCCTTCATCGACATTAAATGTAACAGGTCCGTTAATACCGCTACTGCCAAGTGCAGACACCGCTGCAGAGAAAGTTTGGTAGTTTGTGCCGCCTGTTGCGGAGCCTCCATCGATTGTGTAGGTGCCGCTCAGCTGAGCGAAACTTCCAAAAGCAATCAAAGCTCCTGAAAGAGAGAGTAGAACTTTTTTCATATTGAATTAATTTAAATTAAACAGGAAAAGTACTTCGCCCTGAATTCTGAATTTGATCAATATGAATGGGATAATTGGATGACTTATCGAGGTGTAAATTCGATTCGGATGACAATTGATCGATGAATAGCGTAAATTGATAGATGAAACGAAATTTCACCCATTGGTTTTTCTGCAAAGTCAGGTAATTATTCGCGTTTACACCACGCTACTTGGGGCTGTCTGATACTGAAAACCCATGAACGCGGCTATGCGCATAGAACGCGAACTGATATCCCAAAGTCGGGATGTGTCATCAGCATAGAATCCTTTATCAAACGCATCTAAATATTTTGAATAAATTTTCCCTTCTAAACAGAAAGGCGGAGTTATTCCGGCGATTTTCTCGAGATATAAGTTGGCTAGGTATTTATCAGGAAAGTCCGTTAAATCTTTTGATATGAATCGATATGGGCGAAAGAGATAGCTTAATCTATGTTCTCGATCGTGATATCGCTCCTCAATTGATAAATTCACCCTCGGTACATTCCAGAGCGGTTTCATTTCTTGTTTTTCACTTCTTGGTAGAAATTGTGCATTGACTCGTGAGTTTATTATATGACCAGCATTCTGAAATAGCCTTCTGAAGGATCGTTGGGGGCCAACGACGATCTCCTTAGTTTCAATATTCCTTAGGCCACGAATAAATATGGCTGCCGCATAATCAGGGCATCCAAAGGTGATGTCGATGCCTCCATCAGGAAGATACCAATTTCCAAAAGTTTTTTGCTCATTCGAATTATCAATATTCGGATCGGGATGGACATCGTTCATTGTTTGAAGTAAGAACTCAGCCTCAATAAGTTCGTAAATACCATCGGTTGTTTTAATTAGCCAATTGCTAAATACTTCTTCAGCGAAGGGTTTAAATGCCTCAGTTAGGTTTGGTTTTGGCTCTATTGAGGCCAAGCTGCGCAGCTCTTCCAATTCGGAATGAGCATACTGCATAGATGTAGTGGTCATGGTAACACTAAAACGCTATAGGAAGTAACTGGTGGCTTCGAGGAATCGGGAAACAGCCAAGTATTCGACCAGATCAGATTTGTGCGCAGATGAAACCCTGAAAATAGTAGTCAAAAGTGAGCCAATCAGGAGTACTTTTAGTGGTCCTTCTGGCTCCGTGGAATGGATCAAGCTCAATTCGCGGGGCTCATTTTGGTCTTTTCAACTTTCATGTCACTTAAGTCTTCGACTCAGCTCCAGAAACTTAAAAATCCCGTTCACTGTCGCGAAGGTCTTTATCACCAAGTGACCCAATCAGGACTCGAACCTGAAACCTGCTGCTTAGAAGGCAGCTGCTCTATCCGGTTGAGCTATTGGTTCTGTAAGGGTTTGAGGATTTTAAGATTTAATGACTGGCAGTAAAATGTCAGTTATGCATGTATATTATTCTAAGTTGGAACTTGTTAAACCCTCTGCTGGGAGTTATTATGTGAAGTTTTATTTTGCGGGGCGCAGATACAGATATTTCTCTGCCACCGTTCTTGGGAAGTCCATATTCCCAAATGCGTTAGTGGGTGTAGAAAGAGAAAGACTAGCTCAAGCTATGTTTTTTGAGTTTCAGTCTGCGCTCTCCTCAGGATGGAGTCCCAATCAGAAGTCAGAGGCAACCTTACTTGAAGTGGTTTCCAACATGAAGTTGAAACGGGATGACTTTTCCCCAAAATACTACAAGGAGTTAGTTGGTACTATTAATCGATTTACCGCATACTTGAGAAGAGACAGACTATCACAGATTAAAGTAAGAGAAGTACATAGTCAGCTGTTTAACACCTATCTCGAGACTTCAACAACCACCGTGTCAACCTTCAATCATGAAAGAAGGAGATTATCTTCTCTCATTGGGAGGATACTGCCAGAGGATATCAGTAATCCCTTGGGGAGAATACCGTGTAAGAAGGAAAAGCACACGCTTCACAAACCATTCTCTGATGTAGGTATTGTATTAAGAGATATTCAGGCGTTTAATGACAATTTGTTTATCTGTTGTTTACTCACTTATGGTTGTTTGTTGAGACCTCATAATGAGATTCGGTTACTTACCTGGGGAGACTTCAGTAGCGATCTCTCATATATTTCACTGGAAGGAAAGAGAAACAAGAGTGGGAGAAACAGAATAGTACCTGTTGCCCCACAAATACGATCCTTCCTTAATAAGGGAGAGTCAGACGAGAACATCTTCTCGGGCGGGAAGTCCTATAATAAGTTCTACTTTCAGTTACTGTGGAGAAGGTATGCTCAGCAGACTAATGTTCTTGAACCAAATCAGACCTTATACAGCTTCAGACACACAGGAGCGATAAACGTATACAAGCGTTTTAAGAGCGTGGAGAAGGTCAGGTCTGTAATGGGTCATCAGAGTATCAATACTACTTTGCGATACCTCAGAGGTCTTGAAATAGAGACACTAAGGCAAGAGGAAATGCCTCTATTAGAATTATGACCCCGAGGGGTTTACAGATCTGTTTTCCCTCTGTATGCTCTAAGGGGTTGTATTAGATATAATACAGTCTAGGGTGGTGTAGAGGTTTTGCTGTTGTGGGGTTATTCCCGATTCTCTTGGGTTAATCTAATTTCTTCACTTCATCGAATGAATTTGGAATAGCTATATCTCTTATTTGAGCTTCCGCATTTATCGAGTCGTTCTTCTCTTGAAGGTCTTTAGTTAATATTTGTTTAGCTCTGCGCTCAGTAGGTGGATTGAGCTTTTCTGCTTTTTCAAATTCAATAACAGATTTTAATAGGTCTTCGGGTAAGTCATTTTTACACTTTACGAGTAGTTCAATAAACTGATTTGCGAAGAATTGATCAATCTGAATTTTTCGCTTTGTTGTGTGAGCAAATTTCCCAATGACTCGACAAATATTATCTCTTTCTTCAGGACTTAGCTGTTCAGCGAACTCGTATTCTTCAATCTTTTTTAAAGACAAAATGATTGGTTCTAGAGAGTCTATCGTGATGACATAAACATTATAGTCCCCCATATTATAGGTCAATTGGGAGATGGTTTCAATTGTGTTTGAAGGAATTACGAGGAAAATATCTTTTCTTACCGATTCTTGATTCGCATACTTCTTGACATTGTCAGTTTGGGCTTTAATGTATTTAGGAAAGTTGGTCAAATCTTCATTGGCAGGGCTCTTTGCATCGAAAATTATATACTCATCACAAATTTCAATTGCATTGTCTGGATTACCTTTAAATGGAACTTTTTCTTTGTAATTAATTAGGTGTGTTTGACATAATTGCTTGATTTTCTGCTCGACCGCAGTTTCATGCTCTGTCCACTGACCCTTCATCCGATCAAACTGATCTTGTTTCTCTTTAAGACGCTTATCATTTAATCGAGTCCTATCATCAACCAGTCCTGTCCTTACCTCATTAAGCTGAGTTATTTTATTTTCATAATTTGATTGTCTCGTTTCTTCAGTTGCTTCGAAGCGAGATACCTTGTTCCTCAATCCATCAGTTTGGTTTTTCGACTCCTTCAGTTTGTCAGTCAGATTGTTAATTTGATTGTCTTTGGTTAGGATTGTATTCTTTAAGTATTGAACTTCCTGCTCTGACCCTTCCTTTTCAGTTTCAAGTCTGGTTATTTTATTCTTTCGAACATCTAAATCATCCTGTTGTGAATTGATCTTTGACTCTGCGAGTTTAAACTGCTCATAAGCTTCGTAGCTGAGGTTTCTGATAGGAGACCATGAAAAGACTCTTTGCCAAAAACTCAGTTCTTTAATTCTGTCGAAAAAGAGAGATAATTTATCCATAATCTATTGCTTTCAGTTATTAAATTTAGAACTTGATTCACAGTGGTGAGGTTACTAAGGTGTATACCAAGCCAGTTGTGATTTGCTTTCAGTTATTAAATTTAGAACTTGATTCACAGTGACGCCTGAAACAGGTAGCGTGTCGTAGTTGTTGTGATTTGCTTTCAGTTATTAAATTTAGAACTTGATTCACAGTCTCGCAAAGCTCTCGTAATCCTTCATCTGAGTTGTGATTTGCTTTCAGTTATTAAATTTAGAACTTGATTCACAGTAAGAATTCAAATGTAGAACTCACAGAAATCGTTGTGATTTGCTTTCAGTTATTAAATTTAGAACTTGATTCACAGTATCCAAATTCAAATATCAGTTGGTCGAAGTGTTGTGATTTGCTTTCAGTTATTAAATTTAGAACTTGATTCACAGTGCACACATTTTCGCAATTCATTACCTTATCGTTGTGATTTGCTTTCAGTTATTAAATTTAGAACTTGATTCACAGTTTGAAAAGATGTTGTTGTCATGAAGCATGAGTTGTGATTTGCTTTCAGTTATTAAATTTAGAACTTGATTCACAGTACAAAAAAGTAACCGATGTGATAACGTGTTGTTGTGATTTGCTTTCAGTTATTAAATTTAGAACTTGATTCACAGTTTAGATTTATTCGCGACCAAATGGTTCACAGTTGTGATTTGCTTTCAGTTATTAAATTTAGAACTTGATTCACAGTGTTATCAAGGAGAATCATTTTATAGCACGTGTTGTGATTTGCTTTCAGTTATTAAATTTAGAACTTGATTCACAGTTTCCAAGTCATTTCGATTGAAATAACGCCAGTTGTGATTTGCTTTCAGTTATTAAATTTAGAACTTGATTCACAGTATACTCGGGTTTAATTTCAGCTTTTACAAGGCTTTAGTCGTGAGATTAGGATTGAAAAAATGAACTGTAATAAAAGCTTGTTTTAATTAAAGCAAGCTTTTTTGTTTCAATAATATGATGTCCAACCAAAATTATCTCTTGTCAAAAGAGTTCTAATTGCTGGGGGGTGTCTGGTTTTTCACTTGTTTTTCTGCCTCGAAACAGCTCAATGCTACCAAATTGCTTATCGGTTATGCACATGATGCCGACATGACCATGCTCGGGCAGTAATCGCTTTATGCGTTTTATATGAACAGCGGAATTTTCGCGGCTTGCACAGTGCCTCACGTATAAACTAAATTGAAACATAGTGAATCCATCACCCATTATTTCTTTTCGAAATTGGGCAGCTGCTTTTCGCTCTTTACGTGTCTCGGTTGGTAAATCATACATTACAATTACCCACATAATACGGTATGCATTAAGGCGATTAAACATAATTCAATGAGTTGATTGATGGTTAGAATGGAAGTCGATTCTCTTTTTTCGGAAAGCTTAAAGTAGGGTAGACTACTTTCCGGATCTTCCCTTCAAATACTTTTGCTAGCGATGCTGTGGTGCTCTGCACCGCTACTAATAATGGGCTGCGCTCACCGTTTATAAAAACATCCATAGCTGGTATTTGGAGCAAATCTTTTTTGTGTTCGACAGTGATGTCCGAAACCAAGTCATGCTTAGTCATCATCTGTATGATCATGATATCTGATACAGGGCGATATGGCTCCATGATGTCATCCGCCAAACAATAAGCATTGTATTTATTAGCATGATGAACGCCCAATGTGGCTAGTAATCCGCTGCCGACGAGATTGCGAGCGATTACCGCACGAAGTATGGCATAGCCATAATTTAGCCATTGATTAGGTGCGTCACCAGTTCTATCTCTGATAAAACTTGGTATATCAGTGAATACACGTCGCCAATACCAAGCTGCAGCTCTACCTTCATGATATTCGCTATCTCCACTTTTTACATCATTCGCCCATACATTCATGGTGGTGGCTTTTATGTTTTGCCACTCCAATACAGCTGCTTGGTTTCTGATTTTGGCTTGAATGGTTTGCTGCCAAATTTGTTTTTTTAAGGGTTCGCTTGCTGCGAGTTGTGCTCTGAAGCGCTCGTTTTGCAAGCTATGACCATCCAAGGGTAACATCATTCCTACAGGCATATGGTTGGCGTTGCAAGTGATTAAAGCCACATTATTTTCAAGTAGTGCAGCCATAGCTCCATGGGTGATGCTTATTTGCTGATGATCGAGCAGTATCACGCCAATGTCTTCTATAACCAAACTTAACCTACGCTCGTTATTTGGCTCATTGATTTTTACTATCAATTGACTATTACTTAAGCTTAGATAAGCAGGGTTGCCGAAATGTAAAGTGCGTTTAATCATAATTGGAATGTTAACCCCTTTCTTATTAGGTCTCCTGATCGCAGCCTTTATCCCTCTACTGAAAGCACATTACCCAATCGGTTAATATTCAATTTCCAGCAGACTTCTTTGATCATGTTTCCATTCAGATCTCGCTCCATTTTGTTCAATGCAGAGAACTCTACTTTATTTTGAATTGATTGTGCAACATGACTTTGGATGAAAAAACATTGGGATAACGAACTACTTACCATTTTGTAAATTCTGCTTACCTGCTCTGAAGTCAAGTTGTCAAAATCTACCATGTTTGGAGAAACTACTTCTTCTTCAGTTGGCACAAAAACCAGATCGTTTGGTGATAATGTGAATCGGTATTCTCCTAATGTTTTATCAACAGGAATTGGCAATCGCTCATTTTTGGGAAGATGGGCAACTTGTTTCTGATGCTCAATTACTACGTTTAGAGGCACTGTGTTGAAGACTCTTTTTTGCTTTGTTTCATCCCAATAAATTGCAAAAAACAAATTGGTGCCTTTGTCAGCTTCCACATATTTATTCGGGTTGTTACCTGATTGACCAACAGGGAACTTCACACCAATTTCAAAGAGTCTTGTTTTAAGAATTGGTTGGTGTTTTTTTCCATTGTTTAAGCTTTTAATATTTTTATTTAAAGCCTCGATACCTTCTGTGCTAAAGGCGCTTTCAAAATCGGGTTTGCCTTTTTCATCTATAAAATTCTTGAGATGATTGGTAAGTATAGTCTGTATGGCTTTATCGGCAATCTTATCAATGTGCTTTTGGTTCTTGATATCGCTTAATGCAACACGAACAGCTGTGGCAACCTTTCCCTTTGGCACATCCAGATCAATTAAACCATACACCATTTCTTTATGCAATGACTTTCTTACGGCCCAGTTATCGCCTTTAGTTTGAGGTACAAGTCGCTTTTTTAAATTACCATCGAGATCAACCCATTGCCATGTTTTATTGTTGGTTTTATTGATTACTCTGTTATTCTGCTTAAGGCTTATAATGGTTTTTTCTAATTCGTTTTTCGCGTCATTGACGAAGTTTGACCAGGGCATCTTAAAAGTTTTGGTAAAATGACCACGTTCATTTTTTATTAAAAGAGAATCGCGTAAACTATAGTTTTCCTTTTCAGTATTGAGTGAATTCAAATAATGTATGTGACGTTTGCTAATACAAGCAATCACCAATGCGTCGAGCGCATGGTGTCTATGGTCAATTCGTTTTTTATTGAAGCCTTTCTCAATTTCGAGAGGAACTTGAATTCTAAAAAAGGTTTTTCCTGTTGCCTTTCCATTTAGTTTAAAGTCATCGTCAAAACCAAAATCGTTTGATTTTGAAATCTCGTTCATCCTTTTAAAACGAGGAGCAATCAACTCATTCCACTTTTCGTTCAGTCCCCAGTCTTGCTTTAGTTTAGATGTTATGGCACCAGTAACTGGAATGAGGTTTTTTGAAGTGGCTTCTTGCTCGTTCGCCTCTCTCACCAAATTACTGAGTAATCCTTTTATCAATTTACTGATGTAACGACTATCGTTTAGCTGTCTATTTATAAATCCTTCAGGTATTTCATCGCTCAGCAGGTTCCTGAGCTTGGTTCGGTTTTTCTTGAAGTAATTATTGCAATGGCTTTCGTAATCTGGCAGTTTAAAAAGTTTATGCCCCTCTATTATACTTCCTTCTTTTTCTCTTAAATACTCATAAGCTGTTTTATTGCCTTTGTCTTGGTTAACATCGCTTTCGCAAATCACTTTATTCCCCATCGAGTTATCGAAATATCTTGATTGCGGAATAATGTGTTCAACTTGGTAAGCTGTTGTAAATAATTTATTAAGAGGAATAATAGCTCCAGTATATGGCGAGATATAACCTTGTTCTAACCAGAGTTTGTATCGTAAAATTTCTGCTTTGGACGGGTCACTTGACCGTCTAATTTTTTCAATGTCCTTCTCGCTCACTTTAGTGAAATTTGCCGTACTATTTTGATAGATGCCCTCTTCATAGATTTTAAGAAGCTCCTGATGACTCGGTGAAAAAGATCGTATATCACCTTCTGTAGAGGGATCAGCCATCATTTCTTTTAAGATTTCTTTGACTCGAAGATTAGTATTTTCATTTTCTGAGTTCTTGTTCGATATGTATTTACGCTGTTTGGCAGAGTTCTTCATTTCTCTACCAAGCTCAACATGAATTTTATCAAAAAGTAGCTCATTAGAATCGCCATGTTTTTTCCAAATATCGCGCACGACGCGAAGTGTTTCGGTTACTACTTGCTCAACCACGGGGTTGCGTAAACTATGCTGCTTAAACTCAGTCAGAAAAATATCGATGTCTTCGGGTGTTTGCCATTCTGTAATTCCAGCCACTTCAGAATGACGGTTATAAATAGCGTAGGACGCTTGATATGTATTTAAGCCTCTTAAAGGTGAAACATGCTGGAAAGGCATAAAGCTTTTTAATAAGCGAGTTGGAATATCATCGTCTTGAATGTCGCTTATTTTCTCTTTATTAAATCCTATAGCTGTTAACCGCTCTATGATGGAGGTAATTCTATTCTTCGTTTCTTCTGAAATATCCTCTGCCTTCCAGTATTTACCCAAGCGCATTAATGGCAATAATTTTTTGATGGCTTTTTCAGAATAGCTGCCATAATCGCTTTGAAACGGGGGTATTTTTTTGAAGTTCTTTACGAAGGAGTTTGTGTCAAGGTTATTCTTTTCAGCGAAGGTGTGCAGTGCTTTTTCAAATTCCAGCTTATCAGTTACGGAGTATATTATATGCCATAAATCAAATTCAAATTGAAAAGTCAAAAACTCTTCAGCATTAATATTTTCAACTCGTTTTAATCTATTCAGGATAGCAGCTCTCGTTTCGTTGCAGGGGTAGCTTTTATCCTCGACATAATTCCATCTATAATTTGGATTGTTTTTGTTTTGCTTTGGTATTAGCTTTAAATCGCTTAAGTATTTCAAGAATTGTGTCTGATCAATTTTCTCTTTATTGCTTAAAAAATCAAATAGATTTACCCAATCGTCTTCAGTTTTAAGGAGCATATCCGTGCACTCGACATCAAGTTGATTGTTTCCCCTAACCAAACTTTCTTTTTGAAAAATTTTCAGGTTTTTCAAAAATTGCCAAAGCCGAAATTCCTGAAAGAGCGGATGTGACTTTGGTATCACTTTTAGACCTTCTTGTGTTTTTTCCAAGGAACCTGTCTGACTATTCTCTATCCTAAACGCTCTGCTTTCGTATAGACAAGTGCCGATAGTTGATTTTTTGCTCTTAAGAGGTCTTTGGTAGAAAATGATATCTGTTAAAAAAAGGTGTTCAAAGCCCTTGTTTCTCAAATTGGCTTTATGCGCTTCATTTCTTGGGTACAGTTCATCTAAACAGGCTAAATAGTTTTCTTTGGACTGCAATTCCGGGTGCAGCTCTATTTGCTTCTGCAATATGGCGCGAAGCTCCTCTTTGTAGTACTTCCTTTCTATAGTCTTGACTAGCTTTCCACGTAATTTTTGAGTTGGATTTTGTAGGAGATGGTCAAAAATGTATTCACCAACAGTTTTTTCAGATTTATCAATGTCTTTTTGAGTTTTTGACTTAATAGCTAACCAATCTTGCTTGGAGTCGACTGCTTTATAGCTTCGTTTTATTTCACCGTCTTTACTGCTGGTGCTAGTTACGATGAACTCTTTCTGTTTGCCAAGCCAATCCTCAGTTTTGACTACTGGTTTGTCGTATTTCCAGCCATTTGTGAAAATAACTTCATACAGTTTATCGCCTGTCTTTTTAAATACTTCGCCTGTATCCTTAGCTTCCTTTACCTTGAGCACAACAAACTCTTTTTTCTTGTTGTCATCAATTTCTTCTTCTTCACCTCTCAATTGGTAGTAACCTCTTTTTTGATTGAAGTTTAATATCACCCAAGCCAGCTCCTCTTTGCTTATTTTTTGAGTCAACGCCTTTTTTCTTAAATAATAAATGGTTAAGTCATAGGGTACTCTGATACTGAAGTTGTTGGTCTTTTTAAACTCATTAATCATTTCATCAAACGAGTTTTTGAAAATAAATTCATAATTATTTGTTTGACTCTTGGAGTAGTTTAGTTTTACTTCTGTGCCTTCCTTAAATTGTCCTATCTTCTTTTCAAAATCAATAGACTCTTTGTAATGATCGGGTAAAAATCCGAGCACATTTAGCACGCGATGTAACCTCTCTCTTCTTAAGTGGTCTCTTTGGTATAACCTTCTTTTACCTCTGTATATCCGTCTCTCTGCAGTTTGTGAAATTGACACACCACTATCAAATTTTCCCAAAACATCTTGGCTCATCGGAATAATTCTTGTGCCAAGATCCAGAATACTTCCCTTTCTCTTATTCAGATCTTGCTCTATCAATGCCCAGCCAATACTGTTAGTTCCTAAATCTAATCCTAAAATTTTCTTCATGATTTTAACTCAAATTTTTTATCTTCGACACACTGAAAGCAAATCACAATAAGGATTATTCCGTTGTGAAAACATTTGGTTTGCCCTTCGACCACAATTGGAGGGCTTTTTTTGTCTAAACGTCAGTACCCGTAACTAGATGAGGGCAAAAAGTAAAAAAATAATCTCATAGAAAGAGTGATTAACTATAAACCTATAGTGAACTGTTTATTGATTGATAGACTGTTAGTCTTTCTATAAAGTATAAACACAGTAACACCATACAGACTTATATATACCAATAGTCGACGGGTGATGTTTCTGAATCCCTTGACTGTATTGAATTACAGAAGGGGGTGTGTAAAGTAATTTTTAGCTGTGGGTCTTAGACTTCGAAAATGGAGTTGGTATATTCATCCACCTCGCCACATCATCCATTGCTTTTCTAACCAGATGGAACTCACTCTCCAGGGTAAATAC
>ENA-OQVM01004832-OQVM01004832.1-marine-metagenome-genome-assembly--contig:-NODE-4832-length-13371-cov-3.205431_pt1 | contig 13371 bp, 11 predicted proteins | sample MGYA00237776_ERZ505498 | MGnify/ENA primary metagenome ERZ505498 (study PRJEB26159, sample SAMN06265151) | marine metagenome | isolation source: Helgoland LTER site | place: Germany:Helgoland, sampling... | reverse complement strand
CTGCTTATATTTTTTGTAACCAGATTAGGAATCATGAAGACAAATTGTATATAAATAGTATATCCGTTGAATCAGTGGATCAGACAAAAGACTATGTTTACATTCAAAAATATGGATTGGACATTTTGTCGTTAAAACAATCATTTACTGACCTACGTCATGTCATGAAAAACGAATTGTATGTAGACGGACCAAAGTATTGTTGGGAGTATTCAACGATGGTCAAGACTTTTAAAACGCAGAAACGAACAACTCATATGAACAACAATGTATTCTATTGTACGCATAGTCATCAGCCATGGGCACACGTATTATTGTATGCCTTTCCTTTAATTTATACTTATTACTTGCTAAAAAAAAGAATACCGGACCTTGTATTGATTTTACAATATAGGACACCCGATGTTAATTTTCTATTAGATATATTAGGCATTAAGGATGTCATTAGGATTGGACATGATGAGCGAATTGTAAATACAGGTGTTACATATTTTGCAGGTCAGTTAAATTGTAACTTTACAAAGACTATCATAGACAACTTTTTCTACAATTTAATTGTAAAAACAACGATATTAGCCAATCCGGTGGATGTTACACATAGACCCAAAAAACTATTGTTTTTGAGAAATACGCGTAACGTGGTGTCTGCTGGTATACTTGCTAATAGACAACAAATTGTAGAGTTGGCAAGTAAATACGGATACGTAGATATAGATCAAACACAGTTATCATTGAATGAGACAATACATCTAATGAATAATGCTACGCATGTACTATGTGAATCTGGTGGAGCGTGTATACATTTACTATGGTCATTACATATAAAATCCATTGTATTGAATTATAGAAGTCCATATTTTAATACTATGGCACGTTTATTTCCTGAATCAAGTGAGTACCTTAAACTTATCTCTGATAATATGTTTGTTGATATCGTCAAACATAAAAACGCTTGTGTAATAAATAGTTCTGGCATGGATGCCTGTCTTTCACATAATGCGAATAGACATCCACCCTACCCACGCTGCGAATTCCCGAATATAGAAACAATAGAACTGGCAATAAAAAAACAGGAAACATCTGACATGAAGTAATGTGCAAGGACATACATAGTACTATCGAATGGCATTATTCTCTATTGGTATTATATGAGCAAGTCACAAATCGGCGACGAAGAAATGGATTTCGACATGGTGTTCGAAACACCGACGTTGACCCCTGACAGAGGACGCATCAAAGAGGATAAGAAGAAGCGGCAAGGAAAAAGGCGTCCTCGAAGTAACATGGCACCAATACATTCACACGAAGACTTTGTAAAAATGTTATCGCGTAATGAATCATCAGGAGACCCGCAATTACCGTTTATACCTCGGGCTAAACAAGGCTCATCAAGAAGAGGTGGGCGGAGGAGAAAGAAGACGATGCGTAAGACAAAGAAGCGAACAAATCGTCGAAAAAAGAGGATAACCCGAAGAAAGAAAACAAGACGTTCTGGTGTGTCTAGACGGCGATAAGTATGGATTTATATATAGATATTCATGTTATAGGTGTATACATGCCCATACCAACACCGATACCAAGAGCAGACAGCCATACAGATATAGATGGTAGGACATCCATTCCCATCCGACGAAATACATGTTGTCGCCGTCCTTTTCGCAAGTAAACTGCGAGAGAATCTCGTCCGGAAACTCCTTGCTTACCTTTCTCAAGAACATTGCGTATCTGTTTTTGTGAAGTTGTTCATTTATATATCCAATTTCGTCCACCGAACCCGTCGAAAACACATACGGGCTCGTGGCCGAGCTTGGCTTCGTCCAATCTGTTATGTGCGAGCTCTGGTTGATTGCCTGGGCAAGTCTTTTGTTCTGGTACAAAACGATGGCAAAAAGGCTTTCGTTGGCCAGCCCGCCGTTACATATAAGCTGATAAAGTTTCGTATTCGAAATCGTGTAACCCACGCATTTGGATACGTCGTCTCTATTCAACACGAACCACGGGTCGTGTCCCAGACGCAGTTCTTCTTGAAACCACCGCAGATTGGCGCGTTTGTGTAGGTCGACATTCCACCACGCTTTTCTCCAGGCCAGTATACTGGATGTATAATTTTCGTAGAAGAGTCGTCGGAACGCTCCCGGGGATATGACGGGAACACATGCCTCGGTTAGCAAACAAAACCAGGTGGTGTCTTTTCTCTCTTTGTACGCAAAATGTAGAATGCTCATATACGCGGGCACTACGTGGTAATACGAAGTCTTTACAATATACGAAGGCGGGATCGCGTGTTTCTGAACCCATTGCGAGGTAAGCGGAATATCCTTGTTGTAGTGAATGTACACGTCAAGAATATCCCTGTTGGGCTCAATCCACTTCTTCCATATACTTTCCTTGACCAAGTTATTGTCATAATTTACGAGAAAGCACAGGGCAGCCCTCATTGCTTTCTATCGGCAGATATGTTTATATCTTATTTGTATGCGATAAGTGGTATAACTTTCGGAAGAACAACCGTTTCGCCCTCTTTGAACGGACCATGTAATCGGTCTGTTGAATTCCAACCATACTCGTTGTACCACACAGGCAACTGTTTTGTATCGCTGTCTACAATGATTCTTATCCTATGATTATCGTATTCTTTCCCTACTTCGGCAACTCCGTCATCCGAATATGTATTCGACAACACTCCGATTCGATGAATGAATCCTGGGGGATTGTTTGCGAGGGAGTTGTGCGTGTTGTCTATAACAACCGTAACTTTATTAGACATATAATACACGAACAAAAATATGTTATTCGCGTGTTATTCTCATATATTCGTCTAAATATACATACACATATACATACCCATATTACATTGTTAATATTTCTAAATCTTTGAGTGACCAGTATTCGCTGCCTGCGTTTCCTGGAAGAGGACGCCGAATGATGAATGGAATCCGTTTTTGTTCAAGCTCAAGTTGTGCTATCAAGTGACCCTCGATGATGTTGTCCGGGACAGCTACATACGGTTTGGACCCATTGTCGATTTGTTTGGCACGCTGACCAAGAACGCGTGCGCGTTCATATTTTGTAAGAACGGGAATAGTTTTATGTAACGGATCCACAATAATGTTATTTTTATCGCGAACCACCTTTGCCATGGCGACGATTTCCTCGTAGTTGTGCACACTGGTTTCTGGATGGAAGTCTGATACATAATTCTCCTTGATGTTTGTTTCAAATTTTTGTAGATAATTTTCATCAGGGTCCTCGTCTTCTTCGTTGTCCTCGAATAATTGGGGGTTCATTGCAGATGAAGCTCCATATACATCCATGTCCTCTGGTAGGTCCGTGCCTACATCAAGCGACATTTTACTCACCTGCTTCCTTTTGGTGTCGATGTCGTCCTCGTCACCTGACATATTTCCATCCTCGTCGTTTTTGATAGACTCGTCGTCATTGTTCAAATCTACACTATCGTCATCCGCATCAGTATCGTCAAGGTCGTCGTTGTCTATTTCAATATTTTCTTCCTTGTCGTCTACTCCGTCATCGTCGTTTTCGTCGTTCTCGTCATCTTCAAAATCACTATCGTCGTTGTCGGGTTGTATGGTAATCTTTGTCTGTTTCTTTTTGGTTGTATGTCTCGCTGACTCTTCGTCTGTGTCGACTTCAAAAGAGTTCTCGTCATCAAATATATTGTCTTCGTTGTCGCTCATGGTGTATATGTACTATCTATATATTCTTATATGTCTAAATAGTGTATTCATTTATTTTTAAATTGATAGGAACAGGCACAATATGCGTTACTTGGTAACGCAATGAAAAAAAAAGTGACTCGTCGATCGCTCGAACCACCCCCTCTTTTTCGTAGGCTTGTTTATTATTTCGTATGCGGATAACATTCTATCTTGACTATATGACCATTCCATATAAGAGTAATATGACGCGTTTTTATATAGATAGAATATTATTGAGTTTGGGCAGTTGTCCAAGTGGTATCACATGTGCTACACAGATAAACATATTTTAAATTGACTGCATCGTATCGGATGTATATAATCTCCCGTGGAGTATCTTTGGTGTTAGTGGAGCAGTCGGAGTTCGGACACAATATACTGTTAAATCGTGGCAACGTCGGGTCGTGTTTTGTGTATTCATTGATAACATGGGTAAACGTATCTGCTGTATTGCCAGAACCAGTTTTGCTCACGCACATATTTGAATCGGTGATAGTGTCGTCTTCGTTTCCGCATTTTCTACAATAGTAAATAAGCTTGTTCCCCTCCTCGCCGTCAATGCGAATGTAATACATATTTTGGCAAACGTCGCAGAAATGCATGATGATTGAATATACAATACTCGGGGATATTATATTTAAATCATTTATTTTCTAATTGCACGACCAGAGAAAACCTGGAAATTGTGATATGATGATTACATGAATTCGGGTTCCATGTCGATTATATATTCGTTGATAAACTGCGTCCGCTGTTCTGGTGTAAGTAACCCAACAAGCGTTCTCGTTGCGCTTTTGTGTGGCGAGGAACTAATTCCAGTGTTTCTGGACAATACGTGGTGATGTATACTTCTCTTCAATCTATTGTGGGGTGGAAACCCTTGTGCTAACATAAATTTGTAAAGTTCCATATATAGTGCTTTCAAGCTGCCTATGTCAAACTCATCTACCATATAGTAGTTAACAATCAGAGAAAGGTCATGCGAATATGACCGTATGTCTCTTAATAAATGGGGAGACGCCTTTTCGACAGTGTATGGCATAATGTGTTGATTGACAACGTCTTCGTTTAACCTCTGTAGAAAAAAATCATAAATTTCCATTAGTCTATGATATCTCATATCGTTTGTTTAAATTATTTCGATATGTCTTCTTGCGTCAGCTCCTCACATGATTCAGACAATCCCTCTGTGGTTGTTTTCAAATATGCTATCAAGGTGTCGTATTGCAATACCGTATCCATTGAATAAATCGATGTCTGGACCCGAACCTTTGATTTGTTGGCCGTGACTAAAGAATGTATGTACTGCAATATTTTGTCCTTATTCGCGTGAAAATGATTCTTCATCTCTGGATAAAATCGATTAAATTTTTCCAGATAATACCCCGATTTTTTGTTTAGTAGATGTAACATCGCAATCTCGATATTTTTGTATTCGATAATAGAATTGTATTTCTGAAAATCCCTGTGCTTTTCTGTAATCCCTGGTTCGTTTAACATAGGGTCTTTGCATAGCACCATACACAACGACAACAGCACCGATGATATATTTTGGCACGAAGTCCACTGGTCCCCTCTCCAGGTATTTAGTATCGAAATACATACCTTGCCAGTCTTGTATAAATTAGGATTGAATCGTATATTGTCACCGTTAGTAAGATACGTTAATACAGGTGGACTGTGTGGATAATTTGACGGGAAGGTGAGTTCAAACATGTAGTATCCGCCATAATACGGCGTATCCTCTGGTCCAATTATCATCGCGTATCCTTTTAACATATCGGCTTCGTCGTGTTCGTAAAAGATCCCGTTGTCGTGAAGAGGACTTTTCATAATCTGTTTCACATCGCGTATTAATCGATGAACTGTCTCACGGGATATAGTTGATTTAGACATCCTATGTTTGAAACAATAATATAAGACGTCTCTGTATATTTAAACCTTTTATGCAGTTATTAGTAACACATTCACAGAATAGGTTACTAATGATAATGAAAAAAAATGAATTAGAAAAGTCTAGCCCTATAATATAATAACCAAGTAACCATGAACAAAAACTACAGAGATTTAAACGATTATCTCATACAGCATAATGCTAACAAAATCGGCAAACCACCAACCCATACTCGCATAGGCGATAAGGACCTACAAGTGTTTGGGGGAGCCTATTCGTTGGAGAGCGACGATATGGCTGCGTTTTATAAACATTATCACAACAAGGTCTTCGTGAAAAAGCAGCCCGAGTATCTTACCGAAAAACAGTTATCTGACGACCGCAGTCCTCTGGCTGTAGACCTGGACTTCAGATACTCGTTGGATGTCACCGAACGGCAGCACACGCCCGAACATAACCAAGATCTTGTTATCCTGTATTTGGAGGAGATGGAGAAGATGTATAGATTCACAGAGGATACCGACTTTCCTGTTTATATTATGGAGAAGCCGCATGTAAATAGACAAGAAGACAAGGGGGTCGTGAAAGACGGAATCCATATGATTATCGGGGTGCAAATGAACCACGTGCTTCAGCAGATATTGCGTGAAAAAATACTCGAAAAACTCCCAGATATGTGGGACGACCTGTCTATTACAAATAGCTGGGATTCTGTGCTGGACGAGGGCATCAGTAAAGGTTCCACCAACTGGCAGCTTTATGGTTCCAGAAAACCAGGAAACGAAGCCTATGCGATAACGCAGTATTACCGCGTGAAATACGATTCGTCTGACGGACAACTCAACATTGACTCGAGGAAGACAAACGAGATTGATTTGGCCAATGACCTCTACAAGGTGTCTGTCCGATACACCGAGTTTCACAAGGCGGATCTGAAGCCCGCTGCACAGGAGGAATATTTGAGGAGAGTGTCCAATGGCCCCACACGTTCCAGTAGACCTATGCCGACTGGTCCTACGCGGGCTCCAATGGCAGGACCAGGATTCAGAGGCAGTGGCGACGAGTCCATTCGTTTGTCCGACATCACCAACGCCGAGACATTAGAAAAAGCGGTAAACAATATGCTCGCCGGGTTTTCACTATATGACCACAAAGTCCGCGAGACTCACGAATTTACACAAATCTTGCCCGCGAAGTATTACGAGCCTGGTTCCCATCTTCTGAATAGAAAGGTAGCATTCGGTCTCAAAGATACAGATGAACGCCTCTTCCTATCATGGGTAGCCTTGCGCAGCAAGGCCGACGACTTCGACTACACAAGTATCCAGAAACTCTACAGGATATGGTCAAAGGACATCAAGAACGACCAGCACAATGAGCGTATCACGCGCCGGTCCATTATGTATTGGGCAAGACATGAATCTCCCGAAGAATATGAGAGGATTCGAAGCGAGTCCATCGACGCGTTGATAGATGAGACGATTGCGTGTCCTTCGGATTGGGACTTTGGTATGGTCTTGTATAATATGTTCAACACCGAATATTTGTGTTCGAATCAAGGTCTGGAGGGGAAGCGTGTCTGGTGGACATTCGAGGACCATCATTGGGTGCGCGATTACGGCGAGACAATCCGCATAAAGATTTCAAGGGAGATGCATGGGTTGTATCAGAACAAGATTTCCCAGTATACCGACGAGCTTCGCGTTGCCACCGAAAACCAGGATCAGGACGCCATCGAGTCTTGTAAGAAGAAGGTGTTACATGTGAGCCAGATTCAGCTTCGCCTCAAGAAGACAAACGACAAGAACAACATCATCAAGGAGGCAGGCACTTTGTTTTATGACAAGAGCTTCAACGATTTGAAGGACACCAACCTCAATCTGATGGGCTTCACCAATGGAGTGGTTGACTTCAAGAACAAGTGCTTCCGCGAGGGGTATCCCCAGGATTATATTACAAAGACCACTGGCATTGAATACGTTCCGGTAGATGATGTTAGCGACGCCAAGAAAATGAACGAAATTACGTCGTTTATGAAGCAGCTCTTCCCGATTGAAGACATGAACAAGTATATGTGGAACCATCTGGCGGCATCTCTTCTTGGAACCAACGTCAACCAGACCTTCAATATCTACAGGGGAAGCGGTAGTAACGGAAAAAGCAAGCTTATCGCGTTGATGGGGGCAACGTTGGGCGATTACTGTGGAACCGTGGGCATCAATGTATTAACTTCCAAACGCGTTGACACGGGGGCAACGTCCTCGGAAATCGTGGCACTTAAAGGGGTGAGATATGGTGTTGCGTCGGAGCCTGAAAAGGGCATGACACTGAACGAGGGCGTCATGAAGGAGATGACGGGTGGCGATAAGATCCAAGCCCGTGGTCTCTACTCCGCGAGCGAAACCTTTATCCTACAGCTCAGTCTGTGTGTCTGCACAAACTATCTCTTCGAGGTCAAGAGTAATGACGATGGAACATGGAGACGTATTCGCATTGTGGATTTCGTGTCAAAGTTCGCAAGGAAAGAAAAACTTGGCGAGGTTGATAACGAATACAAGTTTGAGGCAGATATGCACCTTGACGAAAAGATTGAAGGGTGGGCTCCACTGTTCGCATCTATGCTTGTGAAGATTGCGTTTGAAAACGAAGGCAAGGTGGATGACTGTGATGCGGTTCTCGAATCCTCCAGGAAATATCGCGAACTACAGGACCACATTGCCGGGTTTGTCAGCGAGATGGTTATCAAGACGAATGATCCCACCGACAAGGTCACTAAGTCTGAGCTTTCGAATGAGTTTAAGATGTGGTTCCAGGAGAACCAAGGTAACCGGAAGCCGCCCAAGGGAGTGGAGTTGTATGATTACATGAGCAAACTGTATGGAAAGTGGAAGCAGCCTGGATGGAAGGGGGTGAAGATTGCGTATCCTGAGAAGCAGGACGAGATGGAGGAGTTGGAAAACGAATAAATTGTCATAAATCCTACTACAATGACAAAATAAATGGCAGATGTCCATTTATTTTGTTTGCTATCATTTATATGTCAAGCGGGGTGTGTGGTAGTAACCATATTTTTACATGAACTAACATGCGTACATATTTAAAGTGATTCGTCGTAGTATAGAATAGATCTACACACATGACGAGTGATTCCGTACCAGACGCCGGATTTATGTCTCTGTATAAAATGAAACCTGAGAAAATTGAGCCTCACGCAGAAAATACTACCCAATCGCAACCGATGTTCGTTGATGAGTCGGTGCTACAAACGTCAATGTGTCATCCTTTCCCATACGAACACGTGGTCATTGACAATTTTTTTGCGCAGGATAAGGTGAATACTATACTGGAACACATCAACCAGCTGAAGGACGAGGATGCTTCCACGAGTTTTGTAGATCCCGACAGTCCATACGAGTTTAATAAGTATGCTTTTAGCACCAACTACGGCGACTATCTACAAGACGTGTTTACCGAATTAAATAGCCAGTGGTTCGTCGAGCACGTGGAAAAAATAACAGGAATCGACGGGCTGATCGCCAACGACATATCCTTGTTGGGAGCAGGAATTCATCGAATTAAAAACAACGGGTTTTTACAACTACACACTGACTTCAATACGTATAAAAGCGATATTGGATTATTGGACAGGCGAGTGAATTTGCTGATATATATGAACCCGGACTGGAAGGAACACTACAAGGGGGATTTGTGTATTTGCGACAAGGTCACGAATACGTGTGTAAAAAAGGTATCTCCAATATTAAACAGATGCGTTATATTCAATACAACGAATCGGAGTGTTCATGGTCACCCCGAGAGATTGAATCTTCCGAGCGACAGCATTCGGCGACAATCTATCGCTGTCTATTATTATACGAAAAATACAAAGTCTCCGCACGATTTTGAAGGAGACTATGAACATAGCACGATATGGTATCCAGATATTGTCGTATAATAAGGAGCTACTTGTATTGGTTCGGAAAGAGCTACCATGTTACAGCGTAAGGTAGACGTTTTTTGGTATGAGCCCGAGGATCTTTTTTATAACGCCTATTCCCCACAGGATGGCTTTATTGCCAAGGAAAAACCACAATACCATGAGGAGCAGTATCCCCATCTGTCTCTTGAAGGGAACCTCCGTCTTCACGGTGAACATGGATGTCGCGAACACTATCACGATGATAATATAAATATAATAATACCACCTATACCAGAACAGGAGCGACTCCATTTCTTGGGCCTCGTAAAATGTTTTGCGGTCGCTTGTTGACGCCTTGTTTTGTGTATCGCGCAAGAGTGAGGTGACGTCCTTGTTTTGGTTTTCATATTCAGCTGCCAGTGTCTGCGAGTTCCTGTAATTAATTATATTGGACTCGTATACATCGGATAGGGAGTTTGACGTTTCAACGATCCCGTCGAATACTTCAAGATAGGTGTTCCCTATTTTGTTGGCAACGTCGCGCAGTCTTTCTTCGCTAAATTGATTCGCATAATCCTCCCCCTGCGAAACTGTGTGGTACGTTTTGGATGTATTTTCCAAATCCATGGGACCATTAAACAGCGCCATTTGTGCTTTCTGGTATTCTCCGAGCGCTGCGTTGGACGATTTTGTTTTCTGACAATCTGGTCCGCACCCGATAAGGTCTACTGTCTGTTGTAAAAATCCAGAAAGCATTTCTTGCGTCTGGTCATCGTTCATCAAGGCTCTGTATTTTTTGGATTGCTCCTCTATTAGTTTTGCTGTTTTTTCATCACAAGACTGATTGGACATGTATATGTAGAGCTAGTTATATTATATAAGCAAAAGAAATTTATGTAATATAACAATCGGAACACCTGGGCATTTATTATTTTGCTACACTGGCTGCGGAGCATTGTCCCGTTAACGTAGACACTTCGGGCAAACAGACGCCAATGTCCTTGTTGAAAAGAGTCCCGGTAGAGCAGCATGCGTCCCCGACACATGTAGCCAGGGACAATTTGAATGGGTTTTCGCCAGTCACTTCTGGATCAAATTCAGGGGCATTCTTCGTGTCAAATTTCCACGCGTATTCGTCATACACCATCTTACTACGAGCGTTCAATGATAAGATAACCTGCATAATATTGTAACCGAAGTATACAAGCACGATCGTGATACACAATGCGTACAAAATGGGGGAAATTCCCGTGATAATTTCTTTGGCAAACGACAATAATGTCATCACAATGATAAACGCAATCACCCATTTCAAGAGCAGTGTCTTTTCTCTATAGTTTGCCGAATAGTACTGATTGATTTCCACCTTACGCATCTTGTTTGCCTTTTGATTGTTGACATACTCCAATCTCTTCTTGGCAATCTGCATCTCCCTGTCAATAATCCCAACCGCCTCGGTTTGCTGTTCAAGGGTGTTAGATGCGTTCTCAAGGTTGGATGTATAGTAGGTACTAAGACTACCTAAAGCAGCCACTAATTTTTCTCTTGTTTGCGAGACAATGCGAATAGATTTCTCCAAATTTTGTCGTGTTGCCTTCTCTCTCGCATATGCCAACTTCACCGCTAATTGGTCTTCTACCGCCGTCAATTCACTTATTAAGTTTAACATTTCTTCATTCTTTTGTTTATATAATGCCGTTTGTGATGCCATTCTATAAATTACAATGAGAAATTAAATTCAGTTCTGCAGAGAACTAGGAGTCGAGCTTCCTTAACAATCGAAACGACACTATACCCAAGGCTATTACAACCACGCTCCACATAGCGAATTTATAGTTTTCTTCCGTAACCACCGATTCGGTGTCTTCAACAATGCCATCAATGTATCGAAATTGCGTCGCCCGTGCCCGCTGAGACGGAGACGATAGCCTCGGCTGCGGGTTTTCCTTGATGTCGTTGTACATGGGAATGCCGGTTGCTACCGTAAATCCCTCAGGCTCGACGTCATCCAGCCCCTTTATTTTTTTGCGTTCTGGGAATTTTCCTCCGTATGGATAGATTGCCTTCACGAGTTTATTGTCCATAGTATTATCATATACTATTTTATTCATGACGTTGGATGCGTCGTTCATGTTAGACTCTTCCATCTGAAGATATCTATCGTCCATTGTATCAACCGTCGTATTTGTTATTTTGACAGCATATTTGTCGGCTTCCTCCTGCTTTCTTGTCCATTCACTTCTTAATTCCACAATCGCTGGTTCTTGTAAAAATTGCTGTAAATCGCATTTTGTGTCTGGTGACATGGGGTTCCCCTTGGGATATGCGTTCCAAACAACGCTATCAACATAAGACAACGGATACTTGTTACACCCCCCAGACATTTTTGTAGGATCTAATGTAAGATTTCTCTCCAGTAATATGTTATCCTTTGATGCCCATGCCTCTTGTGTCAGCACAGTGTCGTCTTTCAAATAACACATACCGGTCCCCTTCTCAAATACTGCTCCATAACACTTATTGTTGTTATTGCATTGTTGTATACATTTCTCTATCGTGGGGCCTCTGACAGGTTGCTCTGGCAAATTAGCCCCCATGATTGTCATGTTGTTTGCCCGTCTATATCCCTTGCCTGGCTTGTATACTCGTTTTTTATATGGATGAAGCACTCCATTTCTATCAACATACCCCATCATGCCGACGTCGGTTGGATTGGTTGCCTGGTACGGCATTGAATAAACAAATGCTGTATTCTTATCACGGGTTGATTTTTTCCCGTCCGCGGTGGTTATACACGTCGAGCGGTTTGTTCTTACATATACAGCAAGATACCCCGACTCGTTTATTCTTAACTCCAATTTACCATTGTTGGATATGGCATACTCCCCGGATTTAAGCTCTACTTGATTACTGCTCATTTTTCCGACGTATCTTGCTTTACGTAAGTAGTCATTGTCTGCTGGCGTGATGTCTTCAATCAACTCCAGTGTTTGTGGTCCGGATAGATACCACTGCCACACCGTGTTTTCTCTCTTGTTGGCAGATACCATGACTAACTCTAATCCAGCCAGTCCTCGAGCATTGTCGCCTCCAAGCAGTCGCAGTTCGGTTGTACAAGGATTTCCAGTCTCTTAACGGGTGATGTTACAATTAATGGTAGCAAAGTCGTGTTCGCCGAACGACTCGTTTGGCATAATATTGTCTCCACATTTGTAATTTACAACCAGGTCTTTTGTGCACCCAGGGGCTGGATTCTGTGGTACAAGGCGGTTGGTTATTTTGAAATTAAATACGTCGGGATTGTTGTCCTGGTCATGTGTATATATTAATCGTTCTAATGCGTTGTTGTCTTTGGCCTTATTATTGGGACAGTTTGCACCATAGGTTGCCCCAATAATGCTCAATGGACCTACCAATTCATTACAACTATCCCTAGGGACAGATGATGGTAACGAGAACACCGTGATGGGAGTTCTATTCACAGTAAGGTTGTCTTGTTGTGGTGTGACAACGCCACTATTAGGTGTCATATTCGCAGAGAATGGATTCGCATACGCCTTGATTTGTCCTGTAGGATGAACCTTTAAATAATTGATGGGAGGAGGCTTATCCTTTATTTCACTGGTTGGTGTGAAAATAATATCGTTGCCTATTTTCATACGTCTCCAGTCACTATATGCCAACTGTAGATCTCGTTGTCCAGACTTGTTGTTCATTAATTTCTGTCCACGGACGGAGTTGTTTTCGCCCGTTGGAAATACAGGTAGAGTTAAAGGTTGATTCCAGCCATCCCCACCACCGCCTATTTTTGTGATAATTACATCCCGTCCCACCTGTTT
>ENA-OQVM01004827-OQVM01004827.1-marine-metagenome-genome-assembly--contig:-NODE-4827-length-13377-cov-115.912406_pt1 | contig 13377 bp, 9 predicted proteins | sample MGYA00237776_ERZ505498 | MGnify/ENA primary metagenome ERZ505498 (study PRJEB26159, sample SAMN06265151) | marine metagenome | isolation source: Helgoland LTER site | place: Germany:Helgoland, sampling... | reverse complement strand
TTTCACCGCGCCTTTGTCGCCAAGGGAAGATTTGCGGAATTTATGGACCAATTCTCCGTACATTTGGTGCAAGACGATCACGCGCCCCTTGTCGGATGCATTGCACATCTGCAACATCACGGGCATGACAAGCTCTGACATTCTTCCAAACGCCCAGGTCCGCCAGCACTTCTTAGACCGTCACCAGCTGCGAAAACCACCGCTCGGCACGCGGCTGGATCAGACCCTGCGTGCGCTGAATTTTGTGCAGGTCGACAGCATCAACACCCTTGCCCGGGCACATGACTTAATTCTTTGGTCGCGGCAGCAAAGCTATCGCCCGCCCGCATTGCGCAAGATGGTGGATCATAGCCGGGAGGCGTTTGAAGCTTGGACTCATGATGCCTCGATCTTGCCGATTTCCGCCTTTCCCCATTGGCGCCACAAATTCATCCGCGACGCAGAACAGGTTCAAAAGCGGTGGAAGGCCTGGCACCGTGGGGATTTTTTGGCGCAGACCGAAACAGTCTTGGAACAGATCGCCCGGCATGGACCCTTAGGATCGGGGGAAGTCGGCGCGAATGAACAGCGCGGGACCGGCGGTTGGTGGGATTGGCACCCCTCGAAAACCGCCCTCGAATATCTGTGGCGCACGGGCCGCATCACCGTGAGCCGGCGCGAGGGGTTTCGCAAACTCTATGATTTGACGGAAAATGTCATTCCACAAGACATACGCAACGCCCATCCCTCGCTTGATGAAAGCCGAGATTGGGCCTGCCGAGGGGCACTGCGCGCCCTGGGATTTGCCACTGCGAAAGAATTGAGTGAATTTTATGACTTTGTGACCGTTGCCGAGGCCCGGGCCTGGATCACGTGCGGGCTTAAATCGGGCGCGCTGCGCGACATTAGAACCGAAGCCGCCAACGGCCAACTGCGCGACCGGGTGGTGTTCACGCAAGACTGGCCCAGCCTACAAGAGCCTTTGGCCACCTCCAACCGCCTGCGCATTCTCAGCCCATTCGATCCAGCGCTGCGCAATCGTGCACGCGCCGAAGAGATTTTTGGCTTTTCCTATCGCATCGAGGTTTTCGTTCCAGCTGCGCAACGCCAATATGGGTATTATGTCTTTCCAATATTAGAAGGCAGCGCCCTTATTTCCCGCATAGAGATCAAGGCCAATAGAAAGAAAAATGTCATTGACATTATAGGGTTTTGGCCTGAAGCTGATGTAAAATTTACCCCTGCACGCATGGAACAGCTCATGGCAGAGCTCAAACGCATCTGCCTGCTGGCGGACTGCCGCGACATCACGGGCCTGGAGGTTTTGCGGAGTATTTAAGGCAAAAATTCCGGTCAAATATCCAGCTTCAGCACCCCGCCCGCCTCGGCTGCTCGGCTTTGGCACAGGATGACAGTGGTTTCGCGCTGCGCCGCCGAGAGCACAAAGTCACGGTGCTCCACCTCACCAGATAGCACCGTGCATTTGCACACACCGCAGAGCCCATCAGCACATTTCACATCCACCGGTATCCCTGCGGCGATCAGCGCATCACTGGCCGATTGCGTGGCCGTGACAGGAATTTTTTGCCCATTCGCCCGCTCAATCTCAAATGGATGGTTTTCCCACTCCGGCAGCTCCGGCACGGTAAAGAACTCAGCATGCAGCGCCGCCTCCGGGTAACCAATAGAGCGGGCATGGTCCAAAATGGCGCTCATATAAGCATCTGGCCCACATACATAAATATGCGTCCCGGCATCATAGGCCGGCACGTCTCGGGCAATATCAAGGCGCGTGCCCTGATCGGAGTAATACCGGCTGACCCGATCGGCCCAAGCCAAACCGTCAAATGCGCCATCAAAGGCAGCCTTTGACTTTTGACTGGCTGAATACATCAGGCGAAACGCTCCCCCTTTGCGATGAAGCTCATGGGCAAAGGCCAGCATCGGCGTCACACCGATACCGCCGCCAAAGAGTAAGGACAGCTTGGCCGAAGGATCCAGTTCAAAATGATTGATGGGTTTGGAAACAAAAACACGCCGGCCGGGCTCAAAAATTCGGTGCATCAATTGCGAGCCCCCCCGCCCCTCGGGCTCCTGCAGCACTGCGATTTCATAACAGCTGCGATCGGCAGGATCGCCGCACATGGAATATTGCCGCAAAAATTCAGGCGCGACAACAATGTCCAAATGCGCCCCCGCCGTCCATCGAGGCAAATCCGCGCCATCCACCGCCACAAGCCTGTATTTCTTGACCGCACCCGGCCAATCTTCCACCTCAGCGACCGACATTTGAATGACCGGCGCTTCGTGATCGTTTTGGTAAAGATGCAAGTGATCTCGCGCACCTGTGGCAGATTTTTCTTGATAGACCTCTGCTGTGATCATGGCTTGATAGGCCTCAATGCCAGCTTCGCGGTCCATCGGGGCCGGATATGGGAAGGGATGGGGCGCCAAGGGCGCGGGATACACTGCCAAAGTCTGGTCTTCGTACTTCAAATCCAAATCTTTTTGCAAGGATCGAGCATTGATCGGATGGGCTGTGGGGCGATATCCCCCCGCCTCGGTCAATTCCAAATCCCACCACCATTTTTTGACCGGGTTCAGCTCACCATGACCGGCCATATCATCCATTTTTGCCAAAACTGGCGCCATCTGTGGCACGTTCATTGCCGCCCAGCGGAAAGGCGCTTCGGCAAACAACCCCTCAAGGTTCCAAGGGCAGGTTTTCATGCAGCGTCCACACATAGCGCCGCCCGGGGTGCTGATACGATAGCTGGCACATTTTTGACTGTCAGATTTCCAAATTTCATAGCCGTTGAACATCAATTTTGGCCCAGCCGTGATTGCCCCTGAGGGGCATTCGCGCGCGCATTTATTGCAGCTTTGGCAAAAGCGCTGCAGGCCAAAATCTATTGGCTTATCATGGGACAGCGGCAGGCTCGTGGTCACCACACCCGATTTCAAACGTGGACCCAGAAAGGGGTTAAGGATCACCTCGCCGATACGGCTGACCTCCCCCAAACCGGAGAGCAAAAGCAAGGGCGGTTGCAACACCTCACCATCCATCACCGTATGCGCCTTGGCCATATAGCCCAAGTTTCGGATATGTTGCGCAATGATGCCGCCCAGAAGGGAAAACCGCAGATAGGCCCGCATGGATTGCGCCACGGAGATCCAATCGTCACCAGAAGCGCCTTCCATCGTTTCAAACCCTTGATCAACAATCATGCTGATGGCCTGATCATGGGGCGGCAGGATGGGCGCGCCGCGGGCGTCATGGGAATACCACGACCATTCAGGGCAGCGCGACAGGCCGGTGGCATCAATGCCCAGAAAATAACTGGCCCCTTTGATGTTATCGGCTGCCACCTCGGGCGCAATCTGTTGCGCATGGGCGGCCGGCTCCCCGTCCTGCAAAAGCACAAAGGCACCGAGCAGCCGGCGTTGCGCAGAGCTGGGCGCAGCCTTGCGCGCGTAGTGACCCGCCGTGGCGCCCTTTTGCAGCGCCGGTCCCATATCGCCAAATTGCGCGCGGGCGAACATATCCGTGCGTTTGGGCACACGGGCCACATTCGGCTCATCAATATAGGTCGTGGGGGTCTCAACGCGCTTTAGGGTTTCAAACGGATGGGCACCCTGGGCGTATTCTCGCCGCGCATAGGGATCATGAGAGCGGCGGCTCGCGCCGCCATGGCGGCCCAAAGTCCAATCCAGCCCCATAAGGGCGGATTGCGGTTGATCGGCGGCCAAAGGCAAATCGGGTGCCAGCGCCATATCGGTGGTGACGGCGGCCAAACCAAATCTTTGACCCAACCAAGGATGGGTGATTTCATCACCCGCCACCTGCGCCAAGCCAGCCTTCACCGCCAAGCGGGCCAAATCCACATCACAGGTGGTGGCCGAATGCGCCCGCGCACTGTACCCCAAAATTCGAATATAATTGGCCAAAACCGTGGCGGTTTCTGTCCCCAGAACGGCCGCGCGTTCGGCCTGCGCGTCTTGCACCCAATCGCAGCCGTTCTCGCCAGGTCTCGGATCCCGCCGATAGGCCACCAAAAAGACCAAAGCATATGTATGATGCTCCATTGGCTGGGGCTTGGCCGTCATGCTTTCTCTCAAATCCGCCATGATCACATCAATGCCAGCGGCCAAAGTCTTGGTTTGGCGGGTTTGCAGAGCATGGGACAAGCGGTCAATTTGCGGGTTGCGCCGCGCAGCTGCCAACCTGTCCGCCTGGCCCAAAGGCGCTATGCCAACCATGGAGATATCATTAAAATAGGCGAAGGATTTGAGGTGACGGGAGCGCTCGAGACGGTCCTCTGGAATTTCCGAGGGCGCTTGATTTTGCGGGCCATCGCGCACCGCATCCATCATGGCTTGAAATTCCGCCATCGCCGGCACCAAGCTGGCACTGCCTGCGGGCCGCTGAAAGGACAGATCCGGCCATGGGGCAAGCCCATCAAGATCGGGCATATGCGCGCTACGTTTCAAAATTTCCGTAGGAAAGCGCCCCATATGCACCGGGCGATTGCGATCTGAAAACAGCTTAGCCATGGGCGCGTCCTCTGAGTTTTGCTGTCATTGCCGCCAAAATGGACAGGGCAATCTCTGCCGGTGTGCGGCTGCCGATGTCGAGCCCCACCGGCCCTTGAATTCGGGCAAACTGCGCCGCGCTCACCCCCAGCTCCAGCATGGACTGGCGACGCTTGGCATGGGTGCGGGTGGATCCCAATGCCCCGATATAGAATACATCGCTTGCAACTGCGTGTTGCAACGCGGGCGTGTCCATTTTGGGATCATGCGTCAGAGTCACAAAGGCTGTGCGCCCATCGAGCGCCAGTCTGGCCAAAGCCTCCTCTGGCCAGTCGACAATCACCTCATGCCCATCAAAACGGGCCGGGCTTGCGAAACTGTCGCGCGGATCAATGATGGTCACGAGATAGCCCGCCATCTGCGCCATTGGGGCCAAATATTGCGCAATATGCACCGCGCCAATGATCACCAAGCGCAGGGGCACGGTTTGCACATAGGTGAAGACATCCCCCGCAAGCCCGCCACCTGCCTCAAAAACGGCAAGGTCAGTTTGCGCCAAAATCAATTCGCGCTGCCAGCTGGACAAGTCCAACCTCACTGCAATAGGCTGTCGGGCTGATTGCGCTTCAACAAGACGCTCCAGCATGGCCGGATCCACACCCTGACCCTGCCCCACGGGCTCGACCACCAGTTCAATCTCACCGCCACAGGCCAGCCCGACAGCGAAAGCATCCGCATCGGCAACCCCGTAGCGCAGGCGTCGGCACTGCCCCGCCTCCAATGCCTCCAGCGCCTCCAAGACCACCGCGCCTTCAACGCAGCCGCCTGAGACAGACCCGTGAAAGCTGCCATCTGCGCAAATCAACATCTGAGCGCCAACGGGCCGAGGCGCAGATCCCCATGTGGCCATAACCGTCGCCAGCGCCACAGGCTGCCCCTGCCGGTGCAGCCGCAAGGCCATTGCTGTCATCTCTTCTGCGACTGCCATTTCAACGGCCCCATTGTTTTCCAAATACCACATAAGCTGCCAAGGCAGACTACGAGCAATCGCAGCGGCCTGTCCAGCGGCGCCTCACATCTTCTGCGGTCTTGCCCAGCGCATCACTCTGCAGCTAAGCCATTGCGGGCCAAAAGCTCAAGATAAAGCGCCGCATGATCCAAGCCTGCGCCATCCATCTCGTGCACCAAATGATCAAAACGGTCACGGGTATTTTGCAAACTGGGCAAGCGCAGCCCGAAACTCTCCGCTTCGGCCAAGGCATTGTTGAGGTCTTTGAGCTGCAATGTGCACAGACCGCCGGGGGTGAAATCCATTGTCGTCATACGTGCACCGTGCAATTGCAAAATCGTGCTGTCAGCAAATCCGCCTTTCAAAGCCGCGCGCACAGCTGCAGGATCAGCGCCGCCTTTTTGCAGCATCAACATCGCTTCCGCCACAGCCCCAATGGTGATGCCGACGATGGCTTGATTGGCCAATTTTGCCAATTGCCCCGCGCCAATCGGCCCAACATGCACCGGTCGCCCCATGGCGCTCAGCGCGGGCGCAACAGTCTCGAAATCCTCTGGCGCGCCACCGGCCATAATCGCCAGGCTGGCCTCCTCGGCGCCCTTGGTCCCGCCGGACACTGGCGCATCCACATAAGACACACCCAGCTGCGCCAAATCTTCAGCTGCGGCCCGGGCCTCTTCAGGTTTGATGGATCCCATCTCTACCCAGACCGTGCCAGGCCGCACGGCGGCGCGCAGCGCCGGGTCAGATTGCACCAACACCCCGGTCGGCCCATCCGACAGCATGGAGATGACGATATCTGCCTCAGCGACCGCCGCGGCCGCATGCTCCGCCACAACAGCCCCAAAGGCGCTCAAGGCCATAGCCTTTGCAGCCGTACGGTTCCAGACCCGTGTTGAAAACCCTGCTTGGCACAAGTTCCGCGCCATAGGCGCACCCATAAGCCCTGTTCCCAAGACTGCGATCTTCTGATGGTTTGACATAACTTGACCCTTTGTAAGCAACGCGGGCCTGCCGCCCTTGGCGCATTTGTGCGGCTGGGTTTGGCAAATTGCAACAGCTTAAGTCACCTAACAAGGACCTCTGTATAACCCAACCGCCAAGCCAAACACTTTGCCCGGTGGCAACACCGGGCTGCGCCTGCCTGCCCCCCGGTAGGCGCATTCACCATCTGGGTATACTGATATATATTTTTATTGCACAAATTTTGCAGTGACTTCGCCACCAAACATATGCGCCCGCCCAGGCAGGCACTGCCCTCATTTCGTGTTGAGATGGTGTTATGCAGATGTCTTTTAGAGGTTCTGACCGCCCCCCATGGCGCCCAGCCTATGGCACCGAAGCGCCATGGCTATAAAATTACAGATTTGTTCCAAAACCTTATTGCCTAATGGCAAAGAGCCATGCACATTCACCATCTCAAAATACAAGACAGGAGGTCCAGATGGGACGACTTTCAGGAAAACGCGCTTTGGTAACCGCCGCAGGACAAGGCATTGGCAGAGCCACCGCTTTGGCCATGGCCGCTGAAGGCGCCAAAGTCTTTGCCACAGACATTAATCCTGAGACTTTGGCTGAGGTGCAAAGTGCCTGCACGGGGCAAATGGAAACCTATGTGCTCGACGTGCTTGACGCGACCTCAACCCGTGAGGGCATCGACCGCGCGCAGCCAGATATTTTGTTTAATGGCGCGGGCTTTGTGCATCACGGGACCATAATCGATGCCACGGAAGATGAATGGGATTTTGCATTCAACCTCAATGTCCGCTCGATGATGCGCACCATCCAAGCCGCGCTACCGGGTATGCTGGAACGTGGGGGCGGCTCGATTATCAATATGTCCTCCGCCTGTTCCTCTATTATTGGCGCTCCCAATCGCTTTATCTACGGCACAACCAAAGCGGCCGTGATCGGCCTGACCAAATCCGTGGCCATGGATTACATCAAACAGGGGATTCGCTGTAATGCCATTTGTCCCGGCACCGTTGAAAGCCCCTCTCTACATGATCGCCTGCGCGCCACTGGAGATGAGGTGCAAGCCATGAAAGACTTTGTTGCCCGCCAACCCATGGGCCGCATTGGCACAGCCGAAGAAATCGCAGCCCTTGCAGTTTACCTAGGATCGGATGAAAGTGCCTTCACGACCGCCACAACACAGGTCATTGATGGCGGCTGGTCAAACTAATCACTGGCGACCAAAATTTTAACTTAACGAGGACGATCCGCGTGTCAGATATCAAACCGAAATTGCGATCCCAACAGTGGTTCAACAATCCCGACAATCAAGAGATGACAGCGCTCTATCTCGAACGCTATCTCAACTACGGTCTGACACGCCACGAGCTGCAATCGGGCAAGCCTATCATTGGCATTGCCCAGACCGGCAGCGACCTTAGCCCCTGCAATCGCCACCATATTGAACTGTCCAAACGGGTGCGCGATGGGGTCATTGCCGCCGGCGGCACGGTGATTGAAATTCCGGTGCATCCCATTCAGGAAACCGGCAAACGCCCAACGGCCATGTTGGACAGAAACCTGGCCTATCTGTCTTTGGTGGAAACCCTATTTGGCTATCCGATTGATGGGGTTGTGCTGAATATCGGCTGTGACAAAACCACGCCGGCTTTGTTGATGGCGGCCGCGACCGTCAATATCCCTGCCATTGCCCTATCCGTTGGCCCAATGCTCAACGGGTGGTTCGGCGGCAAGCGCACGGGCTCTGGCACGATCGTTTGGAAGGCCCGCGAGATGCAGGCCGCAGGTGAAATCGATGATGACGGCTTTATGGATATGGTGGCCTCCTCAACGCCTTCTGTTGGCTATTGCAACTCCATGGGCACCGCCACGACGATGAACTCCCTAGCCGAGGGGCTCGGTATGCAATTGCCCGGCTCCGCCGCCATCCCAGCGCCCTACCGCGAGCGTGGGCAGATCAGCTATGAAACCGGGCTGCGGATTGTCGATATGGTGCATGAGGATCTGCGACCTGACCGCATCATGACCCGCGAAGCCTTTGAGAACGCCATTGTCATCAATTCAGCCATCGGCGGCTCGACCAATGCGCCAATTCACCTGAACGGCATCGCCAAACATCTTGGCGTGGCCTTGAACAATGATGATTGGCAAAAGCTCGGCCATAAGGTGCCGCTTTTGGTCAACCTGCAACCGGCAGGCGAATATCTTGGCGAGGATTACCACCGGGCCGGTGGCGTGCCGGCGGTGATCGGCGAATTGCTCGCCGCAGGGCTGCTGCCGCATCCGGATGTCCTAACTGCCAATGGCAAAACCATTGCTGAGAATTGCCAAGATTGCCGCAGCACCAATACCGATGTGATCAAGCAAGTCACAGCGCCACTGGTTGATGCTGCCGGCTTTATCAACTTGAAAGGCAATCTGTTCGACAGCGCGATCATGAAAACTTCGGTGATCTCACAAGAGTTTCGCAGGCGCTACCTGTCTGATCCGGCCAACCCAAATTGCTTTGAAGGGCGCGCCATCGTCTTCGACGGGCCGGAACACTTCCACCGCGGCATTGATGATCCAAGTCTGAACATCGATGAGAACTGCGTCCTAATCATGCGCGGCGCCGGACCAATTGGCTATCCCGGCGGGGCGGAGGTCGTAAATATGCGCCCGCCGTCCTATCTTTTGACCAAGGGCATCACCTCCCTGCCCTGTTTGGGCGATGGGCGGCAATCGGGCACCTCTGGATCACCTTCAATCCTAAACGCCTCACCGGAAGCGGCAGATGGTGGCGGCTTGGGTCTGGTGCAAACTGGCGATATCATCCGGATTGATCTGAATGCCTGCACTGCCGATATGCTGGTTGAACCGGCCGAGCTTGAGCGCCGCAGGGCCGCTCTTGGCACGCGTCCCTTCACCCCTGACAGCCAAACCCCTTGGCAAGAATTGTTCCGCGAAAAAGTCAGACCCTTCTCAGAAGGCATGACTCTAGACGGGGCGCATGAATATCAAGACATCGCGCGCAAACATATGCCGCGTGACAACCACTAGGAGTTTTTTATGAAATTAGTCCGCTATGGCGACACTGGCGCAGAGCGCCCCGGTTTGATCGATCCCGAAGGTGTGCTGCGCGACCTTTCGGATCATGTGACAGATATCAACGCAAGCGTGCTCGGCGATGCGGCCTTGGCCCGCCTGCGGGCGCTGGACCCAAGCGCCTTGCCTGCGGTCAACGGGTCACCGCGCCTAGGCCCAGTTGTGGGCGATATCGGCAAGTTTCTCTGCATCGGCTTGAATTATTCCGACCACGCCGCAGAAACCGGAGCCGCCATCCCTGAACATCCCATTTTGTTTTTCAAAGCCAATTCCGCCATCGTGGGCGCCAATGATGATGTGGTAATGCCCCGCGGCTCGACCCATACGGATTGGGAAGTGGAACTTGGCGTGGTGATCGGCACGGCGGCAAAATATGTCAGCGAAGACGAGGCTTTGAACCATGTGGCCGGCTATTGCATCGTGAACGATGTGTCAGAGCGGCACTTTCAAACGCAGCTGACCGGGCAATGGACCAAGGGCAAAAGCTGTGACACCTTCGGCCCCACCGGCCCCTATCTCGTCACGCGCGATGAAATTGCCGATCCGCAGGCTCTCGACATGTCATTGGATGTGAACGGCAAACGCATGCAAACCGGCAATACGGCGACCATGATCTTCACGGTCGCGCAAATTATCAGCCATCTGTCCCAGCTCATGACGCTCCACCCCGGAGATGTCATCACCACCGGAACCCCTCCGGGCGTGGGGATGGGCATGAAACCGGAGCCGGTCTACCTCAAGCCCGGCGATGTGATGGAGCTTGAAATCTCTGGCCTGGGCAAGCAGCGCCAAACCGTGCGCCAAGACGCATAACCAACAAGGCACGCCCCACCTGTGAGGCCGCTCATGGGTGGGGAGATCCAAATGTGACCCCTCTGCCCTCGCATGACTGCCATTTCGACCATACGCAATCTTGGACCGGCCATGGAAGCCGAGTTAAATGCGGCCGGCATCCCGACCGCGGAGGCCTTGCGGGCCTGCGGCGCAGATGAGGCCTACCGCCGATTGCTTCGCTCCGGCGCGCGGCCGCATTTCATCGCCTATTATGTACTGCACATGGCGCTGCAAGGCCGCCCATGGAACGATTGCAAAGGCGCGGAGAAAGCGGCCCTGCGCGGGGATTTCGACGCGCTGGTCGCCGAGCACCGGGGGCTCAACGATCACGGCATTGAAAAAATCCTAGATTGCATCGGCACAGGCCTGCGGCGATAAAAAAGGCCACACCCCGAAGGGTGCAGCCCAAAAACCCGATGGGTTTTATTTAGCCAACCAGTTCGAGACCGGAAAAGAAATAGGCAATCTCTTGTGCGGCAGTCTCGGGCGCATCTGAGCCATGCACGGAGTTTTCACCAACAGATTCGGCAAATTCTGCGCGGATGGTGCCGGCGGCGGCATCTGCGGGATTGGTTGCGCCCATGACTTCACGGTTCTTGGCAATGGCGCCTTCGCCTTCCAAAACCTGCGCCACAATGGGAGCGGAGGCCATGAATTCGCACAGCTCACCGTAAAACGGGCGCTCTTTATGCACCGCATAGAATTCACCGGCCTGAGCCATGGTCAAATGAATGCGTTTTTGCGCCACGATGCGCAGGCCAGCCTCTTCGAATTTGGCATTGATCTTGCCGGTCAGGTTGCGGCGGGTTGCATCAGGTTTGATGATTGAGAATGTGCGTTCCAGAGCCATGTTCAAGGGCCTTTCTATTGCGGATTGATATTGTCCGGCGCGTTAGCATGCGGCGCGCGGATTGGAAAGCCTTGATTGCAGCGGGCGCGGCGGCGGCGGGCCAGATTGCGCGGGCCGGCGCAATCGGCTAACCTGCGCCATATTCGGACAAAATGATTTCCATGCAGATAGAAAAATATAATAAACCCGCTGAACTGAGATTGATCCAAGCCTGCCGCAAGGGGGACGATACAATATTCAGTATGGAACGGCCCGAAGAGGGCAGTGCCGACAACACCATCCGCGCCGGGCTGATCCGGGCGCTCTTGCTCGGCACCGGCGATTGCAATCCCACGGCCCGCGGGCTGCGGATTGAAGGTGCATGGATCACAGGCAAGCTGGATCTTGAGGGCGAGGCCCTGCTGGTGCCGCTGGGGCTGATCCATTGCACCCTTGAAGAGGATGTCCTGCTGATGGACTGCACCCTTCCCGCGCTCGACATGTTAGGCACTCATTTGGCCAAACTGAATGCCTTCCGCCTGCACTGTAAAGGGCCGCTGTACCTGCGGGATGGATTTCAAGCAACCGGTCTGGTCGATCTCAGCGGCGCTGAGATTGGCGGGCAGCTGGCCTGCGCCGGCGGCAAGTTTTTGGCAGAGGATATGGCGCTGAACTGCACTGGCATATCAGTCGGGGCGGATGTATTTTTGAGCGGCGGATTTGCGGCCCAAGGCGAGGTCAATCTGGGCGGCGCGAAGATTGACGGGCAACTGGCCTGTACCGGCGGCAAGTTTTTGGCGGAGCGTATGGCGCTGAACTGTAATGCTATAACAGTTGGGGCGGATGTGTTTTTGCGGACCGGATTTGAGGCCAAAGGAAAGGTCAGTCTGGTCGGCGCGAAGATTGACGGGCAGCTGTCCTGCAACGGCGGCAAGTTTTTGGCAGAGCGTAAGGCGCTGAACTGCAATGCCATAACAGTCGGGGCGGATGTATTTTTGAGCGGCGGATTTGAGGCCCGGGGCTGGATAGATCTGAACGGGGCGGTGATTGCCAGAAATTTGTGGATATCCGGCGCCACCCTCACCAAGGGTTTAGTTGCTCAAGGAATGCGGGTGCGGGCCGGGTTTTTCTGGCGGAATGTAAAGGGCGACGGGATCACGGTTGATTTGAGAGACGCCCATGTTGGCACCCTGTACGATAGTCCCGGCTCTTGGCAGTCTGTAAAAAAATTGCGCCTGTCCTCCTTTCGCTATGACCGGATCGAAAGCGACATCGATGTGCAGGAACGCTTGGACTGGCTGGCCAAACATGACGCTACTGCCCGACGTTTCTCCCCGCAACCCTATGTGCAACTGGCCAATGTCTTGCGCCGACAGGGGTTTGCCGGGGATGCCGCGCGGGTCTTGGTGCGGCGTGAAGACAAGCAGCGGCTTCAAGAATATCTGGATGGCCAAGCCGCGCATAAACGATCACGCGACCATTTGAACGGTGATCTGCGCCCGGCAGCCGCCTCCGTTTGGGCAGATGGAAAATATGTCCTGAATGTGCTAAAATACCTTGCGGGTTGTCTATTTGGCCTGATGTTCGGATATGGGCACCAGCCCTCGCGGGTGTTGTTTTGGATCGCCGTTATCTTGGCGATCACCATCTGTTTTGCCCAGCAAATCCACATCCACGGGCAGTTTGCGCCGACCTCCTCGGTGGTCTTGACCTCGCAGGACTGGCTGGACAGTTTCCCAACGGAGCCCCTCCACCCCGACTCGCCGCTCTGGCGCGCGCAGATGGACGCTTGGGCGCAGACCACATCCGGGCGCGACTATACAAGCTTTAGCGCCTTTCTCTATGCGCTCGATTTATTTATCCCGCTGGATGCTTTGGGGCAGGAAAAAAATTGGGCGCCCTCAGCCGAACGGGGCGGGTGGGGCGATTGGGGCCACCGGCTGCGCTGGCTTGTGCAAATGGCCGGCTGGGTGATTACCGCCATAGGCGCGGCGGTTCTCACCGGGTTGATCGGTCGGCGGGATTGACCTTTCCTGCGCTTCGCGTCATGGGAGAGCCATGCTGAAAATCCAAGATATCACCTATGCCGTCGATGGCCGCCGCTTGTTTGAGGGCGCCAGTGCAACCATTCCCA
>ENA-OQVM01004818-OQVM01004818.1-marine-metagenome-genome-assembly--contig:-NODE-4818-length-13397-cov-6.790916_pt1 | contig 13397 bp, 12 predicted proteins | sample MGYA00237776_ERZ505498 | MGnify/ENA primary metagenome ERZ505498 (study PRJEB26159, sample SAMN06265151) | marine metagenome | isolation source: Helgoland LTER site | place: Germany:Helgoland, sampling... | reverse complement strand
AATAACCTGTAGGAATTGAACATTTGTACGATTTGGAAAGTTTGGATGATTTTCAGGCTCCGTTTTTACTGAGCGATGGGGTGTAAAGGACATTGCGAAGTGAATTCATCGAACCAGATCCGGATAGAGAAGTCTTTTACACAGAATGAAAATATCGAGTAAAATTTTTTACGCGATTAATCACATTGTTTGACATGGTTCTTATAGTACGTCTCGCAGCCGCTGGCGTGTGCGCTGTATCAAGTAATTGATCTGATGAGGAAAAATAACCAAAATATCAGATCACTGAATCACTAAATGAAGGAATGTAAGAAATGAAAAAACATATAATCTTTGCAATAAAAGGGTTGATATTTGCCTTGGCAGCTTTGCACGCGGCAGCGGGCCTGGCTTCTGAGAAAGGTACTCCAGATAATCCGATAACCGTGATGTTAGTTCCAACCGACGGTGGGACTGCTGACGGGACTATCGCGGATTTTTCACCAATTTTTAACGCTATCAATCGCAGTACAGGCCTCGATTTTGAAATTCGGGTTGGACAAAGCTATTCTTCTGTAGTGGAGGGTTTAGATAACAAACTTGTTGATATTGCGTTTGTTGGTCCAACACTGTACCTGCAAGCAGCTGAAAGAGATGCCGCAGAACCATTGGCAGTCGCTGTGCAAAATGGTGAATCCGTATACTACGCTGGGATCTTTGCTAAAAATGGTGTCACCTTAAATAATATCCAGGATCTCAAAGGCCGTTCCATGGCGTTTGGTGATGTCAATTCTTCATCCAGTTTTACTATTCAAGTTGGAATGATGATAGAGGCTGGCTTGGATCCTGCACTGGATCTTTCTAAGATTTATCTCACGGGTGGACATGCCAACAGCCTTAATGCTTTGTCTGAAGGTTATGTTGATTTCGCTGCAGCATCATTCAACTCATACATTAAAGCGGTAAACGCGGGGGCAATTGATCCAAACAATGTCATACCAGTTCTGAAGAGTGCACCGATACCCTATCCTCCATTTGTTATGCATCCTTCATTGGATGAGGATGTTAAAGATAAACTACGAAATAGTTTCAACACTGTGCACGATGATCCAAACGTAAGTCCTGAAATGATCCGTGGCTTTGGTGGAATTTTAGTCGACAGATACACATCAGATATATCACATTCTACGTTTGAAACTGTACAAAAACTGAAGAGTTTTGTTACAAAAGATGTAAAAAGTGAAATGTTGAAAGCTGCCACTGATTAAAAAGCTAGGTATGATTTGGGAGAGCCTTAAACTGAATCATTAAAAGCTTATGTGACGTACAAATGACACTATAGAATGCGTTGGTCAGGCTTTCCCTAAAATTTTAATTATATCGAAAGAGAAATAAATATATGCTGAGCTATAGAAATGTATCCAAGCACTATGCAGATGGAACAAATGCTCTTACTGATGTGACTTTAGAGCTAAACCCCGGAGAGTTTTGCGTTTTTCTTGGACACTCTGGTGCCGGTAAATCAACATTACTACGAATGGCTAACGGACTTGTAACTCCTAGTTCCGGATCGGTGAACGTAGACGGGGAAACACTTAGTTCCAGTAATCTAAAACAAGTATGCCAGAAAATATCAATGATACATCAAGAGTACAACCTATCAGGTAGATCAACTGTTGCGACAAATGTAATGTCTGGTGCATTAGCGGATGTAAATTTTCTTATGGCACAGTTAGGTTGGTTTCCGAGACAAATTAGAGAAAAATGCTGTGAATTACTTGAGTTAGTAGGCCTAGAAGAAAAGCATTTGCATCGACGTGCTAGATCCTTGTCTGGTGGACAACAGCAGCGAGTGGGTATTGCTAGAAGTCTAATTTTAGATCCTAAAATTATATTAGCTGACGAACCAATTTCTAGTCTCGATCCATCATCAAGCATAGAAATTATGACATTATTGCAAAGTCTTGCTGTTAATACAGGTCGACTAGTTTTGTGCAGTCTTCATCAAGTGGAAATGGCTAAGAATTTTGCAGATAGAGTTGTTGGCATCGAGTCTGGCCGGGTGGTTTTTGATGTAAAGCCAGAAGATTTAGATGATAATGTTCTAAGCCTGATTTATGAAAATTATAATCCGTCAAGAGCAGATAATTTAGATGAAAACACGCAGGTTGAAAATTTGATTACCTCTAAGGTTGTCTAATTTAATTTAAGGGGCAAAAATGAATAGAAACACTCATGATGACCGCACTAGAAATGCAAGTGAATGGGATAACCCGCCACCCTTTGGCTTTCGGGCAGTCCTAGTTTTCATTATTATTTTCGCTTTGATGACTTTTTCCGCGAAAAATATTGAATTGGACAAAGCGGTGTCGCTGTCCGTAGAAGCTGGTAGTTATTTGTTTGGCACTGCAGATCATTCGCAAGTTATTTATGGCGGTAAAAAAATCGCACAATCGATGTTTCCCCCTGTCTTATCTGAAACCACTGAAGTATCGCGAATAGAAAATTTTGACCCCAATAAGACTCCTTTATTCTCAAAAATTAAAAGTATAGAGCAATTGACCACGTCGATAGATCCAGAAACACTGGAAATTAGACAGTCCAAAACCGCCGTTCAAGTTTTGTATAATCCAATTGGATATCTTACACATGTTGTGAAGAAGATGCTAGAAACTATTGAGATGGCTGTTTGGGCTACTATTTTAGCCACTATCATAAGTATGCCGCTAGCTTATTTTTCGGCAGCAAATTATACTGAAAACAAGATAGCGTATACATCGGCGCGCGCAATTGTTAGCTTTCTCCGAGCAGTCCCAGAGTTGATTTCAGCTATGTTTTTGGTGCTCATGTTTGGCTTTGGCCCTGTGGCTGGCGTTTTAGCTCTTGCCTTTCATGCTGCGGGCTTTCTAGGAAAGTTCTACGCTGAAGATATTGAAAATACAGAGAAAGGCCCCCAAGACGCACTCAAAGCGGTGGGTGTGTCTAAATTGAAGCGTTTGCGTTATGCTGTGCTACCCAATGTACTTCCACAATATATTGCTTACAATATGTATATATTAGACAGAAATATCCGGATGGCTACTGTAGTTGGCATAGTTGGTGCAGGTGGTATAGGCCAAGAATTAAAAGGCAGGTATGATATGTTTGATTATGGCCATGTTATGACAATTCTGCTCCTAATATTTCTCACAGTCTACGCGTTGGATCAAGTCTCTAGTAAACTTCGATCCAAACTCATCTGAATTAACGAAAGAGGAAGAAATCTATGAAGATCGTTTATTCTTATTATGTGATGGACTTACTTCACACCGGCCATATCCTTATGCTGAAGAACTCTAAAGCTATCGCTGGTCCGGACGGCAGACTGGTTGTTGGTATTGTTTCTGATGAGGCCGTAGAAAAACAGAAGGGACGCGCGCCTCTATTGAGCTTCAAAGAACGCTTGGAGCTAGCTCAATCAATCCGATATGTTGATTTAGTAGTTCAACAGAACGAGTATTCACCCTTTGAGAATGTTAAAAAGATCAAACCAGATATCTTGATGGAAAGTGAAAGTCACAGCGATGCACAACTTACAGCTTCCCGCAATTTAATGAATTCTATTGGAGGAAAGACGATAATTATGCCCTACTACCAAGGACAATCGTCAACCATGATTAAAAATAAGTCTGTCTCGACAATCTAATTAAATTTCTTGGTTTTTCCATAATTAGCATTCACTTATTCCTCAAATATTATTAGTAGTATTTTCATTCTGTTTTATTAACATGCATGGGTTAAGATCATGAGTATTTTCCTAAAGGACGTACTCGTGCCGCGATCCTGCCGGCCCCTATGATGGAAAGGATCGTGACAACATGTTCATGACAAGTTTCCTGCAGCACCTGATTGATGCGGGATGGGAAGCGCGGGCAGTTTTCATTAAGAACGGCTGGGCGGAAGTGGATTGTCAGGCAGACCTGAAAGTGGCTACCCAGTTCTGGAAGTCGTAACAACATACTGAAATTCTGACTGAAAGTATAAAATGATCGATCCAATACCAACCGAATTAAATCTGAACAACCTAAGAGACGTATTTTCAGGAATTACCCACCTTGAAGCATTCATATTTTATGGAACACTTTTGGGTTATCAGCGTGAAGGGAATATTCTTTCAAACGATGATGACGTTGATATTTTCTTAAATGCAAAACACCGAGAACAGTTACTTGAATACTTGAACAAAACAGACTTTGAGATTACCATTTATCCCAAATATAGGTGGTATTATCGAACAAAAACACCTCTAGTAATTCAGGCATCTCGAAAACAAAACGGGCTTGCCACATTTGTGGACTTTTACCTCTATCAGGATGAGAATATAAATTATATATCAGAACGATGGAATTTTGGTTCAACTTGGAAGGATGAAACCACTTCACTGCATGTCCCAAAAAATTTAGTCTTTCCACTTAAGCAGGTAAAGATGCAGGGAATAACAATAAATGTTCCAGCTAAAACAGAGGAAATATGTAGATTCCTCTACGGAGCGAACTGGCAAATACCAGCAGAAAAGGGAAAAGACTACATAAGTCGCACCATAAATAATAAACCTGTATGCATAGAAATACCTCCTAAATCTGGGATTATATTAAAAACTGTACATATAATAAAATTAATATTCAACTATATATACTATCACATTTGACATGCTAAACTTAACACAACAAAAAATGAAACTAGGAAAAAGCATCCAAAAAATTATTAAAAATCGCGTATTTCAAAACTCAGTCGCCATGACCATTGTTCAAATAACGCAATATATTATTCCGTTTTTAATGTTAGCACTGTTAACGAGACGCCTAGGTCCAGATGCATATTCGTTATTGGCTTTCGTATTCGCAATTGTCCAAATTTCTAACATAGTGACTGATTACGGATTCTATCTCTCAGCAACAGAAAAATTATCCAAAAAAAGAACTTCAGAAAACGTTATAAACTACATACTTGGAAGCGTGATAATTCAACGTTATGGGTGGGTTAGGAAGAGTTTTTGGACACTATAAAAGAGGGTTTTATTGATGATGGTGAGAACACCGCGCTTCAACTACTTTATTGGACACAAACCACCAGAATTCAGAAATAGGAAGGCTTTGCGTTTTTGATTGCATCGGCCAACTTAACCTCTCCACCGGCGTCGGTAGGCGTACCTCGCAATATATCAAAAATGTCTGGTGTCAGGATTAGGCTGCAATGGATACCGTGTCTGATGAGGCATCATTATTTATCAATAATAGAGGTTTATTAAAAGATTTGTCTAAGATAATGTCCATAGGCATTCTTCCCAAATTTTTCAGAGGTGGCGGCGATCTGCTCTTTCGTGATCCATTTGCTTAGATATGCGACCTCATCAGGAGATCCAACCTGCAGACCTTGTCGCTCTGTCAGGGTGCGCACAAAGTTGCTGGCGTCTAGCAGAGAAGCATGTGTACCTGTGTCGAGCCAGGCATATCCACGGCCCATTTTCTCAACGCGTAGGTTGTCGTCTCGCAAGTAAGCTTCAAGTAACGCCGTAATTTCTAATTCGCCGCGCGCAGAGGGTTTGACTGACTTGGCACGGTCAGGTGCGGATCCATCAACAAAATAAAGTCCTGTCACCGCATAATTGGACGGCGGAACTTCTGGCTTTTCGAAAATAGCCCTTACAGTTCCATCTACATCAAAATCTACCACGCCGTAGCGTTCGGGGTCTGAGACGTGATAGCCAAATACTGTTGCCCCTGATGTTTGCGCATCTGCCGCGGCCAAAACCTCGGGTAGGCCATGGCCAAAAAAGATATTGTCGCCAAGTACCATTGCAGAGGGTGCGCCGGCCAGAAAATCATCAGCAAGAATAAATGCCTGCGCCAATCCCTCTGGGTTGGGTTGTATTTTATAGTGCAAGTTAATGCCCCATTGGCTGCCATCACCCAGCAGGCGTTGGAATTGTTCCTGATCTTGTGGCGTCGTAATGATCAAAATATCGCGAATACCCGTCAGCATGAGAACTGTCAGCGGATAATAGACCATCGGCTTATCGTAAATTGGCAGTAATTGCTTGGAAACCGCAATAGTCAGCGGATAGAGCCGCGTGCCAGATCCTCCAGCCAGAATAATACCCTTACGCTCCGTCATGTTGTCACCTCTAGTTCTTTCAGTATCTCATTCAAACCTATACGCCAATCGGGCTGTTTTACGCCAAATGTACTCACAGTCGTTCTGCAATCCATGCGAGAATTCAGCGGGCGTTTGGCGGGTGTTGGATACTCGGCCGTTGTTATTGGGATAACAGTAACTGAGAGGGAAGTTTGCGCAAAGATTTCAGATGCGAAGTCTGCCCAGCTGACGCTGGGTGCACCGCTATAGTGATAAGTTCCAGATTTCGAGGGGTCGTCTTGCAAGTGCTGTGCAATCACCAGGCAGGCACTGGCGATGTCACGCGCCGGCGTCGGCCCACCAATTTGATCTGCAACGACGCTCAAAGTGTCTCGTATCTTTGACAGGCGCTGCATGGTTTTTACAAAATTTGCACCATGTGCCGAGACTACCCAAGAGGTGCGTAAAATGGCGTGGGTGGCCCCACTGCCCAGAATACCCTCTTCGCCAACCAATTTACTTCGACCATACGCATTTTGCGGTGCGGTGGCATCCCCGGGTTTCCAAGGCTCTCCACCCGACCCCTCAAATACATAATCGCTAGATATGTGTACCAAGGGGATTTGCATCTCTGCGCAGGCCTGTGCGATGACAGTGGGGGCATCTCCATTGATTATAGTGGCAAGCTCCTCGTCCTCTTCGGCCTTATCTACGGCCGTATAAGCGGCGGCATTGATCACAGCACTTGGCGCCAAGGCGCGGATCCTCTGCGCGCAGGTGACTGGGTCAGACAAATCGGCCTGGTCTCGTCCCAACGCTAACACATCGCCCGAACGTTGTAACTCAGTTGCAACCTGCCCGGTCTTGCCAAAAACCAAGATCATGACTTCACACCTAAGCGTTGGCCTACTCCAGATCGATCCAGCAAGGGCCGCCACCAATTTTCATTATCCAAATACCAGCTAACGGTTTTCTCCAGGCCCTCGTCGATGGTAACCGACGGCCGCCAGCCTAATTCATCACGAATACGGGTCGGATCAATCGCGTAACGTGCATCGTGGCCTGGGCGGTCGGCTACAAATGCAATCAAATCTGTATAGCTACCGCTTGCACGGGGCTGCAGACGGTCCAGTGTAGCGCAGAGAGTTTGAACCAGCTCCAAATTCGTCCGCTCATTCTCACCGCCGATATTATAGCTTCGGCCCACCTCACCCTCTTTAAGAACTAGAAGAAGCGCATCGGCGTGATCCTCCACATACAGCCAATCACGGATATTTCCGCCATTACCGTATATTGGTAACGGCTTGCCCGCTAGCGCGTTTAGGATGACAACGGGAATTAACTTTTCTGGAAAATGATACGGTCCGTAGTTGTTAGAGCAATTAGTCAGTACGATCGGTAAGCCATAAGTTTCATGCCAAGCGCGGACCAGATGGTCAGAACTCGCCTTAGATGCGGAATATGGGCTGCGCGGATCATATGGCGTATCTTCTGTAAAAAAAACTGTTTGATTGCTCGGCAGGCTGCCAAACACCTCATCGGTACTGACGTGATGAAACCTAAATATTGTGGGATGACCTTTGCTTTGCCAATAGCTGCGCGCGGCCTCAAGCATGTTTAATGTGCCATTAATGTTAGTCTCAATAAAATCCGCAGGGCCATCAATCGAGCGATCCACATGGGATTCCGCGGCCAAATGCATTACAGTATCTGGAGAATGTCGGGAGAAGACCGCGTCTAGCCCTGCGCGATCGCGTATATCAACTTGCTCAAAAGCATAATTTGGATGTCCGGTGACCGAGGCCACATTCTCCAAGCAGGCCGCATAGGTGAGCGCATCTGCATTCACCACCGAATGACCGCGGGCAATCGCTAAGCGAATTACGGCCGATCCAATAAAACCTGCACCACCCGTAACCAAAACCTTCATGAGTTTTCACCAAAAATGAACGGGCTTTCAAAGTCTTTAAGTAATGGCGCTTTAGCGTCTTTTTCGTTTAGGATTGGATAGCCTGTCAGTGGCCACTCAATGCCTATAGCTGGATCATCCCACCGCATCCCACCTTCTGCTTCGGGCGCATAATAGTTGCTACACTTATAGACAATCTCGCTGTCAGGCTCCAACGTCACAAAGCCATGCGCAAAACCAATTGGCACATAAAGTTGGTGCCCATTCTCAGCTGACAGTTCATACCCCACCCACTGACTATAGGTCGGGCTACCTCGCCTAATATCTACAGCTACATCAAAGATTGCTCCACGCCCGCAGCGTACCAATTTGCCTTGTGCATGGCGTGGCGCCTGAAAATGCAAACCACGCAGTGTCCCAACATCGCGTGACAGGGAATGATTGTCTTGCACAAATTCAACATCGACCCCCATTTTCCTATATCGTTGGTAGTTATAAGTCTCAGAAAAAAAACCGCGTTGGTCCTCAAAACGGCTTGGAGAAATCAATAAAACGATTTTTTCGAAATTTATCTCAGACATTCACACCATCCGTATACAAAATTTGATTATTTTGTTCGTTGATATCTCAAACTAATATCGATGCCAACTCATTCAACTTAAGTCCTATTTCACTGAGCCACAACAAGTCCGTCGTCAGAGTTTTGGCGCCAAATGCTACTTAAATTAAGAGACCGTTTAGCCAATCTGGTTGGTTTTATTATGCATCGTGTTGACTGTGATGCAAGCGCTGCGTTTCAAGTATCGTCTTTTTATCCTTTAGTGCTGTTTTGGAATGGCTTTGTCGCGATTAAAATAGACGTTAGTGGATGTCACGTTGTTGATGTTTTCGTGACAGTGTTGGTAGTTGTCCTGATCGACAGGGGCTCTGATCTAGGTTTCAAGATCACCAGGCAGAAAGTAGTTTTCCCTCAGGATGTGGTTCTTCAATGTATGATGCCAACGCTCGATCTCGCATCGAGTTTGCAGATGATATGGTTCGCTACCAGAGTGGTTTAGCTGTTACCCAGCGTATGGCACGTGAAGCTACTGAACTTGGTGAGTTAGATGAGAAGATAGAATTATTCAGTAGACGAGTGACACTGTGGTACAAGTAGACAGTAATGATTTTCACTGAAAGCAGGGCCTAATATCTATGTTAGCTCGTAAATTGGCATCACTCTCGTAAATCATAACTAGAAATTCTCGGTACGAAAATTGCTTATGTAGTTTTGGCAAAACTTAGATCTGGGAATATCAGCATGGATGGTACATTAAAAAATCCAACTTTAGTTGAGCTTTTGGCAAGAGGCGCAACTTTGCATGAAGCAGGTGACTTTTTATCTGCCGAAGCTAATTACATGCAAATTTTGCAGGAGCAACCTAATCATCCGGAAGCCAATCATAACCTAGCAATTTTATTCACCTTACAAGGTAAACTTGAGTGCGCTCTGGACCATTTGAAAATTTGTTTAAACGCCAGTCCGAATGTTAATTTGTTTTGGGCAACTTACATAGATGTTTTAGTTAAGTTGGGAAGAATTTCGGATGCCCAAAAGTTATTAAATTCTGCAAAAGACAATGGGCTTTGGCACCCATCCATGCAAAAATTTGAAGAACATATAGCTTCTCTACATTTTAAGCCCTCAGAGAATGATTTTTCACAATTAGAAAAATTGATTGCCAGTAATGAAATAAACACGGCACGACAAGTTTGTAGCAACTTAATTAAAAAATTTCCAGGTTCGGGAAGGTTAAATCATTATCTCGGTCAATGCTTTCTCAAGGGCAATGACATTATATCTTCAATAAATGCATATGAAAAAGTTGTTCAATTCAGCCCTAATTGGTACTTGGGCTTTATGATGCTTGGGCACTTAAACTTGCTTAAAAAAAATGAAAACGAAGCAATTGAAAATTTTAAACAAGCAATTAACCTAAAACCTGATGATGCTGAAGCGAGATTAATTCTTGTTGATTTACTTCTCGAGCGAAAAGATTCTGGGACAGCGATTCATTACTTAGAAGATACTCTAAAAGATAATATTACTTGCAGTCGCTATCTTTGTGCGTTGGCGAAATCATATGAAATTGGTGAAAATATTGATTCTGCGATAGATTTTTATGAAAGGGCGTTTGCTGTTGATGCGAACAATTTGGCCATATTGAATAAAATCGGTGGTTTGCATTGGAAAAATAATAAACCAAATGATGCCGCGATTGCATTTGAACGGGCTATCGAAATTGATCCGTGCTGTACTTCCGCAGTCCTCAATATCGCATTTTTGATGTGTGGTTTAGGTGACTATTTAGGCGCATTAAAAAAATGTAATGATTTGTTAGAGTTGCGACCAAATTTTATTGATGCTGAACTGCTTAAGGGAAAAATTTTCATCGAAGCAAAGAACTTTTCAGAAGCAGAAAAAAGCTTTAAAAAAGTGTACAAGATTTCACCTACTTGTTCTGAAGCGTGGGAAGGACTCGGCGATTGTTTGTATGGCAGTGGTGACGCTGCTGGAGCAGTTAGAAAATACAAAGCAGCAGCTAAGTTAAATCCCAAATCGTTAAAATCCTTTTTGCAACTTGGATCGATTAGGATGCAAAAGGGGCATTACAGCACTGCTTTAAAATGTTTAAAAAGGGCTGAAAAAATAAAACCTGATAGTATAGAGGTCCTTCATATTATTGGGCAACTTTATCAAAGCAAAGGGGGCCGTTACTACAAGGACGCTATGCGATACTATGATAAAGTATTGATAATAGACCCCGATCATAGCAATGTTTTGGCTGCAAAATTACATTTACATGCACTGACGTGTGATTGGGATGAAATCGAAAAGCTTAGGTCCAAACTCCCTTCGCTTGGAACTTCAGAGGGTGAGGTTATGCCTTTTTCTTTATTGGCTTTGGAAGACGCACCGGCTCGACATAAAATTCGTGCAGAACGATATTGTGCGCGTAACTTCTTTCCTGGAAAATTGTCAAATTTTGTGGTGCCGTCAGTTGCGTCTAAGAAACTAAAAATAGGTTATTTTTCTGGAGATTTTCATCTTCATCCAGTGTCGATTCTAATTTCAGCAGTATTGGAAAGTCATTCCCAAAATGATTTTGAGATCTATGCCTACTCTCTCGGTAATGAACGCGACGCTATGTACGATAGAATTTCCAAAATAGTTCACAAATTTAAAGACGTTTCGAAATTTAGTGAGATTGAGATCGCAAGGCTTGCACGGCGTGATGGTATAGATATAGCAATTGATTTGTCAGGCTATACCCGTGGTGGAAGGCCTCAAATCTTCGCACACAGGGCTGCGCCGATACAAGTAAGTTACCTGGGTTTCCCTGGATCTATGGGCTCAAATTTTATTGACTATATCATTGTAGATAAAAACTTGGTTCCACCTGAAAATCAGAAGTACTATTCAGAAAAACCAATATATCTTCCAAGACAGTATCAGGCTCAAGATAGTTCACTTTCTTTAGAAAAACCACCATCTAAACAGCAATTGGGCTTGCCGGAGGATGCATTTATATTTTGTGCAATAAACAACACATATAAGATTACATCGGCAGAGTTTGATATCTGGATGCGCTTATTGTCTCGCGTTGAAGGCAGTGTGCTATGGTTGTTCGCACCAAACGAGTTAGCAAAAGAAAATTTGATCAAACATGCTGGTAAACGCGGCATCTCTTCAGATCGGCTTGTTTTTGCCAAAAAGCTATCATTTATTGAATATGTCGATCAACTGTCTCATGCGGATCTATATTTAGATACGTTTAACTATAACGCGGGTGCGACAGCTAGTAACGTACTTTGGGCCGGAGTGCCGCTTATTACGAAGGCTGGCGTTGGGTACAGCGCTAGAATGGCTTCAAGCTTACTTCAATCAATCGGGATGCCTGAACTCATCACAAAAACGCCGGAAGATTACGAAGCGCTTGCGTTAAATTTAGCTAAAAACCCAGTGAAGCTATCTGCTATCCGTCTATTACTAAGCTTGAAATGTATTAATTCAGAACTTTTCGATGTTGAGGCGTTTACGGGTGACTTGGAAAATTCTTACCGAAAAATATACCAACGCTATGTTGAGGGGAAAAAACCTGATGTTATTTATGTTGAACGATAGTGCTACACGTAAACTAAATACTTAACAGCCGCTAATTTGGGTCTAATCACAGTTGGTGACTTAGTTATATTAAACCGCTTAGCTTATTTTGACGTTTACGCATAAATGAGGCAGGGATATTTTCTACTTTTCGGTATTTTGCTACTGTACGTCGGGCAACGCTTATGTTTTGTTCTTTTAGCTTATCTACTATTTCATCGTCACTGATGGGCGCGCAGCTGTTCTCGCATTTTATCATTTGCTTTATTTTAAACTTTATTGACGCTGATGATTGCGAAGTTAGGTCGTCGTGAGACTGCACTGCGGTGCTAAAAAATGATTTTAGTTCTAGGGTGCCTTGCGGTGTTTCCATCAGTGATCCAGTAGTGACGCGGCTAATTGTACTTTCATGCATGTTCACCGCTTCGGCTACTTCTCTTAATACCATTGGCGCAATAAAGCCTTGGCCTTTTTCTAAGAATGCTGTTTGCCGTCTCGCTATTTCTGTGGCGACACGTAGCATTGTGTCATTGCGCTTCTGCAATGCGTTTTTTAACCAACTGGCCTCTGCCATTTTCTCTTTTATGAAATTTTTTTGCTCAGAATCCATTTGAGTTTTTCTGGCATCTTTTGCAAATTCTCTATTTATTTTCACACTTGGTAAAGTGGATTTATTTAGTGTTACCAGCCATCCAGTTTCACTGTTCGTAATCTTTAAGTCGGGCTCTCTGATAACGATAGCTTCCGACGAAAATTTAAGACCTGGTTTCGGGTCAAAGGATTTTATAATCTTCAACTTTTTAGCAAGATCTTTGTCGCTGCATGCGCAGCGCCGTTTCAATAGATCAAAGTTTCCTTTTCCGAGTAAGTGTAGGTTCTTTATAATTTCGTCTAAGGTGTTGTCTAGCAGGTCTTGGTCTTTTGCTTGCAACCTTAGGCATTCTGCCAGATTTCGACAAAATAGACCGGCAGGTTCAATCATTTGGAGACTTCTAAGGGTGCTTTCAACTGTAGTAATCTCAACATTTGCATCCTGAGCGATTTTCTCAAGTGGTGTTGTCATCCAACCCGTTGGTTCTAATTCTTCAAGAAGCTTAGATGCTATATAGTTTTCAAGTGGTGGCAAATTTAAGTGTTGAATATATTCACTACAGTGGGCGTAGATCGACGCGTTATTTGATTTTATGAGTTGAATTGGGTCAAAATCGTTTTGCTCTTTTGATACGGTGCTGCTTACTTTAAAGCTATCTC
>ENA-OQVM01004816-OQVM01004816.1-marine-metagenome-genome-assembly--contig:-NODE-4816-length-13400-cov-11.467763_pt1 | contig 13400 bp, 15 predicted proteins | sample MGYA00237776_ERZ505498 | MGnify/ENA primary metagenome ERZ505498 (study PRJEB26159, sample SAMN06265151) | marine metagenome | isolation source: Helgoland LTER site | place: Germany:Helgoland, sampling... | reverse complement strand
ACAATGGATGGTAATGAATCCAAACAAGACACATTATAGTATGTGCTTTGTTGATAAAGCAGTACATTATGTTGCAGATTTAAATATTTCAGATAAAGACACATACGAATGGTTTATGAATTCTATAGAACATAGAACAAAAGTAGGAGATCGGCAAGGCACCAAATGAAGTGTTTAACAATTTTAACTTTTATAAGTGGCGCTGGCGGACATGGTATAGCTAGATCGTTATTTGAAAAGAATCCACTTTACAGATGGTATGATCATCCTAAAAATAATAACTCTAATAAAAACAAATTTTCTAATATCTATATTCTTAATTGTGGACATGTAGATTTATTTATTTTTTTTTGAGCTGAATCTCTAAAACCGACCGAGTTTGTAATTATTTTTCTTTTTAGTTTACCACCCCAATTTTCTGTTACTTCAATATTTGGCATTAAATCATGATGATAAATATCTGATTTAATTCTATAGTATTTATCTTGCCAATGATCATCATTCCAAATATCAGTTTTTTTAAAAAAAAATGAAGATATTAAAAAGTCAATTGTTAAGACTATGAGCGTAATAATAAAGAAAGTTCTCATTGATTTATAGAATTACCAAATCTAGCCTTTGTTTTCCTAATCGTTCATTACCATTTTCAGTAACTAAATAGGTTTCACCTAAATTCATTGCTAAATTATTGTCTGAGTCCATCAATATCATATGCATGAAGAAGACGTTGCCGGGTGTAATTACATAAGGATTACCTGTGTATAGCATAGGCCAGTCCATCCAATTAGGTGAAAACGTTGAACCTAATGAATATCCACACGCATTCATTCTTGCTTTATTAAATCCTAAATCATCAAATGTTTTTGCATGCGCATCAAAAACTTCACCTGCAGTTTTTCCTGGAACTAAAGTTTTTACACAGTTAGTTAAAGCTTCAACACAAGCTTCATGCATTTTTATATGTTTGGGGTCAGCTTTTCCTATAGGAATAGTTCTAAACATTGCAGAATGGTAATGTTTATAAGTACCAGCCCATTCTAAACTTAGTTGATCAGTGTTTGATAAACTTCTTTTTTCAGCTTGGTATCTACAAAGTAAAGCATTATCACCTGAGCCTATAATATATTCATTAGCAGGATAATCACCACCACCCTCAAGAACTGCTCTTTGCATTTCAGCTAAAATTTTTGCTTCATTAGTTCCAGCCTTTGCATATTTCCAAGCTTCATCCAAAGCTCTATCTGCCAACTCAGCAGCTTGTTTTACATATACTAATTCTTCATTAGATTTTATAACTCTTAGTTTTGTTATCAGTTCAGATTGATCATCAACGTTACAATAATTTTCTAAGGATTTATTTAATCTTAAAGCGTTACGTCCTGTCATTCCATAAGCTTCATATTCAATACCTATTTTTTTATTTTTTAGATCAAGTTCATCTAATATTATTTTAAGATCATCTGTTGGGTTTATTCCATCTTTGTCTACCCAAATTCTTATATCTTGAATATTTGATGTATTTTGAGCTTGTCTTAAGTCAGGTGCACGAGTTAATAAAACTACATTTCCTTTTTGATCTAAGACTAAAGTTTGAAAAAAAACATATCCAAATGTATCGTAACCCGTAAGCCAATACATTGACTCTTGTCTGAACATTAAAAGAGCATCTAAATTTTGCTCTTTCATAGATTTTAAAACATCTTGTTTTCTTTTAGAAAATTCTTCTTTACTAAAATGAAGAGCCATTAAGAAATGATTGCTTTTACTGAGCCTAATTTGTCAATTTTACCTGTGTATAAACCTTTACCAAGAATAGGAACCACACCCACTGTAGAGCCCGTGAATACATAAAAATCTCTTCCCAAATCAACTTTGTCCTTTTTAACTTTATTTAGAACAAATCTTAAAGAGTTAAGTGGGTTAATGTATACAGCATTAGTATTTCCATTAACGCTTTGCTTAACTTTTTTGTTTGAAATATTTGCTTTTAAATTTTCAATATTAATTCTCTTATATTTTTTCTTTTGACCAATTAGAAACTTAACATTTCCACCAAAATCACTACATAGATCTCCAAAAGAGGTTATTCCTTTTCTTTTTTGTCTATAACCAACTACCTCAATACATGGAGCCATATGAGATATGAATTTAGTAACATTCTTGCTTGTAATTGATCCTTTTGAAGAAAAAAAAGACTTTTTAATTAAATAACAAACTTCAAGCTCAATCCCTAAAGTTGATTTATTTATTTTAACACGTTTACCACTTTTTAAAAAATTTCTTGCGTAAACTGAAGCATAAAAAGGTTCTTTTTCATTCAATTTTTTCAATAAAGGAATACCGGTTCCACCAGCTTTATATCCAATTACTGGTTCTTTAATTTTACTTTCACACAGTTTTCTAAATTTGTCTGCTTCAGTAAGTTTTTTTGTAAATTTTTTAGGTATCGCTGAAATAATCTTATTTTTTAAAAAAGCGTTAACTAATTTATCTGAAAGTTTATCTTTTAATGTTTTTTTCATTAAACTTTTTTATTTTAATACAGACATAGGATCAAGTCTTGTTTGAAACCAATTTATTCTAAAATCTAGATGGGGCCCAGTTGATCTTCCAGTTGATCCAACAGTGCCTATTATATCTCCTTGATTTATTCTATCTCCAACTGAAACTAAAACATTTTCAAGGTGAGAATATATTGTTGAAATACCATGGCCATGATCCATAATTACTGTTCCACCAGTGTAATATAAATCATCTTCAGCCATTGTAACAACACCAGTGCCAGACGATTTGATCATTGTTCCTTGTTTTGCAGCTATATCTATGCCGTAGTGAGGCCATCTTGGTTTACCGTTCAAAATTCTTTGACTGCCATAGACACCGCTTATAATACCTTCTACTGGCATAATAAATTTTTCTTTAAAATAAATTAGATCAGAGTTGATAGCTCTTGCTTCACCTATTGCATTATTTTCTTTTTTAATTCTTTTATATACTGACTCTGGTGGAGTAACTTTGCTCTCCGCAAGTCCATCAATTCTTTGTATATTGTATTGTCTCTTTAAAACTTTTTTTGTTATTATTGATTTTTTTCCATTTAAAGTTTTCGTAAAAGTTAGATCAAATTTTCTATCTCTATCAATTCCAAAAACAAAAAAACCATCTTTAGATATTTTCACTTCTTTCTTGCCAACTAAAATTTTTGCATCAGGATTAGTTTTTCCTAAAATGAAATGACCTTGTATAAATTTTCCTTGAAATTCTATTGCGTTTACTTGTGATGTTGTAAAAATAAATAATACTAATAAAAATCTATAAATTATTTTGCTGTCCATCCGCCATCTATTACTATTGATGTACCTGTGATCATTGAAGAGGCTGAAGAAGCCAAGAAGCAAACAGTAGTTGCTATATCACTTTCTGTTGCTAATTTTCCCATAGGAATATTACCTAAAGCTAATTTCTTAAATTTTTTATTTTTAAAGAAGTTTAAGACCATTGGTGTTGCAACAAATGTTGGCGCAACAGTGTTAACTCTTATGTCATTTTTTGCCAATTCAACACCCATTCCTTTAGTTAGACCCTCAATACCAAATTTAGTCATATTATAGACATTTCTACCACTCATACCAACATGACCTAATTGAGAAGACATATTTATTATTGAGCCTGGTCTTTTTTTATTTTTTAACATTTTTTTAACTACAAGTTGAGCAACGTTAAAAGCAGCTTTAAGATTAAGATCAACCAAGTAGTTCATGCTTTTTTGTTTAATTTTCTCAAAAGGTTCTGGAATATTTGTGCCTGCATTATTTACCAAGACATCTATAATTTTAATTTTATCTATCTTCTTTTTTAAATCTTCATAGTCCATTACATCACAAGGAACTTTAATAATTTTTCCTTTAATTTTTTTGATTTGCTTTTCTAATTTATCAAGATCAGATGGAGTTCTGCTTAATGCTATAACTGTTGCACCAGCTTCTGCTAAAGCAATTGAGCAAGCTTTTCCTAATCCTTTACCTGCACCAGTTACTAATGCATATTTATTTTTTAAATTAATCTTTTGTAAATACATTATAGAAATAATATTTTAATATCTGTGTAAATCAACTCTACAGCAACAACTAATATTGCTAGTAATCCAGCCCATGCGATCCATTTGTACTCTTTAATCCATCTTGAAATTAAATTTGCAGCTGTTGCCATCAAAACTATTGATAATGCTAATCCAAATATTAATAGTCCATAGTGATCACCTGCAGCTCCAGCAACACCCAAAACGTTATCTAAACTCATTGTAAAATCAGCAAGCAGAACTGTCCATATAGCCTTCATAAAACTAGAATTATCTACCTTTATATCTTCTTCGTTAGATTGGCCTTTGATTACATCCGTATAAAGTTTATAGATGATATAAAGTAGCAATAATCCACCGATCAATCTTAAACCTGTAATTTGTAAGAGGTAAGCAGTTAACATGGTTAAGATTATTCTTAAAATTACCGCACCACCAATGCCCCAAAAAATAACTTTTTTTCTTTGTTCTACAGGAAATTTCGAAGCAACCATTCCAATAATAATTGCGTTATCTCCCGCAAGAACTAAATCAATAAATATGATTTGTCCTAAAATTGTAAGTTGTTCAGGTGTAATTAATTCTGCAAACATTTAGTGTTCTAGTATCATATCTGCACCTTTTTCTGCAATCATTATTGTTGGTGCATTAGTGTTACCAGAAGTTATGTTGGGCATTATCGATGCATCTATTACTCTAAGATTTTTTATTCCTTTAACTTTTAATTTTTCATCAACTACTGCCATATCGTCTTGACCCATTTTACATGTGCCAACAGGATGAAAAATAGTTTGAGCATAATTAGATGCTTCTTTAACTAACTCTTCATCATCATTGATGTTTATACCTGGTCTATATTCTTCGGGGCTATATTTCTTGAAAGTTTCAGATTCTAATACAATTTTTCTTGTTAATTTTAATCCTTTTGCAGCTATTCTTCTATCTTCATCAGTTGAAAGATAATTCATTTTTATTTTTGCATATGTTCTTGAATCTTTGTCTACTATACTAACGTGGCCCCTGCTAGAAGGTCGAACATTAGATACTGTTGGAGTGAATGCGTGAAAATCGTGATTTTTAGTTGCGCCCAATGTATCCATACTCATTGGTTGGACGTGCCACTGAAGATCAGGAAGCTCTAAAGAAGGATCACTTTTTGCAAACATACAAAGTTGACTTGCACCCATAGTCATAGGTCCACTTCTATTAAAGATATATTCTAATCCAATCATTAAATTACCAAACAAACTATTAACTTTCTTATTGAGAGATTTAATTCCATGAATTTTATAAATTGGTCTAAACATCAAATGGTCTTGCAAGTTTTCTCCAACTCCTTTTAGTTCATGCACCACATCAATACCTAAGTTCTTTAATTTATCTGTATTACCAATACCAGACACTTGTAGTATTTGAGGAGATCCTATTGCACCTGAAGATAAAATAATTTCTTTATTTGCTTTAACTTTTTTTAGTTCATTTTCTTGCCAGTATTCAACTTCTTTTGCTGTTTTGTTTTCAAAGTTAATTTTTTTAACGTGTGCTTTAGTAATTATTTTTAAATTTTTTCTATTTTTTATAGGATTTAAATAACCAACAGCTGTACTACATCTAAAGCCATCTTTTTCTGTAACCTGAAAATATCCACAACCATGGTTATCTCCAGTATTAAAATCTTTCGTTTTTGGGATACCAAATTCTTCAGCTGCATTTTGAAATTCATTTAAAAGAGGCAATTGAATTCTTTGATCGGAAACTGATAATGGACCACCAACACCATGAAATTCGCTTTTACCTCTCTCTTGATTTTCAGCTTTAATAAAATAAGGTAAAACATCATCCCAACTCCATCCAGTATTCCCTAATTGTCTCCAAACATCATAATCTCTATGTTGTCCTCTTACATATAAAAGACCGTTAATTGAAGAACTTCCACCCAAGGTTTTACCTCTCGGATATCTAATAGATATATCGTTCATACTTTCATCAGGTTCAGTTTTGTAACACCAATCTACGTCTGGGTTATGCATTGTTTTAAAGTAACCTACTGGAATATGGATCCACGGATAATTGTCTTTGCCACCTGCTTCAACTAGTAAAACTTTATTACTTGGATTTTCTGATAATCTATTTGCAAGTACACATCCTGCTGAGCCTGCTCCAAGTATTATATAATCAAAGTTTTCCATAATATTTTGTTAGTATTTTTTTAATACTTTAAATTTTAAGATTAATTCTAATCTGAATTTTATAAATTAATTTTTATTAAAGATCTAATTTTAAATAGATTTTTTTTTTTAATATGTTAATTTTTTTTATGCTTTCAGAAAACCAACTGTCAATTTATAAAAAAGATGGTTTAGTTAAGAGTTCTACTTGCTTATCAGATGATAAAGTAAAAGATTTAAATAATGCTCTAGATAAATATTTAGATGATCACAAAGATGAAAATACTGAATTTGTATCAGGGTTATATGAAAGAGATAGCGATTTTCTTAAATTCGCAATGTATCCAGAAATAATTAGTGAGGTAAAACAATTAATTGGTGATGATATAGTTCTTTGGGGATCTTCATTGTTTTGTAAAAAAGAGAAAAATGGTAAAGAAACACCTTGGCATCAAGATGGAGAGTATTGGCCTATTAAGCCATTAGAGTCGGTAACTGTATGGCTATCTATAGATGAGGTAACAGAGGAAAATGGTCCACTACAATACATTCCTGGATCTCATTTAGACAGAAAACTGGCAGAACATAATACATTAGATTCTACTGACGTTACTTTAAACCAAACACTTAAAAATATTGATGAAATTAGAGATCAGGCAAAATCTGTAATTCTAAAACCAGGTATGTTTTCTATGCATGATGTTTATTTATTTCACGGATCAAGAGCAAATAATTCTGGAAAAAGAAGAGCAGGGCTTACTTACAGATATATGCCAGCTACATCTTTTTACGATCATGAAGGTGCCAAAGTTATTGAGGAAAAAATTGGTTATTCTCTACAAAGACAATTACACTTGGTCAGCGGCATAGACAAGTCTTCAAATAAAATTTATCAAGATCATACTAAGTAAAATTGTTACAATTTGACTCAATAATTATAGGTGCAGGGATTTCTGGACTTTATCAGCTTCATAAATGTAGAGATGAGTTAAATTTAAAAACATTAGCTATCGAAGAAGGATCAGATATTGGGGGGACTTGGTATTGGAATAGATACCCAGGCGCAAGGTGTGACTCTGAAAGTCACACATATGGTTATACTTTTTCAGAAAAAATTTACAAAAACTGGATTTGGAAAGAAAAATTTCCAAAACAAAATACAATTCTCAAATATTTAAAATACGTAGAAAAAAAATTAAATTTAAAAAAAAATATTTTATTTAATAATAAGATTGTTTCAGCCAAATATTTAGAAAATAAAAAATTATGGCAATTAAAAACAAATAAAAATAAAGTATTTTTAACTAAATATCTTATTTGTGCGGTTGGTTCTCTTTCAGCAGCCAATATACCTAACATCAAAGGATTAAACACATTTAAAGGTAAATATTATCATACTGGTAGATGGCCAAAGCAAAAAGTAGATCTTAAAGATCAAGTTGTTGCTCAAATAGGAACGGGATCCAGTGGAATACAAGTGGCACCTGAAATAGCAAAAGTAGTAAAAAAATTAGTTATTTTTCAAAGAACCCCAAATTATAGTATTCCTGCAAGAAATAAAAAATTAACTAAAGAAATAATAAATAATTATCAAAAAAATTATAGAAAGATTAAGAATCTTATAAAAAAAACACCTGGTGGGCATACGTTTAATTTTCCAACTAGATCAGTTTTTGATTTCAATAAAATTGAGAGAAATAAAATTTTTGAAAAAGCTTGGCTTAAAGGAAGTTTGTCATTTAGAGCTTGTTTTGGAGATATAACTAAAAAATTGAAAGCAAACAAAAAAGCATCTGACTTTATTAAAGAAAAAATATTAAATACAGTTAAAGATAAAAAATTAGCAAAGATCCTTACAAATTTTGATCATCCATTTACTTCTAAACGTCCTACATTAAACACTAATTATTATGAAACATTTAATAGAAAAAATGTTGAATTGATTGACTTAAAAAAAAATCCAATTGTTAAAATTACAAAAAAAGGAATAAAAACAAAAAATGATAATTTTAATTTTGATAAGATAATCTTTGCAACAGGCTATGATGCTTTAACAGGCCCATTGTTATCTTTAAATTTGGTTGGAAAAAATAAAATTAAATTAAAAAATTTTTGGAGTAAATCACCTAAAACATATCTTGGATTAATGATTCCAAATTTTCCAAATTTATTTATTATTCAAGGTCCTGGTAGCCCTTCAGTTCTTACCAATGTACCTGTACAAATAGAACAACATGTTGAATGGATTACAAATTGTTTAAATTTCTTAAACAAAAAGAATAAAAAAACAATTGAAGCAACTGTAGATTCAGCAAAAAAATGGAGTAATGAAATTAAAAAATTAGCAGATGCGTCACTTTTTATGAAGGCTAAAATTTCATGGTATAAGGGAGATAATATACCAGGTAAGCCAAAGGTTTTTATTCCTTATCCTGGTGGATTGCCTAGATATAGAAATATATGTAATAAAGTTGAAAAAAATCAATATAAAGATTTTTTAATAAAGTAATTATGAAAAAATATTTCTTAATAATAAGCTTATTTATTTGTTTCAATCTAACAGCAGCCGAAATTGAAATAATTTCTGATAAGCCTGGAGATGGAAAAAAAATAATTTATCACTCTTGGGTTCAAATTGAGTACACAGGCTCATTTGAAAGTGGAGAAGTTTTTGATACTAATATAGGTAAAGATAGACCTTTAGTTGTTCAAATGGGAATGAAAGAAGTAATTCCTGGTTTTGAACAAGGAATAATGGGAACTACCAAAGGAACAAAAAGAAAAATTAAAATTCCAGCTGAATTAGCTTATGGAGAAAAGGGTGGTGGTGATGTTATTCCACCAAATACAGATTTGATATTTGAATTTGAAATTATAGATGTTTTAGATCCACATTATAAAATGATCGATTCAGAGGAGTTAATTAAAAAAATTAATAATAATTCTGTTGCTTTAGATATTAGATTGGAAAGTCAATGGGAAAATGGAGTGATAAAAGGGACTTTTCAAGAAACAGCTTTTAATAAAGATGGAAAATTTAATGTATATTTAATGGATAAAGTAAGAGCTCTAGCAGCTGAGGAGTCTCAAAATATTGATATTGTTTTTATTAGTCACGATGGTGAAACAGCAGCAATACTTGGTAATGCTTTCGCCGAAGACCTTGGTTTTAAAAATGTTTCTGTTTTTAAAGGAGGGATACTACAATGGTTAAAAGAAGGCAGGAAACTAGTTTCTCATAAGAAAGATAACTAATTTAAATTTATTTTTTTCTCTGAAGATTTTTTAATCTAATTTCATCATGGAATAAATCTATAACTCTGTCTTGTAAAAAAGAAGATTCTGAAAATACCAATTCATCTTCATCAATAATTTTAGTTATTTTTCTTTTATTAAAACTACCCCAAATGATTAAAGATTTTACTATAGGAGCTGTTGATTTGCCGAATTCAGTTAAAGAATATTCTGTATTAAGGTTTTCTGATTTTGAAATTTTTTTGTTTATAAGTTTATCTATTTCCATTTGTTTCAATTGTTTAGATAACATTTGAGATGTTATTCCGTTTAATGATCTTTTTAATCTTCCAAAACGCATACTCTTAGACAGCAAATTATCTAAAATCATTATCTTCCATTTTCCACCGATTAATTTAAGTGAGTTTGCTACAGGAGAGAATTTCATAATGGTATTTTTTATATACTAGTCTAGAAATTTGATCAAATAATTTATTTTAACAACTTAATTTATTGGATGATGTGATAAAGTAATATTTAATCATCACAAATATATAAATAATCATTACAAGGATTTAAATGAAGCTACAAAATAAAGTTGCAATTATAACTGGTGGAGGAAAGGGTATAGGAGCAGAAATTTCTTTAAGGTTAGCTAAAGAAGGAGCAAAAATAGTTATAGCTGAAAAGGATATTGAAAGTGCAGAAAATATTAAAAAAAAAATTATAGAAAACAAAGGTGATGCAATCGTAGTTGATACTAATGTTGCTAATGAAGATAGCGTAAATCAAATGGCAGAAGCAGCTATTAAAAAATTTGGCAAAATTGACATTTTAATTAACAATGCGGGTATTAGACATATCAATAATATATTGGATCATACAAAAAAACAGTGGGATGAAATGATTTCGGTAAATCTAACTGGACCATATCTTTGTTGTAAAGCTGTTATTCCTCATATGATTAAAAATGGTAAAGGTAAAATTATTAATTTTGGCTCCATTGCAAGTTTTATGGGTAGACCAGATAGAGTTGCATATGTTGCAGCTAAAACAGGTGTTTTAGGTTTAACTAGAGCTTTAGCGGTTGATTTAACTGGAAAAAATATAAATGTTAACACTATCTGCCCTGGTCTAATATCAACGCCCTTCAATCAAAAATTTGCTGAAGATCCTGTGCACGGTGAGGCATGGGGTAAAGAAACTATTGTTGGACGATGGGGAGTGCCTTCTGATATATCTGGAGCTGCAGTATTTTTATCGAGTGATGATGCTGATTTTATTAATGGGTCAGAGATTAAAATAGATGGTGGCTGGCTTGCAGCTAAAACTAGAAAAGGTGAGATAGAGAATTAAATGAGTGAAGATCTAAAAAAAAATTTAGAATTGTCTTTGAATAATGCAAAACGATTATCAAATAAAATTTTAATAAATGGAAATTTAACCTCTGCAAAATCATCTAATAAGATTAAAGTTATAAATCCAAGCACAGGTGAACAAATTGGAGAAGCACCCCAATGCAGTAAAGATGATGTTGATATAGCAGTAAGTTCTGCTGAAACTGCTTTTCAAAAATGGAAAAAAATTCCAGCACGAGAACGTGGAAAAATGATGACTGCTGCAGCAAGAAAACTTGAGGAAAGAAGAGAAGAAATAGAAACCTTATTAGCTTTGGATACAGGTAATGCTCTTAGAACTCAGGCAAAACCAGAAACAGCTGCTTCAATTGAATTAACACATATGTTTGCTGGACTTGCTGGTGAAATCAAAGGAGAAAATTATCCACCAAATATTCCTAATACAATCCATTACACAACAAAAGATCCTATTGGTGTTGTTTGTGCAATTATTCCATGGAATGCTCCATTATTTTTAACAGTTGCAAAAGTTGCACCTGCAATAGTTGCTGGCAACACTGTCGTTTTAAAAACAGCTGAACAAGCACCTTTTTGTGCTTTATTATTATGTGAGATTCTTCAACAAGAATTACCTCCTGGAGTTCTAAATGTAATATCTGGTTACGGAGAAGAATGTGGTGAAACTTTAATACAGCATGAAAAAGTTAGAAAAGTAACATTCACTGGTTCGTTTTCAGTTGGAAAAATCATAGCAATGAAAGCTGCTCCCAAGTTATGTCCTGTTACATTAGAGTTAGGTGGAAAAAATCCTAACATTATAATGAGTGACGCTGATTTAGACATTGCAATTCCAGGTGTTATAGATGGAATGAGATATACGAGACAAGGTCAGGCATGTACGGCAGGTTCAAGAGTATATATTCATGAAAAAATTTACGACAAAGTATTAAATGGAGCTGTTGAAAAATTAAGTAAACTTAAAATGGGGAATGCGTTAGATGAAAAATCTGATATTGGAGCAATTATCTCTGAAGAACAGCTTAAAAGGACCTTATATTATATGGATATTGCAAAGAAAAATTCTTCAACAAAAATTTTACACGGTGGAAATCAATCAAAAGGTGGTGACTATAAAGATGGTTTTTATTATGAGCCAACTTTGCTTTCAGGTTTACCTGTAAGCTCTCCTGTTTGCCAAGAAGAAGTATTTGGCCCAGTTGCATGTGCTATTCCATTTAAAAGTTTTGATGAAGTTATGGAAAGTGCAAATGATACACAATTTGGGCTTTCGGCAGTTTTATGGACTAAGGACTTATCTAGAGCATTACAATTTGTTGATGAAATTGAAGCAGGATTTGTTCAGGTTAATCAATGTGTTGCTCCAAGAGCAAATGTTTCCTATGGAGGAATTAAAATGAGTGGACTAGGAAAAGAGTACGCATTTGACAGTATGATGAATCATTTTACGCAAAGCAAAACAATATTAATTAATAGAGGGAAATCAAATTTAGATGTCTAATCATATTGCTTTTATTGGTGTTGGTAACATGGGTAACCCTATGGCTAAACAATTAGTTGACGCTGGAAAAAATGTAAAAGTTTTTGATGTATCACCAGAAGTTATAAAAATAGCAAAAGACTCAGGGCTTAATGTAATAGAGTCGATGGAAGAATTATTAGATGGTGCGACTACAGTAATTTCAATGTTGCCTGAAGGTAAACATGTTCGTTCTCTTTATTTGGGTGAAAATGGAATATTAAATAAAATTCCAAAAGAATGTTTGATAATTGATTGTTCGACAATTGATATTGAAACATCATTAGCCCTTGGTAGTGAAGCAAAAAAAATTGGAATTAATATGATTGATGCTCCAGTTACAGGTGGAGTGATGGGGGCAAGAATAGGTAAATTAAATTTTTTAGTAGGTGGAACAAAGGAGTCAGTAGCTATTGCAAAACCTTTGTTTGATATAATGGGTCAAAAAATTTTACATGCAGGTGAACAAGGAAGTGGTGTTGGTGTTAAAATTTGTAACAATATGTCTTTAGGAATTTCAATGATTGCATCTGCCGAAGCATTAATGTTGGCCAAAAGATTAAAAATGGATGTTAAAAAAGTTCACTCAATAATTAAAGAAGCTTCCGGAAATAATTGGGCTATGACTAATTACACACCATTACCAAATCTTACAGAAGGTGTTCCTTCTAACAATAAGTATCGACCAGGTTTTTCAGCAGCGATGATGACCAAAGATTTAAAGCTTGCAAATGATGCTGCAAAATCTGTTAATGCATCTACTCCACTTGGTAAGGCAGCCTTAGAAATATTTTCAAAATTTTGTGAAGATGGTGATAGTGAAACAGATTATTCAGGTATATCAAAAAAAATTGGTGGTGATGCTTGGGATTATCCCTTTGATCCAAAAGGTACAGATTAAAAACTTTCTAAACTAAAGTGGTATTAAAAAAATACCATATGAAATAGCTACTTGTTAAAAAAAATTAAATAAATCAAATAAAAAGTTTTACATTTATGTAAATATAAGGTTAATTTCATCTCTT
>ENA-OQVM01004814-OQVM01004814.1-marine-metagenome-genome-assembly--contig:-NODE-4814-length-13405-cov-5.989046_pt1 | contig 13405 bp, 11 predicted proteins | sample MGYA00237776_ERZ505498 | MGnify/ENA primary metagenome ERZ505498 (study PRJEB26159, sample SAMN06265151) | marine metagenome | isolation source: Helgoland LTER site | place: Germany:Helgoland, sampling... | reverse complement strand
CTATTCTTAAGGAGCTATGTTTCAGAATATCCTGTTTTTTTTTGATATTGGTGAAAATATAGGAATAAATTCAATAAATTATATCAATAGTTAATTCATCCCTATTTTTGATTTTTTACAGGGACTAAACATTAGACATTTCACTAGATGCAAAAATACATTACTGGCCATATTGTAAGGAAATTAATTTATGCGTTTTACTCAAACAAATAAGTAGCTTTCGATACTTCCGTAATTCTAAAATAACCATAGGGATCACTATCAGGGGTGTTCACATTAATACAATTTCCCCTAAGTGGAACTGGAGTGGTGTCAAAGGGACCCCCGCTTTCGCTCTGATTGATAAGTATAGTCATGTAATCGTAATACTGTTTTGAAATTCCATAAAGTTCCATATCAACCAAATCTCCAGGTGCATATGCTACTTGGTTAATGTTTTCATCCTCACGCCGCTCATTAGAAATAGTAATCAAACTTCCATTTATAAACTCATCTTTTAAAGTGGATAGGGTAGGCAGTAAATCGGCCGCTTCCTGAAATTTTATCAAATAATAATTAACTTCATCGATAGGATCTAGAAACTCGAAATTTACTTCCAACAAATCTTGGAAAAAATAATCGGTAGATTGATAGACCGATAAAATAGAGGGCACTGCGATCAAATTTTCTTGAGCAATATAGGTTTCCCCTTCATTTATAACTTCTAAGGTATAAGAATTATTTAAGACCGGTACAAAACTATCAGTGCTATAGGTACCATCGCTGTTATCTGTAAATATAAAAACAGCTCCATTGGTGTCATTCGTTATTTTTACAGAAGCACCCAAAACAGGATCCGTTCCATTGGTATCAAAATAGGGAGTAGACTTGCTTAGTTTTATGCGTTGATTGTTTCCAACCGTTTCTTTTTCCCAATTAATAGAAGCTTCTATCACCAACCTAGGTGCTTCGCTAGGCACATCCAGCTCAATAACATCTGTACAGGAACTTAAACTTAGGATTGCCATAAGTATTAAATAATAAACACCTGTTTTAACAGGACTACTAACCGTGGATTTTATTGCTATATGATTGAAAACTTTTTTCATTTTTTTAAAATTTAAAGTTATAGGTTACGGAAGGAACAATTCCAAAAATAGCGGTTCTTGAAGCCTCATTAGCACCGGTCTCTCTATTTTGACCAAATGAAATAGCAGCGGCATTTTTGCGGTTATAGACATTGTAAATTCCAAAAACCCATTCTCCTTTCCACCTATTTTCCGGTTTTTTATTGGGCACATAGGTAGCAGAAATATCCAAGCGATTGTAGGAGGGAAGTCTATTTGCATTTCGTTCCGAAAAATTAGCAACAGATAGTTCTTCATATACATACTGACCGTTTGGATAGGTAACAGGACGACCGGTTTGGAAAATAAAAGCAGTTCCAAAGGACCATTTATCGGTGAGTTGGTAGCTTCCCACAATGGAAAGATCATGGGGCCTATCCCAATAGGTATTGTACCAATCTCCATTATTAATTCCGGGACCACCAGCAGTACCTCCCGGTGTTCTTTGTGATGATTTAGAAATGGTATAAGCAATCCAACCCGTAAAATCACCTAAGGATTTTTTAAATAATACTTCTAATCCATAACTTAAAGATTCTCCATTTAAAATTTGAGTTTCAATGTTATTCTGACCAATTAAGTCGGAACCATCGATATAATCGATTCGATTGGCAACTGTTTTATAATAGGCTTCTACCTCTAAGGAATAGTTTCTGTTTTTAAAATTTCTAAAATAACCTAGGGCATATTGATCCGATAATTGAGGTTTTATGTAGGGTCCACTTGGCGCCCAGACATCTAAGGGTGTTACCGAGGTGGTGTTCGATATTAAATGAATGTATTGGCTTGTTCTTGCATAACCAGCTTTTACCGATGAGCTATTGTTTAATTGATAGGAAAATGAAACTCTGGGTTCGAAATTTGCGAAACTTTCAATTTTTTTATTGGCAGCATAATTAGTTTCGCTAATGGGAGTACTAGGTTCATAGATCCCCAGGGTTTCATTATAAACCACCGGTTGGTTGTTTTCATAATTAGCGACGGCTTGGCTTCCCAATCTTAAAAAAGTACTGTACCTAATTCCGTATTGCGCCGTTAATTTTTCTGTAAGTTTGTGTTCCGCATTGATATAAACTCCAGTTTCTAGCGCTTTTTTCTTATCCAATTGAAAATAATTGATGGAAGAAGTTTCGGTAGTGGGTCTAATAACTCCTGGATTAAAATCATAATAAATTCCAGAGAGTCCAAAATCTAATTTAAAGGCATCGCTTGCATAATACTTAAAATCATATTTTAGGTTGTAGTTATTAATGGAAGATTTCCAATCAAATTCAAAAAGATCGAGTGTTAGATCGTAATAATATTCACTGTAGATACTTGTTAAATTCGAAAATAATTTATCGTTAAAAATATGATTCCACCTAATGTTACCGGTTACATTTCCATAGGCATTGCTAAAGCCTCCTTCAAAGTTAAAGTTGTCCCTCCCTAAATAACCCGATAGATACAATTTATTGTTTTCGTTGATATTGTAATTAGACTTTAGGTTGAGGTCGTAAAAACTAAGACTATTTTCTTCTCCAGCGGCCTTTAAAAATAAATTTATATAGGAAGTTCTACCCGCCACTAAAAAAGATCCTTTTTCTTTAAACAAGGGACCCTCTGCGGCAAGTCTACTTGAAATACTTCCAATTCCTCCTGTTAAATTAAACGCTTTATTGTTTCCATCTTTTTGGCGAACATCTAAAACAGAGGATACCCTTCCTCCAAATTTAGCAGGGATACCTCCTTTATATAGTTTGATGTCCTTGATGGCATCGGCATTAAAAACAGAGAAAAAACCCAATAAATGAGAAGTGTTATAGATAATAGCTTCGTCCAACAATACCAAGTTTTGATCCACCGCACCTCCACGCACATTAAAACCTCCAGTACCTTCTCCGCTATTAGTAACACCCGGTAATAACTGTATGGATTTAATAATATCTACTTCTCCAAGTACCACTGGAATTTTTTTAATGGTACTTATTTTAATTTTAGTAACACTCATTTGTGGATCTCTAATGTTGAGTTTATCACTATCGTCAACAGTAATCATGACTTCGTCAAGTTGTGTTGCGGAAGTTTCAATATCAAAATTAATTTTTTGATTTTTATCCAAGACAATTTCTGTACTGATGTCTTGAAAACCCACATAGGAAACAATCAGTGTGTAGTTTCCTTTTGGAGCAGATATAGAGTAAAACCCATATTCATTGGTAATGGTACCTATATAGGTCCCTTTGATATAAACGGAAGCTCCAAAAGCAGTTTCCCCATTAGCTGCCTCCGTAATGGTTCCGCTTAAGGTATATTTTTCTTGAGCAAATGAGCCCACTGAAATTAAAAGGGCGAGCAGCAGCAATAGTCGTTTTCTCATTTAATATTTTTTTTCATGTATGCATTGTAAATAAGCCGCAATAACGGAATTTAATAGACTCGTAGTATTTAAATATTTGTTAATATTAAGAAAATATATTAACAACAATTTTAAGAGTTAGTTGTAGAGTTTAAACTTATTAATCGTAATATTGCAATATTACGATTAATAACTATGGGAATTACCAAATCAGAAATATTCACAACGGAACAAAACCAATTAGCAGCATTGGCAAAAACCTTTGGTCATCCAGCTAGACTTGCGATACTTCAGCATCTTTTTTCAATTAAAGACTGTGTGTGCGGCGATTTAGTGGAAGAAATTGGCTTGGCACAAGCTACGATCTCTCAACACTTAACGGCACTAAAAAATGTTGGATTAATAAAAGGAAGCATAGCAGGTACTCGAGTTTGTTATTGCATTGATACTGAAAAATGGACCGAAATGAAGCATGTCATGAACGCATTTTTAAATCAAGATGTCAATTCCAATGATTGTTGCTAAACAAATAATTTTAATAGATAACTTATGACCCTTTCAGAACTAAAAAATCACTTAAAAGGTATAAAAAAAATTGGCTTTCAATTACCAGATGGTTCCCTAGTACCCCCACATTTCCACGTTACTGAAGTCGGTAAAATAACTAAAAATTTTATTGATTGTGGAGGTACCTTAAGGCACGAAGAAATTGCGAATTTTCAACTCTGGAATGCCAATGATTATGACCACCGTTTGCATCCTGAAAAATTAATTGAAATCATCGCACTTTCGGAAGAAATATTGAAAATTAAAGATTTAGAAATTGAAGTAGAATATCAAGGAGCAACCATTGGCAAATATGGATTGGACTTCGACGGAACTAACTTCTTATTAATTAATAGTCAAACAGATTGTTTAGCCAAAGATTATTGTGGTATCCCTGAAGAAAAACAAAAGGTAGTTTTATCAGCGATTGAAACAACAGCATCTTCTTGTGATCCATCCAACGGTTGTTGTTAAAAGCTTAAAAATGGTATTAAAAAAAATCAACAAAACGATTCAAGACGTAGCGGTAAATTCCATCGATGAAGAACGAAAAGCTACACTTCAAGAATTCATCAATTATTTGCAATATAAAGTGGCTTTAGGAGCCCCTATTAACCTAAATTTTATTTGCACCCATAATTCTCGCAGAAGTCATTTCACTCAAATTTGGGCACAAACAATGGCTTGCTATTTTAATATTGATTCCTTGTTTTGTTTTTCAGGCGGAACCGAAGCGACCGCTTTATTTTCAAGCGTTAAAAAAACATTAGAAGGACAGGGTTTTGTATTTGAAACAACTAGTACAGGAACAAATCCACATTATCACATCCTTTTTTCAGACACTGAACCTCCGATTGTTGGTTTTTCCAAAAAATACGATGCTCTTTTTAATCCAAGTTCAAATTTTGCAGCCATTATGACCTGTTCACATGCAGATGAAAATTGTCCCATGATTATTGGTGCTGAAAAAAGAATATTAATGCGCTATGAAGATCCAAAAAAATACGATAATAGCTCCCAAAAGGCAGCAATGTATGCAGCATGTAGTCTTGAAATTGCCGCCGAAATGTATCATGTTTTTTCTGCGATAAAAAAATAGAAAAAATATGAAAAAATTAAGTTTTTTAGATAGTAATTTAACCCTATGGATTTTTATAGCGATGGCTTTAGGAATCGGAATCGGATACCTGGTACCCACTTTCCCTGAATTTCTGGATACTTTTAATAACGGAACCACCAATATTCCGATCGCTATTGGTTTAATACTAATGATGTATCCGCCTTTGGCAAAAGTAAATTACGCACTCCTGCCCAAAGTGTTTAAAAATGTAAAGGTGCTTTCTATTTCCTTGGTTTTAAATTGGATTGTTGGTCCTATTTTAATGTTTGTACTAGCCATTACATTTTTACAAGATCATCCAGCTTATATGGTGGGCTTGATATTAATTGGCTTGGCTCGATGTATTGCAATGGTCTTGGTTTGGAATGATTTAGCTGAGGGAAGTGCCGAGTATGGTGCTGGTTTGGTCGCTTTAAATAGTATTTTCCAAGTCTTTGCTTATGGTTTTTATGCCTGGTTATTTATAACTGTTTTACCTCCTTATTTTGGTTTTGAAGGCGCCATTGTTGATATTTCTATTGGAGTTATTGCAGAAAGTGTCGCCATTTATTTAGGGATACCATTTTTATTAGGCTTGTTAAGCCGTTTAATTTTAGTAAAACTAAAAGGAGCAGATTGGTATGCAAACAAATTTATACCTTCTATTTCTCCATTGACCTTAATTGCCTTGTTGTTTACGATTGTAATTATGTTTTCATTAAAGGGAGCGCTTATTGTTGAAATACCAATGGATGTAGTATTAATTTCCATTCCTTTACTGATTTATTTTATCAGTATGTTTTTTATCAGCTTTTTTGCTAGCAAAGCACTAGGAGCAGGTTATGATAAAAATGCGGCAATTTCTTTTACAGCTGCAGGTAATAATTTTGAATTGGCCATTGCAGTATCTATCGCGATATTTGGTTTAAACTCTGGCCAAGCTTTTGCGGGTGTTATTGGTCCATTGGTCGAAGTACCCGCTTTAATACTATTGGTTAAGGTTGCGTTTTGGTTAAAGAAAAAATACTATTAAAAACAAGGCTTTTTGAACTTTAAAAAAATAGTGTTTCATTGTTTTAAAACAGCTCCTATAAAAAAAAATACTGAAATAAAATTTTTAGCCTTGACGAAACCATACTTAAATATATCATTATCTGATTAATTCATTGGCTCTGTATGTTACAATGCTTATTTTTGTAGTCACAAATTAACTATTTATGGCATTACATATCTTGGAACAATTAAAATGGCGCTATGCCACCAAAAAATTTGATGAAACAAAAAAAGTTTCTTCCGATACCATAGAAACACTTAAAGAGGCGTTTAATTTAACAGCTACCTCTTATGGATTGCAGCCTCTTAAATTAATAGTTGTAAGTAATCCTGAAGTTATAAAAGACCTAGTTCCACTCTCATTTAATCAAGGACAAATTGGAAATGCTTCTCATATATTTGTTGTGTGCATCGAAAATAAAGTAGATTCTGCTTTTATAAAAAAATATTTTGATTTAATTGAAAAAACAAGAAATACTCCACGGGAAATATTGAGTTCTTTTGAAGATTTTTTAATTGATGATTTTTCTAAAAAAACATCAGAAGAAATCAAGTCTTGGGCCACCAAACAAGCCTATTTGGTATTGGGCAATCTATTAACGGTATGTGCCATAGAAAAAGTAGACTCTTGCCCTATTGAAGGATTTTCGCCCGATAAATATAACGAATACTTTGCATTATCAGAAAAAGGATTGAGTGCTGTATTAGTCATGGCAGTTGGTCATAGAGCCAAAGATGATGTGTTTTCAGAATTTAAAAAAGTGCGAAGAGGGGTAGATGAGCTCGTCATTGAAATAGAATAATTTTAATTGCGTTTCTGTTTTTAAAACGCAACTACTATCTTTGTAGGGTGGTTTTAAAATAATGTTTAAAAGAAAAATTAATTAATAATAATACAATATGCCTGGATTTGAAATATTTGGAGACGAGGAACGCAAACAAGTAAATGACGTTTTAGAGAGCGGAGTTTTAATGCGTTATGGTTTCGATGGAATGAGAAATAATCATTGGAAAGCAAAAGAGTTTGAAACAGGATTTGCTCATAAAATGGGTGTGGATCATTGTCAATTGGTTTCTAATGGTACCGCTGCGTTAACGGTTGCTTTAGCTGCTGCAGGGATAGGAGCAGGAGATGAAGTAATTATGCCTTGTTTTACCTTTGTAGCTAGTTTTGAATCTATTTTAGCCATTGGGGCAATACCAGTTTTAGTAGATATAGACGCTACCTTAACGCTAGATCCGGCAGCAGTTGCCGCTGCAGTAACCTCAAAAACACGTTGCGTGATGCCTGTCCATATGTGTGGGTCTATGGCAAACTTAGATGCATTACAAGCCATTTGTAATAAGCATGATCTGCTTTTATTAGAAGATGAAGGCCGGTTGATTGGCCGTTTGCACCTACCGCCACCCTTGCAGGCTGCGATGAAAGCGGCGTCTCTGGTGGTGTTGCAGGCAAGTTTTGAGGCGCGTGCGCGCCGCATCCATCAAGATTATATTCTCGATAATTGGGGACGCTTCGAAGGTGTATATGGCGATGACGCCTTCACAGCGTTTAGCGAATACCTGCTGCAAGCCCTTCATAGTATTCAAAAAAGGTTAGGCGGTGTTGGCTTTGAGGCCTGCCAGAATAAGCTTGCTGATGCTTTGCTTCTACAATCACGTGGTGACACCAGCGGTCATCTCGGTTGGATCGAATACCTATTGGCCAACTACTACGACCCCATGTATACCTACCAGCTGAATCAGAAGGCTGAGCGCATCGTGTTTCAAGGCGATGCGGCTGAAATTCGAGATTATCTCGCTGATGCGCGGGCAAAACGGGGATCCTAGTTTAAAAGCTTTGATCAGGCGCCTGGGCGATATTACCAAGGCGTGATTGAGGGCAGCCTCTATCGAAAAGTATTGGTAATGCTGGCCGTTCTGTTTACACGGAAAGGTGATTTGGCGCTCAGGGCTAAAGGGTTCTGACTAAAGCATTGAAGGGGCTATAAAAACTAAAAAAACAGTCTGTTCTGGCTACTTTGGTTTCTACGAAGACTTTGACGCTAATCAGTCAGGGATAGCTGCTGGGTAAGGCTAAATCAGTTGCTCGCGGAACGCGCTGACGCGTCCATTACCGCGATTACTTTCATTAACAATGGCCTGGGTTCAAAGTGATGCGCGATTGCTTTTACAAGAGCACAGATAATCACGTTTTGTCACGCTGCACAGGTTAACCGAAATTGTAAAATCGAATGGCCGCGCTTGGGTTTGGTATGGGTTTATCAGCATGCTCCCATATAACTGCAGATATTCAGGAATATTAATATTAATTTCAATTAGTTAGGATTATTTTAATGAATTAATCTCACTTAATTGAAGGCTCAATAGCTCTTCTCTTGCCCTAACACCTGTTCAGCAATAAACGATTTAATCAGTTCCTGCGAGATCGGCGCAATCACCGGAATCATGATTTCCCGTAAGTATCGCTCCACATGGTATTCCTTGGCGTAGCCCATGCCGCCGTGGGTCAGCACGGCGCGCTCACAGGCTGTGAAGGCCGCTTTAGCGGCTAAATACTTTGCGGCGTTGGCTTCTGCGCCGCAGGGTTTCCCCTCATCGTAAAGACTGGCGGCTTTGAACACCATGAGTTGTGCTGCTTCAAGTTCCATCCAATTCTCGGCCAAAGGGTGTTGAATGCCTTGGTTTTTGCCGATCGTGCGATCAAAAACCACCCGCTCTTTCGCATATTGCGAGGCTTTTTCGAGCGCTGCTTGACCCAGACCAACGGCCTCAGCGGCGATCAGAATCCGCTCTGGGTTGAGGCCATGGAGCAAACACTTCCAGCCATCCCCCTCCTCGCCAATCCGGTCTGCAACGGGAACGATTAAATCGTCGATAAAAAGGGCATTAGAATCAATGGCTTTTCTGCCCATCTTATCGATTAATCGAACTTCAATGCTATCTCGGTTAAGGTCAGTGAAAAATAGGGTCAGGCCGTCTGTGGGCTTTTTGCAGTCAGCCAGGTCCTGGGTTCGCGCAATAATCAAAATCTTATTGGCCGTTTGTGCGGTCGTGGTCCAAAGCTTACGGCCGTTGATCCGGTAGTGATCGCCGTCTCGAACGGCGCGTGTGGCCAAACGGGTCGTGTTAAGACCGGCATCGGGCTCGGTCACGCCGAAACAGGCCCGGTCTTGGCCTTTGATCAGGGGCGGCAGGAGTCGCGCCTTTTGTTCTTCGGTTCCAAAGACGACAATCGGGTTCGGGCCAAACAGGTTCAGATGCACGGCGGATGCCCCGCTCATGCCGGCGCCGGAGCGCGCAATGGCGTGGGCCATTATCGCGGTTTCGGTCACGCCAAGGCCGGCCCCGCCATAGGCCTCCGGCATTGCGATCCCAAGCCAGCCCCCTTCCGTGATGGCTTTAACAAAGTCCTCGGGAAAAGTGCCATCGGTATCCCGGGCCAGCCAATAGGCATCATCAAATTGCTGGCAGATCTTTTGGATGGCCGCTTGGATGGATTGTTGTTCGTCTGTGAGTTCGAAGTTCATTGGGGCGCCGCCTTCATTTTAAATAGTGTTTCGATCTATTCCGCATCATGCCTGTTCTCTTGAGTATGAGTGAGTTTTCCGTACTTCGCAAAAACCTCGAGGCCGGTCTGGTGAAGAATACCTCCACTTTTTCCGCTTTAGTCTTCCATAAATTAAGGCTATGCTTTTGGGGTCAAGTTTTACCAAGTGTTGGGCTGTCGATCGAGAGATCGTTTAAAACCATTCATTAAGAGGAATGCACGCAACGTGTCTGTCTTAAATGCGGTAATTGCGGAACCTGAAAAGCTAACAAAAAGAGAGCGAACCCGTCGGAAGTTAATGACGGCAACGCGAGATCTCATTTACGACCGTGGTATTGAGCGCGTCGCAATTTTGGATATTACCGATGCGGCGGGTGTCGCTGCGGGATCCTTCTATAACTACTTCGAAAATAAACCGGCCATTGTTACGGCGATTGTTGATGACTTTCATGAGGTCTTCGAGGCACATCTAACTGAAACCCGTCTACGATTAAAAGATCCAGCCATGCGATTATCGGTTTCGCTCAAATATTATTTCACGGCCTCCCAAGACAACGAAGCCTGGCGAAGTTTTGTGATCAACGCAGGCCTTTCCGATAAACAGGTCTTGGTGCAATCGCCGCGCCAGTGTCGCGATGATGTTTCACTCGGTGTTCGCGGTGGGCGCTTTAAAACGGACAGCGTGGCCATCACCCAGAGTTTGATCACAGGTATGGCCAACCATGTGGCGCTTGAGATTCAGCGTGGCCGACTACCAAAAACCGCCGTGTTCGAAGCGGTAAGACATATCTTGCGAATGTTAGGTCTACCGGATATCGCGGCCAAAGCCTTTGCCGAGGCGCCGCTTCCGAAGATAGCGACCCCCATCAGAGACGATTTGCCTGCTGATCCAAACATTCCCTTTCGCTTGGCCATCGAGCGGAGAAAAGTAACGCGAGCCGTTGAGCCGGCGACTGCTGCGTCTTAACTGGGATTAGGCGGTTGGTCATGCGCGGCGGTCGGTTGATGCGCTTTCTTTGAAGGGATGGGTCCACGGGAAGTGTTTATGGCGTCTCTTGTAAGGCCCCTCCTCTAAGACTCTTCCTCTAAGGCTCTTTCTTTAAGGCTCCTCCTCTAAGGCAACCGGCTTTTAAACGGTCGCCTCATCCGAGCTAATCATCTAGAAAAAGCTGCAAGAAGTATTCGGTTGAGACCCAACGCCGCCAGGCTGAGAACAACCTGGCGGCGAGTGTAATGCCTCAAAGGCCGAGCACCATCTTTGCCATGATGTTGCGTTGGACTTCATTCGATCCGGCATAGATCGAGACCTTGCGCGTATTGAAATAGTCTGGCGCTGCCGTATTGGCGTAGTCCGGGCCAATGGGTTCGTCGTTGGCGCCCTTGATTGGGCCAGGATTGTCAAACGGCACAGCATAAGAGCCGGTGGCCTCCAAGGCGAGCTCAGTTAAGGCTTGCTGTAACTCGGTGCCACGGCACTTCAGCAAAGAGGATTCAGGTCCCACGTTTTTGCCTGCAGATAAAGAGCTCAAAATACGCAGCTCGGTGAATTCCATCGCCGAGATCGCAATCTCGGTTTCTGAGAGCTTACGCTGGAAATCAGAAGCGTCCGACAAAGTGCCCGCGCCATCTTGCTCAGCATCGGCGATGGTGCGGATGCGTTGCAAGCCCGCTTTAAGCCCATGTGAGTATGCATTGCCGCGCTCAAACTCGAGCAGGTACTTGGCGTAGGTCCAGCCTTTACCCTCTTCTCCGATTAAGTTCTCAACCGGCACCTTAACGTCGGTGAAATGCACCATGTTAATTTCTTGATGCCCCTCTGGCGGGCAATCGATGGTGACAATGGGTTGTACTTCGATGCCGGGCGAATGCATATCGATGAGTAGGAACGAGATCCCCATCTGTCGAATATCATCATCGCTGGTTCGCACCAAGCAGAAGATCATGTCCGCGTACTGGCCCATGGTGTTCCAAGTTTTGGTGCCATTGACGATGTAGTGATCGCCCTCTCTGACCGCTTTGGTGCGCAGGGACGCTAGATCGCTGCCCGCGCCCGGCTCAGAATACCCCTGACACCACCAAACATTGGTGTCGAGAATATCGGGGAGGTATTTGGCTTTCTGCTCCTCCGTGCCGTATTTCATAATGACCGGCGCAACCATGCCCAATCCAAATGGGATAATTGCGGGTGTGTCGGCATGGGCCATTTCAAGATCGAATAGGTATCGCTGGCTTGGGGTAAAGTTCGACCCACCATGTTCCACAGGCCAGCCTGGTGCGACCCAGCCCTTGGTGTTCAGGGCCTTTTGCCAATAAACATGATCTTCTTTCGAGAGATGCCCGCCCGGGCTACGCTGCTTTCGCGCTTTCATCTCGGCTGGATAATTGTCCTTAATCCAATTTCTAACTTCCATTTGAAAGGCAAAGTCTTCGTCACTAAAGTTGAGATCCATGTTGTATATCCTTCGGTTGAATGGTGATTATAACGGGGGTTAAGCGGCTTGCTCAATAAGCGCGCGGCCAACCACTTTGAGTGCGAGGGTTTCTTCCGTGCCCTCAAAAATAGAAAGAACGCGCGCGTCCAGCCAGTACCGGCTAACGGCCGTTTCTTCTGCATAGCCCATGCCGCCGTGAAGTTGCATGGCGTCTCGGGTGACCCACTCGGCTGATTTGCAGGTTATGAGCTTTACAAGACTCGCATCCATCTGTCCGAGGCCTTCATCCATCATGCGCCCCACCTGGTAGGTGAACTGTCGCCCGGCTTCGATGGCCATCGCCATTTTCGCGAGTTTAACCTGAGACAACTGGTAGTGCCCTATGGCTTTGCCGAATACTTTGCGGTCTTGGACATATCGCAGGGCGTGCTCAAAGGCGCCTTGCATCAGGCCACAGGCGCGGGCAGCCGTTTGAATGCGCCCGCCTGTAAAACCGCGCATGGTGAAATAAAAGCCGCGACCGAGGCCCTGACTTTCGCCGATCACATGGCTGTGCGGCACGAGATATTGGTCGAAAAAAAGTTGGTAGCTGTGCATGCCGCGGTACCCGACCGTGCTGATAGAGGTGCCGCTTAAGGCGCCGCCGCCAGGTTGGTTGACCGTAAACGCGTGATCATCGGTGCTGGGCTTTTCAACCAAAAACAGGCTTAAACCTTTATGCCCCAGTGTTGGATCCGGGTTGGTTCGAGCCAGGGTCAGGAGCACATTGGCTTTGCCAGCGAAGGTGCTCCAGGTTTTGGCGCCGTCTAACAGCCAGCCGTCTTCGGTTAAGGTCGCTTTGAGCTTAGACGAGGCAACGTCCGAGCCATAGTCGGGCTCGGTGATCGCCACCGCGCAGAGGGTTTCACCTGCTGCGATGCCGGGCAGCCAATCGGCTTTTTGCGCTGGGGTGCCGCCTTCGATGAGCGCTCTGGACAGAATCTCAGGTCGGGTGATGAGTGAGCCAGCACCGCCGAGCGACACGCGGGATAATTCTTCGGTAACGACGATCATGCCGAGTGTGTCTTCCCGGTCATCGGGCAGCAAGCCGCCATATTGTTCCGGCACGGATAGGCCAAAGCAGCCGAGCTGTTTCAGTCCTTCCAAAATGGCATCGGGGATAATTTGATCTTCTCTGTGAATCGATTCTGCTAAGGGCGCAACCACGTCATCGGCGAATTGATGGAAGGTGTCTGCAATCATTTGTTGGGCTTCGGGTAAGCCGCGGCCTTGGGTTTCGCC
>ENA-OQVM01004810-OQVM01004810.1-marine-metagenome-genome-assembly--contig:-NODE-4810-length-13413-cov-12.817636_pt1 | contig 13413 bp, 15 predicted proteins | sample MGYA00237776_ERZ505498 | MGnify/ENA primary metagenome ERZ505498 (study PRJEB26159, sample SAMN06265151) | marine metagenome | isolation source: Helgoland LTER site | place: Germany:Helgoland, sampling... | reverse complement strand
AGGGCTCGATTGCGTGTGCCCGCGAGAGTGTCTGGCTGCGCGTCAATCATTCTGATGAGGATGTCATGGTTGATGCCAGCAGCCTGCCGCTGTTCTAAACACTTAGTCCGTTTCAGGCGGCGTATGGCGATGTAGACTTCCTCGCTGTGCGTTTGGTCCTCAAACCCCAAGAGCTTGTTTAATCTCCGCAGCGCCGAGATCCGTCTGCGGATAGAGCTGTAACTGTAGTCTGTTTGCAGACTTTCTATGAAATAGCAGATCGTTTCAGACGTGAGTGGGAATGGTTGGACTTTTCTTTGATTGCACCAATCGACAAATGAACGCGCGTCAGCGTAATATGATTTTAGGGTGTTAGGTGCATAGGCTCCTGCTAGCTTACTAAACACATCGTTTATATTATGACATATATAGCTCATATGAGCTAAAATAGACCATGGAATCCTAAGTGTCAATGCAAACTAGTGATCAAATACGAATGTCTCGAGCTGCTCTTGGATGGAGCATCGCAACTCTAGCAACAAAATCTTTTGTTAGTGTAAGCACAATAAAGAGATTAGAAACCGATGGTGGTTTTTTAAAAGCAACTGAAGCCAATCTACGGCTCATTCGTGAAACTCTCGAAGCTGCGGGCATAGAATTCATCGGCGAACCAGGTGAAGGCCCTGGGGTGCGCCTGTGGACTAAGCAGAATTAATCGCTACGGGCGCCCAATGAAAATCTACATACGGTAGTCATAAGTGGGGTTCATCCCACATATTGTGATGTGGTAAGCTTTGCCTAATTGCAACAATGACGGGCAGTGGCATGACACAGGCATTAGATCCCCAGGCCGTGGGCGAACTCTCACCTTTAGCACTTAATCACCTCCTCCCGGAGCGCCAGGCACTGATTGGCGAATTCAGTCCGGCCTATGAGGCATTCTGTGAGGCGACCATCGCCGACCTCGCGCCGACTACAACTTACGAATACACCCAGGCGCTGCAGCTGGTGGATCTTAACTGGACCATTCTGCAGGCGAAGGCCTCCGCGGACGTTGAACTATCAACGGGGACGGAGGCCACCGTGCGATCTATGCTGGGCAAAGCCCTCGAGCGGGAGGGCGAGAGGGAATACGAGCGGGGCCTGTGGCTTTTCGTGGAGGGCGGTGGCGACGAGGATGACTTCGAGGACCCCGTTGACTGGGACGCAATTGAGCTCCGAGTGGACAGGATTACGGAGGGGCTCAAGTCCAATGATTATTCCGAGCGCGCGCAGTGCGCTGCGGAGGCAATCTCGGTCGGCATTGACCCCCGGCTCATTTTGAGTGCGCAGCTGCTGGACAACCCCAGCTACAAGCGCCACTCGGAGAAGTTGCCAGACCTGGAGAAGCGTGTCCGCCTGCTGTCCGCCGAGTACCGCGAGGTCCAGAGGGCGCGGCCCATAGACGTAATTCCGGCTTCGGAGTGACCGCGCCGTGACCCGGCGCGCCACGGGACCCGTGACTGCTGCGGGCAAGGCCATTTCCGCGCAAAACGCCCGCAGGCATGGGCTGAGCTCTGAGCCTGCCGCAGATCTTGTCAGGGCCTGGTTCAATGTGATCTTGGACAATCCGGCGGACACATACGAGGAACCGGACGCTGACACCCCGCGGCGCGAGGCGGCGCTGCGACTGGCCATTGCCGAGGCGCGCTACCACCGGGCCCTGGACAAATTACAGACCCACGCCCAAGAGCAAAATTCCGCGCAGGTGCGGGCGGATGAGTTTCGGGGTATAATGCGCCAAGAAATTGCCAGCTTGGTGGACGAGGGCCGGGACGGCAGGCCCAATTTAGCGGCCCTAGAGTACGCAAGTTCCGCCCTGCGGCGCATGGAGCGCCTGTCCCGGGACGTTGAGCGCGAGCGGCGCCTATATGACAGGTACCTGCGTGAGGCGCGGGCGCAGCGCAGGAAGGCGCTGAGGGCCTGGTGCGCGTTCAATAGTGAGGAAAAGAGAAATTCCCGAAACGAACTCAAGTCACACGACTGGGTGGGGACGTGAACTTACCTGTAAAGTCTACCGCCCGCGAATGCGGCGATACAACAGGCCCCCGGCAATCCCGAGGAGCACGCCAATCATGTCAGCGGCCCAGTCGTTGACGTCTGCGCTGCGATTAAATGTCGGCTGTATCAGTTCAATGGCGCCGCCGAACGCACTCGCGCCAATGAAGACCGGCATCAGGCCAAATCGTCCTGTTCGGGCCAGTGGGAAGGCCAGTGCGGCGAATGCAATGAAGTGGACAATTTTGTCGCTGCCCGCCGGCGCTGGCGGCGGCTGGTCCAGGGGCCAGAGCATCGCGACCGTGAGCGCAAAGAGGACGATGAGTGTCAGGGGAATGTCGAGGTACTTGCGCATGGGGCGGGTGTACCGGCCCCCCACTTCGATGGCAAGCGGCGGCTAATTTTGGGCGATCAGCATTCGAATGGAAATGCGCCTCGGGCCAGGGCCTCGTGGGTTCCGATCAGGGCCAGAGTTCCGGCAGGTGATTATCAGATACTTACAATTGATTTTCCCATTCAGTTGCGTTATAACATTTGTTATACATTTCTGTAAAATTGGATGAAACTCGATGACTGCGCTCACAATCAAATCTGTTGGTAATTCCGCTGGCGTTCTATTGCCGAAAGAAATCTTGACCAAACTCCGGGTCGATAAGGGGGACGTCTTGCATGTTATTGAAACGGAGAACGGCATTGAGCTTACTCCGTACGACCCTGAATTTGATGCCCAGATGGCGGTTGCGGAAGACATCATGCGCGAAGATCGTGACATCTTGCGAAAACTGGCTAAATGACGGAACCAATTTGGATCAATTTGCGCGTCATAAAGGCCTTTCATGATCGGCAAATTAATGAACATGGCGGACTACCGGGGCTTCGCGATGAGGGATTGCTTTTGTCTGCCTTATCAAGGCCCGAAAATGCCTACCACTATTCTGACCCGAAACCAGACATTGCTGAACTCGCTGCTGCTTACGGCTTCGGGCTCGCGAAAAATCATCCTTTCAATGATTCTAATAAACGCACGGCATTAATCGCAATGCGCCTGTTTTTGAAGTTAAACGGATACGATTTAGCAGCCTCACACGAAGACAAGTATAAGACTATTATTCGCGTCGCTGCGAGTGATATCAGTGAAGATGAACTCGCGCAGTGGATTAGGAAAAACCTGAAAAAAATAAAAGTTAAATCCACTTAATAGAAAATTATTTCAGGGACTTATAGGTTCCGATTAGTAGCCAAATAAATTTCTATCGTTTTCGATGACGGAGGAAATTGAATATTGGATGCCTTAAAAGTACGATGCAGATTTTAGCACGCCTACCCCAGTTAGGTACCTGATCGACAAGCTTATATTAACCATGGTCTTAAAGTGCAAATCATGTTCTAGCATCCAGCATGCCTTAAATAGATATGCTGCATAACAAAGCGAGGCGGGCCTAAAACAACTTGACAGATGAATATTTGTTTACACAACTATTTTACTTATTGTTGCCGATGTCGTTTATGCTACTGTTAAGAGCAACGTAATTTTCCTTGGGAGTGCTCACTTGCTACAGTGCTTGCTCATCACCCCTACTCGTGTTTGCGATCACCGTGGATATTTTAGCGAAGCCTATAGCCGCCGTCGGTATGCCGAGATGGGGATTGACGTAGAGTTTGTGCAAGATAATCATTCTTTGTCGCACACAGTTGGTACGTTACGCGGATTGCACTATCAAGCGCCGCCAGCGGCGCAAGGGAAATTGGTGCGCTGCGGACGTGGAGCCATCTTTGATGTTGCTGTGGATATTCGTTGTGGCAGTCCAACCTACGGGCAGTGGGAGGGCTATGACCTGAGCGCTGAGAATGGGCATCAGTTCTATGTTCCGGTCGGCTTTGCGCATGGCTTTGTCACTTTGGAGCCGGATAGTGAGATTGTTTATAAATGCACCGACTACTACGCGCCCGAGACAGAGGGTGCTGTGCGGTGGGACAGCTGCGGGATAGAGTGGCCATTGTCTGATGGTCCAATCCTAAGTGATAAAGATGTAATCGCACCAGCTTTAGCTGATTTTAACAGTCCTTTTATATACGGTGAGAATGCATGAAGATTTTGGTGACGGGGGGTGCTGGCTTCATCGGCTCTGCGGTTGTGCGCCTTGCGATTGCGCGGGGGCATCATGTGGTTAATGTTGATGCGCTGACATATGCGGCTTGTTTGGAAAACGTGGCAAGTGTGGCTTATAACCCTAACTATGTTTTTGAACAGGTCGATATTAGGGACCGCGCAGCCCTGGAGACAGTGTTCACCAAACATACCCCGGATGCGGTGATGCATCTGGCAGCAGAGTCCCATGTTGACCGCTCAATTGATGGGCCTGCGGATTTCATCGAAACCAATATTAATGGTACGTTCAACATTCTTGAGGCCACCCGTAGCTACTGGGAGGCGAATGGGAAACCGGAAAGGTTCCGGTTCCACCACATTAGCACAGATGAGGTTTTTGGTTCTCTTGGTCCAACGGGCATGTTTACCGAGAACACGCCCTACGACCCGCGCAGCCCCTACTCCGCGTCCAAGGCAAGTTCGGACCATTTGGTGCGTGCATGGCATGAGACGTATGGCCTGCCTGTGGTGTTGACCAACTGTTCCAACAACTATGGACCATACCAATTCCCAGAAAAACTGATCCCAGTTGTGATCCTGAACGCGTTGGCAGGGAAGCCTTTGCCGATCTACGGGAATGGCGGAAACATTCGTGATTGGCTTTACGTAGAAGATCACGCGGATGCGCTGTTGCTAGTTTTAGAACAGGGCGAATTGGGTTGCAGTTATAACATTGGTGGTGAAAACGAGCGGACCAATCTAGAGCTTGTGAAAACGCTCTGTGAAATTTTGGATCACCTAAGGCCCCGTGATGAAGGCCGTTACGCTGATCTGATCACATTTGTAGTCGACCGGCCCGGGCATGATGCACGTTATGCGATTGATCCCACTCGCTTCCGCGATGAATTGGGCTGGCGCCCCTCTTTGACCGTTGAAGAGGGTTTGGAAAGAACCGTTCAGTGGTATTTGAACAATGCAAACTGGTGGAAACCGCTGCTGGAGCGATCCGACGTTGGACAACGGTTGGGTACCAAGTCATGATCCTTGTTTTTGGTAAAACAGGGCAGGTTGCGAACGAATTACAGCGGTTAAGTGGTGTCACAGCCTTGGGGCGCGAAGATGTTGATTTATCGGACCCTGCGGCTTGCGCTGTGGCAATCCGTGAACACGCACCTAAAGCTGTGATCAACGCCGCCGCTTATACGGCGGTGGATAGGGCTGAGGAGGAGGAACATCTTGCCACCGTCATAAACGGCGACGCACCCGCGGCAATGGCCAAAGCCTGCGCAGAGCTTGGAATTCCCTTGGTTCATATATCAACGGATTATGTTTTTAACGGAACAGGTAATACGCCCTATCGTCCCGATGACGCGACTGAACCGCAGAACGCCTATGGGCGTAGCAAGTTGGCAGGTGAACAAGGTATCCGCAACAGTCGCGCGGTCTATGCTATTTTGCGGACCTCTTGGGTTGTCTCGGCCCATGGTACAAATTTTGTAAAAACTATGCTGCGCCTGTCGGAAACGCGGGATGCATTAAATGTGGTGTCGGATCAAATTGGTGGTCCAACGCCGGCACGTGATATTGCTGCAGCTTGTTTGCAGATCGCTAACCAGCTCATCCAAGATACAACAAAATCCGGTATTTATCATTTTAGTGGCGCGCCAGATGTGTCTTGGGCCGAGTTCGCTAAAGAGATTTTTACTCAAGCAGATCAGTCGGTGACCATTACCCCCATCCCAACGGCTGACTACCCGACACGTGCTAAACGCCCTTTAAATTCGCGAATCGAGTGTCGTTCGGCAGAGCAGGTATTTGGTATTAAGCGTCCTAATTGGCAGGATGCTGTAAAAGAGATATTAAAAGATTTAGAGGTAACATCATGACACAACGCAAAGGCATCATTTTGGCCGGTGGATCGGGCACGCGGCTCTATCCGCTGACGATGGCGGTGTCAAAACAACTGTTGCCGATTTATGATAAGCCGATGATCTATTACCCTCTGACGGTCCTGATGTTGGCTGGAATTAGAGAAATCCTCATCATCACCACCCCCCAAGATCAGGATCAGTTCCAACGCCTGCTTGGTGATGGCAGCCAGTGGGGCATTCATCTGGAATACAAGATCCAGCCCAGCCCAGATGGTCTTGCTCAAGCCTTTATTCTCGCAGAAGACTATCTCGACGGCGCGCCCTCGGCGATGGTGTTGGGTGATAACATCTTCTTTGGCCATGGCTTGCCCGGGGTTCTTGCGGCTGCTGATGCGCAAACGAATGGCGCAACTGTGTTTGGGTACCATGTGTCTGATCCTGAGCGTTATGGTGTTGTAGCGTTTGACGAATATGGCATGGTAAAAAGTATCATTGAAAAACCAGAGGCTCCGCCCTCAAATTACGCGGTGACAGGACTTTATTTTGTCGATGGCTCGGCGCCTGAGCGCGCAAAACGAGTTAAACCATCTTCGCGTGGTGAGTTAGAAATTGCGTCTCTGTTGGAAACCTATCTAGCTGACGGAACACTGCGCGTTAAAAAAATGGGTCGTGGTTATGCGTGGCTCGACACAGGAACTCATGCTTCGCTACTTGATGCTTCGAACTTTGTGCGAACCTTAACTGAACGCCAAGGCCTGCAAGTCGGTTCTCCTGATGAGGTTGCCTATCAATTAAAATGGATAAATAAAGAACAACTGCTCGAACGCGCTTCATTATTTGAAAAAAACACATATGGTCATTATTTAGAAAAAGTCTCGTTGTAAAAATTACTAAAGCAATTTTTTCACCGGTTGAGTTTAGCAAATGATTTCTGTTTTGCTAAATTTGAGATATCATAACCGGAAAATTAGATAGTCACAGTGGCAAACGGCATGAAGATCTTTGTTATTGGTTGTACTTGGCATGAGTGTTTCGAATTCACCAGAAAATTCATCTTTAAGAATTATTACCCTTAACTGGTTGGCAACAGTAATGACTTTTGAAGGCAACGGATGCAAATTTAACCGAATGCATGAAACCGGCAAAGCCGCCGTAATAATATGCATTGGCAATTTTCCAGTATGATGTGAACGACATCTGCGACTTAGTCGTTCATGTTGGCGTTTTGGTTGAAGTGGGCTGAATGAGTTCGATAACGTCGCTGAAGTCGTTTGCTTCAATCAAAGACGGGCAGCCAACTGGCGCGGCCCGTGCTAGTTAATGAGAAGGTGAACCCCTAAATCACTGGAAGATTTGTTGCTCTCTTATGGAACCGGGGGTAGCAGAACGGGTGACCACAACATTACGACTCTCAAGCGAGCGGCCAAATGAGTGCCAGAGGTATTTCGAGGTAAGTTCGCATACTAACAACATGAAGTATCCAGGCAAGTTTAATGGTAAAACCTTTATTTTGATTAATTTCGGTTGCCGCAAAACAGGCGCCTAATCAGGGGCTTGGGAGTTCCGATAAGCATGAATTCTAGGCAGGTATTGTAAGGCTAAATTACGGGTTATCAACGTTCTGTAGATCACGAAGCAAAATTCCGAGCGGATTTAGTTCAGTCAACGTCCTTGAGAACGAGATTATTGGGCGGTCGGCGACGTACACAATGTCGTTCGGCCTCAACTCTGTCTGAGCGGCGACCAATATTCGTGAGACGTTTTGCGCGTCAAGGTGATAGGCAACAGATGGATTTCGTCCTCGCAGGAGGTAGACTTCTGAACGTTTTGCCAGAAGATTATTTAATGCACCCTTCTCCGAGAAGAGCATGTCCGCCAGTGTTTCCCTTTTTGACGGATCAATGGGCACCAATTCAGCATTTCCGGCGCCGCCCAATGCAAATACTTGGCCCAATTTATAATCAAAGTCTTTCAATTTTATGGTGTCGCCATCTTCGATCAATACATTTGATGCGCCCCCACTCAGCATTTTTTGCCAAGACATCCGGTATGAAACGCCATTCCTAATCAGCTCAACTACTTTAAACGTCCCACTGCCCTGACTAACGATTTGATTTTCAGTTGCAATATTACTTAGGACCGCATCTTTCAAATCCACCACAGTATCAGTTAACGGTATCGCCTTGCTGCCATTATTCTCTGTCACTAAGAAAAACTTTCTACTTTCAAAGTCCGTCACTTCAAGCTGAAAATTAGGGGTCAATCCCTTTTCCATTAGAATACGAGTAATATCGGCCTGCACCTCAACCAGTGACCGATTTTTAGCTTTTAGGCTGCCAACACCCGGTATTAAAATGTTTCCCCGTGAACCCACAACAGCCTCTATGGGTGTAAAGCTTGCTACTGCCTCATCTATTTCAATCTGGTCTCTGTCTTTTATCACGATGCGCGGAGATCTTTTGTCAAACAACTGTCCCGCCGTCATGCGAAATTTTTGATCGCCGCGTGTCAGCGATACAATAGTCGTGTCTTTAGATGACGGGCGCAGTCCATAAGTTATGGCCAACTCTTTTAGTGTAATGGGTAGATTAGTTATCGAAACAATATTATTACCAAGAACTTTATCTGGATTTGGAAATGTCACAAAAGCTTTTTTACTGTTAAAACCGGTTATTTCGAGTTGAAAACTGGGCGCAAGACCATTTCTAATCAATATGTTGCGTACTTCAGTCTGCACATCGCTCAGCGACCGGCCTTCGGCCTTAATACTGCCGAGGCCCAGTAATAGGATGTTGCCATTAGTGCCAACGAGACCCGAAGTCTTTAGGACGCTTTCGCTCGGCTTAGGTTCAGCAACATTTCCATTATTTTTATCAACATCAGCTCCAGGAATATTGGAAATTATCTCGCCTAAACCACCGGCAACCTCGTTTAATTGGATCAACGTCAATTCGTCTCCAACACCGAGGAGGTAGTCTACTTCTGTCGGTTGAGTAGGGAATTGCGCAGGCGACGTCATAAATTCATTCAGCTGCGTGTACAGCAGTTGGTCGCCGATACCGAGAAGGTAGTCATTACTTTGAGACGAAGGCGGCATGTTTGAAGTCATAAGATCAGCTTCGTCGAGCACGTTCGCCTCAGATCCGGCACCAGTCTGCATAAGCCGCCTTGGATATGGAGCCTTGTTTGCGTCTCGCGCACTTTCAAATGTCAGACTTTTAATATTTATCTCGAAGTCTTCCTGAACGCTCTGCGCTTCAACACCCTGCTTGTCACCAAAGAAGGAAACCGGCTCAAGAACCTCGCTGCAACTGTGCAAAAATAGGGTTGAAACAAAGCCACATGCTATGAGTTTTAACTTAGTCATAAAGCAGTCCCTGTATCGGAAGAAGTGAGCGCATCTGCGCTAAGGTAGCTGACTTTGTTTTCTTGGTTCTCGCAAGTGTTATGTGGAACGTTTTTTGCCCCTCTAAGGCCCGCAACAAGCTTATTGCATCACCGTCATCAGCACTCAAAAACACCAGATCAAAAGTTGAGTTAATCGACTTGATGTTACTGTAAAAATCTCTTTGGCTTAACAGCTCCATGGCCGTCAAATCGCCGCCCGGCCTTAAAATCGAGACTTGGCCCACATTCTCAGCAACGACAAAGGATCCGACAGAAAGCCCATCGTGATCGACATCTAATTTTTTGGCGCGTGATGAGAAATCGACCACCGCAACGTTCACAGTGTCAGACTGCATATAGCACGCAAGCGCCCGCGCCACATCATTGCCCGTCAATTTTGTGCGTGAAGCTGTCACCACAACTTGCTTCGCAGAACTCTTATGAATTTCCACGGCTACGTCTCTAAGGACAGGACTTGGCTTTTTAATCAGCATTGTATTCAGTTCGTTCAGGCTTTTATTGCGAACGGGCAGCAGGGCGCTGACGCTGGCCGCAATCCCTGCCTGCGCTCCAGCTATAAGGGAGTTTTTTGAATAGTAGACGCCGCGGCGAAGTGCCAGGACAAGGGAGAGCGCTGCGCCAACAAATAGCCCAAGGACAGCCCCGAGCGCCAAAATAAGACTGCGTTTTGGCGCTGATGGACTTATTGATGGGGATGCGTATTCATAAACTTCGGTTCTATCGGGCCGGTAGCCGCTTGCCATGCTTTGGGCTTTGACTTGCTCAATCATTACAGTGTAGGTCGCCTCGGCAATTTTAGCTTCGCGCTCTAATTTCGCGTAAGTTTCTAGGGCTAAACCTGAGCGCTCCGCATCTATCTGCGCCGCATTTATTTGCGACTGCAGTCTATTTTTGCGTTCAGTCAACGTATCAAAAACTGCGTCCACAGAGCTAGCGTCCGGCCAACTCCAGGAGCTGATTATTTCATTTTGTCCCAAGACCCGGCGGAACTCAACTTGATCAACGATGGGAAACTGCTGGCGCAGCGCCAGATAACTCTCCTGATCTGTTGTCTTATTCTGCAGCATTGACGAAAGCGCGACAACCGCATCATACAGCTCAGTGGTCCGGCTCAGTTGTTCACGCAATCCATCAAGCTGCAAAGACCTTGCGGCAAAACTTTCTAGGGGCAGTGCGCTGTTCTCCAGAGCGAATTGCTTAAGCCTAGACTGCGACGCCTCCAAGTCACTGAGCGCCTTAGCCAATGTATTGGACAGGTAGGACAGCTGCGCGTCCTGTTCAGTGTTTCTCTTATTTTCTAAAGTGGAGATTATTTCATCCATAATTGTATTTGAAATTTCGGCCGCACGCTTTGGGTTCACATGCGTGGTCACAATTTTAACAGCCCCGTCTGGCGTTTCATCCAGTACAACACTTTTGGTATATTTTGCGACGATGCCCTGCCACATGGCCTCTTGCGGGTCGGTGGAAGATTTTTTCCAACCGATGGCACGCTTTATGACGGACTTCCAGAGTGGATCGACCGCGTTTGGATCGTATGTGTTAAAATAGGGGTCCGCCTGAAAATTTAATTTGGCATCAAGTTTTTCTATAAAAATTCTGCCGGTGACTTGGTCTGTTGGTAAAATTGAAGTGGCGATCCCGCCCCCCCCAAATCCAGCTAAGCTGGCCAGTGCGCCGAGCTCCCCGCCGAGCGAAATGCCGCGAGACTTCGATTGGTCAATTTTGAAAATAGCCGCAGACGTAAATTCCTTCTCCGCATTCAGAGCGTAATAACCACCAAACACGATACCCAAGGCACAGGCACAGGTAATTAGAAATTTATAGGCCCACAAGGTTACAAACAATTCGCGCAGATCTATTTCATCGTCGGAATTTGAATTTAAAGTATCTTGCATTACCAGGCCCATTAAGATTATGAAAATTTCGATAACATGATTAAAATTGGTTAGCAAATTAAGTGATAGCATTCATATGTTTTGCTGGAGCGGAGCGGGTAAATTATATGGTCTCAATCAAAGTGCCGCTGAGCTTCAATTGATAAATCAAGCTCAGCAGCAATATTGCAAGTAATTAGATGATCATAAACAAAGCCATGAAGACAAACTGCATCAACTGATCAAAAGGGTTAATGGTGACGGTGTCTGAGGCAGCAGACGCCACCTCAGAAGTTTCAAGAGCCGTTTTAGTCGGTTCAATCAGTTCTTCAGGCATTCCCCCTGCAGTAACTGACATTGCTATTAAACTGATTAAAGCGGCGGTTGTTAGATTTTTCATTTAGGTCTCCGAGTAGGTCGCTCAAAATCTCTTTGGCGATAAGCGACCCGTATCAATCGCCAGAGAGAAGGTTTGAGACTGGTTCTTGATTAAGCCAGCCTTTAAGCGGTCGCTTTCCTCGGCCGCCTGAAGCTCTTTTGGCGAACTCAAATGCGGAGATGGTGCTGAAATAATGCAAAATTGAAGGTAGAATGTGCAGTAAATGATGAGTTGGACATTTTTGCATGCAGCAAAAATTTGCCCAGTTTTAAGCACAGCATTAATTTCTTGGTAAATTAGCTAAAAGTATCATACCAATACCAATAAGGCGGGTCGAAACACCGTCGAAACGAGCAGCAATCGACCTAAGGCTTTCTTTTCTCCCGAGGAAGCCTTTGTTTTTGAAGTCACGTACTGTACCTGCATAGCCTGTTTCGAGAGTAGTAAACACTGCAATGTGCTAGGACTTATCGGATGAAAATCTCACTGGCTTTTGAAACCGCAATAATCAATTAATTTTTCGAAAGTAGCTCGCGAAATATTAGCCTGCTTTAATCCGTCGTTATCTATCTCATATTGGGTAATTTTGCCGTATGAAAGTTTTGCAACATCTATCTGAACCACGGCATTTCCTAAAACTTTTGTGCCGCGAGCATAGCAAAATTGCGAACTTGGAAATTCTTCCTCCGAGTTTGAATATTTATAACCCGTCGTAACCGAGCTTATATTCTCTAATTCATTTTGATCACCATTAATGGTCTCAAAAATTGTAAAATCGCGAACAACTGGGATCGCTGCAGGCAGCTCTAGCGCTTTCGCACTATTTTTTCGCTCTTCAAGCCGCGTCAGTGCTGCCGATCTTGTGGTTTCTAAGTCCAGGACAGCCGCTGTAACTTCATTAGAGTCAGTAGTGTTAGTCAGTGCTAAACCTTTGGCCGACAGAACCCAGAAGAATAGACAAACAGATATAATTAAAAGAGAAGTTAAAGACAGGATAATTATTTTCAAACGATTAGTTTTATTTATAAACGCTGTTTGCTTAATTTTTGCTGTTTGACTATCAACTAAGCTGTCGATGTAAGCATTTAATACATCGAAATTATTATACACGTACTCCTTCGAGCTAGAGACCTTCACGGGTGCGTCACCATTTTCTAAATTGGAATTCATGTCTTGTCATTATCTGAAAAGGTTTTTCCCAAGAGAGATTTATCATCGGTGTAAACGGGAATGTGAACCAATTCCTTCTTAACTACTTCAACTGGCACTTCTTTAAAAACCACCTTGTCCACAGGAACTTCCTTTATTACCTCCACAGGCACCGGCTTCTCAACTAAAACTTCCCTAACAACTTCAACTTCAACTATTTTTTCAATAGGTACCTCCTTCACCACCTCAACCTCTACAAGTTTTTCAACTGATACTTCTTGAATTATTATGCGAGGTTTGTTCCGGCTAATAACAAAAGAGGCGAATGCAAGAACAGTTCCCAACGCAGCAATGATTAATGCAAGTGAACCGAACCATAGCGTTTTCATTTGCGATAAATCTTTAGCCGTTAGTTTACACGCATCATCGATCCCCGCCCACCACATCGCTAATCTGTAAACTTGGTTATCTATGACCTTCTCGTTTAGTGTTGAACATAGGGGGCCAAGGTCTTTTTGCGCAGCTTCAATATCGGATGAAGCGCTTGAAACTCTTTCGTCTTGTTCTTTATAGTTAGCATTCTGAGCTTCAAAAGCTTTCGCAATGGTGGCTAAGCTATCTTTT
>ENA-OQVM01004809-OQVM01004809.1-marine-metagenome-genome-assembly--contig:-NODE-4809-length-13414-cov-4.132714_pt1 | contig 13414 bp, 12 predicted proteins | sample MGYA00237776_ERZ505498 | MGnify/ENA primary metagenome ERZ505498 (study PRJEB26159, sample SAMN06265151) | marine metagenome | isolation source: Helgoland LTER site | place: Germany:Helgoland, sampling... | reverse complement strand
GGTCATTGTGGTCTCCTTTGTTGATGTAAATAATGTTTACATTTGCAATGTGGGAGGGGGCTTTTGGTTCTGCAAGAGGGTATGTAAACCTTTTTTACATTTGCCGGCTGAAGGCAGAAATCCGCCCCTGACACAGATCTGCCATCTGCTGGGGCGAGCAGCCAAATACATGGAAAGGCGTGCCAGCGGCCGCGTATACCTTTTGATAATTGAGCAGCGTCTCATCAAAAAATGTAGATATTTCGGTCAGATGCCCCACAGGGCTCACCCCGCCAATTGCAAAACCGGTAACGGCGCGTATGCGGGCAGCATTTGTTTTGCCCAATGGCTCATCGGCCAAAAGCACCGCTTGTTCGAGATCGACCTGCCGCGCGCCAGCTGTCACAAACAGATAAAGATGTCCGCTTAAGTCACCTTCGAAGAGAATAGATTTTGCAATCTGATCGACTGCACAGCCCAAGCTTAATGCGGCGGCTTTGGCTGTGGTGGCCTGACCTGTTTCGATAACCTCAAGGGACGGATCGGCGGCAAAGAGTGCAGATTTTACCCGTTTTAGGCTTTTACTCATGGCGACCCCATTGACCTTGTCTCACTTGCTCCGCAGTTTGGCGTTATGTTACTCATCGAGTCAATCCAACGCAGTCCCATTGCAGTCGAAACCGCCCGAGGCCAAGCGCTTGCGGCCGATTGGGGTGCACGTGGCGCTTTGGCGGAAATTCTGACGGGTATTGGCGGTTGCAGCCCCTATCTTTGCGAGCTGCTGCGCAAAGAGCAAGACTGGCTCGCGGAGGCTGTCACTTTGGCGGCGCCGCTACAAGACGTGCTGCCTAAAGACAGCGACAATGATATCGCCGCAGGGCTGCGACGCGCCAAGCGGCGGGTTGCAGGTTTCTTGGCTATGGCGGAAGTCTCTGGCGCCTACTCATTGACGCAATCGACGCAAGCCCTGACAGATTTCGCTGACCAAGCGGTGAGTTTGGCCTTTCAGGCTGCATTGGCTCCCTATCAAGCCTCGGGCAAGCTGCCTGAAGAGTCTGGCTTATTCGTCATAGCCATGGGCAAAATGGGGGCGGGAGAGCTGAATTATTCTTCAGATATTGATCTCGTGGTGATGTTTGATGATCGTGATATGGATCATTTTGAAGCAGCGCAACGCCGGCAAATCTTAGTTAGGGCCACCCGGGCGGCAACCAAATTGCTCAATGACATTACGGAGCATGGCTATGTGTTTCGTACGGATCTGCGCTTGCGGCCTGATCCCTCCGTGACGCCGATTTGCGTTGCGATGAGCTCTGCACTGGACTATTATGAAAGTCTGGGCCGCACATGGGAGCGGGCGGCGTTTATCAAAGCGCGGGTTTGTGCAGGGAATCGCAAGGCTGGTGCGGAGTTCCTAGATCAGATGGTCCCCTTTGTATGGCGCCGTTATCTTGATTTTGCCGCGATCGAAGAAGCCCATGCGCTACGGTTGAAAATCCGTACGAAAACCGGCGCGCGAGGAGCGATCCACGTGCCCGGTCATGATGTGAAATTGGGCCGTGGCGGTATTCGCGAGATCGAATTTTTCACCCAAACGCGGCAGCTCATTTCAGGGGGACGGGATGCGGGGTTGAGATCGTGCCAAACTCTCGTGGCATTGGACCAACTGGCAGCAAAAGACTGGATCACCGAGGCCACCAAGAACCAATTGCAGCGCAGCTATCGAATTTTGCGGCACACGGAACACGCCATTCAAATGGTCCGCGATGCGCAAACCCAAAGCGTTCCTACATCGGATGAGGGAATTGGACCTGTTGCGGGATTGTTGGGACTGTCCGTACCTGAATTTCTGACTCAGACTGGAGCGCATTTGAATGCAGTTCATGCCATCACGGAGTCATTCTTCGCGTCCGCGCCAACCCATGCACCAGAGGTCGCGTTAGATGACCACCACGAGATTACCCAGTATTGGCCAAGCTATGCGGCCATGCGTTCAGAGCGGGCGACTGTGTTGTTTGATACATTGCGCCCTGACATCTTGTCACGATTGCAAAAGGCACCAGACCCAAAAGAAGCTCTCATTCATTTTGATAATTTTTTGCGAGGATTGCCGGCAGGTATTCAAGTATTTTCACTCTTTGCGGCCAATCCAAAACTGGTTGAGCTCTTGACGGATATTGTGGTGAGTGCCCCGGCTTTGGCACAATATTTGGCGCGCAATTCCGGTGTGCTGGATGCCGTATTGAGCGGAGATTTTTTTGCGCCCTGGCCTGATCCGGAGGTTTTGGCAGAGCAGCTGGCCAAGCGACTTGCGGCGGCGTCAGATTATGAAACCGCTCTGGATTTGGCCCGCATTTGGACCAAAGAGTGGCATTTTCGTATCGGCGTGCATTTGCTGGAGGGCCTAACCCTGCCCCATGAAGCCGCAAGCCATTATGCGCAGCTGGCAGAGGCGGTTTTGACTGCAGTCTTTGATCTCGTTCACCAAAACTTTGCCCTTAAATATGGGCATATTCCTGAGTCTGATTGCGCCATATTGGCAATGGGCTCGCTGGGCGCGGGACAATTGAATTCTCAGTCAGATCTGGACATTATTTTGATTTTTGATGTGGATGTGAACTGCCAGTCCAATGGCGCCAAACCCCTGTCGTGCCGCCAATATTTTTCGCGTTTGACCCAAGCTCTAATCACCGCCTTGACGGCTCCGACAGCCCATGGGCGGCTTTACGAAGTGGATATGCGCCTGCGCCCTTCGGGCAGAGCCGGGCCGGTGGCGACCTCCCTTGCTGGGTTCGAGAGCTACCAACGCTCGGAGGCTTGGACTTGGGAGCATTTGGCGCTCACCCGCGGGCGTGTCATCACAGGTGCTGCTGCATTTCGCGAAACCGTTGAGCGATTGCGTCAACAGATTTTGAAAGAAAAGGCCGACTGGCCCAATATATTACAAGGGCTGCGCGACATGCGGGCCCGGCTGGCAGATGGAAAGCCGCAATTGGGGCTTTGGGATCTCAAGCGCGGGTCTGGGGGCTTGCAAGACATTGAGTTGGTGGCACAGGGCATGGCGCTGATGCAAAATTGCCCAGATGGGGCAACCGCTGCCCAACTGCACAGCGTACAACATGGGCAAACCCCTGTGATCGCCGATTTCGATTGTTTGGCGCGATCATACGATTGGCTGTCGGATTTACGCCTTCTGCACCATCTTATATGTGGCACCGATGTTCAATCCGAGGCCAGTGCCGAAGGTGGCCTTGCCCGCGTGCGCCGGATTATGCAGATGGGACCAGAGGTGGATTTCAAACAGGTGATCGCAGAACACCGTCAGCGATGCGCGCAAGTGATCGACCAAGTATTGGGACAAAGTGAAGGGCAGGGCAATGAAGGTTGAAGATGTGGATCCCAAAGGCTTGATCCTGGAAAGTTACCGGATTGAGGGAATAACTCCTCCGGAGTGTAAGACCATTTTCTTTGATTGGGCTGTTCAAGTACCACAGGCGGCAGATCCAGCGGCCCATATTGCCTTTTGTATTTCCCATTACGGCGCGGAGCAGCCCGATCACCCGATGACAGCGGTCTTGCAGGCCGCATTGGCCCCAGCGCCTGAAAAAGTCAGGCGCGGGGGACGGGCGGGTCGTGTCACGCCAGAAGGTCAGCGGCGCGACGGGCGATCTGTGTAATTTGATCCCAATCTCCCGCGTCAATCAACGCCTTTGGTGCAATCCAGCTGCCACCGACACAACGCGTATTGGGCAGAGCGAGATAGGTTTTCGCATTTTCGGGTGTCACGCCGCCCGTGGGGCAAAAGGTAATTTGCGGCAAGGGTCCGGCAATGGATCCAAGGGCTGGCGCGCCGCCAGCGGCTTCTGCCGGGAAGAATTTTTGAAAAACGAAACCTTGCTCCAAGAGCCGTATCGCCTCCGTTGCAGTGGCCGCACCGGGCATAAGTGGTAAATCATAGTCCTGCGCAGCTTGAACTAAAGTTTCTGTTGCGCCGGGCGAGACGCCAAAGGTTGCTCCGGCAGACTTTGCATCGCGGATGTGCGCGGCGGTGAGCAGCGTTCCAACCCCAGCCATGGCGCCCTCGACCTCGGCGATGGCAGCAATCGCCTCCATCGCGGCTGCGGTGCGCAGGGTGATTTCCAAAGCCGATAACCCCCCCGCCACGAGGGCGCGGGCTAGGGGCTGCGCATCCTCCACCCGGTCAATGGTCAAAACCGGAATGACAGGGGCGGCATTGCAAACTTTTGCGATCATATCTGTATGTGTCATGTCTTTTTCCTAAATTACGACGCCGGCGCCTTGTGACGCGGCCCCTGCTGTACGCCGAAACATTGAGAACAACTCGCGTCCCATGCCAATCTCATTATCCGATAGGTCAGGCTTGGTGGGGGTGCGTGCCTGCCAATTCTCAGCCAATGTCTCTAATGTCCCGGCCACTGCGTCCAAGCGCAGCATGTCGCCATCTTCGATCTGCGCAATTGGCCCACCATCGGCAGCCTCAGGCGAAAGGTGGATGGCCGCAGGGACCTTGCCCGACGCTCCGGACATTCGGCCGTCTGTGACCAAGGCGACCTTATGCCCGCGGTCCTGTAGGATTGCGAGGAACGGGGTGAGGTTGTGCAGTTCTGGCATTCCGTTGGCTGAGGGGCCTTGGTAGCGAACAACGACAATCACATCGCGTTTCAAGGCGCCAGATTGGAACGCTTTTTTCACGGCGGCCTGACTATCGAAGACCGCTGCAGGTGCCTCGATGAGGCGCTTATCTTCGGCCACAGCCGAAATCTTAACGACGGCGGTACCGAGATTTCCAGTAAGGTTTTGCAAACCACCGCTGGCTTGGAACGGATCGTTGATCGGGCGCAGGATCTTGTCATTGAGACTTTGCTTTGGCGCCGCTGTATAACCCACGGCGCCTTCTTTCAGAACCGCTTGACGAGCAAAATTATGAAGGCCTGGGCCCATGATGGTCATCGCATCTTCATGCAGCAGGCCAGCGCTCAGCAGTTGATCGATTAAATAGGGCAGGCCACCGGCCGCATGGAAGTGATTTACATCCGCAAGCCCATTGGGGTAGACCTTGGCCAAAAGCGGTACGATCTGCGAAATATCGGCAAAATCCTGTGGTTCTAAGATTACGCCAGTAGCGCGGGCCATGGCTGGGATATGCAGCACAAGATTGGTCGAGCCCCCAGTTGCCATCAGGCCAACGATACCGTTGATCCAGGCCTTTTCGTCCAGAATTTTCCCGGTCGGAATGAAGTTGTCGCCAAGCGCGGTATTGGACAAGACTTGCGCTGTACCCTGCTCGGTGAGGGCGCAGCGCAGCTCACTTATGGGCGGAACGAAGCTGGCGCCGGGAAGATGCAGCCCCATGAATTCCATCAGCATCTGATTGGAATTGGCCGTGCCATAGAAGGTACAGGTGCCGGGTCCGTGATAGCTGGCCATTTCTGCTGCCATCAGCTCGTTTCGGTCGCAAAGTCCGTCCGCAAAGCGTTTGCGCACTTCGGTTTTCTCGTCGTTGCTAATGCCCGATGGCATGGGGCCGGCTGGCAAAAAGATGGAAGGCAGATGCCCAAAGGTGGCAGCTGCGATCATCAAGCCAGGAACGATTTTATCACAAACGCCAAGGAAAACCGCTGCGTCGAACGTGTTGTGCGACAGGCCGATGGCGGCGGCCAGTGCGATTGTATCGCGTGAAAACAGACTAAGCTCCATCCCGGGTTGCCCCTGTGTGACCCCATCGCACATGGCTGGGACCCCAGCGGCCACCTGTGCTGTTGCGCCAAGCGCGCGGGCGGCCGTCTTGATTTGTTCTGGATAGGTCTCAAACGGTTGGTGTGCGGACAGCATGTCGTTATAGGCGGTGATGATCCCAATATTTGGCGCGCGCTCTTGCAGTAGCGTTGATTTATCATCACCCATAGCGGCGTAGGCATGAGCCTGGTTGCCGCAGCTGAGATGGGCGCGGCGGGGACCGTTTTGTGCGGCACGCGCTATTTTTGCCAAATAGGCGGCACGGCTGTCTTTCGAGCGCTCAACAATCTTTTGCGTTACGTCTGCCAGTTTTGGATGCAGGGGCATAGGTATCTCCATAATTATGTTAGCGCTATCATCACACTTTACGCCATAAATCAATACACATCTGCCCTTGTTGTTAAAGTTTCACTGAATTAGGCCATGTTCAACCATAAAGGGGGCAGAGATGCACAGTGACCATCCGGTGATCCGATTAAAGCCTAAAACCAATGCCCAACGCCTCCGGCAAGGGTTTCCCTGGGTCTATGACAATGAATTGGTCACTGATCGCCGCACAAAGGCCATAAAGCCTGGCAGTCTGGCGATCCTGCAAGATCATCGGCATAACACTCTTGGGCTTTTTGCGGTCAACCCCAAGTCGAAAATTTTCGCGCGCAAGATCTCGGATGATTTGAACTGCACGGTCGATCAGGCCTGGTTCGCGCAAAAAATCGCCAAGGCGCTCTCGCTGCGTGAGGCTCTGTACGGTAAACCGTATTATCGTTTGATACATGCAGAAGCCGATCACCTGCCGGGGCTCATCATTGATCGTTTTGCTGATCTATTGGTGATTCAACCCAATGCGGTCTGGGTTGATCAGCGTTTGTCGTCTTTGGTGGCGGCTTTGTGCGATATTTTGAAGCCCAAATCCATTGTGGTGAATGGCGCAGGCCGGGCGCGGGTTCTGGAAGGTTTAGATGACGCGCGCTTTATGGCCTTGGGCTACATGCCTGCCGAGGCAATAGAAGTGGCCATGAATGGCGCCGTGTATTTTGCCGATGTGGCAGAGGGTCAGAAAACTGGAATTTTTTACGATCAGCGGCCCAACCATAAATTTGTGCAGGATTTGGCACAGGGCAAGTCCGTTTTGGATGTCTTTTCCCATGTCGGCGGGTTTGGTTTGGCGGCCATGGCCAATGGCGCGGCCTCTGTTACCTGTGTGGACGGCTCTCAGCCCGCTTTGAGTCTGGCAAGTCGCGGTGCAGTGGCCACGCGGGCTGAAACACCCTTTGAAGCGATCAAGGGTGATGCGTTTGATGTGATGGGCGAACTGGCTGGGCAGGGCAAAACCTATGAGCTTGTCATCTGCGACCCCCCGGCCTTCGCCCCTCAGAAAGCTGCGCGCGAGGCGGGATTGCGCGCCTATGAACGCGTGGCGCGTTTGGCCAGCGCGCTTGTGGCCGAGGGTGGCTACTTGACCCTGTGCTCTTGCTCGCATGCTGCTGATCTAGATCGCTTTCGGGCCGCTTCCATCCGCGGTATTGGCCGGGCCGGGCAGCAGGCACAGTTGATTTATACCGGCGGAGCCGGCCCCGATCACCCTCATCACATGGCGCTTGCGGAATCGAGTTATCTCAAAACTCTTGTGTTTCGTCTGCAGTGATGCGGGTTGTCCTTGATACCTGCGTGTTGGTTCCCAGCTTTTTGAGAGAGGTTTTGCTGACCTGCGCGCATGTGGAATTTATTGAGCCGCTGGCGACACCCCGTATCTTAGAAGAGTGGCGCCGAGCGGCTAAAACACCGCTGCAAAAGCTGGAAGCTGAAAATGCGATCCGGCAATTCGTGAATGATTTTCCCGAGGCGATGCGCCCCGATCCCGTGGATCTGCGACCCTATTGGTTGCCCGATCAGGGCGACTTGCACATTTTGGCCCTCGCGGTCCAGCATCACGCGGATGTGATCGTCACCCATAATAAGAAAGACTTCCCGCAAGAGGCCTTAAGTCCATATGGCATAAGCCGAATAGATCCAGACGCGCAGCTTATGCAGCTTTATCGCCGTCATGGCTCCGCCTTGATCGATCCTTTGCGCCCGATTCTCGCCGATGTTCAGGCTGCCCATCCGCAGATGCGGGCGCTGGAGCTTTGGCGCAAGGCGTGGTTGCCGCAATTTGGCCGTAAATTTGATCGGCTATGACTTGGGTCCGGTCCAGCGTTTTTCATTGGCCTCGATTGCTTTGATGCGGTCTGCCGTCTTGGGATGGCTTAGAAACCAGGCGGGCATCGCCCCGCCATTGCCGGTCAATTTATCCAGTTTGGCAAATAGGCTTTTTTGGGGCGCGGCGCCAAGCCCGGCTTTGATCATCAAGGCGGTGGCATAGGCATCGGCTTCAAACTCATCATTGCGCGACATACCGGCAGCGATCATGTTCACGGCTAAATTGGCGATCCAAGGGCCAATAAAGGGAATAAAGCGATTGAGAGTGACCGCCAGCGCCGTGCGCACAGCATTTTGTCCGGAAAAATCAATCATCCGCCGTTTGGTATGCCCAAGGGCCACATGCCCGAGTTCATGGGCAATGACAGAGCTGATTTCCGCGGCGTTTACCTCGCCTGACAGAAATTTCTTCAAAAATCCGCGTGTGATATAGATTTGCCCATCGGGGGCGGCTAAGCCGTTGATCGGATCAATTTCATAGACGTTCACATGCAAGCGTTTGAGATCCAGCGCATTAGCAAGCCTCGCGAAATGCGCTTCCAGCGCCGGGTTGCGCAAAGGGCTGGATTGGGCCGCCAATGTGCGCTTTGTTTGGCTTGCCGAGGTTACATAGGTAAATACGCCTACAACCACGGCCAGGCCTATTGGGATCAATACTGACATGCCCTTTATATGGCGCAGTGGCGGCCGCCTTTCAATGCCTCTCAGATTTGTGGAAAACAGTGTTTCCTAAAACCTGTTTAATATGATTAAAGCTTTTAAAAACAGAAGATTAAGTTAACAACTTCATCCCATTAGATATGCCATCGAGGGTCATGGGCGCCATGCGATTGTCAAAAATTCTTTGTATTATTCCAATGGATTGCGTGTAGGGCCAATATTTTTCGGGTACGGGGTTGAGCCAAACAGAATTGGGCCAGTGGTCCTGCGCACGGCGCAGCCACGCGTCGCCTGATATGGCGTTCCAATGCTCATTTGCTCCGCCTGCATAAGCAATTTCATAGGGAGACATCGAGGCGTCCCCCACAAAAATACATTTGTAATCTGCTCCATAGGTGCGAAAGAGGTCTTCTGTTGGGATTTGTGCATCCCAACGCCGCGCATTGTCGCGCCAGACCCCTTCGTAAAGGCAGTTGTGGAAATAATAGCTTTCGAGATGCTTGAATTCTGACCGGGCCGCAGAAAACAACTCCTCAACCATTTTGACATGCGGATCCATTGAGCCGCCAATATCAAGAAACAACAGCACCTTCACCGCGTTGCGCCGCTCTGGTCTGGTTTGGACGTCAATATAGCCATTTTCTGCGGTCTTGCGGATTGTGGCGTCTAGGTCCAATTCCTCCTGCGCCCCATCGCGTGCCCATTTTCGCAGGCGTTTCAAAGCGACCTTGATGTTGCGGGTGCCCAGTTCCACATCGCCATCCAGATTTTTGAAACTGCGTTTATCCCAAACCTTGACCGCCCGCTGGTGGCGGCTTTCGGCTTGCCCAATTCTCACGCCTTCTGGGTTGTAACCATAGGCACCAAAGGGTGAAGTGCCGGCGGTACCAACCCATTTACTGCCACCCTGGTGGCGTCCTTTTTGCTCTTCCAGCCGTTTGCGCAGCGTCTCCATGAGCTTGTCAAAACCACCCGAAGCTTTAATCTCCGCCTTATCGGCTTCAGAAAGCGTTTTTTCGGCCAATTTGCGCAGCCACGCGTCTGGTAAATCTACTTGGTTGAGTATGTCTTCTGCGTCAATGTGCTCAAGCCCTTCAAAACTTGCTGCAAAAGCGCGGTCATATTTGTCAAGATTGCGTTCATCCTTGACCAATATGGACCGTCCCAGCAGATAGAAATGCTCCATATCATAGGTTGCCAGTCCCGCTTTCACCGCCTGCAGAAAACTCAAAAACTCCCGTAGGGACACGGGAACTTTATGGGCCCTAAGCTGGTCGAAGAACGGCAAAAACATCAGTTAGCCCATGCGCAGAATAACGATATTTGAAATCAACGCCAAAAGCCCACCGATAATGCCGCATGCGGCGCCATATTGGAGCATATCCAACAGTTTACCCTTGCGTTTTGCCGCAAGCGCAGCGCCAAACATGGCACCGACAGCCAAACCAAAATATGTCATCTTTCGTTCCATTCTTCAAAATATTGCAGGAGTATAAGTCCCGTTAGGTGTGGGCTATCTTTGGGCACGGGCCATAAACGCCAAACGCTCAAACAGATGTACGTCTTGCTCGTTCTTAAGCAATGCACCGTGCAACCGGGGTAGGGCATTGACGCCATCCCGCCGCAGATCTTCAGCGGTGAGATCTTCGGCCAACAGCAGCTTGAGCCAATCGAGCACTTCGCTGGTAGAGGGTTTTTTCTTCAAACCCGGCGTCTCGCGCACTTCGAAAAACTGCGTCAGAGCAGCTTCCAAAAGCTGAGGTTTCAGCCCGGGGTGGTGCACTTCGATAATTTGGCGCAAAGTATCTGGCTCAGGAAAACTTATGTAATGGAAAAAACACCGGCGCAGGAAGGCATCGGGCAGCTCTTTTTCATTGTTGGAGGTGATAATCACCACTGGGCGATGGCGCGCTTTTACGGTTTCGCTGGTTTCATAGACATAAAAGGCCATTCGGTCGAGTTCTTGCAGCAGATCATTTGGAAATTCGATATCCGCTTTATCGATTTCATCGATCAGAACAACCGCTTGCTCATCACAGTCAAAGCCATGCCATAACGGCCCTTTTTCTATGTAATTTCTGATCTCCGAGACGCCTTCTACGCCCAGCTGAGAATCCCGGAGGCGCGATACCGCATCGTATTCATATAACCCTTGTTGAGCTTTTGTCGTCGATTTTATATTCCATTCTAATAGGGGTGTATCTAGGCTTTTTGCAATTTCATGGGCAAGAACTGTTTTTCCTGTTCCTGGCTCCCCTTTTATAAGCAATGGTCTTTCCAAGGTTATGGCAGCATTTACTGCCATCTTAAGATCTTGGGTGGCTACGTAATTCTTGGTACCTTTAAATTTCATTTTTATGTCCTTATTTTCTTGCTTTGTATACAGGGTACGCAGAGTTGCAAGCTTCTTTCATCAACAATTTTTATGATATATTGTGTTGCCCATAAGGCTTTCACGCGATATCAAGCGCTCGTTCTTGGTTTGATATGAATCTTTTCAGTTCAGAGTAAACATTAATACGGAGGCTATTATGGCGGCAACAAAAAAAGTAATAAAAAGTGTTAAGTTGCCAAAGGGATATCTTCCATCGGAAGATGAAAAGTTCATGAATAAGAAGCAAAAAGAATATTTTCGCAGAAAGCTAGTCGCATGGAAAGATGAGATTGCACAGCAGACAAAAGAGACAGTTACTTTTCTTCAGCAAGAAAATGTATCTTACCCTGATCCTGCTGACACTGCAGCTGCAAACGCTGACAGACAGCTAGAACTTCGAACACGTGACAGATTACGTAAACTTGTTAATCAAATTGACAAGGCTTTGGATCGAATAGAGCAGGGAACATATGGATATTGCCAAGAAACAGGTGACCCTATTCGCTTAAAGAGGCTTGATGTAAGACCCACAGCAAAGCTTAGTTTAGAAGCTCAAGAAATGCATGAGCGTGGAGAAAAAGTTAGAGCGAATTAACTTTTTAGCTCTTTATTGATCCAATTATCCACACGCTCCTCTAGTATATTTAGAGGTACTGGCCCTGAGTTTATAACTGTATCATGAAACATTCGGATATCAAATTTTTCTTTAAGTCTAACTTTTGCATTTTCCCGAAGCTCTAAAATCTTCATCATACCTATTTTATATGCTGTAGCCTGACCAGGCATGACGATGTATCGCTCTATTGCTTTCTCACAATCGTTTTTAGGGTTAGGTGTGTTAGCAAGAAGATAATCAATTGCTTCTTGTCTTGTCCATTTTTTATCATGAATTCCTGTATCCACAACTAAGCGGGCAGCTCTCCACAGTTCCATCGCCAGACGACCAAAGTCTGAGTATGGATCATCGTAGAAACCCATTTCCTTAGGAAAGTATTCTGAATATAAGCCCCAGCCTTCTGTGTAGGCTGTTACATTATTATGCTTTCTAAACTCTGGAACTCCTGAGAGTTCTTGGGATATTGAGAGTTGCATATGGTGGCCAGGGTTACCTTCATGATAGGCTAGGGCCTCCATTTGGTATTTAGGCATATCATTAATATCATTAAGGTTTGCATAATAATACCCAGGGCGTGATCCATCTGGCGTACCTCTGGAGTAAAATGCTTTACCAGCTGTTTTTTCTCTAAAAGCTTCGACTCTTCTTACTTCTAAATCTGCTTTAGGAAGTTTAATGAATACTTCATCCAGTCTTTCTGATATTTTTTCAATTATACGTGTTGCTTCTTTTAAGTAATTTTCTCTGCCTAAGTCGGTATCCGGGTATGTAAAGCGAGGTTCGTCTTTTAGATATTTGAAAAAGTCTTGAAGTTCTCCTTCAAAACCAACCTTTAACATTATTGCACGCATCTCCCCATGAATTCTATCTACTTCATCAAGACCTATTTGATGAATTTCTTTTGCACTTAATTCTGTTGTAGTCATTGTTTTGAGGCGGTTAGCATAATATCTATTACCTGCGGGTAATTTCCATACGCCATCATCGTTAGTTGTTTGACTTTTTTGACTTTGCATCTCATCAATCAGCAATAAATATGAGGGTTTGAATGAGCCCTGTAAGGCATTTTGTAATTTTTTCTTAAGTTTTTCCGATATCTCCTCTGGCAAACTCAGTTTGGAAATTTTTTTGTTAAAGTCACTATATACAAGATTTAATTCATCGCTTTTTTCAAATGGAAAGCCGCTAATAATATTTTGGGAAGTGCTAATTACATGCTCATAAACAAACTTAGGAGGAAGAATACCTCTACGAGCACTTTCTCTCGTATTTTCCATTATTTTTTCTAAATAATTACCGCTTAACTCAACGCGTTTTATATAGTCATTTGCATCATTCATATTATCTATTGGATGCTGATTAATCAGGAAAGTGGGTATGCCTGAATGGGCTCCATACATCTGTGTTAAGGCGTAATCATGATACCACCACTCCATCTGATCTAGGCTATTTTGACTATTTTCTAAGAATAACCTGTATGATAATTGTTCTTCATCTATTAGTTTATTGAAATCGAAATTTACTTTTATCTCATTTATTTCATTAGATATTATTTCAATTTCTTTGAGTGCAAATTCATAACTGGGGTCATTCCATTCGCTCATTCTTTCTTTTATTCCTAGTCCAGCTAAGTATTGGGGATAACGCCTTACTCTCTCATAGAACTTATCATTTAGCCATTCGTTAAGTTGTAATTTTTCATTTGGTATTGAGTTTTGTGAAGAAATCTCGCTACTTATCTCATTAGTTTTTTTATCAACCTGGCAGGCCATCAGGGCTATTGTGGAAAAGCTAATAAGTAAAAATTTTCGCATTTTGTCACCTTCAGT
>ENA-OQVM01004805-OQVM01004805.1-marine-metagenome-genome-assembly--contig:-NODE-4805-length-13424-cov-13.304188_pt1 | contig 13424 bp, 13 predicted proteins | sample MGYA00237776_ERZ505498 | MGnify/ENA primary metagenome ERZ505498 (study PRJEB26159, sample SAMN06265151) | marine metagenome | isolation source: Helgoland LTER site | place: Germany:Helgoland, sampling... | reverse complement strand
GTCATGGCGCCAATTTATTCAATTGTATTTTATTTTGGTCTAATTCTCATATTAAGTGGTTAATGGCACACAAATAAGAAAGAGATAAAATTTACTTAGAAATTTGAAAATAAAAAAGAGACTAAATTTATCATGGCTGAAAATAATAAAGAAGACGATAAAAAAAATAATAACGAAAAAAGTCCCAATAAAAAAAGTTCCACTATTAATTATAATTTGATTGGACTGGTTATAATATCTATAGCTGCATTTTTTGGTTTTGGTGCTATATTTAGTCAAATGCAGCTTAATATTGGCGCTCAAGCTTCTTCTGCAGCATTTGCTGCTCTTTTTATACTTTTATCAACAAAATTTCTAATGGATAAAGAAAGCGAAAATAAGTTAAAAGCTGAAAAGGAAATTAAAGTATTTGATGATAATCTCAAGGATTATAAGATGGCATCCCAAAAGATGTTAGATATTATGGAAAATAATACAATAACGGAAAAAGAACTTCATGTACTCATGCACAGTCATGCTGATTTAATTATTTTGGGACATGTTAGTGCAATTGAGGCATCAAGTAATTTTATTAAAATATGTCAAAATATTTTATTAGAAAGTTTTGGAAAGTCAGAAGTAATAGACTCACGTAATCATGCATACAACATCTCAGTTGAAAAGAGTGAAGAACTTTGGAAGCAAATTGTAGACTTCCAATTAGCATCTAGAGATGGTCTCAATTTAAAAGATGATGCCTTAGTGGCTGACAATCTTTTGGAAACGTTTAGAGAGTTTAATGAAAAACAAAATGATATTGATATGCAAATATCAAACATACTAGGTGTGAATGACTGGTTATTATATAAGAATAATGTAGGTCACCCTAAAGATTCAAATGAATACCATGATGTAAAGAGAGATACAGAGCGATTGATAGAGATAATGGTGAATGCTGGATTGAAAGTGACTATCAAAAAATCCCAAATTTCGTTTGCAAATCCTGAGCACAAAAAAGAAGCTAGAGTCATTTATCTAAATAATTATTCAACACAAAAGAAAAGATTTAGTTTGTCATTTGCGGGCACTGAAAACTATGAATTTTTTAAAGAACTTGAGACTAAATTAAAAAAATTTAAACCTAATTTACGAAATGCAAGAGGTAAATTCGATATAGTCTTCTACGTAAAAAGTGAAAATTTAACAGACCCAATCATTCCTAAAATGTTGAAGGCTTATATGGACGAGTTGCATAAATAAAAACCTCTCTCATGAAAGAATTCTTTTAATGTTTTTAACAAAAAGTAGATTTGTAACGGCGCTCACCTGTCCAACTAAATTATTTTACATGGCCGATACTAATTATGCCAATCAATCGGTCGAAGACACGTTTCTGGCGGCGCTTGCTGAAGGTGGTTTTCAAGTTGGAGAATTAGCCAAACAATATTTCCCTGAAGGCATAAACATTGGCACTTTGGACACAATAAAAGCATTGGCTAAGACAAATGAACTTCTTAAAAATAAAAACGTAATAATCTTTGAAGCTGCAATAAAATATGAAAATTGTTTTATAAGGGTCGATGTTTTAGAGAAGAAAGGTAACTTTATTAAAATTCATGAGGTTAAAGCAAAGTCATTTAACGGCAATGAAGCTACAAATTTCTTAAAAAAAGATGGTACACCTAATTCTATCTGGAAAAAATACCTATATGACGTTGCTTTCCAAAAATGGGTTTGTTCTCGTGCACTTTCAAATAATATGATTTCTGCCCACCTGATGCTAGCTGATAAATCAAAAAGAATAGCAGCTTCAGGTTTAAATCAAAAATTTAGAGTTTTAGAGGTAAATGGACGAAAAGATGTTAAAGTAGAAAGTGATATTCAGAAAGAGCATTTAAGCCCAGAAATTTTAACTTCTGTTAATGTAGATAATATTTGTGCAGGCATTTTTGCTGCTACTGATCATGGATTGGGTGTTGATGAAACTTTTGATCAAATGGTTATGAGACTTTCATTTGCTTGTGAGCAGGGACAGATAATTCCATCTCAACTTGGTACGCATTGCGGCCAATGTGAATTTGTATGCTCAAACAATGATAAAATAATTAAAAAGAAAGATGGACGTTTGGAATGTTTCAAACGAATTCTTGGTATTGATCCTGCAGTTTTTGATAAGCCTACCATTTTTGATCTATGGAATTTTAGAGGAAAACAAAAATTTATTGACGAAGGTAGAATAAGTTTAAGCGATCTTGATGAAGATGACATAAATATTTCTTCAAATACTTATGGCATGTCAAATTCAGAAAGACAGTGGCTTCAAGTGCAGAAAGCTAAGGACAATGACGACACAGAATATTTAGATCGTAGTGGGCTTAAAGACGAGATGAACAGTTGGGTATATCCACTTCATTTCATTGATTTTGAAACAACTATGGTTGCAATTCCATTTGGAGCAAACCGAGCACCGTATGAAGGGATTGCATTCCAATTTTCGCATCACACAGTAGATAAAGATGGTTCTATCAAGCATGCTGGTGAATTCCTAAATGTGGAGCCTGGGTATTTTCCAAATTATGATTTTGTGAGAGCTCTTAAAGATGAACTGTCTCAGGATGATGGGTCTATATTTCGTTATTCAAATCATGAAAATACTTACTTAAATCTTATAATTGAGCAGCTTCAAGTAGATGCTGAACCGCCGCAAGATAAAGACGATCTAATACAATTTATTAAAACTATAACTCAGTCATCCAAGAAATCTGATGATTTCTGGATTGGTGAAAGAACAATGATAGACTTACTAGAAGTAGTTAAAAAATTCTACTTTGACCCTCGCACGAATGGTTCAAATTCAATTAAGTATATTTTGCCCAGTATTTTGAGTCGCTCAGAGTTTTTAAAATCAAAATATAGCAAACCTATTTATGGTACTTCACATGGCATCAAGAGTAAGAATTTTAATTCTTGGACTTGGATACAAAATTCTTCGGATGGGTTTGTTGCTGACCCATACAGTTTATTGCCAAAACTTTTTGAAAATAATGATGAGCAACAAGTTATATTGCTCTCACAGGAGGATGAATTAAAGAATGGTGGTGCTGCATTGATGGCTTATGCTCGAATGCAGTTTGAAGTAATTTCTGATTATGAACGCAATGAACTAAAGTCTGCATTGCTCAAATATTGTGAACTCGATACCTTGGCAATGGTCATGATATATGAAGCTTGGAAACACGAATTATTTGGTTGATATTATTATATTTAAGTAGAAATTTTTATGCTTATTTTTATTTTTGAATTCTAACAGCAAAGTTTAATTGCTAAGTGCTCAGTTCAAGTATTTCTGAAGAATATTCATCATAACGAGTAAATGTAAATTTTATATCTTTAGATGTGAGTTCAAACACAATTGCGTGAAAAAAATCATCAAAATCTAAATTATCAACATCTTCATCAGTTTCTATTTCTAATACAACAGCAATACTGCGCATACTCATTCCATCTTCAGAATAAAATGCGCCTGATGGTCCATCTATTTTTATTATTTTGTAAGAATTGAAGTGTTCTGGGTTATCTAATTCACCGTCCCATATTACTCTCAAATTTTCTTGAACGAATAGAGTGAGAGCATCTGTATCTAAATTTTCTGTGCCAGGTAATTTTGTTTCTGTAAATTCCGGACAGTCTTCCTCATATAACGAACCATCATCACATTCGATCATTGAGAGGTATGTACCTTGAATAAATAATTCAATGAGATGTTTTGTCATTTTTCTTCCTAATATTTGTTAATAGATAATATTTAACGTTAAAAATTAACAGTGTATCATACATAGTTTTAATGCAAATATTAATTAAATTTGAGATTAACTCTTCGATATACAAGTATTGTCAGACAAACTTGACGTCCTATTGGTAGCCGAGTAATTTTTCTTTATGGCAACAGAAAATTCACCCAGGCATAATGAAAGTAATATACAATGATAAGTCATATTTGGGCACTTACAATTAAGTGTATTAGGTTAGTTGGTTTAGCTTCGCTGTTTTTAGTGGGTGCTGGAACTGCTTCCAATGCTGACATCACTCAGTTTGAGATAGATCATGACTTATACAACTTCAGGTTTAATGTGGCAAAATCAATTCCCAATGGCCCTTATCCAGACATTAGCGATGGACCTTGTGCCTATTTTACCGTGCCTATAGATGATCAGAAATTCTCAATATCCCGATCAATACAAAATAAAGGGTGGGGAATTTTGTCTGAGGTAAGTTTGGCAAAATACCATTTTATTGCTTTTGCAGGATCTTTTAGTGGGGGTACGAGTAGTACGTGCAGTATTTCACAAAGCAATATAGCTATTTTTGAGCAAGATAATTTATTGGGTATTATTTATTTGGATGCTTCAGATGCTTCTTTAATAGGAAGTATACGGCTAATGGATGCGGGTTTTATACGAGTGTTTTCTGGTGACGCCATTCAGATGCCGGTTGCTGATATACATCTCTCTTTGAATGGTTTCGAACTTAAAACCATTTCAGCTTTAACAGCTTACTGTAATGGCACTAGTATAGTGCCATCAGTGTTTGGAAAAGATATTATAGAGGCAAGAAATGTGCTTATAAATTATGGCTTTGAGCCAATTGAAGCGATTGAGCCTTCCTTGCCAGTATGGCGCATGCACCTAATTGACGCTGGTATTCGTGAAGTTGATGCCTGTTCAGGGTCTGGTTATTCTTTTTGTAGATTTAGCTACAATAACGAAAACAGTTCTGTCAATTTAATAACTGCAGGCGATAATGCTTTTCCCTCTGTTGTGCGTATTGGTGTTAATTGTAAGGAATAAGAAGCAAAAGATTTTGAGCTTTAGCTTCTTATTATTCTAGGCGTATTGTTAGGTGTATTTAACGTCCCATTAGTTGGTTTTTAGATTTTATTAAACGCATTCTGTAGGGTATCTATACCTGATTTTGTAAGTCTGACAATACTCCAACAGGAATGCTATGATGACAAAAGCGTGGTGTATTACTACCTGAGTTGTGTTTATTTCATAGTTAGTTGAACTTTGCTTTTAGGCTCAAAAATAGAGACATCAAGTCTATAGCAGAGATAATTGTCACATGTTAAGCAATAGATGAACAGCTTGTTTAATGACTATCGAATGCGATGGCACAATTGATAACAATAGTATTATTGCAACTGGTAAAATTATAAACTGAGCGTCACAAAAATATTTATATACCAGCCTCGTGGTAAAATTATGGAAGAAAATTTATGCAATATATTGAAATTTTAAATAACAAATTTGCTTGTCACCCGAGTAGTTATTTCGTTTGGATGGGCTGATAATTCATGGTCGTATCTCAATACGCTTTCACAATATGTGCAATGCCAATATGATGTCATTTTGAATAGCTTAGGGTTGTATTTGTAACGTTTATCAGGCCTGCCATTTTTAGTTTGATAGTGCCAACAAACAAAATCTTGGTCACTTTCTTGAAATTTTAGAGCGCCTGCATAGGCGCCGCAATTCGGGCAATCTCGGCGCGGATTACCTCGGTTATATACATATAAGAATATCGCTATCCCAATAACGTATGAAAGTGTCCAGATAGCATTTGTGCCAAATCTATCTATCATCCAAATTATAATGTCAAAGTCTGGCTCAAGTAGGTAGTTAAATCCAATAGACCAAATTACATAAATGACAAACGACATATAAATCGAACGCTTGATCAAATTTGATTTAAATATTTTTCGTTTTCCAATATTTGTTTGAATATTTTTAGTTGATATGTTTTTTTGCTTGGGTGTTGATGTAGAGGTATTTTGGTTATTTTGTAGTGAAGCTTTACGATTGAGCTTTTCTTGTAATTCACATGTACCACAGCGCTTATCCAGACGAACATGATCTGTATCATTTGGGCAAATTTGTGCTCTTTCGTTTACAGTTGGGTTGAATTGACTAAGTAACGTTGTCCAATCATTACATGTAGGTCGGTTTCTTGACCGGAAAGCTTGATCGAAGGCCTCTCTGAGGTCTTTTGGCCACGCTTCGTGTTCAGAAAATCTAGAAGGTATTAAGCCTCGATTTCCAGCCAGGCCATAAGCATAGTTTTTGCGAGATACCATCTCGTTAATAGTCTTATTACTCCTCTTCATACCTGCTTGAAAGGGGTGAATACCATTATTAAAAAGCCTAAATATTAATACAGCCAAGGCAAAGTAGTCTTGTTGGATATCAACACTGCTTGGCAAACTTTTTATGAATTCTGGTGCAATATATTCAGGTGTAAATTGTTTAGCAAAGTGAGATTTATCTTTACCAAGTCCGATGTAGAAGCCATCCGTATCCAAGACCGATATCAGGTATTTTTCTCTATGAACAACTAAATTCTGTGGTTTTAAATCCACGATTAAATGACCTTTGTCATGAATATCTTTAATTGAATGCGCTAAGTTATGAGCTAACAGATGACGATTACTTACGAAATTAGATAGTTTGTCTACCTGGCGTGATTTTCGATTCAAAAATCTTTCGAGTGAAACGCCGATCGTGAAATCAATTTTAGGCATCAAATAGCCAACAAAAGAGCCACCTTGAGTTAACTGTGACAGAGGCCAAGTGTAAGGTGGAAAAAGTGTGTTGATACTAGTTTTATTTAGTGAGTCGGGGCGGGAAGAAATCATCGCCTCAATTTTGGGTTGGTATTCACGAATGTTTACATCTTTGTGATAAATTTTTGCTACAATGTTTTTTTGTCCAGAGACGGTCCATATTGATCCAGCGCCACCACGAGCCTTCATCTCATCCAACTTTATTCGGCTGAAATTTCCAAACTCGTTTTTGTCACCGGTTAGCATGTAATCCACCATGCCAGTGACTTGTCATCACTAGATATGCCTGTAGCTTTCTGTGAAGTTAACATTGTTGTGATGGCTTCTGTGGCTTCATCTAAAGTAGCTGTTCTCAAAAAATTCAATATAGGTTTGGTGAATTCCAAAAACGGGGCATCGTTAAGAAGGGCGAATGGAGTTACCCCGTCGCTCATGATTAAACAGTTCGTCTTGTTTTCAGTAAATTCGAAACAGCGCAAATTGTTTGCCCAATCTTTATTGGAAACAAAGAATGTTTCATTAATGTACTCACCATTCTCTGGTAATGATATTTTGATAAGCTCATTTGCATCATTGAAAAACATGCATGCGCCATCTCCGAGATGTGCACAGAAACACTTGTCACCAGTTTGATATGCAACAACTAGAGTGGCGCTAAACGCAGTTATTTGCGCATCTAAACGATAAAGCCTAGATAGTCTCCTCAGGATTTTGAGAGATTTTTCGACAGCGTTGAAGACAAGTTCTGAAAAGCTATCGACGTCTATGTGAATATGTTGTTTTTGTAGTGCCTTTATAACGGTTCTACTCACACACTTTGAGCCAATACCACCATAAATCGCCGATCCAGCTCCATCAGATATTACTGCGGCATACCCTGAAGAGGTTTCTTTGCATACTGCGTAATCTTGATTGAGTTTAGGTTTGTTTTCTGACGTCAAACCTGCAACGCTGACTGAACCAAGTTTACACATTAGCTTGGTACCGCGCCCCATGAAATAGCTGGCAGTTGTGTCTCTGAGTTGATCTCAGTCTGGGAACCGGCCGAAACACTTTGGCTCAGCCAAACAAATAATTCTTTAAAGTCTAGATTATTGAGCATAATAGCGCCTCTTGAACTAAATTTGTTCAAGATTTCAAAGTCTGCTTCTTCAGTCCCAATTGGAAATACGACAACTTTCCCCTTTTTCTCTGCCTCTACTGCTTTCTCTGCCGCTTTTTCCCAATTCATATCCGTAGGGGCACCATCTGTGATTATAAAAAGCCAAGGTCTGTTGTATGTTATTTGATTTTGTCTATATTTCTTTTTCTGTTCTTCTAATTCTCTCAGTGCAACATTGACGCCTTTGCCCAGTGGAGTAGTTCCGTTAGCTTCAACTTGTGGTGCCGAAAAATCGATCGCATCTGTCCAATCTGTCAAGATTTCAACATCGCTGTGACCGCCTATGCGAAGAAGTAAAAGCTGCACCCTGAGTGACGCAACGTCATCGGCTTTTAGTTCTTGTTCTAAAATTGATAGTCCTTGATTTAGGTTATCGATTGCCTTTCCATCCATTGACGTTGAGCCGTCAAGTAACACAACACAAGGTAATCGTTGGTTGGTATTATCTTGTAGTATCAAATCTTTTATCATTTATTTCTCCTTGTATGTTTCAATAGACAATATTAGCGATTACAAATGAAGGGTGTATCATACTGAGTTTAAATGCAAATATTATTTGTGTTCAATTATTCAGATATACAATTTTGTTCTTACTTAATATTCAACTGGATCACGATGTTTACCTTCATTGTGCAGCTGCCAATAGGCATGCATTATACGTTTCGACAAAGGCCCGATATTGCCGGAAGCAATTGGTCGTTCGTCAATTCTTGTAACAGGCATGACGCCCCCGGCAGTCGAGGTTATGAAGACCTCGTCAGCGGTTTTAAGCTTGTCGACAGTAATGTCTTGCGCATGACATCTAACTTCCAATTCTTCGCAAATGTCAAAAATGGTTTGCCGCGTAATTCCCAACAAGACACTTACGTCGGGCGTTGAAACCACACCATTGGTGATCGAGAAAATATTGAATCCTGGCCCTTCGGACACGTTGCCATTAAGGTCAATCAGAGTGGCTGTGTCTGCTCCACGTTCGTAGGCAGCATAAAGCCCTTTGACCATATCCAACCAATGGTAATTCTTGACGGTAGGATCAACAGAGCTTGGTGGAATGCGAACGACATCCGTGATCGCCAGATGCAAACCACACTCCAACTGTTCTTTGCTGGCCACTGAACCGAACGGAATGGCAAAAGCTATGAAGCGGTTTTCTGCATCTCTTGGATCTCGACTGAAGTTGGGTGACGTTCCTCTTGTGCAGATGAACTCAACATATGCATTTTTGAGCTTGGACAACGCCACGCAATTATGAAGAATTTCTATGATTTGCGCTTTGCTGTAAGGAATTGACATATGCAAAGCGTCCATTCCACGGGAAAATCGATCTAAATGATCACCTAACTTGAAAAATGCTCCGCCCCATACATGGGCAACGTCATAAGTCGCGTCTGAATGAAGAAACCCATAATCCAAAACGGACAATTTCGCCTCATGGATAGGTAGGTACTGCCCATCCATATAGGCAATGCCTGGAGGGTAAGTGCGATGATCTGTGTGACGCGAAGATAATTTGGGCAATTTGCGCATGTTTCTAGTCTCATAAAAGTTGCAGATCTAAAAATGATACACTAGCCTAACCATAAGTAAATGTCAGAACAGTGAGGTATGAACTTAATGAAGAAGCTTTTGGTGTGTATTCTGTTTGTTTTGCTCGGCACACAGATGTCTGCTCAAGAAATTGATAAGGGCTATGAAGCCTATAATGATGGTGATTACGCTACAGCACTAAAAGAGTGGAAACCTTTAGCGGAACAAGGCTATGCGTTTGCGCAATACAATCTTGGAATTTTGTACGAATACGGTAATGGTGTCCCTAAAGACTACGCCGAAGCAGTAAAATGGTATAGACTGTCTGCTGAACAAGGCTATGCAATTAGCCAATACAGTCTTGGACTTATGTACAGCAATGGTTATGGCGTTCTTAAAGATAAAGCTGAAGCCGTAAAGTGGTGGCGATTATCTGCTGAACAAGGTTATGTTTATGCGCAAGGCATGCTTGGTATTATGTACGAGCTAGGTGAAGGCGTCCTAAAGGATAATATTATAGCACATATGTGGTATAATATTGCTTCAGGTAATGGGCATAAGAGTGCTGGAGATTGGAGAGATGGTCGTGCGAGTTTTATGAGTGCTTCTGATATCAAGAAAGCAACAGATATGGCTAATAAATGTATGGAGAGTGATTATAAGAAGTGTGGATACTAATCCTAGATTCATAAACGAAATTTATCACCACGCCAGAACGTTTGTGCGGGAAGTTACAGAGATATTGTCAATTTAATCATAACTTTTTGATAAAACATCTATGTTAAAGTATTATCGTATATCTTTGTTGTCTAATTCTTTGATGCATAGGAGGAAGTTTCATTTCCAGATTTCTTCCATTCAACTATACCATCCGTTAAATGATAGACATTCTTTAAGCCTACTTGATCGATTAAAGCATTTCCAAGCATCTCAGTTCTATTCCCAGTTCTACAATAAAGTAAAATTGGAGTTTCTGGACCTTTTACCAGAGAAAAGAATTTTTCTTGAAAATCTTGATGAAGTTGACCGTTTTCAGCAAAGGCTGTGATTGTTTCTGCACCCTCAATAATACCTGTTTCAATCCACTCTTCCTCACGGCGGATATCAATTACAATATAACCATCTTTTTGGAGTTCAATAAACTCAGTAGGGGTGGATTGACCTAGAACAATAGGCATCTGTACATCTAATAATTCAATATCAAAAATTAAGGTTGCATTTGGTGGTATTGACGCTCCAGCACCAGCACTGCCGTAGCCTAATTCTGAGGGAATGGTGAGTGTGCGTTTCTCTCCGACCTTCATACCTAATACACCTTGATCCCAGCCTTTGATTACGCGCCCTTGGCCAAGAGTGAATGAAAAAGGTGTTCCTCGATCTAAAGAACTATCAAATTTTGTACCATCGGTTAATTTTCCAGTGTAATGCACTGAAACGGACATACCATTTTCTGCAACTGCACCAGAACCTTCTTGAGTAATTTCAATTTTTAAGTCTGTTGTATTTGCCATTGTAAATCCTGAAGTTTGTAAGGCTAATATGCCTATAAATATAACCGAAAAAATTCTATTAAACATTTCTAAGCCTTTTTTAAAATTTATAATCTAGAGCCAGCCTGCACTAATTTGGCGCTTGTGTGCAACCATTGCATTACGCATGAGAATTGCAACTGTGACCGGACCAACTCCACCTGGGACTGGCGTAATCCAGCCAGCAATATTTATGACTGAATCAGTATCCACATCACCAACAATTTTTGGGCCTTCTGGGGTATCTATTTGATTGATACCAATATCTATGACCACAGCACCAGGTTTAATCATATCTTGTTTTACTAGGTGGGCTTTTCCAACAGCAACAACAACAACATCAGCTCGCCTTGAATGCATAGCGACTGAGCGTGTCATATGGTGACAGACTGTTACAGTGCATCCTTCTGCCATAAGCATCATTGCTATTGGCTTTCCAACAATTTCGGAATGCCCGATCATAACAACTTCTAGGCCTTCAAGTTTTAAGCCTGTTTCTTTAATTAAAGCAACACTTGCTGCCGCAGTGCAAGGAGCCAGGGCAACATCAGAATAAACAATATTTCCGATTGAAGCTGGGTTCATTCCTTCAACATCTTTTAATGGATGAATAGCTGATTGTAAGGATCTTACATTGATGTGGTCTGGCACAGGTCTTTGGAGAATAATACCGAGAACTGTCGCATCATCGTTAAGGGCAAGTATCCTTGCCTTACACTCGTCTTGAGTAATATCAGATGGCCAATTAACTTGCTTGAATGGCATACCTGCTTGCTCAGCTCCACGAGCTTGATTTCGAACGTATACAGCTGCTTCTGGCACGTCTCCAATCAAAATTGAAACTAAGCTAGGCATTTTGGTAAATTGTTCAGCATATTGTTTAACTTCAGCAATAATACGTTTTTTAACCACGATGCCATCAATCAATCGATTGTCTTTAATATTTGTCATCAACGTTCCTGGAAGATCATTTATATAAATTTTATTTATCGTGAATTATTTATTAACTTAATTAAAATCAACCAATAACTTGTGGAATTACTATGTCAATTAGTACTATCGACAAACATTGCTTACTATCGGACATAATAACAGGTTATTAAATACACTGAATTTTTAAGTGGAGAAATAGTTCATGCCAAAAGGGTATATTTTAAGTGCGCATCGAAGCGAAGCTAATCCAGTAAAAAAAGCAGCTTATAATTTATTGGCTAAAGATGCCTTGGAAAAGGCAGGAGGTAAAATTATTGCGATGGCAAAAATTGATGGAAAACTGACTGTTTATGAAAATGGTATAAAGCAAAGTACAGTGCTTATTGAATTTAATTCCTATGATGAAGCAATAAATGCTTATCACTCTTCTGAATATCAAAAAGCATTAACTGCCTTGGATAATGGTGCAGATAGGGATATACGAATATTTGAAGGCGTTTGATATATAATTTTAAAAAAGTGGATTAAAATGAGATTTGCAAAAGGATTAGAAACTTGGATAAAAAATCGTTTGCCAAATTCTTTAAGAGATAGATTTAATAATAATAAGTACCGCTATATTATTAGAAAAGAAAAACCTTTAGATTTAATTGTACATGTTGGAGCTCATTATGCAGAAGATCGGTTTTTTTATGAAGAGCTAGGGGCAAAAGACGTATTATGGATAGAAGCAGATCCTAATACTTATAAAGTTCTTCAAGCTACTTTAGATTCTCATCCTGAGAATATTACTAGGCACAAAATTGAATGTGCTCTTGTATCGTCGGTAAATGATAATGTGTATGAATTTCAGAGATTTAATGGTGATGGCGCTTCATCTTCAATTTATAATGCTGGCAAGATTCACAAGGAACGATTTTCTGAAGTTAGAGAAACAGGTGATGTCATAAAACTTAAGTCAAAAACTTTACATTCAATCATGAAATCACATGGGATTGACTTTAATCAAAAAAATAAATCTATGCTTGTAGTCGATGTACAAGGCCATGAACTATCAGTTTTAGAGGGCACTGGGGATTTAATTTCACAATTTGACTTCTTAAAATGTGAGGTATCAAAAGTTGAAATGTACAAAGGTGGAACAAAATTTAAGGATCTAGATAATTTCCTGAAAAATAATCAGTTTAAATTATCTTCACATCCTTATTGGCGAGTTCCAGATCATGGTGATGTTTTGTATTCTAAATATAAAGATTATTAAAAAGAGTTTGAAAGCTTAATGATAGAATTATTCATATCTGCTATGGCTCTTGGATTTCTTTTTAATGCTGCTCCAGGGGCAATATTTACTGAAAGTTTGAGGCGGGGATTGAAAGGCGGATTTAAATCTGCCCTTTATGTCCAATTTGGATCGCTAGTGGGGGATTTGATTTGGGCAGTTATTGGTTTGGGAGGTGCAGCCATATTATTTGAAATTGATGCAATTAAAATGCCAATGGCAATTTTTGGTGGCGTTCTTCTTGCTTGGTTGGCTTTCAATAGCTTTCTGGATGCCACAAAAAAAATTCCACCAATAAACCTAACCTTAAAACAAGATGAAAAAACAGAATTAATGGTTGGAGCAGCTCTTTCATTATCCAATCCAATTAATATTACTTACTGGGCTGGAATGGCG
>ENA-OQVM01004803-OQVM01004803.1-marine-metagenome-genome-assembly--contig:-NODE-4803-length-13431-cov-16.284110_pt1 | contig 13431 bp, 12 predicted proteins | sample MGYA00237776_ERZ505498 | MGnify/ENA primary metagenome ERZ505498 (study PRJEB26159, sample SAMN06265151) | marine metagenome | isolation source: Helgoland LTER site | place: Germany:Helgoland, sampling... | reverse complement strand
ATGACCAACCTTTGTTGATACGTATTGATGGGGTTTTTAATAAAATGAAACTTCATAGTGTTAATTTACCTGAGGGTGAGCAAGTGTCATCGCCAGATGAAGCGCACCAAGGATTAACTCAATATGAGTCGAATGGTATTAGCGGATCTTTGATCGGCTTCTTTTCTCGAAATCATAAGGCTGTTTTTACACATCATGATAGTTTTTTCCATGCGCATTTTATCTCCGACGATCGTCAAGTATTAGGGCATATCGATGAACTTAAATTTAATGCTTCTAAAGTAACCCTGAAAGTTTCAAAGTAATTTTCTCTTCTGTGAATAGGTAATCAAAATTCAAACACCTGAACCTTTCATAACAAGAGTCATTATATGATGAGTGTTGATTAAGTCTTTTGTAGTTAGACTTATGTTCGATATTTCAATAGAGTTATCTACTAAGGAGTAATCAGAAATGGTTACTCTTTTTTTTTGCAGTAAACTCAAGAATACAAGGGGTTTATGAGTTTTTGCTACTGTGTTTATCTAATTCAAACAGTCACTAAATATAGTTTTGTCTGCCATGGTTAGATACCAAATATACACAAAACTGCCAGTAAATTGATTAAAACTGGCAGTAAAACTGGCAGTAAATAGACAGTTATTTTTTAAATTATTCTTTTAATTTTTAGTATTTTTCATCTTTAAAATTCATTCATGATTACAGGAGAATTAAAATCACAAGTAGATAAAATCTGGGAAGCCTTTTGGACAGGTGGAATTTCTAACCCATTATCTGTAATAGAACAGTTTACCTATCTGCTTTTTATAAGAAGATTAGATGAACGCCAGCTTTTGGAAGAAAAGAAAGCCAATACTGTTGGTATTCCTATCCAAAATATCATTTTCACAACAGCTCAAAAAGAACTCAGATGGAGCTCTTTTAAAAATAAGGACCCTGAGTCCATGTTTGAAGTGTTTACAAAACCTGTAATTGAAGACATGACCGTCTTTGACCACATGAAACAAGTGGGAGATGCTGCTGGTGTTTTTGCTGAGTTTATGAGTAAGGCTACTTTTATTATTGCTACTCCAAGACTATTGGATCAAGTGGTACAGCTTATTGATAAGATCAACATGAATGACAGGGATACCAAAGGAGATCTGTATGAGTACATGTTGTCTAAAACGGCTACAGCAGGAACCAATGGACAGTTTAGAACACCAAGACATATTATTAAGATGATGGTAGATATGACACAACCTAAAAAGGATGATGTTATATGTGACCCTTCTACTGGAACCGCTGGTTTTTTAGTAGCTGCCGGAGAATATTTTAGAGACAACCACCAAGATTTATTTTTAGACAAGGCTTTTAGAGACCATTTTAACAATGAAATGTTTAATGGGGTTGAGATAGATGATACAATGATCCGTATTGGAGCTATGAACTTGCAACTCCATGGTATAGAGAACCCAAATTTGATTAAAAATGATGCCCTTAGTGAAAGTGCTGGACACATTAGAAACCAATATTCTTTAATACTAGCCAATCCTCCTTTTAAAGGAAGCTTAGACTATGATGCTGTTGAGAATTCTATACTTAAAACAGTCAAATCTAAGAAGACAGAACTACTCTTTTTAGGCCTTATGCTACGCATGATGAAAACAGGCGGTAGAGCTGCTGTTATAGTCCCTGACGGGGTGTTGTTTGGAAGTTCTAATGCACATAAGCAAATACGTCAAGAGCTTATTGAAAAACACAAGCTTGATGCTGTAATTTCTATGCCAAGTGGGGTGTTCAAGCCCTATGCTGGGGTAAGCACTGCAGTGCTATTCTTTACTAAAACAGGAACAGGTGGAACTGATAAAGTCTGGTTCTATGATATGGAAGCAGATGGCTATAGTTTAGATGATAAGCGTAATGAAATTAAAGACAATGACATTCCTGATTTACTTGATAGGTATCATAATCTAGCAGATGAATCTGAGAGAGCTAGAACAGACAAGAGTTTCTTAGTGCCCTTTGATGAAATTAAAGACAATGACTGGGATCTTTCCATTAATAGATACAAGGAAATCATCTATGAAGAAATAGAATATGCTGCTCCTTCTGAGATTATAAAAGACATTGAAACACTTGACAAGGAAAGAAACCAAGCTTTGGCTGCTTTAAAAGAGATGTTGGGATGAAAATAAAGGAGCTAGCAGTTAATGGTTTATTTTCAGATGGAGATTGGATTGAATCTAAAGATCAAGATCCAGAGGGGGATATCAGGTTAATTCAACTTGCTGATATTGGTGATGGGTATTTCGTGAATAAATCCAATAGGTTTATGAACAAGAAAACTGCTGAAAAGCTTAAGTGTACCTTTTTAAATAAAGATGATGTGCTTATTGCTCGTATGCCTGACCCAATAGGAAGGGCTTGTTTATTCCCTTTTAATGAAAGCGGGAAATATGTTACAGTTGTTGATGTAGGAATACTTAGAATCACAGATAAATATGATTCTAATTATGTTATGTACGGAATTAATTCCCCTTTAATTAGAAGGCAAATTGAAGGTCAAGTAACAGGAACCACAAGATTAAGAATTACAAAAAAGAAATTAGGAGAATTAGAAATCCCACTCCCCCCACTAGTCCAGCAAAAAAAGATAGCTGCTGTTTTAGATGCAGCAGATGCCTACAGACAAAAAACAAAAGCACTTATTGAAAAGTATGATGAGCTAACCCAGAGTTTGTTTCTGGATATGTTTGGGGATCCTGTAACTAATCCTAAGTTATGGGAGAAAATTGAATTTTCAAATGTAGCTATAAATATGAACTCAAAAAGAATTCCTATCAAACAAGCTGATAGAGAACAGATGCAAGGAGACTATCCTTACTATGGTGCTACTGGTATTGTGGATTACATAAATGATTTTAAGTTTGATGGAGAGTTTCTTTTAATTGCTGAGGATGGTAAAAATTTAGTTAATAGGAAGAAGCCTATAGCCTGGACAGTGAACGGACAGTTTTGGGTAAATAATCATTCACATGTTGTTAAATATAATGGAGTATCCAATCTTACATTTTTAGCTTTTCAGTTAAATAGAACTAACATTTCGCAATATGTAACTGGAATTGATCAATTTAAGATGAACAAGAGTAACCTTAATAGAATTCCAATTTCAACTCCACCACTCACTCTCCAAAACCAATTTGCAGAAAGAGTTCAAGCTATAGAAGCACAAAAAGCACAAGCACAGGCTAGTTTAGCCCAAGCAGACCATTTGTTTAACAGCCTTTTACAAAGGGCTTTTAAAGGAGAATTGGTATGAGTTTAACTTTTCCTGTACTTACTAAAACCCAGTCTGGCAGCTTACAGGAATTTATTTCCTTTTGGAGCAAATTGTATGCGTATGATAATGCTGTGCTGTATAACAAAATACATCATAAAGTCTTGTCAGAAAAAGACATAAAAGACCTATACCAATGGAAAAATGGTATGAAGTTGAGTCAGGCAAAAGAGAAAAGTTTAAACACTAAAATCATCAAAAAAATAGATATAATAAACAGTCTTAGAGCAACAACTGAAATTGATCTTGACTATTTTTTAAAAGAATTTAAAGAGGTGTCTGTGGTATGGAAGGTGTTTTTATTGCACATTATAAGCCCAAGTATGTATCCTATTTATGACCAACATATTCATAGGGCATATCGGTTTATGAATAATGAAGCATCAGATGGTATTAAAGCAAGCATGAATGAAGCCACTAAATTAAAATTTTATTTTGAAGAATATTATCCTTTTGTAAAGGACTCAAAAATAAAAGACCTTAAAAAAATGGATGAAGCTTTCTTTGCCTTTGGCCAGTTTATAAATATAGGTAATCAAAAAATGTTAGCCTCTTAAAATTATGTCCAACTTCCAATTCCTTAATAAAGAATGGCCTCAAATCTTTGAAATTGCAAAGGAGGCAGAGGATATGACTAATATTAAAGCACGTTCTAGCCTTGTAAATTCAAGAGCTGCTTTAGAAAAGGGAATCCGTTGGATGTATGAAAATGATCAAAGGCTTTTTGATGATTATGACAAAAGAAAAACTGTTGGAAATCTTTTACTTGCACCAAGTTTAAAAACAGTCACAGAAAAACCTTTAAGAAGACAATTGCACCTCCTGCAAAAGCTAGGGAATGAAGCTGCTCATGGAGAAATTACAGATAGTGAAAAAGCAAATAACTGTATTAAAATATTGTTTCAATTCTGTAGTCATTTAGCTGTTTCATACAGCACTGATGAAATAGAAACACCTGTGTTTGATGAATCTTTAATTCCAGCAGGATCAAGGGTAAATGAAACTCATAAAGAGCTTGAGCTTCAAATGCAGAAACTTGAAGAACAATTCAAAAAAGACCAGCTAAAAAGAGAAGCATTAGAATCTCAAAAAGAAGAATTAGAAAGTCTTAGAAAAGAACTTGAGCTTAAAAGCAAAAAATTAGCTAAAAGAGCTGAGTCAAGAGGATCTAAAGTCAAACACATTCCTCAACTTATTCCTGAGTCAGTCACCAGAAAACTATACATAGATGTTTTATTAAAAGAAGCTGGATGGAATAAACTCATTGAGGGAAGAGAATTAGAATATGAAGTCAAGGGAATGCCTTTAAGTACAAACCCCTCAGGTATTGGATATGTGGATTATGTGCTCTGGGGTGATGATGGAAACCCATTAGCTGTTGTAGAGGCCAAAAAGACCATGGCAAATGCTAAAAAAGGAAAACAGCAGGCTGTTCTTTATGCTAATTGTTTACAGCAAATGACTGGTCAGAGACCCATCATATTTTACACCAATGGATTTGAGACTTTTATATGGGATGATCTTTTCTATACAGAAAGAGAAATATCAGGCTTTTACACCAAAGATGAACTTCAATTGCTGATACAGAGAAGAACCACTAGAAAAGATCTTAGAACCTTTAAGATTAATAAAAAAATTGCGGGAAAAGATAGGCCTTATCAAATAGAGGCTATAAAAAGAGTTGCTGAAAACCTTGGCAAAACACATGAAGGTAGGTACGTTGGAAATAAAAGAGAGAGCTTATTGGTGATGGCAACAGGAAGTGGAAAGACAAGAACAGCAGCTGCTATTGTGGATATGCTTACCAAATGTAATTGGACTAAAAGAGTATTGTTTTTAGCAGATAGAAATGCACTGGTAACTCAGGCTAAAAATGCATTTAATGAGCACTTAGAAGATCTTTCATCCATTGATCTAACTAAGGAAAAAGAAGATAGTAGAACAAGGCTAGTTTTCTCAACATATCCAACCATCATTAATAAGATTGATAAGCTCAGAACAAAAGATGAAAGGTTTTATGGTGTGGGCCATTTTGATCTAATTATCATTGATGAAGCACATCGTTCTATTTATCAAAAGTACAAAGCCATCTTTGATTATTTTGATGCCATGCTCATAGGGCTTACAGCCACTCCAAAAAAAGATATAGACCGTAACACTTACAGCCTATTTAAAATTGAAGATGATGATCCAACTTTTGCTTATGAGCTAAACAAAGCAGTAAATGAAGGATTTTTAGTACCACCAAAATCTATAAGTGTTCCATTAAAATTCCCCAGAGAGGGAATAAAGTATGCTGAGCTTTCAGAAAAAGAGAAAGAAGAGTATGAAGAAGAATATGGAGATCCCACAAGCGGGGAAGTTCCAGATAGTATTGGAAGTGGTGCCTTGAATGATTGGGTATTAAATACAGACACAGTTGATAAGGTACTAGAACATTTAATGAAAGATGGAATTAAAGTAAGTGGTGGAGACAAACTAGGTAAGACTATAATTTTTGCTAAAAATCACAGGCATGCTGTATTCATAGAAGAAAGGTTTAATAAAAACTATCCAGAATACTCAGGTCACTTTTTAAGAGTGATTGACAATTATGAATCTAAAGCACAAGATTTATTAGAAAAATTCACAGATCCTTTTAAAGAACAAGATCCTCAAATTGCAGTTTCTGTTGATATGATGGATACTGGGGTGGATGCTCCAAGAGTTGTAAATCTTGTCTTCTTTAAAATGGTAAAAAGCTCTTCTAAGTTTTGGCAGATGATTGGAAGAGGAACAAGATTATGCCCAAATTTATTTGGTCCTGGTGAGGATAAAAAAGAATTTATGATTTTTGACTATTGTCAAAACTTTGAATTTTTTGATGAATTCCCAGATGGTGCTACCACCAAAAATATGAAGCCTTTACTGCAACAAATTTTTGAAGCTAAGTTAAAGGTTTCACAGCTTATTTCAGATTTACCAGAAAAAACTGCTGATGAAGTTCATGTCAGAGACATTTACTTGGATGAACTTCATAAAACTATTCAGAATTTAGATGAAACTAGATTTGTAGTTAGAAAAGAGCTTAGGTATGTAAAAGAATTTAGTAATAAAAACAAGTGGCTTAATCTATCTAAGAGTGATGTTCAAGACATAAACTCTCATCTCTCTCACTTGCAACCAGCTTCTAGGGATGATGATGAACTAGCCAGAAGATTTGATATGTTAATTTTAGTTTATCAAATACTACTTCTAAGTGGGTCAGATAATACTGGGAAATACATGAGTAAGATATTTAGAACTGCAGCTTCATTGCAGAAAAAAGACAATATCCCTCAAGTATCCATTCATATTCCTCTAATAAAAGAAGTTCAGACAGATCAGTACTGGAAAACTATTAATGTCAAAAAATTGGATTCATTAAGATCTGCTTTAAGAGATTTGATAAAATATCTAGACACTCAAAAACAAGAACCTATCTACACGCATTTTGAAGATGAATTGGATTATGATGGAATTAAAGTAAGAGGTCATGTAAATACTTCCTATGAGAGTCTTCAATCCTATAAAGACAGAGTAGAGAGCTATATTAGAAAGAACAAAGACCACCTAACAATTCAAAAACTTAGAAAAAATATTGCAGTAACTAAAGATGAACTTAATGCTGTTGAAAATATGCTCTTTACAGAGAGTGTGGCAGGAACAAAAGAACAGTTTGTTCAACAATATGGTGAAAAGCCATTAGGAGCTTTTATTAGAAGCATCACAGGTGTTGATCAAGCTGTTTTGAATGAGGCTTTTGCTGATTTCTTACAAGTAGGGAATCTTAGGGCTGATCAAATGACTTTTATCAATACAATTATATCTTACTTAACCAAAAATGGAACTATAGACAAAGCTATGTTGTATGAATCTCCATTTACAGATTTAAATGATCAAGGAATTAGTGGAGTGTTTGATAATGATGCTGACTTGATTAAAGTAGTGAAAATCATTGACCTTATTAATGATAATGCTATTGTAGCATAGATAACTAAACCTAATAATTACACTAACCATAATACTTAAGTATATATAGTTAATAATGATATAATCAATATGCTTTCATGCTTATCTGGAGAGTGAAGAGTGCAACTATCCCACTAGAGGACTTACTCTCTTCATCACTTTTGATCAAAATTCTACAAGTATGCTTACTTGCTTCCCCATCAACTGTCTGAGGTGGAACATTAGAGCCCCTCAGCTTGGAACTAACTTTCAAGTGTCTAATCACCTGCTTTACCTAAGACTCGTTCCTTAGTGCCATCTTTGAGCTATGTAAAGATCCCGTAGTAACTCATAAAACAATTCCGCTACTGTTAATTTTTCCGTCCAGAATTGAGTTTTGTAGCACAGGATTTTAATCCCTCTACATATACAATATAGAAAATAAATTTTAATTTAAAAAAGTTTTTAACCTGAAAACGCTATTTTTTCTTAATGTTGCTGACTCAGCTTCAATAGCTAGTTTTAGGCTCTAATTGTACTGTCTCAGCATCATTTACTACTTAATTTTAAAATCATATTTTTTGTGTGTTAAAAGCTCTAGGTTTCCTATGGATCTGCTCCCCACCTAAAACTTAAACGTGTGTTACCCCCTCTATGGTAGGCCAAATAAGCTAATTTCATTGACTCAAGCACTGTTTTATAAATATGGGCACCTAATAATATATATATAGCTAACACTACATTAGTTTTTAAACCTTTTTAACTGATTTGATTCAAATGAGTATTCTGGTGTATAAATAACATTTGACCCATCTACTTTGTACCAAACGCTATTATTTTTTGGATTCAACAAGATATGGTTTTCCTGGGCTGGCATAAAACTCTGGCTCAACATGTAGAGCTTTTCATTGTTTGAATTTACTACAACGTCTACAACAGCAACTGCATGGCCAGGAAATCCACCCTTTATAAAAACATCTCCAGGCTTTATATTTTTGATATTAATCTCTTTTAATTCTTTCTCAAGGGAATACGTACCAGCATAAATCCAAATTTGTCTTAACCATTTTTTGAATGTTCCCAATGAGTCAACAAGATTATTACTACGCTTTTGAAGCCAAACATTGTTTCCCTTGACTTTATAATAATTTAATAACCAATCTTTATAATAAGCTTTAAATCCGCTTGTGAAATTAAAGTGAAGTTTGTCAATTAAATTGTATTTGTAAAGGTAGTTTGCCCTCATATAAATTACAGCATCAGCACATTGATGTAGATCTGAAGTTCCAATATCATAGTCAAAAACTGCGGCCCATATACTAGAATTTAGTTTTGAATCTCCGTTATAATATTTAACCTCATTATTACTTTTTAAGGGAAATTGCCTCAAAAATTTTGAGTAATTATCATTATATATTCTTTCATATCCAACAGGTGGAGCGAATTTAGTTTCAATATTATTTTGTGCTTGACCTATTGTAAAGAACAATACAAATAATAAACTTGATAATAATCTCATAGTGTATCTGTTTAATATTAGAACACCTCTTTTTGAATAATATTATTAAAGCACAACATAAATTGTGGTATTTATTGAATTTGCATAGCTAAAGTTTAAAATAAAATTGATTATTTTTATAAAATGAAATACAATTTACTGCTCCTAATTTACACACTACCACTAATTATTTCCAGCCAAGATATTGACTACAGTGGTGAGTGGACTGATTCAAGTCCAGCATCTACCGTTTCATCCGTTAAGATTATCCCTGGAGAAAAATTTGAAAATACTTTAACTCTGGAAAAAATTAAAGATGAAGAGAATTTATATAAATTTACATTTTTTGGATGGAGAGATTCTTATGATAGATATGCCAAGCAGGTTATTAAATTTTCAGGTGAAATGTTAGCAGATCATTTTGTAATTGAGGTAATAGATAATAAAGCCTATTACAATGATGATTCCTTAGTTGAAGATGGTGAATTACCCCTTTACAATGAAGGAGAGGAGCGTTGTAAAGTCTATTTCACCTTCAATAAAGATTCTATAACAGTTCAAACACTAGATTGTAATTTTATATATGGAGGATTTGGAGTAACTTTTAATGGTACATACAAGAAAAATTAAACCTTTTAAAAAAGCCCCCACTCACAGTAATGACTTAGTCAGTTCAAATTCAAAAATTCCCATATACTATTTCAGCTGTTTGACTTCCCTTTTTTATTTTAAGATCAAAAAATGCATCTCTGTTGTCTAAAAAATATTCTCCAAAGTCTGTAATCCTGTAATATCTATATAGGTTATCTGTTTTTGTCCAGCAGCGTTGAGGAGTCTCAACTGAGTGATAAAAATAACTGGAAGAGACATTGGGGTTATTTTCAAATGGAAGACTGCAAAGACTATCTAGAGTCTTGTAGGTATTTGAATCAATTTTATTATTGAACTTAATTGTTACTTTAGTAGTTTTTTCATGATCAAACCTAGCACTATGAGTCATGTTAGAATCAATAATTTTATACTCAGGAATTTCTAAACCAATTAATTTTTGTAATTCATTTTTGTTTTCATATTTGTAGGATGTACATGAACATATAAGAAAAACAGGAATCATATATATTATTTTCATTGATTAAATTTAGTAGTTAATTGTATTAAGATATAGTGAAGAAATATTTTAAGAGAAAAGAGGTTTTAGCTTGACTACTCCGTTTGTACAAAGTGAGTAAGTTTCATTTATTTCTAATAAGTTGATATCAATTGGGCCTTGCCCACTTAGTGATAAAAGCTTATCAAAGAGTAGATTCCTTTCTTGGGTATTATTTGTAATGAACTCTAAACTATTTAAAAATTTATCTTGTATTGCCCAACCATTATTAAATCTAATATCAATACAATCTACTTTATAGTTTTTACTAGATAAGTATGTTAGTAATTCTAGTGTATTTTCAAAAGATAAGTTCATTTTATGTTGTGGATAAACCTTTTTAGTCTTCCTATTTCTTGCGCTCTTTTTACGGTAATGTAATATCAGGTTACGAATACTGAGATTTTTAAAATGAATGAGCATGGATATTCTGTCAAAATCATCATTGAATTTAATGGTAAAACTCCTGTGGGTACCCTTTTCCAATTTGTTATGATCATCCATGTCTTCTATCCATGGAGAATATCTTAATTCTATAGTTTTAAATAATATGTATTCTTGGCTGTCTTTCATTCAACGTAATTTTATTTTCCATAAATTTCATGTAGTACCCATAACCAATAGCTTTTGTAATTGGAAAAGAGTTCCATACTCCCAAATAATTAGGTCTACAATTTAGTTGAGCATTTTTACAAATAAATTAAGTATTTTATTCATGCTCCAATTGGCCCATTCACTAAGTTTAAATGAAACTAAAAGCCACGGGGGTATTTTTTAGCATACTCTTATAAGTATTTTGCCAATTAAATACTCCTTGGGCCTATTAATTTTTCGGATAGCTTGATATTAAAGAATTGTGAACATAACCCTTTACTCTTCCACTAGCATAATAGACATAAGACCATTTGTTTGAAAATAAATGCTGATCTGGATTAGAAGGATTAAAAGGAATAACATATACAAAATGGTTTTTTTTCATTGTAAGGATTACATTAGAATTTTTAGTTCCATATGCTCTCAAATTAGCATTTCTTTTAATAAGGTATCTTGGGTATAAACCTGTATGTAGAAAGTACTCATTCTCTTGATCACTTGGAGGTTGAAATACAAAAGTCTCTTTTTTCTCAAGTTTATCAAGTCCAAGTTTTTTATATGCTATGGCAGCATAATCTGGATAATCTACAGGGTTATTGTTTGTTTTAGGCTTTATATAGCCCTTTTTTCCTGTATATGGATTTACATTAGGATATGTTGAATAATTATCATTTATAGTACTGTTTGGTACTGTTCTGTAATATCCTTGAACATAAATACCATCAGCTCTATGATAACCAGAAATCCATTGAGAATTTTGATTAACTTGCCCAAAGCCGCTCTGAGAAAAAATTAAATTAAATACTATAATGCCAGAAAAATTCAATATAAATTTATACATACAGATAATTTTTTATAAGTAAATATACAAAAATATTTAGTCGGTTTAGTAATTTCTAAATATTTAAAAGTGCAATGACCCCTTTACTTGAACTCATAGAAATTGAGGACAATTGGATATATCAAGATGCACAACATGAATCTTATTTGTCTAAAAAATTCTTGATACTGGATATGAGTACAAATTGTTTTGATTAAACAATTGTAGGCATATCTTCCTCTTTCAATTCAGCTATTTCTAAACCTCTTAAATAGGTCAGACTTACATTTATTGATGAATGCCCCATAGCTTTCTGTAGCTTGGTTATTGAACCTGTACGCTTGAATATTTCTATAGCCCCTGTGTGTCTAAATGAGTAGAGTGTTTGGTCTTGTTCAAGCAGTTTAGAAACCCTCTTAAAACGTCCCCAAAGTGTCTTAAAATAGTCTTGATTTAAAGGTTGCTGTCTTCCAGAAAAGATATTATGATGAGGTTCTCCTTTTACAAGAATATCTCTAACATAATAGGGTACAGGAACAATTCTATTCCTTCCAGATTTATTTCTATTACCTGATAAATGAATGTATTTAAGGTCTTCAGAAAAGTCTCCCCAAGTAAGTTCTCTTATCTCCCTATGAGGCCTTAACAAGCATCCGTAAGTCATAAGGCAACAAAGATGTAAATGACTGTTGTATTCTTTGATGTGAATAAGAATCTCATTAATCTTATCAATTGGTTTGTGTAGTGTAGATATTGGTTTTTTTAGTTTTACACTTTGTATTAAATTGGGTTTAAACTCCTTTAATAAAGGACTTAGAGTGCTTTTTACAGTTCTTTGTGTCTTTGGGCTCCAGTTTGGTCTAACCAAAAAGTTTCTAATGTGTGAGGGTTGTAAATTATCAAGTGTAAGGCTCTTTATTTGTTGTTCACTCTCATAGCGTCTCCATAGAGTAACAACTCTTTTAGCATCTTTGATAAAGCGTTCAGAACAACTTTGAGCTGTCTTAGTTTGTACGCCTCTCTCTAATGCTTGAATTACTGTAAGGGGTTTTGGTTTTACCTTTATCTCTTTTGGTTTTGGTTTCCACCCTTTTAATAGTTTTAATTCAAATGCTACTTTTAGTAAAGTAGCGTTTTCAACAGATTTTAAATTAACATTAATAGCTTTTCCATTCCAATAACGGTGACGCATTTGGTTGTAGTAAACTATAATAATTGGCTTAGATTTGGAGTATCCAATAGACACTTTAAAGTGGTTCATTCTGGCAGTGATTACTGGCAGAGAAAAATATACAATAGGTAACTAGTTGAATAACAGGATAGAGCAGTAGGTAGCTCGTCGGGCTCATAACCCGAAGGTCACTGGTTCGAGTCCAGTTCCCGCTACTAAGCGAGACTCAAGTACTTTTTGTATTTGAGTCTTTTTTATTTCAACATTATAAGCATCTTTAAATGAGTTGGTTAGGTCAAAAATCATATTCATTTTGCTGGTTCGACATTCTTTGTAATTTTTAAGATTTATTACTGAGGTTCTTAATAAATAAATTACAATTTCTGAGTCCCTTTGGTTTTTAGAAGACTTTCTTTTTTGCCCGTAGCTGAATTAGGGTCTTCGTAACCTGAATCCTTAAAGACATCTTTTGCCCAAATCTTATGTAAGTCATTAAGTTCTTTTACTATTTCCGGATGTTGTGAGGAATGATTTATTTCTTCAGGATGTTCATCCTCTAAATTTGCTAAATAATATTCAGGCATTTCAAACTCCATTTCAGGGTGTATAGAATATTTACCTGTAGTATCATGTCCATTATAGATTAATTTCCAATCCCCTTTTCTTACAGCCCACATGTCTTGCCACATCCAGTGTAGTTCTTCGTGAGGAGATGCTATATCATTAGATTTTATTACTTCAACAATACTTTTTCCATCAAGTTTGTTTTGTGGAAGCGGGATATCCAGTATTTCACAAATTGTTGGTAGTATGTCTAAATTTAAAATGACTTGATTTCTGGATTCTCCTTTTGGAAAAAGTTTAGGATAGCTGATAATTGCAGGAACACGCAATCCACCTTCAAAAAAGCTAC
>ENA-OQVM01004802-OQVM01004802.1-marine-metagenome-genome-assembly--contig:-NODE-4802-length-13431-cov-63.397858_pt1 | contig 13431 bp, 7 predicted proteins | sample MGYA00237776_ERZ505498 | MGnify/ENA primary metagenome ERZ505498 (study PRJEB26159, sample SAMN06265151) | marine metagenome | isolation source: Helgoland LTER site | place: Germany:Helgoland, sampling... | reverse complement strand
CGTTTATAATTAAACTTGTCTCTTTTTTCAGAGTTTGCAAATGTACAAATAATTTCTAACCTTTCTAATCTCAGTAAGTTATTTTTTAAAAAAGTATTTATACTTTCTATTGTATCTGTTTTTTAGATACATTTGAAATTCAAAAACAGATGATCTATTGCATAAAAAAAACATCTCCTTCTTGCTATTATTAGCTATTCTTGGTTATACCTCTGCAGTATGTTCTCAAGATTTTAGTCTTGAAATAAATTCAAATAAAACAACTGAAAATATATTTCTTTCTAAAATGAACTATAAAAAAAAACATACAGATTCTCTAGCTCTTTATATTGAATTAAATAGAGTTCAGAAACATCTTAAAATGAACGGTTTTTTTTTAAGCAGAATAGACAGCGTTTCTAAAAAAGGTGAAAAATATATTGCTTATTTAAATCTTGACAAGAAGGTAGATTCTGTGCTTCTAAAACACAAGAGCATCGGCAACCAAATTCTACAAAAATATAACTTCAAAAATAATTATATTAAAATACCTATAAATCAGTTAGAAGAAATTTTAAATGACATTTCAACCTTTCAAGAACTTAAAGGAAATGCTTTCTCTAAAATTAAATTAAAAAAAATAAGAATAGATAAAAAGACACTATATGCTGAAATTGATTTAACTACTTCTAAAAAAAGAAAAATAGATAAGGTAATAATTAAAGGGTATGAAAATTTCCCAGAAACATTTATTAAAAATTATTTAAATATTAATTTTAAAACAACTTTTAACAAAAAGAAGTTGATGGAAATTTCTAAACTTTCTAAAGGCCTAGATTTTGTCTCTGAAACAAAGCCTCCTGAAACATTATTCACAAAAGACTCTACCTTAATATATATCTATTTAAAAAAAATAAAAGGAAGTAGTTTTGATGGCCTTATAAACTTTACTTCTCAGGAAAATGGAAAATTACAATTTAACGGGCATTTAGACTTAAAATTGAAGAATATCTTAAATAAAGGAGAACAATTAAATTTATTCTGGAATAGTTTTGGAAACGAAAAACAAGAATTTTCAATATCGGTAAAGACACCTTATATCTATAACTCTAAATTAAGTCCAGAATTTACTTTTTCTATATATAAGCAAGATTCTACTTTTTTAAACACAAAGTTAAATACGTTGCTAAAATATCAAATTAAAAATAATTCTAATTTGTTTGTTTCTTTTAATTCTGAAAATTCTGAAAACCTAACAAATGCTTCTCTAGATAATATTAACACATTTCAAAATTACTTTTTAGGGTTTGGATATGAATACAAAGTGCCAAAAAATGATATTTTTGGAAATAATACTTTTTATTTAAATATTAATCCATCATTTGGAAAAAGAAAAACAATTGACAATACATCTCAGCAAATTAAAATAGCAACTACCCTAGCTTATTTGTTAGATTTAAACAGAAAAAATAGCCTCTACTTTAGAAACAAAACAGCACTATTAAATTCTACAAACTATTTTGATAATGAATTGTTTAGAATTGGAGGAAACAAATCTATTAGAGGATTTAACGAGCAGAGCATTTTTGTAAAAAACTATTTATTACAAAACATAGAATTTAGATACCAAACATCTAAGAGCTCCTATATGTATACGATTACAGATTTGGCATTAATTACTGCAACTAACAGTAAAGAAAAACTATACAGCTTTGGCCTTGGCTATTTGTTTAATTCAAATAGTTCTCAAATTAACATCTCTACTGCAGTTGGCACAAATACCAAAAATCCGTTAGATTTTAAAAACACACAATTTTTTGTAAATTGGGTGAACTTTTTTTAAAAAAAAAGCTGCAGCTATAAGTCTACTTTAGTAAAAAATTGAAAAAATAACTGCAACTTTTACAGTAATATACCCACCATCTTAGACCAAAGCCTTTTATTAATCCTTTTAAGTTAAAAAAACAATTTCTTGTATTGTATAATTCATAAAATAATTTACTTTTTGGATTACTATTTTTTATATATAAATCAAATAAGTAGTATTTATTTATTATTACAAAATAATAATTAAAACGGTGTTAAAAAAGTTGATTTATTAACATTCTTTTAAGAAATTTGCTCATAATAATTTTAAAATAATAATAAATATGAAGACAAAGTTTAATGGAATTTTAACGCTTTTTCTGGCGTTAATCGTGCAGATTTCCTTTGCACAGCAAAGAACAATATCGGGGATAGTATCTGATGGATCGGGGCCCTTACCAGGAGTTAGTATAGTCATTAAAGGTTCTACAGTTGGTACAGAAAGTGATTTTGATGGTAAATATTCTATAACAGCAAAAAGTGGTGATATTTTAATTTTCAGATACCTAGGTTACAAAATAACAAATCAAACAGTTGGTTCATCCATAAAAATTAATATAACTTTAGAAAAAGACACTAGTAGTCTTGACGAAGTTGTTATTGTTGCTTATGGTACTCAAACAAAAGAATCTATTGTAGGATCAGTTGCTGTGATATCTAATGAAGTTATAGAAAAACAACAGTTAGTTTCCGTAACAAATGCATTACAAGGAACAGTTTCTGGTGTGAATATTATTTCTGCTGGTGGTCAACCTGGAAATAATCCAACTATTAGAATTAGAGGAATTGGATCTATAAATGCAGATGCTTCTCCATTAATTATTTTGGATGGCACACCTTACAACGGAAATATTAATTCAATAAGTGCAGATCAGATTCAGTCTATGAATGTTCTTAAAGATGCCTCTTCAACTGCTTTATATGGATCTAGAGGTGCGAATGGTGTGATTTTGATTAATACAAAAAAAGGAACAATAAATGCTCCTACTAAAATTACTTTAAGATCATCTACAGGTTTTGCTAACCAAGCAGTAAAACAACATGAATTCTTAAATACCGATGATCAAATGAGGTACTCTTGGGAAGCTATCAAAAACGCTGAAGTATATGTCAATAATACTGACCCTGCAACTGCAGCGCAAAACGCATCTAATACTTTAATTTCTGGTTTTGGCTACAATCCTTATGGACCATCAGTACCTAATCCAGTTGATGAAAGCGGAAATTTAGTAACAAGCAATAAATTATGGGAAACAGATTGGGCTGGATTACTTTTTAATGAAGCTGCAATTAGAAAAGAACACGGACTTACTGCATCAGGAGGTTCTGATTCATCCACATATTTTTTCTCGGTAAATTATTTAGATCAGCAAGGTAGTATTTCAGAATCCGACTTTGAGAGAATAACAACAAGATTAAATATGACTTCTTATCTAAAGGATTGGTTGAAAATTGGTTTTAACACTTCATATTCAACATCGAAGCAAAATAACCCAACTCAATCAGGTTCCTCATATCAGTCAGCTGTTCAATGGACTACTAGTGTATCTTCAATATACCCTTTGTATAAAAGAGATGAAGTTGGTGCATTGGTAAATGATAACTTTGGAAAACCAATTTTCGATTATGGAAATACCGCTGGACAAGTAACAAATGGAATAAGACCAGCTTTAGAGGGTGAAAATGCATATGGTGCATTATTTAATTACATTAACATAAACAATAGAGACAATATTCAAGCAAACGGTAATGTTGAGGTGAAATTTTCAGACAATATTAATTTCAAAACTACCTTAGGTTTTGAAAAAGTTTTATTTGATAGTTATGGATATGTAAATAATGAATTTGGTTATGCAGCAAACGTTGGCGGTCGTGTTTCTCAAACAAGAAATGTAACAACTACATTAAACCTTATTAATTCATTAAATTTTGATAAAACATTTTATAAGACTCATAATGTTTCAGCTAGCGTAATACAAGAAGCTTATAAATTTAAAGTTGATGCTCTAAACGCTCAAGGTGTTGGGTTCTTGCCTAATGTACAAGTATTAAATGGTAGTACTACGCCAGAAGGTGTTGGAGGATACGTAAGTGAAGAAAGGATAGAAAGTTATTTAGCGAGATTTTCTTATAATTATGACACAAAATATTTTATTGAAGGATCTTATAGACGTGATGGATCTTCTAGATTTTCAGAAGAAACTAGATTTGGAGATTTTTATTCTGTAGGTGGTGCTTGGCTTATTTCTAAAGAAAAATTCTTAGAAGGAAATCCTGTTTTAAACTACTTAAAACTAAGTGCATCTTACGGTGAATTAGGAAATAATAGAGGTATTGGATACTTCCCATACCTATCATTATTTGAAACTGGTTATAATGAATTAACACAAACTGGTGTTGTACTAGGTGCGGTAAGTGACCCATTATTATCTTGGGAGAAAGCAGCTTCATTAAATGCAAGTTTAGATTTTGGGTTTTTAAATAACAGAATAAATGGTAGTATTTCTTATTTCGAAAAAGAATCAATAGATTTAATTTATAATAAGCCGTTACCAGGTTCTACAGGAAATACAAGTATAACAACCAATGTAGGTTCCTTAAAAAATTCTGGTATAGAATTTGAATTAAGAACTCTAAACATAGAAAAGGATAAATTTCAATGGAGTACTAGCTTAAATGTTACAGCTACTAAAAATGAAATTACAGAGTTAACTCAAGAATCTTTTATAAATGGAACAAAAAGATGGGAAGTTGGTACCTCATTATACGAGTTCTTTGTGAGAGAATATGCAGGAGTTGATTCTTCAAATGGAAAAGCACTTTGGTTTAAAGATGAATTAGATGCTGAAAACGAACCGACTGGAACAAAGTTAGTTACAGATGAGTATGCAGATGCTACTCGGTATGCAACTGGTAAAGAATCTTTACCAGACTTTGAAGGGGGAATAACAAATACCTTTATCTATGGTAATTTTGACTTAAACATATTAATGAACTTTAGTGTTGGTGCATATATATATGATTCTACATACGCTGGCTTAATGGGTGGGTTTGAAACATTTGGAAGAGCAGCTTCTGTTGATATAGCTGATAGATGGCAAAATCCAGGTGATATTACTAATATTCCACGTTTACAGAACAGTCAGAATGATTTCAACTCAACATCAACAAGATTTTTATTTAAAAATGATTACTTAAGGTTAAAAGCATTAACTTTTGGATTTAATTTTCCGACAACTAAAATTGAAAATATTGGAATAAGTAAGCTTAGAGTTTATTTACAAGGTGATAATTTAGTAACGGTTCAATCTCATAAAGGGATTGATCCTGAGCAAAGTATATCTGGAACTACAAACAGTAGATCTTTCAATCAAAGAATATTTTCTTTGGGTATTAATTTAGAATTTTAAAAACTTACAAAATGAAAAAAAATAATTTAAATTTATTATTACTGTTGTTCTTGACTTGTTCTTTAATAAGTTGTAACGAAGAATTTTTAAATGATCCTCAGCCAACAGATGCTGTTACCTCTAGTGTAATTTTTGGTTCTAGAGAAGGAGCTAATGCATTCGTATCAGGTATAATGAGAAACTTTAGATCTCAATTCACCGCTACTGATGCCGCAGGAGTAAACTCAATCTACTATGCTCGAACTGTAAAGGGAAATGATATTATCCAAAGAGCTACTTGGTTTTCATTTGATTATGAAAATGAGAATAGAGAGCCAAATTACAGACGTGTTGCGTTTTCATGGAACTATCCTTATTACATGATTAATCAAGCTAATAATTTGATTATTGGTGCGGAAAATTCTGAATTATCTGATCTAGATAAAGAACAGATTATCGGTCAAGGAAAAGCTATTCGTGCATTTTTTTATTTTCAATTAGCAATGGAATTTCAACATACTTATTCATACGATGCTTCATTACCTGCGCCCCCAATCTATACGCAAGTTGCAACGGAAGGAAATCCAATGAGTACACTAACTGAAATGTATGCATTAATTTTAGAAGATTTAGGCTATGCAACTTCCAATTTGACTTCGGATAGACTTGCAAAATCTTACATCAATCAAAATGTAGCTTATGGAATATTGGCTAGAGTGCACCAAACTATGGGTAACTGGTCTGAAGCAGAAGATGCTGCCAGAAAATCATATGGAGGAGGAAGCCCTGCTAGTATATTGAATAACAATTATACTAATGGTTTTAATAGTATTGCTGATTCAGAATGGATTTGGGGTAGCGCTCAATCTTTAGATCAATCTAATTACTATTGGGGTGCACCACACGCAATGTCTGACCATTATAATACTTCTTATTCTGCTACTTATTTTAATAATGATTTTGTTACTTTATTCACAGCTTCTGATATTAGAAATACTTTTGTAGAAGAGTATGCTGTTCCTGCAGACGATTATAGAAATTATATTTCAACTAAATTTACTTTTACTTTTGATTCTGATCACCCAATAATTAGAACAGCAGAAATGTTATTGGTAGAAGCAGAAGCGAAATATCACAATGGAGATATAACTGGAGCACATACTCTACTTTTTGCTTTACAATCTAATAGAGATGCTTCAGCAACAAAATCAACGAATATTGGTCAAGCACTTTTAGATGAAATTCTAGTAGAAAGACGTAAAGAACTTTATGCTGAAATAGGAGTCGAATGGTTTGATGCTAAAAGATATAGAACAGGGATCACAAGAACAGGGAATCAAAGGCTTACAGGAGCTAGTAGCTTAGCAGCAGATGATAAAAGATTTTTCTTGAAAGTACCTCAATCTGAAATAGATGCAAACGATAATATAACCGATAGCGTAAACGAAAATAGATAATTATTTTAGTATGCCTTTTTAGCAAAGAGGTATACTAAAATTTATTTTTTTATCAATAATAATTTAAAAACACATTCACAATGAAGAAAAAAATAATTTACCTTTTATTACTAGCACTGCCTTTGGTTTTGATTACTAGTTGTGAGGAAAACGCAGTAGGAATAACTCCTGACTTGAATCATGTTAGCTTTGAAGCTAATACCTATAGCTTTGGAGTTGACATTGATGGTGAAAACACAAATACCATTGCAATATATGCATCTAATAAATCAACATCCTCAAGAACAGTAGAAGTTGTTGTTATTGCAGAAGAAACTACAGCTGATGCAGCTTCTTACACGGTACCAGCATCATTTACCATACCAGCAAACTCAAATGTAGGTGAACTTTCAGTAACAATTTCAGATGTAAACATTAGCTCTGGCGGTGAAACGCTAACTATTGCACTCGTTTCTAAACCAGGTCTTTATGTTGGAGCTAACATTACCTTGGATGTAAGGCAAGTATGTCCTTTTAACGATGTAAATATTAACATTGTATTTGACCTATATCCAGAGGAAGTCTATTGGGTTTTAGCAGATTCAAATGGAGCGGTTATAGCCGAAAGCGCAGCGGGAGTATATGGAGCATATGCTGGCTTCGACAATGGAACAGATATTAATATCCCTTTATGTTTAGAGAACGATACTTATACATTTACAGTATACGACCAATATAAAGATGGTGCTGGTGCAATTTCTATAACTTCTGGTGGTACAGACTTATTTAGTACTGGCGGAGGATACGGCGCTGGTGCCCAAGGTACATTCACCCTGCCGTAAACTAAATTTTATATATAAAAACCATCTCTAAATTCAGAGATGGTTTTTTTTTGCTCATTATTTTAATTCAAATTTGAAAAATGGATAATGCAATAACAAATATTTTTGACCTTAGAGCCATCATAGAAGCGATAGAAACGGGCTCTACACTCAACAAAATATACCTTCAAAAAGAATTTGAATGCTCAGTTTTTTATGAGTTAAATAAATTGATAAAAGAAAAAAAACTTTCGAAATTAAAGATTTAAATATCTGTACAGTAAGCAATTTGATAGTGCTAGATTAAACAACTTTGAAAAACTTAATGATAGCAATGTTGTTGCATATATTACTCCTGAAAATACTCCAATAAATAACAGTACCTATTACGCGTTTTCTATTTGGTCTAAAGTTCCAAGAACTTTTTATCTCTTATTTAAATATCCAAAAGGATACACCCACAGATACAGGCCAAAAATTAAAATAAATAATAAGTGGTCATTAATTGATACACTAGGAATACTTAAAAAAAACATCCAACCCATAACAGGTTGGATGTTTTTTTTTTAGAAAATCGAAAACTAACAAACCCCGTATGAATAAAAACTAAATACATTAAAATAATTAATATTCACTCCTACATAAAATTTAAAAAGACTATCTAATTAGACAGTCTTTTTTTGTTTTTAAACGAGCCCATTATACATTAATCGAAAACCTAAAAAACACATTCTTTCGAAAAATTAATAAATAAAAGCAAAAATCAAGCGTTTAAAATAAAATTCGAGTAACGCCGAAGAAGTATTAAAAAAATTGATCTTTTATCAATACTTATTGAACTAAATTAAACACAATAAACACTTCATTCGTAAATATCTTTGTTCTTAAATTATACATATTGCAATGGCAATCTTGAAAGATTTAATATAAACTTTAATTTAATACATCAAATATAAATAATCACGAGAAAAAAAATAACTGCAACTTTCACAGAACACATACACTATCAAAAACCAATACTATTTATTAATATTTTTAAAACGTTAAATATTTTTAAAACGTTAAATATTTTTAACTTACTAAAAAATAAGCCCTTATGTTATATAATTAATAAAATAATTTACTTTTTTATTATTATTTTACATAATTAATAAAAATAAATGTTAATAAATTTTATTTATTAACATTTATTTAAGACTTTTGATAATAATTAACTCAAATAATTCAAAAATGAAAACAAAGTTTAATGGAATTTTAACGCTATTACTAGCGTTTCTTGTGCAGATATCATTTGCACAAGAAAAAACAGTTTCCGGAACAGTCTCAGACTCATCCGGCACTCTACCTGGAGTAAGTGTTCTTGTAAAAGGCACGTCAACAGGAACACAAACTGATTTTGATGGTAAGTACTCAATTATCACTAAAGAAGGAAGTATTCTTAGCTTTAGTTATGTTGGATACAAAACTATAGAGAAAACTATTGGATCTTCTAACAACATTAATATTACTATGGAAGAAGATGCAAATCTTTTGGAAGAGATTGTAATTACAGCTTACGGAGTTAAAAGAGAGAAAAAATCTCTTGGATTTTCGCAACAAACTGTTGCAGGACCTGCATTAACACAAGCAAAAGAAACTGATTTATCAAATGCATTAGCAGGTAAAGTTTCTGGAGTTCAGATTGTTGGTAACTCAAGTTCTACTTTTGGAAATTCTACAATTAGATTAAGGGGTAGTGATAATGTATTGTATGTAGTGGATGGTATTAGAGTATACTCTACTAGTGATATTAACACAGAGAACGTTGCAAGTATGTCTGTTCTTAAAGGGGCAGCTGCAACCGCAGTTTATGGACCTGATGGAAGAAATGGTGTAATTGTAATTACATCTAAAGTTGCCGAAAAAGGACAAACAACTTTCGAATTAGATTTTAATACATCTATAAATAGTGTTGCTACTTTGCCAGATTATCAAAATGAATATGGTGGTGGTTATAGCCAAACATGGGATACTTTTTCTTATGACCCTGCACAAGACCCTGCTAGCTGGGCCTCTTTTGATGGTCATAAAATGCCATTGTACCAAGCAGATGAGAGCTGGGGACCTAGATTAGACGGTACTTTAGTGCGTCACTGGGATAGTTGGGTAGAAAATACACCAGAATTTGGTGAATTAAGAGAATGGTCTCCACAAGCAGACAATGTAAGAGAGTTTTATGACAACGCAGTAACTAATTTTGTAACATTGGCTTTCTCTAAAGCTGGTGATGATTACAACATTAGAACTACTTTATCAGATTTAAGAGCAAACGGTATTGTGCCCAACTCTAATAGAAAATCTTCTAAATTCTCTATCAATCTTTCTTATGACATGTCAGATAAGTTTAAGATATATACAAACATAAACTATGAAGACAGACACACGTTAAACAATCCAGATCAAGGATATGCTAATATTGCTTCTAACATGAACCAATGGTGGCAACGTCAATTAGACATGAGTCGTTTAAGAAACTACGAACGTAACGGTGCTCTTACTTCTTGGAACATAAATGGACCAAGAGATGCGAAGCCTTTATATTGGGATTCTCCTTTTTTACATTCTTATGAAAATTTTAAAAATCAATATAAGAATTCTACATTTGGTAAAATAGGTGGTAGTTATACTATCAACGATAAATTTAATGTTACTGGGGAAATCAGAAGAACTTTTCACTCTTACAGAAATAATGATAGAGGAACCACAAAAAGTTTATTAGATCAATCTTTTTACTCTGAATCATTCTCTAAGAATGAAAGAGTGGAATACTTTGGGATGCTTAACTATGCTGACAAGTATTTAGATGGTGATTTAGATTTAAACGCAAGTTTAGGTGGAGAAATCATTAAAACTGAATATAATTCTTTGAGCTCTAATACTGTTGGTGGTTTAACAATTCCTGGTTTTTACAATTTAAGTGGTGGTAAAGATCCAGCTAACACATCTAACTACACGTCTTCAGACGAAAGACAAGGTATATTTCTTAAAGGGTCTTTAGGATATAAAAGTACTTTATACTTTGACGCATCATATAGATTTGACTGGTCTTCTACTGCAAAAGCAGATGACAACAGAATCGAAACATTTGGTGGATCTTTAAGTTTCTTAGCGAATAAGATTATACCTAAAAACGATGTGTTAACATTTTCTAAATTAAGAGTTGGTTATGCACAAGCTCCTTATTTTCCTAACCCTTACAACGTAGGAAGCACTTACAACGTAGGTGATTTGTACAATGGTAACGGAACACTTTCTGTTAACGGAAGACAACAAAATGAAAATTTAGTTGGTGGTACTAGAACAGAAACTGAAATTGGTACAGAATTACAATTCTATAACAACAGATTCTCTTTAGATTTCACTTATTTCAATAGAGTTGATAGTGATATCCCTGTAACCGTGCCTTTAGATGGTGCAACAGGATATTCTTCAATTGTATTAAATTCTGGACAACAAACTTCTAAAGGTCTTGAATTAGGGGTTTTTGGAGATGTTATTAGATCTGAAAACTTTACATGGAATGTAGGGCTTAACTTCGCAACTTTATCAAGGTTTGTTGATGCTTTATATGAAGGTATTGAATCTAGAGATTTAAGTACATATACTTCTAACATGAAGTTACAAGAAAGAGTTGGACAAGAATGGGGATTATTTTACGGTAGAGGCTATGCTACCCATACAGATGGTTCTAAAATATTTACATCAAGTGATAGTTTTGCTAGAGAAACAAACAAAAATTTAGGTAGCTTATTACCAGATTTTACAGGTGGATTTACTTCTAATATGAATTACAAAAACTTTGGTTTAAACCTTGGTTTTGACTTTCAAAAAGGTGGTCAATACTACTCAAGAACAGAGAGATATTATGATCACTCTGGTTTATCTGCTCAAACAGCTGGCTTAAATGATAAAGGAAACCCATTAAGAGATGCTGTAGCAGATGGTGGTGGTGTTCATATTGTTGGTGTATTACAAACTGGTACAGATGCAAACGGAACTCCAATTTCTGACGGTACTGTTGTAGATAAGTATGTAGATGCTCAAGATCATTTTTACTTAGGGAACCTAGGTAACATTTATGAAAACAATGTGCATGATGCTACTTATATTAAATTAAGAACTGTAAGATTAAATTACACATTTGATAAAGCAGTTACTGATAAATTAAACATAAAAAATGCAACTCTTGGTTTGTATGCAAATAATGTTTGGTTAATTTATTCTGATTTACCTTGGATTGACCCTTCTGAAATTGAAAAAAGAAGCGGTTATAACTGGGCAGAAGCAGGTCAATTACCAAATACAAGAACCATTGGTTTAAACTTAAACTTAAGATTTTAAAAATAGAATAAAATGAAAAAAACAATAAAAAACATAGCATTATTGATATGTGTTTCCATATTCTATAGTTCATGTGACTCTATAGACTTTGGAGATATCAATGATAATCCAAACGGACCTACAGTAGCTGTAACATCTCAGTTATTGTCTCAGGCTCAAAAAACAGTAGGTGAATCAGTTGTAACTAGTATGAAAGGTATTTTATACACGCAACAGTTAGCTGAAGGACAATATCCTGGTGACTCTAGATATGAAACTTTAACAAGTAATTATAACGGTTGGTATACAGGACCAATTCAGAATTTAAATGAAATTGTTAAAATAAATAACGATGAAGATTTAAAAGCTGGTGCTCAGGCCTTTGGTGATAATAACAACCAAATAGCTGTTGCTAAGATTATGAGGTCTTACTACTTGCAATATATTACTGACCGCTGGGGTGCATTACCTTGGTCAGAAGCATTTCAAGGAATTGCTTATCCTCAACCAAAGTTTGATTCTCAAGAAGATTTATATAACTTTATGTTTGCAGAAATTGATGAAGCTTTAGCTCTAATTAACGGAGGCGCTGGACCTCTTGGGGACATCATCTTTAGTGGAGATATGAGTAGATGGAAAATGTTTGCAAATACGTTAAAAATGACAATGGCATTAAGAATATCTGATGTAAATGCATCTTTAGCAAAAACAAAGTTTGAACAAGCTGTTTCTGGCGGTGTTATCACAAGTAATTCAGATAATATCTTATTTACATTTGGAACAGATGACGGAAGTGATAACCCTTGGGAAGATAGATTTGAATCTAGAGTAGATTACATATTATCTGCTACAATGGCTGAATCATTGCGTTCTAACTTAGACCCTAGGCTATTTAAGTACGTAGAGCCTTCAAGAGACGGATCTACTACTGCAACAAATTTTCCAGGTGATATTGATGCAAAGTATGTTGGAGCGCCACATGGCCTTGCCAACGGAAACGTTCAAGATTTTTCTTTACCTTCAACCAAAGTAACAGGTGTTCAAGATTACCAATCTCCTATTTATACTTCTGCACAAGTGAAGTTTGCTTTAGCAGAAGCAAAGTTAAAAGGATGGAATGTTGGAAGCGGAACCACAAGTAGCTTATTTAAAGAGGGAATTGAAGACTCTATGAGTTTTTGGGGTGTAGCTCAAGCAGATATAGATGCTTATACAGCGGCACATACGACTTCAACTTTAAGTGAAATTGCTTATGAGAAGTGGGTAGCTTTATATTTAAATGGACCAGAGGCTTGGGCTGAATGGAGAAGATTAGATATGCCGGTATTAACACCATCTGCTAGCGCACAGGATAAAAGAATTCCAGTTCGTGATGCATATGACTCTTCTGTGGAAGACAACAATCCTGCAAATTACGCAGCAGTTGTTGCCGCTCAAGGAGCAGATGATTTACATACTAAATTATGGTGGGATGTAAATTAATATTGATTCCTAAATAAAATTTAAAAAGACTGTCTAATTAGACAGTCTTTTTTTGTTTTTAAACGAGCCCATTATACATTAATCGAAAACCTAAAACAC
>ENA-OQVM01004799-OQVM01004799.1-marine-metagenome-genome-assembly--contig:-NODE-4799-length-13439-cov-4.648855_pt1 | contig 13439 bp, 16 predicted proteins | sample MGYA00237776_ERZ505498 | MGnify/ENA primary metagenome ERZ505498 (study PRJEB26159, sample SAMN06265151) | marine metagenome | isolation source: Helgoland LTER site | place: Germany:Helgoland, sampling... | reverse complement strand
TGCTGTAGATGCTTCTTGCTCGTGTTTGGCTCCTGATAGATCGGAACCAACCTCATGAGCCGCATCAGACGGCGCGCGCGATGGCGGCCGCATGCGTGGTTGTTGCGCTTCATGTGCCGAGCCATTTGGCGCGATCCGTACCAAGGCGTCTCTAAAAACTGCTTATCAATGATCTCCATGAACCGCAGGTTCTCAGCACTTTCGCCCTTTGGCTCATAGTACAGATTGGAACGCGTCAACGTCAGCAAGGCGCACTGCCTACGCACGCTCAGCTTATGATCCTTGCTCACCATTTTTTGCCTCGCGTTCCAAGCAATTGGTGCGAGGCATCCGCCAAAAAATCCCGCTCCACCACCAGTTGACCAATCTTGGAGTGAAGCTTGTCAACGTCAGCGGCGCTCACTTGTTCAGGCGTACCACCACGGCGCGTGAAGGCCGTTGCCATATTCTCTATCGCCGCGCGTTTCCAAGCCCCGATCTGGGTCGAATGGACACCATACTTCTTGGATAACTCTGCTAGGGTCATTTCCTCACGGATCGCTTCAAGCGCAACCTTGGCTTTGAACTCGGGCGAATGGTTCTTTCGTTTCTTCATTCTGGATCACTTCTCTCGTCATGCGATCCACCTTAACGACTGGTCCGAAATTCCGCGACCACCTCTGTTCCTATGGTTCTGATCGAAGTGCAAACCGGGAGTTATCTCGGCGAAGATGACATCATCAGATATGAAGATGTCTACGCAAGGACATGATTTGCAAGCAGTCCTGGGCCGCACTCACCTAAAGTGAAGTGGTCCTGCTTTTTAGGACAGTTTGCGGCAAAATCAGTGACCCTTCAGGCCCAAACGTTGTGTTCCGCTTTTTCCAAATATCGCGACAGAATATTGATCGACTTCCACCCACCAGCCCTCATGATTGCCGCTGCGTCATAGCCAGCACAGAGCAAATCTTGAGCGGCGCCTACCCGTAGAGAGTGGCCGCTGAAGTCATCAATATCCTTTGAATTCAGCCCCGCCTTCTTAGCAGAGGTTTTGACAAGGCGTTTGATTGTGTCCCCACTCAGGCTGCGTTCTATCGCCTTGCCGTGATAGATTGGGCAAAACAGGTAGGTAATATGAGGACCCCGCCAATCCAACCAACGCTGGACTAATTCAGCAGTCTTGATCGACGTAAAGGCAACGCGGCCCTCCCCAAATGGATCGGCTTTACTCCTTCGGATTAGCACACGCAAAGTTCCGTCATCCCTGAGTTTCAAATCTTTGCTCGTCAGAGCAACCAACTCAGATCTACGGGTCAGAAGCTCATATCCCAAAGACAACATAGCGCGGTTACGCAACCCCCACGGATTTTCCGGCTGAACGTCAAGGAATGCGTTGAGGTACTTGCGGGTCATTCCCTTCGCCTGCTTTGGCCGCCCGAATTTTGCGCGCCGGATACGGCGAAAGGTGATGTTGATGTCTTCATCCCAGGTCGGATCAGGTAAGTTCAAGAGCCGGTGCGCCTTGCGGATAGCGTAGAGGCGACGACGTACCGTTGACGGTGCCTTGCCCGGCGCCTGCTCTTCCAGAAATTGGCAAATTTTGGGCACGGCAGCTGGAAACGGCTCCAAGTCTTGCAAAATGCACCAATTTTCAAAGATCTCGATATCTGCTTTGTAGGATTTCAGCGTTGCTGGCGCATACGCTCCCTCAAGGCGCTTGAATTCGTCACGCCAGTTATGTTTCTCTCCTATTATAGAATTATGTACAATATGGTTCATATGATCTATTTGGTATCACATTGGAGCTGTTGTCAATGCTTACTAGCGCACAAGTCCGAAGTGCTCGCCATGCGCTGCGCTTGTCGGTAGCTCAACTCTCAGATGTATCTGGCGTAAGCACTAGCACGATAAAACGTTTAGAGGCGGATGATGGGGTGCCTATGAGTACCAAAACAAATGTTGCCGCAATAAAAGCTGCCCTCGAATCCGCTGGCATCGAATTCATCGGAACACCGGACGATGCCCCAGGCATTCGCATTCACAAAACCACGCAATCAAAGTGACATTCCAGATCACAAGTCCTGGTGGCTACCAACAGCTAGCGACCACTCTCAAATGGCTTGCCGTGGCCGCAACGCTGGTCCTGGCTGTCGTGATCCTATTATTCGCCTTTGCTCCACCACGCCCGCAGATGAGCAACGGCATCAAGGATAAGATCCTTCACTTCACGGCCTTTGCAACGCTCGTTTTGCCTTGCGCAATTTTCATGGCACGGTCGCTTGTTTGGGTATTGCCTCTGGCTTTGGCGTTTGGCGGAGCAATCGAACTCCTGCAACCAGGCTTCGGACGCCATGCATCATGGGCTGATTTTCAAGCAGATGTCTTGGGTGTCGTCGCTGGAACCGCATTAGGGCTGGTGTTGAGATTTCTGATTAAGCGCCGTGTCTCTGGAGCAAAACTCAGTCGTCCAGTTTAGAAGTCTTCGATCATCTTCTTGCCCTCGCGCAATAGCTCCCGCACATGTTCCTGAAACGCCAAAACCTCACCGGTGTACATCCCATGTTTCAGAGCATTCTGATTTCCAACAGGCGCGCCTGAGCCTTTTGCACCCCCATGCATACGGCAGCGCTTTTTACCCGTGACGGCCGGGGCCTGGCAGGGCGTTCCCTTGCGGGTTTTTGCGCCACATCGAGGACTGCTGCACATCGCCTTAGTGTTGCGCTTATGTGTACCCGCCATCTACTTCGACCTTTTTTTGCCGACCTTGCTCTTGGGTTTCACATTTTGCATCGGCACTTCTGGTGCGTGCTCAATCTCCGGTGGGGCGTGGCGTGTTGCCTTGCCGGATTGCCCCGTCTCAACGTTGCCGACAATGGCTTGGCCGCCAGCTGCTACGTTTACGTGTTCGACAGTGACCTTCTGTTGCCCTTTGCCGCGGTGCTTGTTCAATGCAGAAACCTGTTGGGTATAAAGTGTCATTAACTTGTGCGCGTGTTTCAAAGCCATATCGCGGCCTTGAAAAGTTTGGTTGTTCAGTGCAGCGCGGCGCAGGCAATCCAAGGCCGCAAAATGGGTGCCAACCATCTGGCTTGCCAACATGCTCTCGATTCCGTCGACCGGCTCTAGGCTTTCAAAAAGCTCCAGCGCGCGAACGATGCGCACACTTACTTCGCCTTCACTCATACCCTTGTAATTAAATAATAATTCAGCGATCTCTTTCACCTTACGATTGAGCACCGAGGTTTCAGTGACATCAAGAAAATCTCTTGCTTCCACAGCTGAAACAATTTCACCTATTCGAGTGGTGTTTTCCGTCCGGACAATTGTGCTTTTCTTGGCCATCTTATTAGTCTCAACCTCTCGATGCATCGCGGAAGATCAGCTGAAGTATGACGTATCCTCGGTTGAAAATCACCAGCATACCAAAAAAGATCTCTACTGTGCATGGGGTTGATACTCAATCTCTGGGCATACCCCTCCCCACCCCCTTGGCAAATGTGCAATGACGTGCCATCCGAGGTTCAAGCCTCCTTCACCGATTCAAACGCCCGATAACGTGCAAGATCATTCCGAAAAGTGGGTACCGGTTTTCGGATCAAATGATCGATAACTTACACGTTGGGTGATCCAGATTTGACGCGAAGTGCTATAGTGAAGCGTTAAAGAAAATGGCACGCGCCCGTCTCAACCCGCACAGCGCTTAACCGGCCCGTGCGATAAACGCCTGTGTCAATCGCGATACGGCTGCCTGTGACCCCCGCTTGGGGCACGATCGTATGGCCAAATACGACAAACTGCCCGTCATCGCGCGGCACGGTCATGAAGTTGGGATGCCCCCATAGCAAAACCTCCTCGCGCTGATCATCTGGCGCACGCGCAGGTGATAAGGCTGCGTGCACGCAGTGCACGTTGCCGCTGGACCAGCGCAGGGGCAGGGCGCGCAGCCAGTTTTGCATACCAGCGGGCAGGGCGGCCTCCAGAGCGTTGGCGATCTCGATGGCGGTGTCTGTATCCGTGTCGCGCTGGCGCAGTGTGATGCCAAAGCTGGCCAGCGTATCCAGGCCACCGTTTTGGAGCCAGATCGCGCCACGGCCCGCCGGATCATCGATGAAATCTAGCATCATCCGCTCATGGTTGCCCATCAGGCAGACGACTTTGTTAGGATGCTCTTTGTTGGCGCGAAAAAGGAATTCCAACACCGGACGGGAGTGCGCGCCGCGGTCGATGTAATCACCGACAAACACAATTGTTTCAGGCCCTTTTGCCATCGCATCCAGACGCGCCATCAGCGCGCTGAGCGGGGCAAAGCAGCCATGGATGTCGCCCACTGCGAAAAACGGCGCATCGGGCATCACCGGAACCTTTACATAAGAGGATGGCGTGGATCTGTCTTTGCGCCAGTTTCGGATGCGTGATGTCAGGCGGTTCAGCACCTATGTCTCCTTGCGGGTCAGACCCTGTGGTTCTCACACTGCAGGCCTATTTTCAACACGCGAAGTAAACAGGCGGTATTGCGGCACATAAGTCACATTCGGCACTCTTCCACCACTGCTGGTAGATATTTTCCAGACCCAGCGTTGAACGCTCGGGTAAGTCGGCCTAAAAAAAATCAAAAAATATTCGGAGCAGTCGTTCATGCAGGCAATGTCTATTACCAGGTTGAAATGCACGCGGGCACTGCCGATCCTGTCGGTTTTTGGTGCATTCGCGGCCTTGTCCCAACCTGTGGGCGGACAGCCGCACGGCGAGTATACCTACAATACGTATGGCACCCCAGGTCTGATCGACATGCCCACAGCGCAAAGCGCTGAGGATGCGGAATTGTCTGCAACAGTGAGCCATTTTGCGGGTTCAACACGAAACACGCTGACGTTCCAGTTCACGCCAAGATTGTCGGGGAGTTTTAGGTACAGCAAGATTGATGGGTTCTCTGGGGCAAACAGGGATGCGCTCTTTGATCGTTCGTTCGACCTGCGCTACCGCGTGCTTGATGAGACCCGCTACCGGCCCGCCATTGCTGTGGGTCTGCGTGACTTCGTCGGGACAGGTGTTTATTCCAGCGAATACATCGTTGCCACAAAGACCGTCACACCTCGCCTGTCCTTCACCGGCGGCATGGGCTGGGGACGGTTGGGCAGCTACAATGGCTTCACCAACCCTTTGGGCGTCCTCAACGACAAGTTTGAGACCCGACCCGCAGGCACCACCGGCTTTGGCGGTCAGGTTGAGAGCGCCAAATGGTTTCGCGGAGATGCCGCCCTCTTTGGTGGCGTTGCTTACCAAGCGACTGATAAGCTCACGCTGAAAGCAGAATATTCCTCTGACGCCTACGCGCGTCTTGATGGCAATGGCACGTTTGACCGCAAGTCTCCCTTCAACTTCGGCCTCGACTACCGCCTCCGCGACAACATCCACATGCAGGCCCATTATCTTTATGGCTCCGAAGTCGGCGTCTCGTTCAACCTGATCACAAATCCGCGCAAGCCTGCGGTGTATGGTGGTGCCGGCACCGCGCCCCTACCCGTGAAACGCCGCCAAGGCGCGGGTGATCTGGGCTGGACGCAAGAACCCGATACGCAGACGATCTTGCGCAACACCACGGCCACCTTGCTCGCCAATGACGGCATGACGCTGGAGGCGATGAAGCTCTCGGGCCGCTCTGTCACCATCCACATCCGCAACGACAAATACCTCGCGCGCTCAGAGGCCATTGGCCGTACTGCGCGCATCTTGACACAGACGCTACCTGCGTCTGTTCAGACCTTCACCATCGTGCCCGTGGAAAACAGCATTCCCTTGTCGGCCACCACGCTCAAGCGGTCCGATCTGGAAGACCTCGAATACGCGCCCGACGCCACATGGCGCAGCTATGCCCGCGCCGAGGTGACAGATGCCGCCGACAGCCTTGAGGGCGTCACTTACAACGGCACGCTTTATCCGAAATTCACCTGGTCGCTGGGCCCCTACATCAGCGCCAGCTACTTTGACCCCCAAGAACCAGTGCGCATTGATGCCGGTTTGAAACTGCAGGGGCGCTACGACATTGCGCCGGGCTGGCTTTTGTCTGGCACACTGCAACAGCGGATCGCAGGCAATGTGGGCGACAGCACGCGCCCCTCGGACAGCAAAATCCAGAAGGTCCGCTCCGAAGGGTTCATCTATGCCCGCGAGGGCGAGACCGCGATGACCGAGCTGACACTGGCGCATTATTTCCGTCCGGGCAAAGATCTCTATGGTCGCGTCACCGCTGGCTATCTGGAGCGTGAATACGGCGGCATCTCGGGCGAAATCCTGTGGAAACCCGTGGGCAGCCGTCTGGCCTTGGGGGCAGAGGTCAACTACGTCAAACAGCGCGACTTTAACCAAGGCTTCGGCTTTCGCGACTATTCCGTCGCGACAGGCCACATGTCGGCGTATTATGATTTCGGCAACGGCTATCATGGCCAGATCGACGCAGGCCGCTATCTGGCGGGCGATCTGGGTGCCACCTTCGCGCTCGACCGCACTTTTGCCAACGGGTGGAGCGTGGGTGCCTATGCGACCCTCACAGACGTTTCCTTTGATGATTTCGGCGAAGGCTCCTTCGATAAGGGCCTGCGCTTTACCGTGCCGCTGGATCACTTGCTGGGCCGTCCCACAGGACAAACCTACAAGACCGTCATCCAGCCGCTCACCCGCGATGGTGGTGCGCGTCTGAACGTGGATGGCCGCCTCTATGATAGCGTGCGCAGCTACCATGACCCGCAACTCAAAGACAGCTGGGGGAGGTTCTGGAGATGAGCGTGACACGTGTCCTCACCGCCCTGACGCTCAGCGCCATGTTGGCCGCCTGTGGCTCAGATCCCGGTCAGAACAGTATACTGGCCCCCCTGACGCAGAGCGCCTCTGGCATTCTGGGCCGCACCCCTACCGCTGGCCCCACAGCCGAACAGATCCGCAGCCGCATCACCCCAGAGGTGCGCGCAAGTTTCGGCAATGTGCCCCTGAAAATCGCGACGCTGGAAGAGAGGAACCTCGCCTCTGTGCTGATTGAGCGCGCACGCAACCGCGACCAGATCACCTATTTTACGCCTGACGGCATCTCAATGACCTACAAGTCCGGTGTGCTTGTGGGCACGCGCGGCCTTGGCTTTGATCTGATGGACGCCGATGTGGACCAAGTGCTCAGCAGCCTACGCACGCGGGCTGACGGCGCCGTGCGCATCCACCGCTATCTGGATGGCGAAGAACAGGTGATGCTGCGCAGCTTTATCTGCGATTATACTGGGGCAGGGACTGTGACCGAGACCTGCTACAGTGACGGGTTCCAGATCACCAACACCTACCGGATGTCAGTCGGTCGCATCACGTCATCCCGCCAATGGATCAGCCCTGAACAGGGCTACATCCGGCTGGAGCCCAGCCAATGATCTGCGACCTTCATACCGCAGCCACCCGCAAATTGCCCGTCGTACTCTTGTCACAAGGGCATCTATGCCGGACAACACAACCCAGCACGTTAGGGGAATCGCATGTTTAAACGTTTCATCGCCATTGCAGGTCTTACTGCCCTCACCAGCTGTGGGGTTGTTTATATTTCACCAAAGGTCAACAATGCTGATGGTAAGGTACGCGTAGTTTCACTGAACGCACAGAGCGTTCTTGCGGCCAACCAGTCCAGCTATCATCCCAGAGAACTGCCTGCCGTGTTCTTCCAAAATGCAGGCAATGCAAGATTAGGCCTTGGCGCAGGCGCTTCCCCTCGACCCACTCTTGAACGTCAGTCACCTCCTACGGCGCTATCTTTGCGTATTCCAAACGATCCGCCTTCTATGCCTTATGAAATTGGCATTGGTGATGTACTTTTACTAGTTGCCCGCGGTGGCGGCACAACAGTTGAAGAACTCGCCGGGTTGCTGGCAACCCAGAACCGACGCCAAGACTATACCGTGCAAGACGATGGCGCAATTGCGATCCCAAACGTGGGCCGTATCATCCTTGCAGGCTTGTCGTTAGAGGAAGCCGAATCCGCTCTCTTCCAGCGCCTCTTAGAAAACCAGATCGACCCAACGTTCTCTCTGGAGATCGCAGAATTCAACTCCAAGAGAGTCGCCATTGGCGGCGCCGTAGGCAGTCCAACTGTAGCCCCTATCACGCTAACCCCTCTTACGCTGGAACAAGCCCTTATCGCAGCGGGTGGAATTCAAACTGCCGATCTAGATTACGCCTCTATTCGCATCTACCGTGACGGAGCATTGTATCAAATCCCGCTGACTGAATACCTGCGTCGCGGGGACTTACAAAAAACTCGCCTCATAGGCGGCGATAGCGTCTACGTAGACATCGAATACCAGCTTGCTCGCGCCCAGAACTATTTTGCCGAACAAATCACGTTGTCCCAGCTCCGCCAGGGGGCTCGCGCCACTGCATTGAGCGAATTGGAAAGCGAAATAGACCGGCGTCGCACTGCATTGGGAGATGTACGCGCAAATTATCAAGCTCGTTTAGAGTTGGACGCTGTGGGCCGTGATTACGCCTACGTTTCTGGAGAAGTCAGCAAACCAGGTCGTTTTACCTTGCCCTTCGGCCGTCAGGCCACTTTGGCCGATGCCATCTATTCAGAGGGCGGATTTTCCACAAACACCGCAAACCCCGGCCAGATCTATCTTCTGCGCGGCTCTGCTGATCCCCGCGATTTCGGAGCCCTTACTGCATGGCATCTAGATGCACGAAATGCCGCAAACTTGGTCTTTGCCGCCCGCATGGAGCTACGCCCCAACGACATCATCTTCGTTGCAGAACAGCCCGTGACGAAGTGGAATCGCACGATCTCCCAGATTACGCCATCGTTGTTTACGGGTCTCTTGAACTGAACGCTGTCAGCAACTAACGTTTCTGCCCCCGCCTAGCGTGGGGGCCGCTTTCGCCATCTATTTTCTGCGCTGGCGTGAACTGTCTGAGACAGTTTGCGCGTCAGGCCTGCTCCCACGTTTTGTCGCGCGCTATGGGAGTCACTGGAGGGTGCTTTGATCCTCTGCCACCACAGCTACTTCACAGCGCTTTCCTGAGGGCCTGTATCGCGGCCAGCGTGGGCTGCTGCACCGGTCCTTCGTGCAAGTCACGCAAGAAGGTCATCCAAGCGAGTTCCGCATCAGATAAGATCGGTGATCTGTCGGGTAGTTTGAACTTCATTTCCATCATCAGGCTCCAAAAATGGCGCGCAAGGCTGCCCGCAACCGGTTCGTCAAGCGCGGATCCGAATGCCCGGATGCATCGCGAATTTCTTCGAGCCAATCGACCTCATTATCTGTCACAACGGCGCCAAAAATATCACCCACGGCCGCTTTGGTTGTCTCGAAGCCAGTCTGGTCCAATGCCAAAATGAAGAGAAATTTCGGGTCAACCTCCAGCGCCTTTGCCATGGCTGGCACGCGGTCCAGCGGCAGTTTCGAACTGCCTGCCTTGATCATGCTTACGTAGTTGGGATTCCGGAAGCCTGCCTGGATTGCGATCTCGCGCTGACTCTTCTTGCCAGCAAGTTCGAGAATGCGCCGGTCGAGGAACTTTGCCAGCTTGGAGTGTTCGAAAGGTGTATTTTTCAAAGGAATTTTCCATCACAGCCGCCGCGTTATGCGACGTTTCATGCTTACTTTATAGCGATCACGACGATGGGAAGACGTTGGGTTCTGGGATCCGCAAAAAGTAATGACTTAATCAAAGCATACCCTGCCGCAGATCGTATATAGATCGACAAAGAGCGTAAGGCCTTAAGGCTCGCCATGATCGAAGACGCCCTAGATCCGGACCAACGAGCCCGTCTTTCTAAGTCTAATCTGCCTTCGGCGTTGCGGCGGAACCCGCGAGCAGCCCACCGTCGACCGTCAGTTCAGCACCAGTCATATAGGCCGCCTCATCCGAGGCGAGCAGCAGTGCGATGGAAGCGACCTCTTCTACAGTGCCAAACCGGCGCATAGGCGTGTCCGCCACAAAGGCAGCCTTGCGCGCCTCTCGGTCTGGTCCGTCACCCAGCATCGGCTCCCACATTGGGGTCAGGATGGCGGCCGGGTGGATCGAATTGCAGCGGATGTTCAGCCCCTGCTCGGCGCAGTAAAGCGCGACCGATTTGGTGTGGTTGCGCACAGCGGCCTTGGACGATGCATAGGCGGCCGCCGCAGGAATACCCACAAGGCCGGAGCGCGACGAGATGTTGATGATCGACCCCGCGCCCGTTTCGCGCATCGCGCCGATGGCGTAGCGGCAGCCCAGAAACGTGCCGTCCAGGTTCACGGCGTGCACCGCCCGCCAATCCACCAGCGTGGCGTGCTCGGGGTCGTGCGGGCGAATGGCCTCCTCGAACCCGGTGATCCCGGCGTTGTTCACCAGAACGTCGCAGGTGGGCCAGACATCGGCCAGTGCTGTCCAGTCGGCCTCGGACGCCACATCGAGGCGCACGTGATGCCCGCCGATCTTCCGGGCGACATCGGCGGCGTTACCTTCGTTCTTGTCGGTCACGACGACGGTGGCCCCTTCACGGGCGAAGGCCCGCGCGATCGCGGCACCGATTCCGCGCCCCGCGCCCGTAATAATGCAGATCTTGGTGTTCAATCGGGACATGATTTTCCTTTCGATCCTTCGGGGGCGCTATGCGGGACAGAGTGACTAATTTTGAAAATTAGCAGATGGCTGCTTTAAGCATCTTTAGATCTTTCAAATACGGCAGGCGGCTCTGGGCTTCGGCCACCCGTCCGCACTCAATTGCCGCGTAAATAAGCTCTGGTGAACTGCCTGCGCGGGCAAGTTCTTCCCCGTTCGGCGCGGCGATGAAGCTTTGTCCCAAAAAATGCATCCCGTTCTCGATGCCTGCGCTGTTGGCATAGGCGAGGAATACGCCATTCTCATATGCGCGCGTTGGGATCATTGTATGAGAGACCCAGCCCCACTGCGCTCCAAGGGCTGTGGGCACCAAAATGAGTTCAGCGCCCATAGCGGCCACATGGCGTGCGGTTTCGGGGAATTCCGCGTCGTAGCAAATAAGAGTGGCGATCCGCAGGCCTCGATAGCTGAACAAGCTACAGCGTTCCCCATGCTTGAAATGATCTGTCTCAAATCCTGGCGGGATAGCCAGCTTTCGATGTCCACCAAGGCGCTTACCATCGGGTCCAAAACACTGCGCTGTGTTGAATATATCTTCCCCGACGGCCTCGGCAAAACCGTAGTGGATCGCTACGCCAGACGCTTTTGCCAGTGCCGCAATTGTTTGCCCAATTGGTCCGTCTGCAGGTTCTGCCCGCGCTGCGATCTGGTCACCGATGTTGTAGCCTGTCGCAAATAGTTCTGGCAGGAGCAGCAGATCTGTTTGCTTGAAAGCAACTTCAGGCAATACGTCGCGCAGCCACTCAAGACGGGCCTCGGGGGTGGCAATCTCTGCAGGAGACTGACCTACAGCGAGGCAAAAGGTGTCACCCACTTCTAGCCTTCCGTGACCAGTAATTCGCGTGGATAGTTGGTGATGTATTCAAATCCCGTATCGGTCACGACGATCGAGTCGCCGATACGACCAGCAGTCACGCCGTCAATTGAGATCCCTCCATCAACTGCGAAGGTCATGCCAGCCTGCAACACCGTCTTATCGCCCGCCTTAAGCTCCGGCGCTTCAAGATAGGCCACACCGATAGAGCGGCCTGTGCGGTAGCCCGTCTCATATCCCCGCGCGTCATAGACAGCATTGGCAGCAGCGGCCACGTCTTGAGCCAGCACGCCAGAGCGGATGGCGGCGATAGCGGCTTGCTGCGCTTCAATCGCGGCTTCTTGCACGCGGGCGGCATCGTCTCTGACTTCGCCCACGTGGAACATGCGGTCAAAGCCGAGCTTGTATTGTTTGAACTGCGCCATGTTGCAAAAGCAGAAATAGACGGGATCGGCCAGTTCATATTGTTTTACGGAAGCGCGACGGTGAACCATCGACGTGTCCTTACCGCTCTGCAAAATCTGAAGGTTATGGATCATCGGAGAGACAAACCGGTCCCACCCCTTGTCCGTCAGGAAGGTCGCAGCCTTGCGCGATCCGGCCTCAATCACTGCCAGCGCGCTTTCATATTCTGGCACACCGACTTTTAGACTGCCGTGGGCTGCAGCCATCATGGCTCCTGCGATCTGGCCTGCTTCTTTCATCACTGCAATCTCGAAGGGAGATTTGATCATGCGCAAGGCACCCAATACAGGTGAGATGTCCTTGATCGGCACGCCGCCATAGGTATCGTCGATGTAGTTGCGCACTATGGCAGTAATGGTGTTCCGCTCGACCCAAATCTCAGACGGCTTGTCGCCCAAGGCGCGCCCGAGTGCAGCGCCCCATGTGCGTTCGCCAAAGTCTTCCCAAACGCGGACATCCTCGATCCACGTCATCTCGGAGACCATCTCGGATTCCATCAACGGCGTGATGACGATCGGCGCATCCTGCGCCTTGACCACAACCATGGACGGTCTGCCAAATTCGATCCCGAGATAGCCCCAAAACCCTGCCAAATAGGCCATCGAGCTTTCATCGGTAAAGACGGCACATTCGATGCCGTGATCCTTCATGCGTTGCTGCAGGGCGGCTGTGCGTTTCTTGGCTTCTTCGAGCATGTTGGGATCCTAGTATAGGGCGGCGTTACCGGCCATGGGAACGTTAGGCCTTGGACGGCAGGCCTGTCAATTCAACTCGGAACAAGCGGGATTTCGTGCGAATATAGCTCTACTTGGGCGCAAACAACGAATGAAACCCTGTCTGAATGCAATGTCTCGGAATGAACCTTCGCGTGAAGGCCTCTTTGGTTCGTAATTTCGGAGACTACTGTGTCCAATTCCCGAAAGCGGACCTTTGCCGCACTGCCAAAAAAACGGTAAAGTGGACCCCGTCATCCGACCGTATCACTCGGGAATATTGGACCCGTGTTCGATACGCACCCTCAACGTGTAACTTGTGTCAGGTGTGGAACATTAGAGCCTATCGAATTATGTGACTTGACGTGGTAAGAACTGTGCTAACTGAAGCAATTCCTTTTCCCTACTCATGTGCGTGGGTCTTAAAGTTGAAAGTGCAGGCGATTAGCCCTGCATGTCAGACTGCTATATTGCAGGCCTCAACGCTTTTAATAGCATCCGGATTACCGCTGATCTGCTGTGTCATTGAGGATGCTTTGTAAAATTTGGGCGCGGCACATCGTGAGGGCGGCGGCTGTCAAATCCTCCAATGACCCTATCTGCCGCTTCTAAATTTCGCCGAAGAATCTTCTACCGACGCCTCGCGTGTCCCTTCCCTCTGCCCACCGGATCAACCCGGTAAGGCCGTCTCGATCGTTAAAAAACATAGAGCCCGGAGACATTATAGGTGACGGGCGGCATCACAGATTAGCGGTCTTTTTTACTTTCCACCTAATGGATTTAAGCCACCGGCTTCTAGCCGGTCCGCTTCAGCGAATCTGTCTCTGATCTTCTCT
>ENA-OQVM01004797-OQVM01004797.1-marine-metagenome-genome-assembly--contig:-NODE-4797-length-13450-cov-6.666492_pt1 | contig 13450 bp, 9 predicted proteins | sample MGYA00237776_ERZ505498 | MGnify/ENA primary metagenome ERZ505498 (study PRJEB26159, sample SAMN06265151) | marine metagenome | isolation source: Helgoland LTER site | place: Germany:Helgoland, sampling... | reverse complement strand
CCCTCGCGCTCCTCATCGGTAAACCCGGCGTTTTTGCGGTTGGTCTTGGGGTTGGCAAGATCGATCTCCTGGTGGGCAACATTGAGATCGCCACAGTAAATCACGGGTTTTTTTGCCCGTAATTCGATGAGGTATTCGCGGATGGCAGGGTCCCAGGAATCGTACCGGTATGGAAGGCGGGAAAGATCGCCCTTGGAATTGGGCACATAGGCATTGACCAGGTAGAAACCGTCATATTCACAGGTAATCACCCGGCCCTCACCCGAATGCGAAGAGTCGGGCAGATCTAACTCAACGGAGAGTGGTTCGACCTTGGAAAAAATGGCGGTGCCGGAATAACCGTTTTTCTCGGCGAGGTGGAACTTGGTAAACTTATAACCAAAGTCTTCCTCTGGGATGACGGTGGGGTTGAGCTTTACTTCCTGCAGGCAGAGAAAGTCAGGAGATACCTGCTCGATAAATTGATCGAAGGTCTTTTTTCGGCAGGCACGCAAGCCATTTACGTTCCAGGAGACAAAGGATTGATTGGAATTTTGTGTGGTCATGAATGAAGAGAAAGTGTTAAGAGCAAATAACATTTTTGGAGATCAGGCAACTGGATGTGGCTAATCTCTTTACCAAACTTACCTAACCAAAAGATATAAAATGGCTTCTCCTACCGAAATTCGCAAGGGCCGGGCAATGCTCTACCAAGGCACTCCCCACATCGTACTTGAAATGCAGCACCGTACCCAGGGCAGGCAGGCAGGCTTTGTACAGACCACCCTGCGCAGTTTGCACAATGGATCGACCACAACTACAAAGTTTCGATCCACCGACAATGTGGAATTTTTGCACACCAATACCATAAAACTGGAATACAGTTACAAGGATAATGACGGGTTCCACTTTATGGACCTTGAGACTTATGAGGACACCATTCTATCCGAGGATATGATTGGAGAGGATGAAATCTTTTTGGTGGAGGGTAACAACTACGATATTTTACTGGTCGATGATAAGGCGGTACGCTTAGACCTTCCCGCATCCGTGGAAGCCACGGTGATTGAAGCCGCAGACGCGATCCGTGGAGATACCGCTGGAAATGTCCAGAAACCAGTAACCATTTCTTCCGGTATTACCGTACAGGTACCTCTCTTCATCAAAAAGGACGATGTCATCAAAATTAGCACGGATGATCGATCCTACCTCGGTCGGGTATAGAAGTTTATACCATTTAGCCCTGTAACAAGGGTACAAAAAAAGCCTCCCTAATCCGGGAGGCTTTTTTGTTTTCGAATATAAAATTCGTGAATTCCTTACGCAACGCGCTCAACCACAAGAGGTGCGGGATTTGGACGTTTAGGAGCCAAGCGGTAAGCAGCTTTGAAATAATCCATGGCTTCTTTGAGGCGTTTTTCATCGTTGTAATGAATCATCATCAAAGGTTCGCCCTGTTTCATTTGAGTACCGACTTTTCTCAACTCGGCAACTCCAACTGCAGGATCAAATTTGTCTCCTCCTCCATAAGCAAGGATTTGTACGCCACGGGCCAATTGTCCGGCATCGATAGTGTGAACATATCCACGCTTAGGTGCTGGCATCTTTTTGACATGTTTGGCTTGGGGGAGTTTTTCGGGATCGTCGATTACCTTGGTGTCTCCACCCTGGGCAGCTACGATATCCTTGAGTTTTTCCAAAGCGGATCCGTCTTCCAAATGTTTACGGACGGTTTGCTTGGCAGAGAGTGTGGAACCAGCTACTCCGGCAAGGCGGACAATTTCCATACCCAGTTTCATGACCAATTCCTGTAAATCTTCTGGACCTTCACCCTTGAGCAATTCGATCGCTTCTTTGAGTTCAAGAGAGGCACCGAGGCAATTTCCGAGAGGTTGATTATTATCGGTAACCAAGGCTACACAACGACGCTTCATAATACGTCCCACACGGGTAATAGAACGGGCGAGTTGTTTCGCATCTTCGGCATCGCGAATAAAAGAACCCTTACCCCATTTGATATCCACAACCACACCTTCGGCTCCAGATGCAAACTTGCGGCTTAACATACCAGCAGTAATGAAGGGTATGGATGGGATGGCACCAATCTTTTGGCGCAAATCGTAAAGAATATTTTCGACTGGAGAAATTTCGTCATTCCGATCGGCAAAGGCACAACCAATTTTACGAACTTGGGCATGGAAATCTTCCAAGCCTAAATTAGTTTTGATTTTTGGGATAGCTTTGAGCTTTTCACAATTGGAAGTAAGAAACTCTTCGTCGTATCCATTCATCAGAGGCATGGCAACTCCAGCAACTGCAGCCAAAGGCCCAAGTACTAAAGTTGTTTTGTCTCCGACACCAGCAGTGGAATACTTTTCGATTTTAGGGCGGGAAACATCCATCATCTCGATCACTTCCCCGGAGAGCATCATCTCCTCGGCTAAGAAAGAAATTTCCTGAGCAGACATACCCTTGAAAAAATTAGTCATGATCCAAGCAGACTGTTGGAACTCGGGCATTTCCTCGTCGAGAATGGCATCGACAATTACGCGTACTTCTTCGTCGGTGTATTCTCCACCATCGCGTTTCTTCTCGATGAGGTAGGAAAAGGAGGGGGCTTCTTTTTTGGCCTTTGGCATAACTTACTCGGGGGTTGAGTTGTGGATACAGAAAATATCGTGCAAAGCACATTTGTTATTAGATAATCTAATTTTTGTCGAGTCTTTTCGGTGATGCAGTCTTGACGAGATCGCCCATCCATGCTTACACGCATACCCCATGTCTATTTCCTTTGATCTAATAAACAGTCTGGATAATTTCGTAATCAAGGCAGCTCAGTCGGTTGATGAGTTTGGCAAGGAGTTTGATCCGCAGACCCGATCTGCTGATGAACGCTTTGGAGATTTCCAGGCAAATGGAGTGCTCCCTTTTGCCAAGAAGATGGGAAAGAACCCCCGTGAACTCGCCCAGAAATTAATCGATGCCCTACCCGCCTCTGAAGATTGGTCAGTCAAGATTGCCGGGCCGGGCTTTATCAACTTCACTCTATCTCCTGAATATTTACTTAAATGGATTTGTACCCACGGATCCACCGATAACCTAAAGGCATCGGCAAAAGATAAAGAGAACTCCAAGGTGGTGATTGATTATTCATCCCCCAATACTGCTAAGCAAATGCATGTGGGGCATATTCGCTCGACCATTATTGGAGAATCTCTTGCCCGCATTCTCGCCTTTCAGGGAAATGAAATCCTGCGCGATAATCACTTGGGAGATTGGGGCACTCAGTTTGGCATTCTTCTTTTTGCGATCAAGGAGCAGGGAATTTCTTTGGACGATTTAGGAGACGATCCGATCGCCAGGTTGGAAGATTTGTACAGGCAGGGAAATGCCAGAATTAAGGAGGATGAAAATGCATTGGTTGGTGCCCGGCAGGAATTGGTAAAACTCCAGGACGGGGACGAAGAAAATTTAAAACTTTGGGAAAAAATTCGGGACATTAGTATGTACTCTTTCCTCAAGATCTATGATCTGCTCGATGTTCACTTTGATCATTCCCTGGGAGAAAGTTTTTACCGGGATAAAGTGGATGGAATCTATGAGGAACTTGGCAAACACAAGATTTGCCAGGAAGACGACGGGGCCTTGGTTGTATTTCATCCAGAGCACAAGCGTTTTGCCAAGCAGCCTTTTATTATTCGAAAATCTGACGGAGCCAGCAATTATGCGACCACAGATTTGGCAACCCTGGGCTATCGAGAGAAAGAATGGCAGGCTGAACAAATTATTTATGTAACCGACGGTCGCCAACGGGACCATTTTGAACAATTATTCCTTACCGCAAAGAAATGGTTTATTGCAGAAGAAAGAAAACTTCCAACCCTTGCGCATGTCTGGTTCGGAACGATTCTGGGAGACGACAACAAGGCGATTAAGACAAGGGATGGACAGCCGGTTAAACTAATTGATTTACTGGAGGAAGCCATCCGTAGGGCTGCAGATATGGTGAAGCAAAAAAATGCAAACCTTTCAGATGAGGAGGTACAAAGACGGGCAAAAGTGATTGGACTGGGAGCGGTAAAATATGCCGATCTTTCTCAGGACCGCACATTGGATTATGTATTTTCATGGGACAAAATGTTAGCCATGCAAGGAAACACCGCACCCTATTTGCAATATGCGGTTGCCCGGATTTCGAGCATCTTTCGAAAAATGGAACGCTCTTCGGATGGTCCATTTAATGAAGCACGACCACCCCAGTCCGATGCAGAAAGAAAATTATCGCGCAAACTTCTCTTTTTCCCGATCGCTCTAAAACAGGCAACTCGAGAATTAAAACCCCATTTCCTTTGTACTTACCTCTATGAATTGGCTACCGACTTTAGCTCCTTTTATAATTTGGAAAAGGTAATGGTGGACGATCCAGAGGTGCGCGATCTAAGGTTGCTCCTTTGTTCATCCACCCAATCGGTTCTGCAAACAGGACTCAGTTTATTGGGTATCGAGACTTTGGAAGAAATGTGAGTTCTTTGGTCTATTCGTTCGAGGAAACCGGTATATTTAGCCGATAGAAACTCTTTTCCGTACCCTCTTTTAAAGATAGTATACCACTAATTTTTTTGGGCATTTGAGGACCCCAAGGAGATTTTTTTAAGATCCATTCAATACGTTCGTCCTTTTTTCGAACGGTGGGAGATTGATTGGATAAAATCACTCGGTTTTCGGCAAAAAAATCTAATTCCCCGTTCTTATCGGACAAAAATGTGGGGAATTGTAATTTTAAAAACTTTCCGATCAGACGGGCATCAAAATTCCAACCCTTTGGAATTTCTTTGGGCTGAGTTGCCCAGAAATTTTTGAATTGGGTAGCCCAGTAAGGGTCCGGCTCAAATTTGGAGACAACTGGAAGTTTTAAGGAAAGTTGAGTGTGAGCGGGCATACAGGTGTGAGAACAAGCCATCCATGAACAAAGACCCTTGATCTCGAATTCCTGACCGGAAGCAAGAGGAGGGATGGAAAGAGGGATGAGAAAAAGGGTTTCACCGGTGTGTCCATTGGCCCTGATATCAAACATCGAAACCCGTTGAGGGGGTGGAAAAATGATTTTTCCCGCAGAAAATCCAGCAGGTAATTCCCATTCAATGCTTGGAGCAATGCCAACATCCCCGGGATGTTCCCAATAAGTATGCCAACCATCCTCTCTCACAATGCGCAGACCAATCCATATTTCCCTTGATTCCCCAGAAGGAATTCCGTTACCGGGATAGACCAGGTTGAAAGTCAGGGGGAACTGGGATACGGAAACTCCCTCCTTCCCGCCAAGCGATGCTGCACTTATGCAGCAGAGCAAAGAAATTAACTGAAGGATTTTCCGCACCCGCAGGTGGATTGAGCATTGGGGTTACGAATTTCAAAGCCCTTGCCCGTTAATCCATCGTCAAAGTGAACCTCACAGTCTTTTAAATAATCAACACTATCGCCAGCTACGGCATAGCGGACACCCTTGGAATCAGCCACTTGGTCGGCATCTTTTGGAAAATCTACCGACATCCCGTACTCGAACCCCGAACATCCGCCCGGTTCTATAAAGATACGAAGCAACATGCCTTCTTCCTTCTCTTGAAGCATTTTACTTACCTGTTTGGCTGCAGATTCCGTTAAATTGATCATGATTAAAACAATGTCTAATCCTTAGGCTAAGTCAAATTCCACATAATTGCAGCTACTTTTGTGCCATTAAGGTGAAAAAATAACAAATGTGAAAAGGTTGAACTTGATGAATTTGGCATACGCGGTACGATTGAGGAATTATTTAGCTGAATAACCATTAAATGAAGCACATTTTTAACGAGGTACACTACGAATTGACCCGCAAAATTGCCGAGGGCGGTATGGGCATGGTTTATGAGGCAACTCAACGGGGAATTGGGGGCTTTCGCAAGACCGTAGCTATAAAATTAATCCGCGAGGAGTACTCTGCTATTGAGGAATTTCGAAATAATTTTATTGGCGAAGCCAAACTCGTGGCCGACTTGATCCACACCAATATTGTACAGACCTACCACTTGGGAAAAGTCGGTGAGCAATACTTTATGACCATGGAGTATGTCTCGGGTTGGAACCTCGAAGAGTTTCTCGACCGCCATGTCGAAACCGATCAATACATTCCTTCAGATCTGGCCGTTTTTATTGTTTCAAGACTGTGTCGTGGATTGGCCTATGCGCATCGTAAAAGAGATCGAGAAGATAGACCGTTGGGAATCGTGCACCGGGATGTAAATCCGAAAAATATCATGATCGCTCAGGAAGGGGATGTAAAACTGACCGACTTCGGAATCGCAAAAGCACTCGACCTGATGTACAATAAAGAAGGCGAAGTTATTGCAGGAAAAGATGAATATCTTTCCCCGGAACAAGCCCGTTGTGAAGTCACTGACCTCCGGGCAGATCTTTTCGGATGTGGCATTGTTATGGCTGAATTGATGCTTGGATATAATATTTTCGAGGATGCTGACCCCGAAAAAACCATCCGAAATATTTTGGAAATGGATATACCCAATTTCTCAGAAATTCGAGAGGATGTAGACGAGCGTTTAAACACAATTCTTCATCTTGCCCTGCAAAGACCACGGGACAAGAGATACCAAACGGCAGATCAAATGCTCTCCGAATTAGAAAATTTTATTTACGGCGAAGGATACGGTCCAACCAATGAAAAATTGGCCGCTTACACCAACGATTTATTTAGCCGAGATGGAGAAAAAGCAGCTTTGAGGTGGCACCATAAACAAACGCCACCAATCATTGCATAATTTACCCACACCGCTTTCCTAAACATGGCCCTTCAATCGCAAGGACTCAGGCAGGTACAGAAGCAAACCCAGAGCCTGGTTTTGGCTCCCCAGCTTCGTCAGTCCCTCAAAATCTTACAAGTGCCCGCACTTGAATTGCGTTCTGCTATTCTCGAAGAATTGCAAACCAATCCATTGCTCGAAGAAGTCGGTTCAAACGATGAAAGTTTGGATAGCGATAATTTGGAAGCCTCGCCCGATGAAACCACTGAAGATCAAGTGGATGAATTTGAGAATTCAACCGATAAAGAAAAGGAGGAAAAAGACGGAGAAGAAGGAGAGGATGACTGGGAGGAATCTGCAGATGACCTAACAGACCTTGATTTTACCGACGAGTTTTCCGTGCTTCAAGAAATGCAGGAGGATTTGCGCGAGCATTATGAAAGAGAGTATGAAGGGGAAGCTCAGCTAGGTAATTCCGAAGCCGAAGATAAGCGAAAGTTCTTTTTTGACTCCCTTGTTGCTGAAACCTCCTTACAGGAACATTTACTTGGCCAATTAAAAATGGCTGATACCACAGATGGGCAGGTAAAAGCCTGTGAATACCTGATCGGATCGCTCGATGAAAAGGGCTTTTTATCAATTCCTTTGTCCGAAATTGGATTAATTTCTGAACTTCCGCTCAAAGATTTACAGGATGGCCTGAGAATTTTGCAAAGTTTCGAACCCGTTGGCATTGCATCGGTTGACCTGCAGGATTGTTTACTCAAACAAATGGATGCAAGGGGTTGGGAATCGAGCTTGGCATACCGGATTGTTTCCGAACAGTTTACTTTATTGGTTCGTCGAAGGGTACCAGAATTATCTCGTAAACTTTCCCACCCTACCCATGCGATCCATGAAGCTCTTCAACAAATTGCCGAATTGGACCCAGCCCCGGGAAAAAGATTTTCTGAAGATTCCAACCAATCTGTAGCCGCGGATGCCGAGGTAGAAAAGGTGGGAAAAGAATGGGTCATTCATTTAAATAATGATTATGTCCCCCGTTTGCGCCTGAATAAAACCTACAAGGAATTAATCACTAAGGGAACTTTGTCCCCCAAGGAAAAAGAGTATGTAAGGAACCAAATGCGGGCAGGTAAATTCCTAATCAATTCAATCGAGCAGCGACAAAATACCATCGAGCGGATTACCAAGAAAATACTGGAAAAACAGGAAGACTTTTTTCTGCACGGCTCCTCCAAACTTCATCCCATGACAATGGCTCAAGTAGCGGAGGAAATTGATGTTCACGAAACCACCGTTTCGCGTGCAACCGCCAATAAATATTTGAGAACTTCGCACGGGCTTTTTCCTTTCAAATATTTTTTCACCCCAGGGTATTCAGGCAAGGACGGAGACGCCGTATCTAACACCAGTGTTAAAGAAATTATTGGTTCTATAATTGAGCAGGAAGACCCAAAGAAACCCCTGAGTGATCGGGCAATCGTTGATAAACTTGCAGAAAAAGACATCAAGCTTGCCCGACGTACCGTGGCCAAGTATCGGGAGGAATTAGGCATCTCACCGACTAACCTCAGGCGACAGTACTAAGCTGGTAATCCCACCCATGCCCGACCAGGAATCTACGATTAAAATGCCAAACTTCCAACTACCCTTAGTAGTAGATGTCTCATCCTCTCCTTTGCAGGTAGGTATTCCACAGCCCAACGGATGGCTTCGTATAGAGACGGACCCAGAACAAGCAATGGAGGGACTTTTCCGTGCCACCCAAAATCTTTTTCAAGATCAGCCTGATGATTTAAATGCAATAGATGCAGTCTATTATTGCTGTGGACCAGGCTCGACCCTGAGCCTTCGTTTGGCAGCCGCTTTTGTAAAAACCCTCCTCTGGGAAGCAAAGGGAAGAATTTCCCTTTTTCAATACAATGCACTGGACTTGGCAGCCTGCATGACCAAAGAGTCCATCAACTCGATACAAGCCCCTTTTCGTATGGGTAAAAGATTTGTGCGTACTGGTAAAGTTCGTGCAATTGGACAAAAAAATGTCCTGCTGGAAGAGGACGCATTGGAAAAATATCCTCAATCCCTTCATTTACTAGGCCCTAGGGCCATAGCTATTGAAATTCCAGAGGCACAAATACTTAAGTACGATCTTAATTCTGTAAACGGACTTACTGATCTAAATTTAGTCTCCGAAACGACGGAACAGCCCGCACCGTACTCCCCAGAACCAATGACTTTTAAAAAGTGGGAAGGAGTTATTCCCGCCAAAAAATAAAAGCCTCGGGAATCGACTAAAGGAATGAAAAACTTGCGCTGCTGGGCAGAGATTGATCTCGCAGCCCTCGAACGCAATCTTCACAAAATTCGTTCTGCCCTGCCCCCTGGCATTAAGTATGTCTCGGTAGTCAAAGCAGATGCTTACGGGCACGGCATTCATCCTACAGCCGCTCGATTGATGCAAACAGGTGTTGATCTGTTTGCCGTTGCCAATGTCAAAGAAGCAATGGACATACGGGAAATGGGCTCTGGGTGGCCCGTCCTTATACTTGGTCCATTGCTGGAAGAGGAAGACGAGACACTGCTCGAGTATAACTTAATTCCTACCCTCTCTGACGAAAGTGAATTGAATCGCTTTATCAAACTAGGAAAAAAACAGGGCAAACCCTTACCCATACATCTTAAAGTGGACACAGGCATGGGCCGAATGGGTTGTTGGTGGGAAAATGCTCCATCCCTATTGGAAAAGGTACTACATGCCCCAGAGGTCGAGCTACAAGGTGTACTTACCCATTTCCCACTACCTAATGATTTTGATTTTACAAACCTACAAAGAGAGCGATTTCTGGAGGTAATCCGTCCGGCAATTTCAGCAAGGCCCAATCTATTGGTTCATGCTGATAATTCCTCAAGTCTTCAATCGATGGGAAGAAATTCTCCCTTTAATGGAATACGCATTGGCCTGCTCCAATTTGGGGTGGCACCTCCCCGTGGTAGTTTGCTCTCTGACATCGAAGTTGAGCCTGTACTTTCCTTTCATTCTCGCTTGGCTCTCGTCAAAGACCTCCCAGCCGGAGCATCCCTAAGTTATGGATCTGAGAAAAGCCTTGAGCGAGACTCCCTCATTGGAGTAATTGCCGCCGGTTATGGCGATGCTATTCCCCTGCATTGCGGCGGAAAAGCCCACGGTCTTTTAAACGGCCAGAGTTTCCCCCTCGTCGGGCGGGTGACCATGGATCAAACCTTGATCGACTTGACTGATTCTGAAGTAAAACCCGAATCTGGATCGGTCATTACACTCATCGGACAACAAGAAAGCAAAACGATTAGGCTGGGTGAATTAGCCAAGCATGGAAATACCATCGAATGGGAACTTCTCTGCTCAATCACCAAAAGAGTACCCCGGGTCTACCTAACGAAGAGAGAGTAAGTAAATTAGACTTCCTTGAGAATAGTCCGAAGTTTTCTTTAAAAATCGGTGATAAAAGATTGAGTCGAATAATCGTACAAAAAGACCCGATTACCACTCTTCATCAAATACAACCAATCCGCTGTATTGTTAGACCATAGGAATGGCCAGATACCCTCACGAGTCCAATGCCAACCATTTCCTTCATCCCAAAGCCACAAACCCCCGCTTCCATCGGGAGAAACAAATGCCCAACCGAGCTCAGAGTGGTATGCCCATCCATTGGATTGAGGTAAAAAGACGCCGATCCAGTTTGATTTCCACCCAGCTTCCAATTCGTCGGCTCCGAACCACCAGTCTTCAGAAATCTTAGTTTTGATTTTACGAGGCGCACCAGTGGTTTTGCCCGCCACATTTGCTGCAAAAGCTCTGTAGGTGAAGGTTTCACCAGGTGCAGGATTAAGTAACTGAATGGAAAACAGTGAGCCCTCTGAGGTATTTACATCAACAGCTAGACGGTCATTTTCGTTGAAACCTTTGCCGTTGATTTCAAAACCTAAGTCACTCAATGAAACACCTCCATTGGAAAGCAATCTACCTTTCAATAGATAGACTCCATTGGAACCGAGCTCTGCAGATAAAGTTTGAACAATAGATAATTCAGGATGGTTGTAAGCATTTCTTGGATCAAAGCCATAGAATTCTTCCTCTTCATTATCGAAGGAATCCCCGTCGATATCTGCGTCTAAATGATCTTCCTCCCCGTCTCCATCCAAGTCTTCAAATACATCATCAATAGAAATGGTTATACTTTCTGTGAAGCCACGATCAAATTCATCAACTACAGAGACACCTAATCTTATTTCCGATTGAATTTCGTAATCAATGGAACTAGGGATGGTAATTAATCCATCTTGGTTGATAGAAGCCGGAATTGGCTGGCTCGTGTGATTAGCGGATGTGACACTATATGAGAAATCACCTAAGAGCTCGGGTATTGACAGAAGAATATGCCCAACCGATGCATTGATATCATTATTCTCGGTTAGCGAAAATTCAGTGTCAGTGAAAAATAATTGCTTATCTCCGACTACAGGAAAATCATAAAAAAGATCATTTATTTGAGAATGAGCAAGGTTGTATGAAACTTCATGCCAGTCACGATGAGGTATCTCCTCATCGACTTTAGGATTATATGCAGGTAACTGAAACAAATGGTACCAATAGTCTTCAAAATGGCCCCGATAAACATATCCTGCCATATCCACAACCATATCAAGGTTTTGATCATCTCCTTCTATAGATAATGCCCAATAACGATCAATGTGAGCATTTTGTGATGCCTCTTTAAGTAAGCTCACATTATCAATGCTAACTTCAAAGGACTCACCATTATCATTGAAAGCACCAATCAACCAGGCACGTGCAGAAAAATGTCCATTAATTTTGGCAATCATTTTTTCATCAATAAAAACCTGAGTATAATGACCGGTCTGAATGATTGATACTGCATAAGTCTGATCAATTTCTGCCTCTAATGAGCGATAAATAGTTTGATCATTTACATCTGATTTTTCCTCCCAGTTCCAAGTTGTTCCATTTGAACGCCAAGCAAACTCAATTATTTCATGATGGGTAAGATTCACATCGATTAAATCAATGAAGAAACCAACTTCCTGAGAGTTTCCAGTTGATGGAATAGTCACATCCAATTCGATACCAAATGCTTCAGTATCATCCAAAAACAATGCTGAGTTACCCTGACCGCTCAATAAATCTGGCGTTTCGAGTATGCTTGGAATGTTGTATGGATTGTTTCCTGTGGATTGGGTTCCAGAAAGTACAGCTTTTCCATTCGAATGAGTGGGAGCAAGACCTCCAGCAAAATAAGCAATATCCCATAAGCTCTCATTTAAAGATGATTCATTGAATTCATCATAAGTAAACCATTCTCTAGGAGTATATTCCTGGAAGAATACTTCGTCGTAACCATTACTCAGTGTCGCAAGTTCAGAACTATTATTCAGATCGATTCTGTCAATTGGGTGAAAATCGAAAGGCATGAAGTCAACAAATCCTAGGGGTTCAATATTGTAACCATCAAGATAAGCCTCAAGTGATGCAAAATTTATTGAGGAATTCACCGAAGATTCAATCTCCACCAATATGTAACCGTTTTCATCACGATAAACAGGGGCGATCTTGAAATAACTGGAATCCGAGGAGTTACGGTCTTTCAGAATAGAGTAATTCCCCTCTGCTAAATCCGAACGACCCGTAATTTGAGAAAGATCAGTGTCCGTAAAATTAAAGTAAGGTGGCACTCCATCATCATCTCCAACTAATTCGAAGGTAACATTATCCTCTGCAAGAATGTAGTCCCCACCATAAGTCATGAGCAAAGCGACATAAACGGTATGCTCACCATCCTCTAGGTCATCTAACCAACCCTGTACTGAAGTGCTGTTTACTTCAATCGCACTGGTTTGCGTGGAGTAAAAGTCTTCGTTGATTTTATAAGCCCAACGAGGAGACTCTGAACTGGAAACTTCAGATGCATAAGAGAGATCAACGGAGAGAGTCGCATTTCTCTCAATGACCGATCCTGAACCAGGATTTAGGATGGTGATATCATCGTTACTGGTACCTGGATCTTCGGGCTCAGAACTCAATGTTAATGAGAAAAGATGATTGTCTGTTGCCAGAATAGAACCATTTGTTGGATCCAGTAAGGCTACATACACAGTGTGTTCTCCATCGGACAAACTTCCAAGCCACTCAGAACCATATAAATTAAAAGTATTGAACTCGTTGATGTATACGCCTTGAGAGGTGATGTTTTCATCAATCGTGTATCCAAAACGAGGAGAAGACTGATTGGCCACTCCAGAGGCATAAGTCCATTCAATCTCCAAACTGTTCCAATCACTCACATTATAAATAGTTGGGTAGGTGATGTTGATTGAGTTATATCCACTGGTATCGCTTTGGTAACCATCCCCGGGTGACTGGTATCCTCCGTCGCCACTTTGCGTACCTCCATCTCCGGATTGGTAACCACTTCCTCCACTGCTGTTTGGATCGCTTCCGGAGTTATAGGTAAAACTGTGATTATCGGTGGCCAATTGATTCCCAGTGCTTTGATCCAGCAACGCCACATAGAGCGTGTGACTTCCTCCGTCTGCAGTTAAACCACTTAACCAGGTCGATCCATTCACACTGTCTGCTCCCGTGACTGGTGAGGAATAATTACCTCCGTCCAGCTTAT
>ENA-OQVM01004794-OQVM01004794.1-marine-metagenome-genome-assembly--contig:-NODE-4794-length-13456-cov-6.635847_pt1 | contig 13456 bp, 12 predicted proteins | sample MGYA00237776_ERZ505498 | MGnify/ENA primary metagenome ERZ505498 (study PRJEB26159, sample SAMN06265151) | marine metagenome | isolation source: Helgoland LTER site | place: Germany:Helgoland, sampling... | reverse complement strand
GCAGTTGGTTCTTTTTCTTTTTATTCAACCAAACTGTTCTCTAATTTATTAGACAATTTCTTCGTTTGTAAAGCACGATTGTTTAAAAGTGAGGAGCTGTTTTGTTTTATTTAAATCGAACTTGGGTTTCTAACAGCTTGTCTTAATATCATGTCAGAGAAATCGTTTGTTTAGGCGAGATCATCCAAATCTATAAACTGACTTATTCTGGCATCAATTTCTTTCATTTTTTCAGCCACCTTCTTTTCTTTTATTTATTATTATTTTGCTTTATTCTTTCTTGTATCTCTGATTTCTTTTAGTCTTTCCAAAAGAGCTCCTCCTACCCAGTAAGGGATAACAAAGGTTAATAAAAAAATCATTAGCCAAAAGCCAATTGTTAGTATTGTAGCAAAAGCTAGAAATCCTAAGTATTGATCAAATTCAAACATATTATTTAGAATAAGTAACAAAGATATAATCTTTAATAATCTTAAACAATTAATAATAAAAAAATTATTGAACTAAAATTCGTAAATTTGTACTCTAATTTTACATATAATTAATATGGAATATAGGGTTGAAAAAGATACGTTAGGTGAAGTAAAAGTTCCCATAAACAATCTGTGGGGAGCACAAACAGAGAGATCAAGAAATAACTTTAAAATTGGTCAATCAGCATCCATGCCAATAGAAATAATTCATGCTTTTGCATATTTAAAAAAAGCTGCTGCGATTGTGAATCATGAAAAAGAAATATTAGCTACTGATAAAAAAGACTTAATAACATTGGCCTGTGATGAAATCATAAAGGGAAATCACGACAATCAATTCCCTTTAGTTATATGGCAAACAGGTTCTGGTACTCAGACAAATATGAATGTAAATGAAGTGATCTCAAACAGATCTCATCAGTTACAAGGAAAAAATTTAGGTGAAGGAGAAGTTTTTGTAAAACCTAATGATGATGTAAACAAATCACAATCGTCTAATGACACCTTTCCAACAGCTATAAGTATATCCTCTTATAAACTAATAATTGAAAAAACAATTCCAGCATTAGAAAGTTTAAGAAATGAATTTAATAATAAAAGCTCTGAATTTAAAAACATTATAAAAATTGGTAGAACTCATTTAATGGATGCTACTCCCCTAACTCTTGGTCAAGAGTTTTCAGCATATGTTTCTCAATTAGATCATGGAATTAAAGCTTTAAAAGAATCTTTAGAACATTTAAGTGAGTTAGCTCTTGGTGGGACAGCAGTGGGGACAGGTTTAAATACCCCTAATGGATATTCTAACAGAGTTGCTTCTGTTATATCAGATTTAACAAAATTACCTTTTATTAGTGCTTCCAATAAATTTGAAGCATTGTCGGCAAATGATGCTATTGTTAGAACTCACGGTGCTTTAAAAGGAATCGCAATTGCACTAAACAAAATTAGTAATGATATAAGGTTTTTAGCCTCTGGACCAAGAAGTGGTATCGGAGAAATTTCACTTCCTGCTAACGAACCTGGAAGTTCTATTATGCCTGGAAAAGTAAACCCAACTCAGTGTGAAGCGCTAACTATGGTTTGTGCTCAAGTTATTGGTAATGACACTTCAATTTCATTTGGTGCTACACAAGGTCATTTTCAACTTAATGTTTTTAAACCTATGATGGCTTCAAACCTTATTGAATCTTGTAAATTACTTGCTGACGCTTGTAATAGTTTTAATGCGAATTGTCTAAAAGGGATAAAAGCAAACAAGAAAGTAATTGATGAAAAATTAAATAATTCTCTTATGTTAGTTACTGCCTTGAATCCAAAAATCGGATATTATAAAGCAGCTGAAATTGCAAATAAAGCACATGAAAATGGAACAACACTAAAAGAAGAGGCTATTAAGTTAGGTTATTTATCATCTGAACAATACGATGAATGGGTAAAACCTGAAAACATGATTTAAAAAAATCAAATGTCTCGTATACTTTTAATAAATATAAAAAAACTTCTACAAATAAGAAGTCTTGATACATCTTATGTTTCTGGAAAAGAAATGGATCAACTTCCATTTATTGAATCTGCATATTTGTTGATAAACAATGATATAATTGAAGAATTTGGAGAAATGAAAAACTCTCCTAAAAATTTAGAGAAATTTAGAGTTATTGATTGTAAAGAAAAAATGGTTTTACCTTCATGGTGTGACTCTCATTCTCATATTGTTTTTTCAGGAAATAGGTCTAATGAATTTATAGATAGAATCAAAGGTTTAAGTTACAATGAAATAGCTAATAATGGTGGAGGTATATTAAACTCGGTTGATATTCTAAGAAATACAAGCAAAGAAGATTTATTAAAACAGTCAACAATCAGAGTTAAAGAAGTAATTAATCAAGGAACAGGAGCTATAGAGATTAAATCAGGGTATGGTTTAAACATGGAATCAGAAAAAAAAATGCTTGAAGTAATTTCTGAAATTAAAAAACAAAATAATATTACAGTAAAAGCAACCTTTTTAGGAGCACATGCTTTTCCAAGAGAATTTACAGATAATAAGAGAGAGTATATTGATCTTATTGTCAATAAAATGATGCCTCAATATAATGAAGCAAGGTTAATAGACTTTGTTGATGTTTTTTGTGAAAAGGGGTATTTTGATATAAAGCAATCGGAAAGAGTTTTATCAAAAGCAAAAGAACTTGGAATAAGGGCTAAAATTCATGTCAATCAATTTAATTCATTTGGTGGAATTAAGTTAGCTTTAAAATATGAAGCACTTTCTGTAGACCATTTAGAGGTACTAACAAATGAGGATTTGACTAATCTTAAAAATGGTTCAACAATACCTGTTGCACTTCCAACTTGTTCTTATTTTTTAGGAATTAACTATGCTCCTGCTAGAAAAATAATTGATAGTGGTTTACCCCTAGCTATTGCTAGTGATTACAACCCTGGATCATCTCCAAGTGGAAACATGAACTTTGTTGTTAGTACAGCATGTATAAAAATGAAATTAACTTCAGAAGAAGCTATAAATGCTGCAACAATAAATGGAGCATATGCAATGGGTATAAGTGACAAAGTTGGGAGTATTACAAAAGGAAAAATTGCTAATTTAATTATAACCAAAGACATAAATTCGATAAACGAAATTCCTTATTCGTTTGGAAGTGGAAAAATAAGTGAAGTTATTTTAGCAGGAAAGATAATTAATTAAGCTGTTTCTCAACCAATTCCATAATTTCTCCCTCAATTTTGTTGGTAGAGTTGACAATCATCTTACCTTTTTTCAGAATAGTTGAAACAAAAATTTTATCATTTAAGTCTTTACAATTAATTTTAACATTTAAATATGCACCCATAACTGCTGTTCGAATACAAAGAGCAGCTACACCTGCATCTGAAATTGAATTTGGATTACCCAATTCTGTCATACATTTAATGCTTTCTAAACAGGAAAACGAGGTTTCCATAATTTTAAAAGGAACTTCAATTGCATACTTAGTTGCAGATTCCAAAGCGGCAGATCGGTTTAATTTTTGTTCTTTAGTATCCTTTGGTAATGATACAGCAGACATTATTTTATTAAATGCTTTAGTATCCTCATCAACAAGGTTTACTAAAATGTTTTGAAGTTCTAGGCTTTGCTCTCCCCATTGTGAGTAAAATTCCCATTTTTCATCCCATCCTCTTTTATTTGCAGATAAGTTAGCAACCATTGTTGATAAAGCTGCACCTAATGCACCTACATATGCAGAAATAGAACCTCCGCCTGGTGCAGGAGATTCACTAGAAGTTTTATTAGCAAAATCAATTAATGTCATATTAGCTAAAAAATGATTATCATTTTTAAGGGCATATTCAATTATACGTTCATCTTGATTGAAAGGTTGCAACTCATCTAAACCTAAAGTTTTAACTGCTATATGAATGATCTCTCTCTCAGGAATAGCTAATGATCTAGATTGTTTGGTTAAAAAATATTTACCTGCATCAATTAAAACTTTTTTAGGTACTAAACCTATCAGTTCAGAACCGGTCACCCTTAAACCTCTGGCATTAGCTCTTTCGCAAGTTTTTTCAAACACATTATGTAAACTTGTTACATTAATATTAGTCAAATTATAAGATATTTGTGCTATTCCGTATTCCTCAATATACCAACCTATTCCTTTTAAGTTTTTAAATAATCCTGGTTGTCTTAAAGGATTACCTTTACTGTCCTTTATTATTTTTCCAGATATTTTATCACCCTCACGTTTAATTCTACCAGCTTCTCTCAGGTCAAATGCTATAGCATTAGCTCTTCTTGAGGAGGTAGAATTTAAATTAATATTATAAGCAATTAAAAAATCTCGAGCTGAAATTGCTGTTACACCAGATTTGACTACACTTTCATTAAAATCGTTTGGACCATAATCTGGTTTCCATTCTTTAGTAATGATTTTCTTAGATAAACCTTCATATTCTCCAGATCTACAATTTGATAAATTAATACGCTTTTGCTCGGTTGCCGCATTTTCATAGCAATAAACAGGGATATTTAAATCATTCCCCACTCTTTCACTTAATTTATGTGCATATTCAACAGTCTCTTCCATTGAAATATTCGAAATAGGTATTAAAGGGCATACATCAACAGCACCCATTCTAGGATGCTCTCCTTTGTGAAGACTCATATTAATAAGCTCTTGAGCCTTTTGAATTAATAAAAAAGCAGATTCAATAACCTTTTCAGGTTCACCTACAAAAGTGATGACTGTTCTGTTTGTTGCTTTTCCAGGGTCTACATTTAATAATTTAACACCATCTACAGTTTCTACAACAGCAACAATTTTATCAATTATAATTTTATTTCTACCTTCTGAAATATTAGGAACACATTCAATTAATTGCATAGTATTTTTATTAATTAAATATATTAATATTAAATTTAATTATTCAAATAATTCAGTTATTAATGAAAATCAGCTTTAAAAATTTTAAAACCGAATATTCAACTAAATTTTACGATTTAAACATTGAATGGTTAGAAAAATATTTTTGTGTTGAAGATTATGACAAAGAGGTTTTAAGCAATCCTGAAAAGTATATAATTAAAAGAGGTGGAATTATTTTGTTTGCTGAACTTAACAGTGATATTGTTGGTACTGTAGCATTAATGCCAACTCATATTAAAAACACATATGAATTAACTAAAATGGCCGTAAACCCAAATTACAGAAATAATAAGATTGGGCAGAAATTACTTCTAAAAATTATATCAATTGCTGAAGAAATGAATTTAAAAAAGATAATTTTATACTCAAACAAAAAATTAGAAAATGCTATACACTTGTATTTAAAATACAATTTTATTGAAATTGGTTTGGAAGAAAATTGCCCATATGAAAGAGCAAATATAAAAATGGAATTATCTATCTAATTAATTTCCTATACTTGATTCTTGTAGGCAAAACTTCTTTACCTAATCTTTTCTTTTTATTTTCTTCATATTCACTGTAAGCACCTTCAAAAAAATATACTTCAGAGTTTCCTTCAAACGCTAGAATGTGAGTACAAACTCTGTCCAAAAACCATCTATCATGGCTTATAACCACAGCACAACCAGCAAAACTCTCTAAACCTTCTTCCAATGCTCTTAAAGTGTTAACATCTAAATCATTAGTCGGTTCATCTAAAAGTAAAACATTGCCTTCTTCTTTTAGTGTCATTGCTAAATGAAGTCTATTTCTTTCACCACCTGATAATAATTTAACTTTTTTATTTTGTTCACTTCCACTAAAATTAAATCTACTTAAATAAGCTCTAGAATTTACTTGTCTATTACCCATCATTATAAGTTCTTGGCCATCTGAAAAATTTTCCCATATACTTTTATCAAGATCAATATTTGTATGGGATTGATCAACATAAGCGATTTTTGCAGTTTCGCCAATCAAAAACTCACCTTTATCAGGATTAAGCTCCTTCATAATCATTTTAAATATGGTTGTTTTTCCAGCTCCATTTGGGCCAATAATACCAACAATTCCAGCTTGAGGTAAATTAAACTCAAGGCTATCATAAAGCAACTTGTCATCAAAAGCCTTACTTACATTGATAGAATTAATAACATTTGTTCCTAGTCTTGGACCATTGGGAATAAATATTTCTAATTTTTCGTCGAGTTGTTTTTGATCTTGATTTAATAACTTATCATAATTACTTAATCTTGCTTTTTGTTTTGTTTGTCTTCCCTTGGCTCCTTGTCTAACCCAATCTAATTCTCTTTCTAAAATCTTTTGTCTTTTTGATGCTGTTTTACTTTCTTGAGCTAATCTTGTTGATTTTTGATCTAACCAAGAAGAATAATTTCCTTTCCATGGGATACCCTCTCCTCTATCTAATTCTAAAATCCATCCCGCCACATTATCTAAAAAATATCTATCATGAGTTACAGCAATAACGGTCCCTTTATATCTTGCCAAGTGCTGTTCTAACCAATCAACAGATTCAGCATCTAAATGATTCGTAGGCTCATCTAATAATAACACATCAGGTTCTTGTAATAGTAATCTACATAAGGCGACTCTTCTTCTTTCACCTCCAGATAAAAATTTAATTTTTTTATCAGAACTTGGTGTTCTTAAAGCATCCATAGCAATTTCTAATTTGGTATCTAATTCCCAAGCGTTAGATGCATCAATCATATCTTGAAGTTCAGACTGTCTGTCCATTAGCTTTTGCATTTTATCGGCATTGGAGTATACTTCTTCTAAACCAAATTGGTCGTTTATCGCATTATATTCATCTAATATTGCGACTGTTTCTCCTACTCCTTCTTTAACAATTTCTAATACAGTTTTATCATCATCAAGAACAGGTTCTTGTTCTAACATACCAACTGAGTAATTTTGTAAAAAAGTGATATCTCCTTGAAAATTCTTATCAATTCCAGCAATAATCTTTAGTAATGTAGATTTACCTGAACCATTTAAACCAAGTATTCCAATTTTAGCTCCATAAAAGAAACTTAAAAAAATATTTTTTAATACTGGTTTGCTTTCTCCTGAAAATGTCTTGGATAAACCAGACATTGAAAATATTATCTTTTTATCGTCACTCATTAAACTCTACCTTTAAGGGCATAAAAAACCCATGCATTAGCAAAAAAACCTATACCAACTGAGACAAACCCCCAACCAGCTACTTCATTGTATTTAAAAGCTCCAAGACCAACAAGCACTAAACCTATAATTATCATTATAAAGGTTGCCCAAGCAAGAACTGTATTTTTATTCATCATTTTCATATTTAATTATGATTTATTTTTTTTTCTTCTTTTTTTCTTTTTTTCTTTTTTTTCACTCTCAAAATCCAATTCAATATATTTAGCAACTTCTTCTGAAGTTAAAATAGAATTGAGAGATTTTACAAATTGAAACTCATTTAATTTAAGTTTGCTTTGTCTTACATCTCTAGTATAATCTTCATTTTCTACAATTATATTATAATTTTCCATTTTATCAATTAGTAAACCTTTAAGAATTTGCATTTCAAATTCATCTAACATAAATTCATCCTTACATTTAGGTAATACTTTATCTAGTTCTTTGTAAATATCTAAAGTTGAGACATATGCAGAACTATCATATTTTGGCATTGGAGCATATCCTCTTTGACCTCTTTGAACGTTATTTAATTGTTGTGAGTAAGATAAAATTGAAAACAAACAAAGTAGTAGTGATAGCAATGGCTTTTTCATCGAAAAAATATTTTTTACTAAACTAGTAAAATTATTATTTAATAAATGGAATTTCTATTATTTTAGTTTGCCTATTATTAACATATCTAAATCCATTTTCTCCAAAAAATCCAGCTTCTTCTAACATGATTTTGATATCTCTATTCCACTCAGAAATAAAAGTGGTAATATTGAGCTCAATTGCATATACAGTATTATAGTTTAACTTGTAATCACCTGCTCCTTTTACCCCTCCTTGAGAATCCCACATTCCAATAGTAGGCCCAGATGAATGTCCATAAGATCCTAATGGATGCGTATAGATAGATGGTCTTAATCCAATATTCTTTGCTTTGTTCAATGAATTAAGAAGAATATCATTTCCCGAGAGTTTATGTTTGAAATTATTGGTCAGAATATCTTGTAATTGATTTCCCATTTTAAAAGCATTTGTTAAAAAATCAGGGATATTACTATCAGATTCTTTCATAACATAAGCTAAACGCTGACAGTCTGAATTCAACCTTAAATAAGTTATTCCAAAGTCACAATGAAGTAAATCTCCGTAATTAATAATTTTATCAGTAGGTCTTTCTGAAAAAGAACTTAAATGATCCATTTGAAACTCACTATTTCTCTGTATATCTACAGTTGGATGAAACCAAGTGTCTAACCCAAGTTCTGTTACTTTTTGTCTCATCCACCATTCAATGTCAGTTGTGGTTGTTAAACCTGGTTTTATTACTGAATTTGAAAAAGCTTCAGAAATAATATTGTGAGTAATGGATATTACATCTTCATATAATTCCATCTCATATTCAGTTCTTGTTTCTATCCATAAATTAGATAATGTTTCAGCGCTGACAATTTTATTTTTGAAATTTGATGGTAGTACTTCCATAAATTCATCAAAGTCAGTTTTATCTAAGCCATCCGAAATATTAAAATCTTTAGAGAAATTTAAGCCTATTTTTTTAGGATTACGTTCTTCAATTAACTCAACTAACCTTTTCCATTGAATTGGTTGTGTTTCCTTGTCCCAGGCTGAAATTATATTATCTCCAAAATTATATCTTGCTACAGCTAGTTTATCAATTGTATTGTTTTTTTTATTTCTATAAAAAAGTATGATGGTTCTTCTTCTAGCATTTAACCATTCAGCAGGTAACATTGTTTTTAAAACTGGATCTTCATTATATTCTCTAGAAATTAAAATCCACATATCAATATCAGATTGATCCATTAAATCTGGTAAAAGATTATTTAATCGATCTTTCAGAACACTATTGACAACTTTAGCTCTATTTTTTTCAGATAATATTTCTTGAGAAAATATATTTGTTGTAATTAAAAATGCTATAATCAGTTTATTCATAATTCTTTATTTTATGGTTAATTTGGTATTAATTCTATCGATTTTTTTTGATTTTGTGTAAATAAATTTATTGATAAAATAAACTTCTTTTGGCTTTTCAAATTTGTTTAAAGAATTAAAAATACTCTCATTAAATTTATATTTTTTAGATTCAATTATAAGTATTAATTTTTCTCCCAACACATCATCTTTTAATGAAGATATAATATAATTTTTAGAAATATATTTAGAGAGTTTCCTTTCTATATCTTCCGGGCTTAATTTAACCCCACCTGAGTTAATAACATTATCTGCTCTACCAATTAAATAAAACTCATTATTAGATTTAATTTTTACGATATCATTTGTAATTATTTTATTTTTAGTAATTGACGGAACGTTTATTACTAAACAGTTATTTAAATCTTTTGATATACTAACACCATTTAAAACTTTAAAGGGGTTTGATGTAGAATCATTTTTAGAAACTCTCTTTACGGCTATGTGAGTAGCTGTTTCTGTCATTCCGTATGTTTCATAATAAGTATCAATTTTGGATAAAATATTTGAACTTAAAGAATTAGAGACTTTAGAACCACCAAGAATAAGTTTATTTATATATTTAAGTTTATTGATTGAATTACTAGCTTGCATTGGTGTCATTGCAGAGAAAAAATAATTTTTATTAATAAATTGAGAAGGATTAGATGTTGGCTTATTAAGCTGGAGGTTTAAGCCAATAACCATAGCTCTAACTAACATCATCTTGCCAGCTATAAAATTCATTGGTAAAAAAGAAATAGCTGAATATCCAGGTTTTAGATTAAAGTAATCTTTAGTTAAATTGACTGAGTTCAAAAGTGAGATTTTTTCAAGCTTTATAACTTTAGGCTCACCAGTTGATCCTGATGTTTTACATAGAATAAAAGGTTCTTGATTAAAAACTTCTAAAATAAAATTACAAAGATCAATTAAATCAATATTATTAATTTCTATATTTTTTAATGCAAACTTTACTAATTCTTCCCTATTGTAACGTTTAGAATTTAATTTAAAATTTTTATTAATAGTAATCATAATTACAAATATACAATACGTTAAATTTATAAATATTTTAACTCTGTGTATAATTATTATAAATATATTTGAATCAAATTATCTCAAATTAAATTATTAAAATAGATGATTAAAAAATCTCTCCTAACAATATTAATTCTAGTAAAGACTTTCAGTTATGCTCAATTTTACAAGACATATAAATGGTCTGAAAATGCTTTTACTGTAAAACAAATTGATTCTAGCTTTCAAGAATCATCGATTGGTCTTTTAAATAAATATATTGTCGAATTTAAAGAATCAAATGACAGTTTAAATAATTCATTTGAAAAATTTCTTACCAGACATACAATTATAAAAATACTAAATGAAGATGGGGCTAAATATCATAAAATTATATACATACCTATGTATAATTCAGATTATTTAGTTGATTTAAAGTTAAGAACAGTAGATAGTTCTGGAACTGTGGTCAATTTAGAAAATTCTAATCTAACAGAACTTGACAATAAAGAATTTAATAATAATTTTAAAATTTATCAATTACCTGAATTACAAAAAAATTCAACTCTTGAATATATATACACCACTAAAGAAAAGAATGAAATTCATGGTAGCCAGATATTACAAGAAGAGTATTTTAACACTAAAACAGAATTTATTTTAATCCCAAATAATTTTAAGTCAAAAGTTAAATCTTACAACACTAATGAAGTTTTTAATTTAGATTTAATTAATAATACTAAGGTCAAGAAAATTACAATTAATAATTTAAAACCAATAGATAATGAGGAGTATTCAACACTTCAAGCCAATAGAGTCAACATTAGTTATCAATGTTATTTAGCTGACAAAGTAACTCCACAAAGTAAATTTTGGAAAAATATAACCAATAGCATACACACTATAGCATTTCCAAAGAAATTCTCTAAAGAATTAATTGAGCTTAATCAACTAATTTTTAATGATCTTAAACAAACAAAATCAAATCTTGGACATAAAGACAAATATCTTTATACATTTAAGAAAATTAATTTAATTGATAATTATATTAAAAACAATTTCACAGTTCAAGATAATAGTAGTGCTGAGTTCTCTCGTTTAGATTATATTTTAAAAAACAAAAAAGGTAGTAATATTGGAATAGTTCAACTATACTCTAGTCTTTTATTGTATAATAATATAGATTACGAACTATTAATAACTTCCAATAGATATTTCAATAAATTTGATCCAGACTTTTTTAATCCTGATAATTTAAGAGAAATTTTATTTTATTTACCTGAAATAAAAAAATATATCATCCCTGATAGAAGCGAATATAGAGTTGGAGAAGCCCCATTTAATGTTTTAGGTAATTATGGAATTTATATTGATAAAAATAAAGACTATTATTTCAGTACAATAATTGAAGATAATAAAAGATTTAGTACTATCAATAGAGAAATAAATGTTGAATTTAAAAAAATGAAAGAAGTAGTAATTAATGAAACTCAAAAATTTACAGGTCATTGGGCAATAACTAATAGAGCTATGTTGAATTTATCAAATAATCTCAATTCAAATGAGTTAATAGATTATTTAACTACTTCAGGTTTAAAAGGAAAAAAAATAATTGAATATTCTGTAAGTAATAAAGATATTTATCAACCAATTTACAATAATCCATTAATAGTTAAATCTATAATCTCCACTGACAGCTTACTTAAAAAACATATAAAGTCTAAAAATAAAAAAACTAAAAGATATGTGTTTAATTTAGGTAGCGTTATAGGTACTCAAAGTGAATTATATACCAATAAAAAAAGAATAAATTCTATTGAAATTAGATATCCTAATTATTACGATTATAAAATTTCTGTAAAAATACCTCGTGGATACAAAATTGAAGGAGTTGAAAATATAAATATTAACGAAAATTACATTTCTAATGGGAATATAATTGCAAAATTTCAATCAAACTACAGTATTGAAGGTAATAAACTAAATATTTCTATTCAAGAGTTCTATAAATCATTAAACTATAGTAAATCTAAGTATAATGATTTTAGAAAAGTCATTAATGCAGCAGCTGACTTTAATAAATTAAATATTGTCTTTGTTAGAAAATAATTTCAATAAACTTATTACCCAGTAAATTAATATGAATTGAATAATAATTCTCATTAATAATAATGATTTGTTTAAAAGCATATTTTCACTTACCTGAAAAGTAAACAACATGTCAAAGTGGACGACAAAAAATAAAAACAATAAACCTACAAGCAAATACACTCCTGTTTTGCGAGTCTGATTGAATAATATTAATAATCCTCCAAGAATCTCCAAAACCCCGCTTAAATCAACTAAAAACTGCTTAAAAGGAATAAATGAAGGAGTTATTTTAATATAGAATTGTGGATTAGTAAAATGAGCAACCCCAGCGTAAATAAATAGAATTGATATTAGATATAGATTTATATATTTTTTCAAGCCTCATCTACAGTTGATATATCCCTAACAGGGCCAGCTAGCTTATCATACCAATTATTCCAATTATATATCTTTGAAAAAATTAAAAGTAAGATTGGAAATATTACAAAAACTGGAACTATAATTTCATTAACACTCATAGAAGCAGGGTCAGCTATTGATTTATATATAGAATGAGTTTGAAAAGCAGTCCAATCTGCTGTTACCAAAAGAGCTGTAAATAAATTATTAGCAGCATGAAAACCTAAAGCTAACTCCATTCCTTCATCCATTAATGTTATTATTCCTAAAAAGAATCCTGTACCTATATAATATATCATAATTATATTACCCAATTTATCAACTTCTGGATTTGAAAGATGTAATAAACCAAAAGCAACAGATGTAATAATTAGTGGCACAAATTTATTTCTAACTAAATTTCCAATTCCTTGCATAAAATAACCTCTAAACATATACTCTTCAAAACTAGTTTGTAATGGAACTAAAAGAATGGCTATAGCAGCTAGAATAATAAATCGATCAAATTCAAAATTATATACATAATCCTCTGGAGACATAGAAATATCAATTAGTGTCATAGATGTAGAAATAAAGCCCCAAAGTAAAAATGCCAAAAACACTCTTTTCCAATCAATTTTAGATCTTGATGTAGTAAGGTTAGTGATGGTTTGTTTGTGTAATAACCTTACAGCTATATATAAAAATATCAACCCACCTGTAAAGGGCAATAGAATATATAGGAAATTTAAATTGGGTTCAAACATACCCATAAGATATGCAGTGTCATTTGCAGCGATTTTATCCATATCTACATCACCAGTAGCAATTTTGGCTATTAGTGCTGCTCCATGAGGAATTGAAAAAACAAAAACACCA
>ENA-OQVM01004792-OQVM01004792.1-marine-metagenome-genome-assembly--contig:-NODE-4792-length-13458-cov-6.522084_pt1 | contig 13458 bp, 11 predicted proteins | sample MGYA00237776_ERZ505498 | MGnify/ENA primary metagenome ERZ505498 (study PRJEB26159, sample SAMN06265151) | marine metagenome | isolation source: Helgoland LTER site | place: Germany:Helgoland, sampling... | reverse complement strand
GGCAAGATCCGCGAGGTTATGCTCTACTCCAATGCGCTGCCCGAATATAGCCGTAAGTGCCTCGAGGGCTACCTCGCCCATAAGTGGGGATCGACCGCCAACCTTCCTGCCACTCACCCCTTCAAATCAACCGCACCGATCTTTGGCGGCAGCCAGAACATCGTGACCAATGCCCACACCATACCGGTGGTCAGCAGCAGCCCCACCCTCTCCTTCGACATCGGATTGTTCACTCTCGAGGAGTACGGCATCTACGCGACCTCGGGCTTACCTCTGAGTTATGCTTCCGATGATACATCGGTACTGGATGTGACCGGTGGCAAGCTCGAACCCAAGGGTGCCGGTACCGTAACCATTACCTTGAGCCAGGCAGGCGACTCCCACTTCTCGGCCGCAAGCGACGCCAGCTTCAGCCTGACCATTACACAGGACCGCTCGCAGAGCATCACCTTCCCCCCCATCGCCGATGTCAACACCACCGTATCCACCATCGACCTGTCTTCGGCTTCCGCCTCTTCCGGACTAGCGATTACTTTCACCAGTACAGACACCGATGTGGCCACGGTTAGCGGATCCACTCTTACCATTGTGGGCCCAGGTACTGTGACCATTAAGGCGAACCAATCTGGAGGTACGGTTTCGAGTATTAACTACTCCGCGGCTCCTGAAGTGGAAAGGTCCTTCACCGTGACCTCTATCGGTAAGTCACTGACGATGATTTTTGATTCCAATATCACGCTCGCTAAAAATGTGACTTATAAGTTAAGGGCTGTGCTCAAGGACGGGCTAACCGGCAGAGTTGTAAGTAGCCCCATCACCTACTCGATCGTATCCACCACCGGCGTGGGCGGAACATTAGGAACAGGGAGTGATCGCGACAAACTCACAACCGGAAACGGTACAGGTACGGTGCGGGTCAAAGCATCTGCCAATCCCACCGGATATGAATCCAAGTTCGCTTACATGGATGTAAATGTGACTAATGATCGAGATCAGCGCATCATGGTAAGGGAAGGTGGAGACTCAGGTGGTTTACGTGACTTACCCATCTCCCGCAGACCTGTAGCGATCGGGCTGATGTTCAACCTCGCAGGAGACAGTGTGGCCTCCAGGTCCCTATCCTTCTCCGTACCAAATAGTGCACCGGTCACAGTGGTTGGCTCCGGCAAGGATGCCAAGCTGGTCTTTAAGATAGCAAGTGATGGGTTTTCCAAGTCCAGTTTTACTGGAGATACCATTTCCTTTGACCTTACTGTATCCAATGATGGAACCGGTGGTTATGTCCCCGTATCGGTTACTCGGACGATTAACATCAAGAAACCATCCAAAAGTGCATTCTTTGAAGACAGAAAGCTCGATGCCAGGTATGAGGATGTGAAAACCGCTGCTCTCTCCCGTATCGCCGCAAAGAAAGGTATATCCGGGGAAAAAGCACTCGCACTGTTTAACAGCGATAACTACGACTCCGATGGCGATGGTGTATCCAACCTCATTGAACGGGCCTTTGGGGGAGACTCCCTCGGCAATGACTCCAGAGACAATAGACCGGCCCCTGTAAAAACAAATGACAACAAGGAATATTTATCCTTCAACCGGTATAATTCCGATTACCAAACAGATATGGGCATTGAGTATATCGTGGAACGAAGTGCCGACCGTAGAACCTGGTCCACAACTGGGGTGGAGCAACATGGAACAGCGGTCGATCTTGGAGGCGGTATGGAACGCGTGGTCTACCGAACCACCACCGCGACCACTGCAGGTAATACCCAGTTTATCCGGGTAAGAGTAAAAGCGAAATAAACCATGACTAAGGAAAAGGAAGATACTCTCATTAGCCAAAAGGAGGCAGCTGCAATTCTTGGCTTTAAACAAACAGCTAAAATCAATCAGTACATCAAAGCTGGAATTATCAAAAAATTTGAAAAACCCGGAAGCAAACTAATCTGGGTTTGTAAAAAACAGATACTTGAACTACCCGAACCTCTCCCCGTCCCTCCACCCGAGGATGTCTTCAGAAAGCTCAAAATAAACGAGCGCTGGCAGCAGGAAAAGGGAGATGATTCAGACAGTTAAAAATTATATTTAGTATTTTTCTCTGGGCTAATCGGTTTAAAGTTTGAGACCAAACAATGTACCTCTCCCCTCGCCCCTTTAATCCGTCGCCATTTTTTTACTAATAGGTGCCAATTCTTACAACAAGGCGACAAAACCTGTTTTTGTAGCTATGTGGTTGAACTAAGAAAAATAATGGTTAAAGCACAGATAATTACTGACCTAGCACTTTACTGCTACTTAAAACAAAAGAGTGCCCGAGGTGGGACTTGAACCCACACTCACTAGGTGAAACGGATTTTAAGTCCGCAGCGTCTACCATTCCGCCACTCGGGCATTCATGGGTTAGTCATAACAATCTTCTGATGAAGAATCGATAATAAATTCTATTCCTTAACCAGACTTTCTAATTTTTTGCGTCAGAGGATATTTTTTTTGCAAAATGTAGTCCTTGCATTCGTAAATCTACTATGATTCAAAAGATATATGAATGAAAGGATTCTATTTGTAGATGATGAAGAATCTATTCTTCGTGGGATCAAATTGAATCTTGGTAGAACCTTTGCAGTGACAGTCGCAAATGGTCCCTATGAGGCAATCGAGATTATAAATGCACAGGGACATTTTCCCGTTGTAGTTTCGGACATGCGTATGCCCAAAATGGATGGTGCCACACTCTTGAGAACTATCAAAGAGAGTAACCCTGAAACCATGTGTATTTTACTAACTGGTCATGCCGACTTTGAATTTGGAGGTGCTGAAGCCGTACAGTCCGGCTTACTTTTTAAAATACTCAACAAGCCCTGTCCTCCCGATAAATTAAAGGCAACTATACAAGCTGCCCTAAACTTTAAGGGCGGGGAACAAGAGGAAGAAAAAGCTCCGGACTTTGTTCTTTAAATAAATCTAAAAAGAGGAGTGCCCTGCTTGCTCAATGATCCGAGCGAACTGCTTTCCAGGAAACTATGGTAAGGTAGCACCCTAAAATAATCATAGCCACCGAGGTTCCTCCAATCAACGAATTCAATCCATTCGTAAATGCCATCCACACCAAGGCGATCATAGGCATGATAATCATTAAAATCGCTGGCCATAAGGCAAATCCAAACGCGGTTCCTCGAACCTTCAGGAATACAACAAAGGTAAGCAAAGCAAAGGCAGCAAGCAATTGATTGGTTGCTCCAAATAAGGGCCATATTGCTTTCCAGACCGGCATGAGCTGACCATCAGGACCAGGAAAAGATTGAAAAACCAAAAGAGCAGGAAGGAGGAGGGCTCCAACCGTTCCAAGGTATCGACTTGCCTGGTTTCTCCAGGAAAAAAGTTCTTCGATCAAAAAACGAGTCAGGCGTGTACAGGTATCTAGCGTTGTTAGTAAAAAGGTGCTAATTGCAAGCATGGCGAATTCCACGCCAATTTTGGCAGGTATTCCCAAAGCGGCAAAAAACTTAGATGCACCGGTTGCAAAAATGGCAACGGGAGTTCCCCCACTCTCCCTTTCCCCGACCGTTAAAACAGCCACACAAGCAAGAGCAAAAACCGCAAGTACGCCTTCCAGCAACATTGATCCATAGGTAACCCGACGAGTATCGCTTTCCTGGCGGATTTGTTTGGAAGTTGTACCACTAGCCACAATGCTGTGAAAGCCACTGCAGGCACCACATGCAACCGTGATAAAAAGAAATGGCACCAGCATACCAAGTTTTTCTGACTCCCAGGCTATAAAGGCAGGGAGTTGAAGAGATTCTCCGGCAGTTAACATTCCAACTGCCCCAAGTGCCAAGATTGCGTAGAGAAAACCCGCACTCAAAAAATCACGAGGTTGCAATAATATCCCTACAGGTAAAACCGCAGCACAAAAGCAATAGGCCAAGGTAATTCCAATCCATGTATCTTTAGAGAGAGATACCATGGGGAAATAATGTCCGATACCCAGCCCCAAAAAGGTAAGCGGAAAAAAGATCCAAGCAAGTTGAGACAGCGAGAATCTTCCCGAACGGAGCAATAGTCCAAAGACCACGGCCACTAAGATGAACCAACCAGAAGCCGTTGCCACTGCTGGTTGCTTGGTAAAGGTATTGGCGGTTAGGTCAAGAAATACGATAATTACATAGACCAAGGCAAAAAGGACAAAGATTAGAAAGAGTTTGCCTGCCCGCTCCCCGACCAATCCTTTCATCACATCAGCAATGGAACGTCCTTGGTTCCTCAGGGACATGAAAGCACTGCCAAAATCATGCACACCTCCGACAAAAATCGCCCCCACTAATATCCATATCCAGGTAGGTCCCCACCCGAAATAAGTGGCGGCAAGAATAGGACCAACAATAGGGCCCGCCCCCGCAATGGATGAAAAATGGTGCCCGAAAAGAACGGATGCCCGGGTAGGAGAATAATCAACTCCGTCTTCTTGTGACTTAGCTGGAGTTTCCCGAGAATCATCCAACCCGCACCTATTGCTAAGGAACTTCCCGTATAATCGATAGGCAAAAAGAAAAATCAGCGAACTGGAAAGAAGAATAAAGGGAAGCATTTTTGAATGATGCAAGAATAAGAATACTTGGCAAGTTACAGATACTTTTAGGGGTATCATAAATGTGAACGTGTTCAAATAACTCACCAATAAAAAAACTCCCATGAACTTAGAAATTCAAGGGAGTTAATGAGGTATAAAATTCGGCGGAATTTAAAGGGACATTCAACTAAGCGTGCCTTTTGTTTATCTTGCTAGTCAGGGCGACTAGTTGACCGAAGAAGAAATCAAATTAAACTCGCGAGGGAGGATGCCGTGGATTGACCAAGATTACCCGCGGTCTTCGCCTCCAGTCTTCACTCTCATTGTCCAAATTCTTCCTACCTTCTAAACGAATCTTCTTCCGTATTGGTTTACTGCAAATTTTCATTTCAACTTCCCTTCTTTTGATCAACTAACAACGATACAAAAAAATTTGAAAACAATGGCACTTTTGAACCACAAAATTCTGTATTTATTAAAAGTTCAGAAGTTCTGGTCGGTGGACTTCGCCAACTTGACAGGCAAGTCGTCGTAGCAGGTACAGTTTGATATTCCCATCTCATGGAATTGATCATAATTTCATTCCTTTCGTTGCGTTATTGTTTGAACACTCCTCCCGCAGGAGTGCTTGTAGGTTAGACAAAAAGGTGAAAAGCAAGCCTGGTAAAACGAGGTAACCTTGCAAAGTAGAGACGAAAAAGATAGTGCGAGTATTCGGAATACCCACAGTTGCCAGTTTGGCATATCGCTTACATCCACACCTTAAAAAAACTCAAACATCTAGAAGATGCAAATATTTGACCGATTTTTTTCCCGTAGTCCCATCTATGCCTGAAGTATTTAAACAACTGCGGTCGAAGTTAGTAACCAAAATCCTGGCTAGTACTGCTTTTTGCCTACTATTGGCTTGTGCCCCATCTGCACCTGAGGTTGTCAAGGATTGGCAGGACCAAGGGTGGAGTCTTGTAGATGTTCACGGATCTGAAGGAACTGTTGAAAGATATGGGAAATTAATGAGCAAAAAAGCAAAAGGCGTGGAAGCTTCGTGGATTGAAAACGGTAAGCGGATCACAAAGGTTTATTCGCAAACCAATCATTTCATCCTTGTCTTACGTTTTTTTAAAAAAAATGGTGATCAATTTGCAGTGGTCATGAAAAAAAGAAAATAAAAAAGGCGATGAATTTCTTCACCGCCTTTTTTAAAATTAAGACCTGAAAAACAATTAGGACAATGCTTCCTTGGTTGTTTTGATGATGGCCGCAGCAATTCTGTAAGGATCACCGTTAGATGCCGGTCTACGATCCTCCAAACGACCTTTCCAACCGTCCTGAATTGTACCAACTGGAATACGAATGGAAGCCCCACGATCGGAAACCCCGTAACTGAATTTGTCAATTGACTGAGTTTCGTGCAAGCCGGTGAGTCGTTGATTATTTTCTGCTCCGTATACGGAAACATGACGGTCAATGTTCTTTCCGAATTCTTCACAGATTTTTTTGAATAAGGCTTCACCACCTTCTTCACGCATTGCTTCGTTAGAAAAGTTAGCATGCATGCCCGAACCGTTCCAATCTCCTTTAATGGGTTTAGGGTGCAAATCAATTGCGATATCGTAAGTTTCAGCGGTGCGCTCCAAAAGGTAGCGAGCCAACCAAATCTGGTCACCTGCACTCTTTGCTCCTTTGGCAAATATTTGATACTCCCATTGCCCCATCATCACCTCGGCGTTGATGCCCTCAACATTTAAACCGGCTTCAAGGCAAAGGTGCAGATGTTCGTCGACTAATTCACGTCCTTTGGTATTGCGGGCCCCAACTGAAGTGTAATAGGGACCTTGTGGCCCAGGGTATCCGCCTTGGGGAAAACCCAATGGCAGATCAGTCTCGAGATCGATAAGAGTGTATTCCTGCTCGAAACCAAACCAAAAATCTTGGTCATCATCATCAATAGTGGCACGACCATTAGATTCGTGGGGTGTTCCGTCGGGATTAAGGACTTCACACATAACTAACCATCCATTTCCTCCGAAACGATCAGGGTCTTCAATCAAATGGACAGGTTCCAAAAGACAGTCCGAGGAACCGCCTTCAGCTTGTTCCGTGGAGGATCCATCAAAAGACCATTGCTTAACATCTTCCAGCTTCCCACTGAAATCTTCAACGATCAACGTTTTACCGCGTAGGCTTTGGGTCGGCTTGTAGCCGTCGAGCCATATATATTCTAACTTGTGCTTACTCATAGGTTTAAGGGTTTAAATGTCTGGATTAGACGGTGTGCCGGGTAGCGAGCCGACATGAATATGTTAGCAAAACGAATGCCAAACCCGATTACGAGCAACAAATGTAAAAGAATTTATCCAACTTGTAAAAAAATGGATAAATATGAACAAGAGGAGATAAAAGCAGAAAAAAATTGAATTTAGTTAAAAGAAGGATTTTCTGGCTCATTGGCCAAAAGTTTCATTTCATCACTGACTCGGGATATTGCTGCTTTCCAACAATCTGCATGGGTATGCACCTTCTCAAAAAGGCCAAGATTAAGTGAGGACACCAGCCATGAATCAACTTTCAGCTCGTTCTCCAACTGCCCCGGAGACCAACCTGAATGACCTAAGAAACAGGCAATTTTTATATTTTTGTTTTCCTCCCGCAGAGATTCTGCTTTGGAAATATCGATACCAAAATGTAAACGAAAAGTTTGGGCGTTATCTTTCCAGTCCCAAGCAGCAATAATTAACTTTTCTTTATCAACTGGACCGCCATCGAAGACCTCCGCTTCACCAAGAGCGAAGTTTTTAAATTGATCATCAAGTTGGAAAAGTTGTTTACCAAGGGGGCGATTGAGAATGACCCCAAGAGTGCCTTCGTCTTCACAGTGATTAGACAAAAAAACGACGCTCTTGTTAAAGTTAGGGTCCTGTAAAGAAGGATGAGACAGCAAAATGCTGCCTGACAAAGTGGTTGCTTGCTTAAATCTAGATGTGACGTTCAAGAATCTATAACCTACCCGAACTTGGGCGGGAAAATCAAGTCTGGTTGTAGATTTTTAGTTTCCAGCAGTTACTGGAACGCTTTGAACCGCATCAACTTTACTCTTTTTAGAAGCATCTGTGGAAGAAGATTTTGTGTCCTTGGCATCTTCCTTCAACTCGCCGGGAAATTCGGGTGGCGCGGTTACTTCGGCGTCTCCCCACTGCTCTTCATAGAGAGCTTTTAGGTGACTAAATACTTCTACAATCGCAACATCATCTTCAATCTCAAAAAGTTTGAGAATTAGTTCGCGATTATTGCGTAATTGCAGGCGTTTGCCCAAGGTCTCCATGCCACGGTAGCTGTTTATGACATCCCGGGCTTCATCTTGTTTATCCAAAATTCTCTTTGCTTCTCTATATGTTATTCCCATTTTAATTCCTTTTTTGAGGTTACCACTTTACAGATGGATAAAAGAATCCACATAGATTGTCCCACCACCCATTCACATCACTACCATTACTCAGGAATTCGACCAATTCGATTAAAAAATGTTAAAATAACGATTTTTTTTATTCACATAGGGCAAAAACTAAAATGGACGGTCCCCGAAAGAACCGTCCATTTATAAAAAAATAGCCTTATTTTTTAGGCGGAAACTACATCAACCATTGCTTTAAGAATCGTATTCCAAGTATTTGGAGTTTCCAGTGTGGCGTTAGAAAACATACATCCGTCCCAGCAAATATGCTTCATACCACGATCCTGAAAATCTTTCAGCCAGTAACTGGAACAACGGGTAATATCGAGCTTGCCGTTAGGATCATCTGCTGGGCAATGCTTTCCAGTTTTGTCATGTGAACCGGCTCCGTGTACCTGCCCATCATTTTGAGCAACATGAAAATCGATGGTCCATGGACGAAGCTTATCAGTCATTTTCTCATAAGCTGCGTAGAATTCATCCTCAGAATATCCGTCATGTAGAAGAGCATGCTCAGGAGCATTGTATCCCATCAGGTATAAGTATGTATGAGCAAGATCCGCCTGAAACCCAAGGGTCTCAGGCATACCAACGCCCTCCAAGAGATCGAGTACATCTTTCCAACTGTGCATACCAGCCCAGCAAATCTCACCTTCTACGGCCAAGCGCTCGCCGTGATCTGCAGCAATAGCGGCTGACTTTTTAAATGTATCAATAATACGGGCGGTACCCTCTCCAGGGTTGGCCTTCCATTGTTCGACTCCAAATTCTGCAGAGTCTATCCGAATTACCCCACCTTTGCGCACTCCATGATCGTTAAATACCTTGGCGATACGGCAGGCCAATTTTACGGCGTCCAAAAACTTTTCTTGCTGCTCATCGGTACCCATGGCGGAATCACCGACCGTTCCGGGCCACACTGGAGCAACCAATGAACCCACATCAAAGCCATGCCCTGCGATGAGGTCAGCCGTTTTCTTTAAATCATCGTCACTCGCCTCGGGGTCAGTGTGGGGATGAAAAAGAAAATAATCAACGCCGTCAAATTTTCGACCGTTTACATCGGCACCTGCGGTAAGCTCGAGCATACGTTCCAAGCTGATGGGAGGTTCTTCGCCCTCACCATCGCCTTTACCGACGAGACCGGGCCACATTGCATTGTGAAGTTTAAGAGATGATAGACTCATGAGCTTTGAAGTTTACTGGGTTAGGTTTGCAAAGGAATTATTAGTTCAAGAAATACCATCTCGATTCAAGAAAAAAAGCCTGCTCCCATCGAGGTAACTGGTAAGAAGTTGAAGAATTTATTTGCGAAAATCAATAAGCTCATTGAATTGTGAATGCATGAAATACAAAAGCTTTTTTATTTTTGGACTCACTTTTTTGCTTGGGTCTTTCCCAGTTCTTCACGGAGATGACCACAAAGAATCTACATCTGGCGAATCATTATTTCCTTCAAAATTACTCGATAATAAAGGCAATGAGGTATCTTCCAGTGTATTGGGCGACAAAATCGTGGGGATTTACTTTTCCGCTCAATGGTGCCCACCATGCCGTCACTTCACCCCCACTTTAGTAGATTTCCGTAACAACAATGAAAAGGATTTTGAGGTTGTTTTCGTATCCTCCGACCGCTCATCCAAAGACCAGCTTAAATACATGGATAAATACGGGATGAAATGGTACACACTCCCACACGGTTCGGATGCTGCAAACAATTTGAAGAAGAAATTTGAGGTTCGAGGCATCCCCGCACTTGTAATTGTTGATTCAAAAGGAAACACCATTACCAAGAGTGGCAGGGGGGACGTTTCTAAAGACGCCAAAACTGCAATCGCTGAGTGGCGGAAAAAGTCCTAATATATCAGTTTTTATTTTTCGCATTTTTCTTCTGCCCATAACCCCCTTTTTTTGCTATCGCTCTGATGATGATCAGGGCGGATATTTGCATTATAGGTGGAGGGATTGTTGGGTTAGCGACTGCTTACCGGTATAGCCAAAAGTTTCCCAAAAGTTCAATTGTTCTTCTTGAAAAAGAAAACCGCTTAGCAACTCACCAAACAGGAAGAAATTCTGGGGTGTTACACTCAGGGATTTACTATAAACCAGGTTCCTTAAAAGCTAAAAATTGTCGATTAGGTAAAAAAGCCATGGAACAATTTTGTGGCGAACATGGAATTGATTACGAACTATGTGGAAAAGTAATCGTTGCCACAAATAAAGACGAAACGGGACGACTTGGAGCTATTCTTGAGCGCGGAAAAGCAAACGGGGTGAATTGCTCGATTATTTCAGGTGAACGATTGCGGGAAATCGAGCCGCACGCCACAGGTTTAGAAGCGATTCATGTTCCAGAATGTGGCATTGTAAACTACGAACAGGTTTGTCAAAAGCTTGGCGAATTACTTACAAAAGGTTCTTCGCATCAAATTCATCTTAGTGAAGAAGTCCTTGAAATTGAAAGTTCGAAAGACGGCCTGGTTGTACAAACGACCGAGCTTTCCATTTGCTGCCAAAGATTAATTAATTGTGCGGGGCTTCATTCTGACCGGCTAACGAAACTGGGCGGGCAAACTCCTGGAGCCAAAATCATTCCCTTCAAAGGAGAATATTATTTTTTATCGAAGGATGCAGAGAAGTTGTGCAAACACTTGATCTACCCCGTACCCGACCCCAAATTCCCCTTTCTCGGAGTACATTTTACCCGCATGATTGAGGGCGGAGTGGAGTGCGGACCCAATGCGGTGCTGGCATTTGGTCGTGAAGCTTATGAAAAATGGGATATCAGCCCAAGAGATTTATTTGAGTCTTTAACTTATCCAGGTTTTCAGGTTATGGCGATGAAGCACTGGAAAATGGGCTGGGGAGAAATGTGGCGTTCTTTTTCCAAGCAGGCATTCGTCAAGGCCCTACAAAAATTGGTTCCGGAAATTCAGGCCAGGCACCTTGCCTCCGCTCCTGCTGGCATACGAGCCCAAGCAGTAAGCCTATCTGGTGCCCTGGTAGATGATTTCCTTATTCAAAATAACGACCGGATTGTAAATATTTGCAATGCCCCCTCCCCAGCGGCCACCGCATCCTTAAACATTGCAGAAGAAATTATTACTTCTTTAAAATTTTGATGTATCTCATGCAAAAAAAGTCTCTCTCAGGGGTCTATTTTCGTTGAATCCATTAAGACTTATTGCCATTAAAATTTCAGCCAAATGAACAAATTAGCTCATAAATTTTTACTTATTTCCGTCGCCCATGTCTTTGTTGTTACTCACCTCGTATTTGGACAAAGTCCTGAAACGCTTAAGGGTTTACGGGTAGACGGGCTCAAGTACAAAGACTTAGACCTTTCCAAAGCCACCGTGCTAAGGGGTTCTAGCATTGAATCTGGTAAGATTTCCTCAATCTCTAGTCTATCTGCCCTTTCCCCAAGTCTCTACATCAACTCATACGGAATCCAATCCTACGGAGATGTCATCTCGTTAAGGGGTATCGGTAACTCTCAGTTGTTTGGTGACCCAGCTGTTGGACTATATGTCGATGGAATTCCACAAGGTAGCACAGCCACTTATTCAAATACCCTCTTTGAAGTGGAAAGTATTGAAGTCTTCAAGGGCTATCATGGGCATCAATTTGGGAAAAATTCCCCCGGTGGCGTGATTAATGTCTCCTCTCGAAAAGCTGGAGACATCCACCGCTCTAAACTCTACGCATCCTACGGCAGTTTAAATACCCAGAGCTATCGAGTACTTGCTGATGGTCCAACTGGGGATCACTCTTCCTATTATTTTGGGCTCAACCGTAGCGAGAGCGACGGATACGCAGACAACCTTAATCCTGCTGGAAATGATGCAACATCTGAAAGTTGGAATGGTCGCTTGGGGTTTGAATTTACCACCGAGGATGGAATTGAAATCGGCATCGGCGGGAGCTGGGAGGAGTTTCAGCTTGGGGCACAGCCCCTTGTCCCCCGACTTTCGTCCGGCAATCCCAAATACAGCAGCTTTTACAGCCGAAATTCCGGTATCGGAGAGATGGGCAAAATCTCCATGAATTCTCAATATTTGACTGTAAAAACGGACTCTGATTGGGGTAATATTCAATCTACAACTTCTCGTAATTCCTGGGAACTGAATCCTTCTATCATTGACCTCTACTTTGTGGACAGTGGTTTAGCCGGTCTGTCCTTGTTAAGACCAGACTTAAGCTCTACCTCGCAGATAATCGAAGAGAGAGAAACCATTTGGGAAGAAATACAATTATCCAACGGACAAGTTGGTGAGTTTTCATGGTCAATCGGACTGAGCATTGGTAACGAGGATGTTACGGGTGATTCTACTCGACTCGTACCTTTGCCAAGCGATGGAAACGAATCGAATCTCGCTGGTTACCAAAGCTACAATTCCAAGACATCTTATTCCTTTGATAACGATAAATTTGCCCTCCACGCCAAAATCTCAAATTCCATTGGCGAGAGTACAAGTTATGAGCTTGGTCTTAGGTACGATCATGAGAAAAAGCAAATTCGTAGAGGAAAGTCCAATGAGTATCATTTTTTCCTCCCTCCATTTTCACCACCTGTTGATCAGACGAGCATGGAACATTCTTATGATTGGGTTACCCCATTTGGAAAAATCTCTAAACAATTAAACGAACAGACATTGGTTTCCCTAACGAGTTCCCTTTCCCAAAAACCTGGCGGATTCAGTGCCTATGTGGATGAAATAAACGGTAACTCTATCTTTCCAATCGCATTTACTGAGGAAAGAATTTGGGCGAATGAACTGATGATAAATCTCTTTCAAAAAAATGATAGGCTGGGTGCAAGTATTGCGGTCTTTTGGAATAAAATTGATGATTTCCAGTTTGAAAAACCATCTGGCTCGTTTGACTACTTCGTGGACAACGCAGACAAGGTTGAAGTTAAAGGGCTCGAGTTGGAATTCTTCACGCATACTGGCGATAATTGGCTTTTAAAAGGTGCATACGGGATCACGGATGGTAAAATCAAAAAACACACCGGTTCCTCAATTTCAGGTTACGATAACTTAGGACAACCGATTTTAGAGTTCCACGACTTTTCTGGTAAACATGCGCCCTCGGCTCCTGAACAAACACTAAATCTTTCTGTCACTAATCAATTCTCAGATGCCTTATCTTGGACTGCTGGCTTAACGCATGTCGGCAAGATTCATTACCTCGACCAGACGGCTACGGACACAATCAACGACTCCTACACCTTATGGAATGCTTCTATTTCTTATTCAGCAAGGGACTGGGAGGTGAGTGTCTTTGGCACAAATTTATCTGACGAGGAGTATTATTCTTCGCTCGTAACAAGCCTCACTGGTGCCCCTGGCGTTGTGGGCTCTCCACGCGTTATTGGTTTAAGCGTCTCCAAAGAATTTTAATTCTTTTCTGACTGCCCTGCCCTTTATGGACC
>ENA-OQVM01004791-OQVM01004791.1-marine-metagenome-genome-assembly--contig:-NODE-4791-length-13469-cov-3.670848_pt1 | contig 13469 bp, 9 predicted proteins | sample MGYA00237776_ERZ505498 | MGnify/ENA primary metagenome ERZ505498 (study PRJEB26159, sample SAMN06265151) | marine metagenome | isolation source: Helgoland LTER site | place: Germany:Helgoland, sampling... | reverse complement strand
GATGCCTATGATGATTTACTGCTACTTTGCTGATGCTTTGCTGATATTTGCTTACATCTATTCTTCCAATATTCTACTTCCTGTTCGTGTCGGTGGTCTTGTTCCCTTTCACGCATATCATAAAACTTTTGGTCTTCTTTCTTTTTAGTTTCCATGTCAAACTTCAAGTTATCATATTTACTTTGAAGTTTGTATAAATCACTTTGAACTTCGCTGAACTCATCTTTACTAACCATATTTCCATCTTTCATCATTTTAACAAGTTCATCTTGTATAATATTTATTTCGGACATGAGATTATCTCTCACACCGATATGTTGTAGTCGTGGGACATATTTTTCCCTGTTTTCTTCTACCAACTGAGGGTCTTGTAATGACCTCTCATATAAAGTCTTCCAAAAGTGTATTGCTCTCATAGCAAGATAAGTCAATCCTTTCTTTTCAGGATTAGCATTTGTAGAAATACTATTCCGTATAGAAAACAACTGAACCGCTTTTTGTTGCTTACCATTCACAACTTTTCTCCGAGAATCGGAAGGTGTAAGCATTAAGGCGTCTAAAATATATTTAGATACATTTTCATTATCTTCAAGAAGTTTATCCCATTCAATACTAATCGCATTATCATATTCGCCACTTTCAGAGTAATTCATATTTCTCTACTCTATTATAATATCTTTTTCTTAAGTAATTTATTAACATAATAAATTGACTATTGGATGCTATTATATCAAACTCATCTCATACCCCACAGGTTTCTCTAACGTTTTTCTTTTTTTGTATATACTTTCCAACAGATATAGGATGAGTATATTATAATAGTAGTCAATAGTCAATTATTCTATCATGTTTTGAATGACATCATTAATGTCTTTTTTAGTTGGTTGAGGAGGTTCTAAGGACTCTTCAAACTCTAATGCTTGTTTCTTATTATCCCCTTGTAAAATAGTGGAGACAACATTCATATCTGCTTTGATACTTTTCTCTACCTTGTAAAGAACAGCACTATTGGGACTCACTTTAGAAAATGAACCATCGGGGTCATGAATACTTGTTGTGATATCTGTAATCACTACAGGTTTAGTGACTGTAAATTGAAGAGAACTATCTGATAGATTAAAGTAATCTCCACTTTGTGAAACCTTTTCCACGACTGCGACAACAGGTAAAGGAACTCCCTGAGAACCACCTCCTAAATATTGTGATTGACCGATAATATTACTCCTTATTGTATAATATGGACGAAGAGTTCTTGTAGCGAGAGCATCTGCTCTTAACACTTGTCCCGTTTGTTGAGTGATAGAAACTGGGGGTGAGTATGTGTGAGAAACACTTACCGATGAATCAAAACTCGGCATCTGTGCGATAGGTAGAGATAGTAAAAATGTAGGACTATTGAAACAATTTCTTGTCATACTATCAAAATCACTATTATTAATATCAGCATTCGTTGTATTCTCTATCATACGAGACCATGTATTACTATTTATTAATCTTGTTTGATTTGTTCCTGAACCCCCCGTTTGTTCGTATCTGAACCCCATTATCCCCCATAAAGATTCATTCCAATATTTCTCATTCATTCCCCAATCTACAATAAAATTACCGCAAGTAGAGTCATAAATTGCCCCCGCTATAAAATTAGGATTGAAATATTCTATCCTTTGCTCTGCTGTATAAGATGCTGTTCGGTTATTGTTCGCATAGCGAGTCCAAAAAGAAGCATTCACCTCTGTATTATACGGTGCCATAGCAGGTGTGAAATTATCTCTGAGTAATTGTTTATTCAATTTATAAACATTCTGATTCGCGTTCGGATTTGTAGGAACAGCAATATCAGGGTTCGTAAATTCTACCACTCCTGTAGAAGCATTTACCTTTTCATACTTAATATCTGCTGTAAATCCCGCATTATAAAGATTACCTATTTTCTCAGATGTATGAAGATTTAAGATTTCAAATCTATCTGTTTCTTGAGAGAAGTTCATTGTGGCGTTCCCTGAACCAAGATATAATCTATTCTGTCTTACAGGTAATAATCTATAACCGTAGTCATCCAGAGGGTCCGTCACATCTACAGAAACAGACACACCAACACGGTCATATCCTACTCCCGTGAAACCGCAATATCCATTCCATAATAACATACAGGGACATCCATATGCCGTGAAATGATAGTCCCACCCTAACCGTGTCCCCGAAATATATACACTCGCTCCCCCCTCTCTCTGTCCCACATCATAATGATGACTACTTTTAAATGCTATAAATGAAGTTCCTGAAAGACCGTCTTCATATTTTATTGCGAAACCATATACTCCATTCTCCCAATCTGTTCCACTCACTTGTTTAGTTCCTAACTCAGTCGTAGAAGAATTAACATCAAAAAATATAGGACAACTTGTGAATGATGCTGAAGGAACAGTATTCGGAGCGATGCCTGTAATTGTATGCGTCCAATAAGAAGAATTATTATCATTCAAATCATAGCCTAATACTTGGTGTTCCTCATCACGATTAATATGTAAAAAGAAATGATTAAGTGAGTTAAATGTAGTGGGATTACTGAGTTCATCACTTCGTAGCATATTATCTGTATCAAATAATTCAGGATATCTTTGCTGAGCGACCGCTAATTTCTTCAAGTTCAAAAGATTTTCTTCGGTCCAAGGAATACTACTCAATAGAATATTAGGTCCCAATACATTACTCGCCGAGTTCCCTGTGTAGAATGTCTCTTGTAGGTCAAACCCTACAACGGGAAAAGAAGAACGACCTATTTCAAAAAGGTCAGGTCTTTTCACCCCTATTGTTTCGTGAGCACTAATATAAGAATAAACCGCAGGGTCAAAAGATAGAGACCCTATATGCTGATTAAAGTTTTGATAAGAAGAAATATCATAAGAGTCTATAGAAGCAACGCTATATGTTCTATTAACTTGATTATCTGCGTAGGTTGTGATTGGAGTGACGACAATATCTTCAGTTCTTAATAAGTCCTCAGTAATTTTTGATGATACATCATTATTAGAATTATATCCTGTATTCGCAACAGCAGAGACCAAGTTCTTGACTCTCACATATTTAAAAGTCGCTATATCATTAAAAGAAGCATTACCAGCATATCCACCATCTCTGAGTCCAAGTTTATAAGAAGCATTACTCATAGCAACAGATTCACCTGACGCATTATATCCATAACGTATCTGAGATAATGCTAAGTTCTTATTTGCTGTTAATTCACCTTCAAAAAGAGGAGATAAATGAATCACATCTGATAATTGAAAGATAGAATAACGAGAATTATCATTCCTTATAGAAGTATCATACGTGTCGTTTTGGAAGTAGGGTTTCGGCGTGACTCTATTGTCTGCTGTATTTAGAGAAGTATAATCGGGTCTCCTTTGAATATTCGCATCAAGAATCGTTCTGCTTCCCGCTCCCGCAAAAACATTTGAAGCACTACTATCTAAGTTCCTATTCTCATAAGTATAGTTCCACAACGCCGGTGCTTCTGTGTCCTCAACTCCCACAGAGGGAGCATAATTATAAGGCAACGGGATATAGAACTCTCCATTCGCATTTTTGTAAGGACTCATCACCATGTTAAGAGTATCATCTCTGTATGTAATAGTCTTAGATGCTGATACTCTTTGGTCTAAAATATATCCATTATAAATTTCATCTCTGTAAGCAAACCTGCTATCATCTGAACTATCTACTCCATTATGTTTTTCTATATTGTATTCTAATACCTGAGAAGCATTCAGAGTATCTATATCTCTTCCTATAATCTCAATCTCAGAACCCTCTGCTCCTAACTCACTAATATATGCTGAATGAACTCCTACAACATCTCCTGATTCCAACTTCAGTCCATTATTTACCTTATTTGTAAAGAGAGCATTATTAGAGTTATTACCTGATTTGACCTGCTCAGATGATAATCTATTCGCCTCTAAAATAAAAGTATTAGTGAAACCTTGACTACTCATTTGTTTATATGAGTATTATATATTAAAAAATAGAGGATAAAAAAGAAAAGTTATTTCATTTAAGCATATGTGATAGACATTCTTCCTGCCCGAAGTTCCGCCATGCGAACCATCTCAATATAGAGTCGCAGAGTGTGATTTCCAGAACCAAGAGTCTGATAATCTATGTATGCCTCTATGCCACGACTATTGACCCGCTCATTACGATTCAATCTGTTCGCAACATAAAAGAACTCATTAGTGAGTTGGGCGGTCTGAGACCTGCCCTCAAAATCACCCCCAAGAACAAGACCCTCTCCAGCATATTCCTGTCTCACTACAAAAGGAACCTTGCCCTCAGTCTGAACGACATTATGGAAATGACGAGCACTATTATCCACATCCACAGGGAAAAGGAAGTGGTCGTTATATCTCAGATTATAGGTGAGAGAACCATTCACCGATGCGTCCTGCTCCAGACCCAGAGAAGCATTCGGTCCTACCGAAGAGAAATTACAGAAGATAGAATCACTACCGTTCTTAGAATCCTTGCTTAACATCTGGAATACTTTATTACAGATTCTACCTGCTCCACCAATATTGAGGATAAGGTTGCGACCGCTTGTCTGGTCTATAGTTCTCTTAGCGAGACGATAATCCACGTAAGCAAAAGAGAGAACAGGGTTCTGTCTCTGATACTGTTCCATAATCTCCTGTGGATAGTAAATGTAATCTGCGACCATCTGACACTTGGTCTGTTCTATAAGTGCCGTGAAGTTATATACTCCCCCAGATGGGACAGCAAAACGATTTGAAGCATTCTGCTGAGTCCAAAAGAGTTCCAGAGAAACTGGTTCATCCATCATATAAAGGGGCAACTGCGAAGTCTTAAGGAATGGAAACAAGTCCGAAAGATTAACCTGAAAGACAGGTTTATATCCAAGAGTCTGGAAACCCGAAACAATACTATTTCCATAGGGTTGGGCGGGGGTGGTGTAGTCTGAATCACCCTCAAACTGGTCTAAATCACGTCCCGCCTGAAGACCCTTAGCGAGTGCTTCATGGTTAGACTGACCTATCATAGAAGCATTAGATGAATTAAGGTCGTGTCCGACAACAGACCCATTCTGATAGAAGGGTTCGTGATTCATCATACGAGCGGTGGTGAATTGTTCCCGCTCCTTATTATGTTCTCCCGAAACAAAGAGAGACTGATATGCCTGAAAGTGAGCGTAATCCTCAACCTCACAAAGAGTCTTAGTTCCCACCTTAAGAACTGCTCTATCAATCAGAGAATGAATACCAACATTCGGAGGGAAGAAAGCACGAGTGCTTGATGCCGATTCTAAAGAAGCACTCAGGGTAATCTTAGAGTTAGAGTGGAGAATACCTTTATTCTGTAATTGGAAACGACAGAAAGACTGACTGAAAACGACACTATCCAAAATATCTGTTTCCACATCAATCTGCGTATTATCAGGGATAGTCCCTACACGGAGTAGGTCGGGGACATTAGAGGGAGATGGTCCCGCTCCCTGAGCAGTAGCGGTCGTATCGGGGGTTGCCCCCGCTGTCATAGTATCAACTTGAGAAGGTCCTGAATCCATAGTTTTTATACTATGAGTTATATAAAAGAGAATTAAGAAAAATTATAAAATATTTATGCGATTACTTGGATTCCAGAAGAAGAAGAAACCACGGTGTTCTTACAGTGAGCGAAGAGATAGACACCCTGCGGGGAATCACTCGTAATATCTGAGGTCATCTGGAGACCGAAGGGAACATCAGCAAAGGAAACACCCTCACCCGAAATCTGGTCGTAATTCACACCCAGACCGAACTTAGCACCACCCTCAATAATCTCCTTCGCATAGACATACAGATTATCTGCTGGAGTATCCGGAGAGTAGTCCTCATAATAATTGTTGAATGGAGAAACATTAGTCCGCTCAATCTTAGTGAAACCCATAACAGCGTTCATGTAATTGCGGACAACTTGCGAATCCATAGTAATATTATCCGAGTCATCTTTCTGTAGAGTATCAACATTATACTCCAGCGGGAATCGCTCACCTCCACGAGTGAAGATTAACTGTGAAATCTCCGCTGCCGTGCCGTCGGAGTTAGTCGGTGGAAGAGTCGCTGTTCCATCAAAAGCAAGGTTATTAATATGACTGGCGGGAACAAAATTAAGGAACACTCCCATACATTTTGAAACACCGAGGGGGAAGTTCAGAACACCGTTCCTACTATTAATAGTGTTAAACATAGAAGTAATAGAATTGTATTCAAAGACATTCTGCGTCTGGGTCATAATGCGAGACAACTGGTCAGGAGCAGGGGTAATAACTTCACAGACAAGTTTCACATCGCTGAGTTGATAGAATGCTCCACTAATACCCGTCGTCAAAGAAGAGTTGGAGAAGAAAACATTACTATCAGGTGAAAGGTGGATACTAATATCAAGACCACCAACACCCCATGCTCCCGAGAGTGGGATAGGTTCCGTGCCGTTCAGCAGTCCGCAAACAAGAGGACAGCAGAAAGCATTACTCGTGGTGAGTTGCGAAGGATTCTCAACAACACCTCTCTGCTGGAGAGCATAGTTCATATCAATAAGAGCAGTCTCATTAAGATGCGAGATGCCATCCTGTAGAGAACTCGTCACCCCAAGGTAAGAACTCATCATACGGGGATAATGACGGATAGTCTCAATACTCTGTGCGGTCCTCTGCGAACTAATGTGAAGTTCATTAAAGCACGAATAAACTCCGAGTTGCTCGTTCATACGGAGACCCGTAGCACTTGTGGAGATTGCTCCATCAGATGCGAAGCATGTGAGTTTTCCAGTAAGTCTTAGAGACTGACCGATTAAATAACGTTCCTGTTCTCCAATTATGAACTGTATTACGGGTTGTCCGTTCTTGAATGATAGGGTGCCATCACTCGTGATATTGCTGGGTATGATTTCTAAATGCTGATTTGAGGACATGTCTATAGTTGTTTATACTATAGTTCATAAAAAAAAGGGTAAAAAATAATTAGTAAATATTTACAAGATATAAAGTTTATATTTCAATAGAGATAGCATCTCCCTTGACGACAATCCTGCGAAGGTGGGCGACCCAGTTCATCCATAACTTATTCTTTGCGGATTCCCCAGCAATAGGAGCATCATACTGAACCTGTAGAGAGAAATCACGACCTCTCAAATCAACCACGCCATCCTGTAGAGTTAGTGCCCTACCGATACAGAAGTTCTCCCTAAACTTAGAGAATGATAGGGGTCTTATACCGCCCATAGCAAGTGCTTTCTCAAGTTCAATAAGAGGTTGCTGTTCTATGGAAACCCTATCAGCAATTCTCTCACATGAAACAGGACGAGTCGGATTCAACTTCCCATCATACAGAATCTGATAGTTATTAAGTCTATCAACAATACCCACTAAACCCGAGCGAGTGGAGCGTTTCTTGTATAACTCTTGGAATCCATCTTCTTCATCTCCATACTCAATAAAATAAGTTCCCGAAGCATTCATCGCCTGTTCTGGAGTGTAGGTGGAAGAATCCGTGGGAATCATAAAGACCGCCTTTGCTCTTGACTCATTCACGGGAAGTCTAATATTCGCAACAGTATCACCCGCTAACTGCGAATACTTGTAATTGGTGTAAGACAAGAAATCATAATTGAGAGTTCCACCCTCCTTAAGCATACTCATCATACGACCCTTGAATCCATCAGGCATCATAACCTGCTGAATGATAAGTTCTGTATCACTAATCGTGTAAGATGGTTTATAGGTGGTAGTTCGTGGGTCTTGTGCGAGAACAGCATCATTAATATCAACATCTTCTCCTGTAATAGATGCCAGAGCAGAACTGACTGTAATCTTAATCATATCCGGATCCACGCCAGTATCATAATCTATAGATGTAATATGACTCTGAGAACCATTTGCCCCTGCCCCAAATGCCGAAGCAACAATAGAGGCACTATCTCCCGTAGAACTCAGGACAACATTCTGACCGACAACAAAGGGGCAATTACCGACCACCCCACCAGCACCCTGCTGATTATCACGTCTAAGATAGAAAGAAGTAGCGGAACCACTCAGGGTCGGGTGAGTCAGGGAAGAACTAATCTTACCTGATGTAGCAGAACCCGAACCATCAACACTCATAAAGAGTGGATTGGAGAGTTGAGAGCGGTGCTGAAGGGTCGTATCCAACTGTCTGAAAACATTCGTGTTGGACTCAAGGATAATCTCAATAATGAGACCCTCGGTAAGCATACTCGGGAAAACACGCTCCGACTGGAAAATACCCGTATTCAAAGGTAGAAGACATTTAACCTTCTTCCTACTATCATCGGTGTGAGACGCACTATCACTCGTCTGCGAGACAGCATCATTCTCAAAGTAAGGATTGTTTCGGCAATCATTCGCCTGTTGTTTCAGGACACCATGAGTGGAGCGACACGCAGGATTGTAAATAGCACATCCCTCAGTAAGAGCACGTTTCTTCTTGTAATTATCATTCGTCTCATAATCATATTTGAGAGCAGTAAGAACGTTGTAGTTCTGAAACTCCTCTAAAAGAATGCGACCAGCACCACCCGAATAGATTCGTAAATCACGGATAAGAACCTGACCGCCCAGTTCAGCATCAAGTAGAAGTCGTCTCGCACCAGCAGAACCACCAGACCCCGTATCCAGCGGGTCTCCCTTTATCTCAACGTCAAACTTGAGATAAGTCTCCTTCGGTTGAAAGAAGTCAATAGACGGCGGAACATTTATCTGGACCTTCTGTCCGGCACTATAATTGAGTCCGAACTCGGCGGGGACAGAGATTTTCTTCTGAGCAACAGGTATTAAGTCTTTAGATTCCCAGAATGAAGTAGTAGGCATTATTGTTTATAATAATACAAATATAAAAGATATAGTTCAAAAATAATTTTAAAAAGTGTTTATGCGATAGTCTGCTGATGCTGAGATGCGACCATTCCTGTCGCCGCCCAAGCGGGACTCGCTGATAGAGGTTCTTGAGAAGGCGGTTTAGAATCAGTTGAGATTTGTTTCTTATCATCCTGTTCTGCTCCTACAGTTCCCGCCACCGCACTAAATAGATTCGTAGCGAGAGCAAGTGGAGCAAGAATAGGAACAGCGATACTCGCCATGTCAAGTGCCGCTCCCGCCATAGAGGTAATATTTCCTGCCTCTGACCAACCACTCTCTCCCTTTTTAAATACGTGTCCTGTCTGGACTAAATTAGTGATATCAGTTCCCGCAGATATAGCACCACCTATTCCACCGAGTGCTTTGCCTCCCACCTCTACACCCACTTCACTTGTGAGACCACCGACTCTGTTCGCAAGGAATCTTCCAACACCTCCCGCTTCACCGATTCCCGAGAATGCTAATTTATCAACGGTAAGTCCCTTTGCTAATTTACTACTATCAACAGCAACATCTTCAGCAGATGTCAATCCTACATCAGAGGGTTTCACAATAGTAGAGGTCTTCGGTAATTCACTATCTACTGTGAATCCCTTTTTTATTGATATAGAGGGGTCGGTCGTAGAGCGTGTTAAGAGTGATTTTGAGACAGGAGTAGCATCTTCAGAAGAACCAAGAGCACTTTTAAGATTTGCTTTTGTTTCACCTATCAAGTCTCTCCCTGCCATAGACTTTCCCGCCATCACACCCTCAATCCCTCCATAACTATCAAGTCCTACCTTTTCTTCAGTATCGGTTCTCTTCTTTTCCTTATCTGTTGTGACAACTCTCGCTGCCGACTCAAGAGCAATCCCGTTTGAAGCAATCCTATCACTATTCTGTTCTCTCGCATTTTTTGCGAGTTCATTTCCAATCCCAACACCAGCAGAAAGAGAATAACTATCCATGTTTATATGTTCGTTTATAAATAATTTTACAAAGAATAATTATTAATCTTCTTCTGAATCACTACTCTCATCAATAACCTCGTTGCCTTCCTCATTCATACCTCTCGCAACAACCTTCTCAAAATTGTGATACATAATGGGCGGATTTTCTTGGAGGTCCATGTAGCAAAAATCATATTTATTGGGTGTTGCTTTCTTATACAATTTCAACCAGTTCTTCTGTCCCCCAAATAAATCTCCATACTCCTCCGCAACATGCTCTAACTCTTTTTGATTAGGGAAAGGACTTCCAATAATAACGTCTGTGGCGTTCGCTCTTATAATAGGTGATACTGAACCTGTGAATTTCTGCGAACTTATCACCAATAATTTAATATTGAAATGCCTGTATCTTGAAGCAAGATGATTAATCATAGAGTTCTGTTTGATAGACCCTAAACAATCATCAAGAACAATCGCAATCTCAGGTTGGTCTTCTTTATCATATTTCTTTTGTGATTCAACTATCCCGTGTATTGTTTCATCAGAATAAAAATCGTGTGTATTACCCTCAAACGCCTTTCTCAAAAATCTACTCGTGACGTCATTCGCAATTGTATTACTGATAATATTCACCTGATCAAATCGTTCCTGAGCATCATAAAAATCTTCACGTAATAATAGATTGCTGATTAACGTGCTCTTACCGGTTCTTACAGGACTTATGAGAAGCAGTAATGAACCGCCACCCTCTCCCTCAATATTCGGTAAATGGGGATGAGGGGGTTTCATCTTGGTGGGTCGCGGTGCTGGGGGAACCACGGGTAAAATACTCGGTGCTTTTGAAAACTTATCCATTATATAGTATCTCAATATATTAATTCATATAATAAAATTATTTTAAGAACTGGTCCCACGGATTTACTGAGATTGCTTTCTGAACCTTTTGTTTGATTTCATTATCTCTCGCTTCTACCGCCTGTCTCTCCTTCTTCTTTACCTTCTCTGCTTTCCTTTTCCTATCATAACTCTCTACACCCTGAGCGACCGCCATCATCAAGTCCTCCTGAGTAAGGGACGGCATAATGCTTTGAGTCGGCGGTGGTGCTACTTTCTTCGGTGGTCTTTGTTTTTTCATAGTTTCAGGGATTTCATCATCACTAAGTTCATCCATAATTTCTTGATGTTGCTTTGCTTTCTTTTTCTCTTCTACTCTTTTTTGTAATGCTTTCATTTCATCACGTTCCTTCTTCTTCTGTGCTTTCACGGCGAATGCTTTCTTTCTCCCCTCTGCGAGACGCTCCAGTTGTTCGGGGGTCATCGGTTTCCTTTTCTTCCGTGGTTTCTTCTCCGCTTTAGGGATAACAGGTTTCACAGAGGGTGGTGCGAATACTTCATCATTCGTAAGTTTCATTCTCTTCTCAGGGAGTTCAGGGAGTTCAAGTTCCTCAAGTTCCTCTTCATCATATCTTTCAGAGACTTCCATTTCTACGGCGGGTGGAGGCGGTTCATCCTCTGGTGGCGGTGGGAGAGTGCCTTCAAGAGCGGGTGGTGCCTCAGGTGGGATTGCTTCTGGCGGGGGCGTAATATCAAAATGAGATTCCATGCTTTATAGTATGATATAGAAAAATATAGTCTTCTATTAATTCTAAAACTTTATTTCTTATATTCTTTGAGTCTAAGGTCAAATTTCCCATTCTTTCTCTGGAATAATCTGGTATATTGAGGATATCTTGATGATAGAAAAACCTTATCACTTTTCTCTGTATCATTATCTCTCCCGTCATCTTTACACCCTCCGTCCTGATAGTTCTTGGTCTTCGGAGCAATCCAATTATTCTTCAATATCTTTCCATCTCTAATAAAATGTAAGATACAATTTTCAAAATCTTCTGAGTAGTTGGTCTCTAAGACAATATCCTTTCTGTTAAACCTGAAGCGTAAGCAACCGAGCATATATCTCAGGTCAGATGTATATTGCTGACAACCTGACATAAACATAGGATTTACGACCTGATATGTTCCTCCATAGGAAAACCCTTCCATAGACATTTTAAATCTCATCTCTTCAACAATCCCCTTGAAATCATTTACGGAGTTTCTAAAATTATCATATAAATCTATTAAGTCATCATCAATTTCAACAAGGAAAGTATCTTCATCAAAAGTTTCAGTAATAAAATTGTGGGTGCGTCCAATCCCCTTTACATCTGTGATATGAATATTTATATCTGTTGCTCTATCCATATAATCATTTAGATAGGGGTCATCACTTCTCAGAAATAAATGAATATCCTTATCATCAATCTTATGTTTTTTTAGGAAAGCATAAGTTTGGTCTTTAAAAATTAGAGGTCTTTGATATGAGGGAATAATATAAGAGGTCATTTATAGTTGATACAGATAAAAGTTATCATCAAAATATTTTAAAAAGTTATTTCTGTTTGACATGAAAGACAACAATAGTATCTCCAATAAGGTCATCTACGACCCTTTCATTTTTATCACAGATTTGGACTTGTAATTGGTTCAGCATAAATGAATCGGTGTTGTTGAGGTCTATGTATGTTTTTTCCGAGACTTCAAAAAACAAATCACCGAACTGTCTTCCATCATTTGTGAAACGAGGGATATGATACAGCATTTTAGAGATACTATTCTTACACGAATTGTATGTTCTGTGATTGAGATTAGAGATTCTTACGAAAGCACTATTGACCTGAAACTCAGGAGTATCGGTGCTGTTCCACGTTATTTTATTGAGACCCGTAAGAGTTCCCAGACTCTGGTCTAAAACACTAATATCAGGGAATCCTAATGGTATTGAGAAATTACACATTTTAGAGAAATAGTTTCCGACTTCTTGGTCTCTGTGAGATGGTGGAGTTGTATCCTCAAGAACTAACAAGTGTTCGTAAGCGATTCCCCCAGATGCGTTTGTTCCTTGAAACGTAATTGTTTCAGTAGAAGTATCATCTTCTGGGAGAAGTTGTCCGTATGCTGAACTATCAGGGGGTTTGATAAAGAATCCGGGTCCCCTCTGTCCCCATGAAGGTTGCTGTCCTTTGACTGCGTGGTTGCCCGTGACCCCTTCATCAACTGTCATTAATTTAGTTCGTGAAACATAATTCGCATAGGGAGATGAACCGACTGTATAAGTTCCCCCGCTCATATCTGTAGCGAAGTATCCTGTCAGAGTAGGATATTTGTATGAGTTTTTACTGAGAGAATATGTATCAAAATTAGAGATTGTGAGTGTTCCATTCGCTAAACATAATTTAGGATATAGAGCACATGTAAAATCTGTAGTCGGTTTGAATACCCGAGAAGCATTCGCATTTTGACTTGAATCAGAGAGAACAATTGGAGCACCACCCCCCTTCGTGAGTTGGCACTTCACTTCTTCTCCGTCCATAATAAACTCTATCTGAGTTGTGACCCCACCATTAATAGAAGCATTTGTGACGGCGGTCGCAACCTGACCCGCCCCTCCGAAATAAGTTATTTCGTGGAGTTTGAAACTATTTGGAATAAGTGTTCCTGTAGAGTCTTTTAACTGACATCCCTGATATAAATAAAGTTTTCCACTCGTGCTCTGTCCGTCCTCCGCATCA
>ENA-OQVM01004789-OQVM01004789.1-marine-metagenome-genome-assembly--contig:-NODE-4789-length-13472-cov-6.521463_pt1 | contig 13472 bp, 16 predicted proteins | sample MGYA00237776_ERZ505498 | MGnify/ENA primary metagenome ERZ505498 (study PRJEB26159, sample SAMN06265151) | marine metagenome | isolation source: Helgoland LTER site | place: Germany:Helgoland, sampling... | reverse complement strand
ACCTGGTATTATGTTTCCTTCTCCATTGCAAAGTATAACAAGGCTAAAGCATCAGCCTCATTATCATCTTTAGGGTTATGCCCTAAATCTTGAACCGCCTTTATTACTTTTTCTTTATTGGCGTTACCTTTCCCAGTTATAAATTTTTTGATGGTACCTACGGCTACCCCTTCATAAGGTATCTTATTATCTTCACAAAACATAGTAAGGGTTGCCTTGAATCCACCGTAGCAGTGAGCAGCATCTGTGCCAATATGCCTACGCACTTCTTCAAAATAAACTACATCAACCCCCAGCATTAATTTGTTCTGTATGTCTTGCAAGTGGTTACGGAAATTAAAGAATCTACGGTCAGCACTTTGAAAGCGAGTAGCCTTGAAACTCTTACTAGAAGATTGGATACTCCCCTTCGAGGTCATAGCAATTCCTGTCGTGGTACCTAGGTCTAAAGCGAGTATTGTTTTAGTCATCGAATGTTTTAATTAATTTATCTAAATACCACTTGGCTTTTTTAAGATCCTCTACTCCATTTTTATGGTCAGCTCTTGAAACATACTTAAGGATATTCCCTTTGCAGTAGCCAGCCAATTGTTCCGGTGATGTTTTTGCGGTGATAAAATCAAAAGTTTCTATACCGCCTACCTTGTAATGGTCCGGGTTTATGTTGTCAGGTTCAAGGTTGTCCGTGTCAAGGCAGTGTTCACTACAGTAAACAGGCGCCCCTTCGTATTTAACCCAACCGGAACCTCTATCAAAAAGTTTATCACACTCTTTTTTATTACATATCATAATTTAATTATCAAATTTTTAAAATAGTTTTCCAGTCCATATCTTTATAGGTTCCCCTAAAGTCCATATAGTTATCTATGTCAAAGAGCTTTCGCCTTTTTATATCTATTAACGCATATCGCCTAGGCATTAGTCTAGTGTCACTAGTCAATACAGCTCTAGCCACCATCTCTCCGTCTATGAGTATTTCTTTTTGGTTATTTAAACTTACTTTCATAATTTATTTTTTATAATTAATACCAGACCAACCTTCCGCTTCCACGGGACAGTCAGTCGCCCAATCTGGTGTTTGTGACATGAGCTCACAAAATCTTATTAAAGGGCTTATCATACTAGTATGATCTTGCCTTGGGTGTTCCACAATCAATTCATCATGCACCGAAAGTACAATCTCAAAGCCAGCTTTCTCAATCCGGATCATAGCTTCAGCCATTAGATCTCTGGCAACTGCTTGAGTTATATTCTCTACTAGCTTACCACCATACGTGCCGTTGCGGAATGCTTTACCATTCTTCTCAGCCATATAACTTAGTTCGATACTCATACCCCAGTCAGTTTCTTTCTCCCGAAGCTCAGGCTTATAATAGTGGAGGCATCTACCGCTTGGTAATTGACACTTCAAGAAATCATCCTCAGTAAACCAAATGGTTTTGCCTGCTGTAATTTTTTTACCAGTACGTACGGCTGTGTGAGCAGCTTTCTCCTGGTCTTGCCAAAGGGATCTTACATCATGGTAGGTGGAGCGGTAAGTATTGATGGCTGTTTTAGCCAGGCCCTCATGTACTTTAATCCCCCAACTCAAACAAGTTTCAAAGAACTTAGGTGCGCCCATACCGTAGCCTGCTCCTAGTATTGCAGCCTTTCCTAACTGCCTCTGCTCAGGAGTTACGTCTTTAACATCTACTCGGTATATGTTTGAGGCCATGTCTTTATATAGATCCTGCCCTTGTCTAAACTGGGTAAGCATTTTCTCACTACCAGCTAACCAACCTAATACCCTAGCCTCAATAGCTGCAAAATCTGCTACCAAGAACTGCTTACCCTCTGGTGCTTTAACCACTCCTCTTATAGCTCCGGACATAAAACCCATCACATCTCCGGTGAGCATCTCTACTGCTGACAAGCTACCTTGTTTGATTAGATCAATAGCTGTAGCCATATCTTTAATGTTACCTCTAGGTAGATTCTGGAACTGGACTAACTTACCAGTCCATCTACCTGTGGAAGCACCGTGGTACATAAGTACATCTCGGATCCTACCATCTGGTGCAGTAGAGTTCTTCATAGCTTCGTACTTAGCTGTAGAAGTTTTACTAAGACCTTGGCGTATCTCTAATAATCTTTTCACCTTAGCATCTTTAATATTTGGTAGCGCTTTAGCAACATCATCCTTAGTTAATCCAGTTAAGATCTCCCCTCTACTTGCGGACCACTCTAATATCTTGGCTCTCTGTCCAATGGTTTGGATAGCCCCTTCTGTTATTATATCTATCTCGGCTGCTAATTTAGTTGTATATTCAGAGAGGATTTTTAACGCTGCATCCACGGTATCAATGTCTATTGGTACCCCACGCATATTAATCTTTTGGTCAAGCTGCCATACTGCTAACTCTTTAGCTGGTAAGTCTCCTAACCTTTTTGATAGTGCGTGTTCTGATTCTACATCTGACTTGCAGTATTTATATAAGGTTTCAAATTTATCTGGGTGATCTTCTTTTTCAAAGTATATCTTGGTACCTTTAGTTCTTGGCTTACATAATTGTAACATCACTCTCCTACCCTCATCATCTTTGGTAACATCAAGGCCAAGTGTTTGACCTGCCCCGCCTAATGATCTCGGTAGTGCGTGGTATGCAGCTTTAGAAGCTGAACATCTCCATTGCTCTGGTTTTATCTCTGGCCAACCATAGCGCTTAACCATTATGTTTTGCCATATAGCTTTCTCAAAGAAAGCGTTATGTGCTTCTACCTTAGTCCCGCTAGGTAACCAATTGTGCATCGGCCTATCTCGTATATCTTCCGGTGTGTATAGCTGCAACGTGCCATCAGAATACTTAACAGCCAAGCAAAGAACCTCAGTAGTTGGGTGCAACGAGTACACCCAACTACCGGTTTTCTTTAAGTCAGCTTCGGATCTTGTTTCGAAATCTATGCTGATCATACTAACCTAATAGATTTGATTGTTGGTAATTAGCTGGGTTATCCTGCTCATCATCAATAACATCAAACTCATTTTCAGGGGAAACCTTAGCATCTCCACCAAAAGGCTCACCATCTTTAACTTTCTGAACATTGATTAGATAAAGAGTAATCCCTTTACTTCCATCAACATCATAAGCAAAAGGTTTCAAGCTGGCTCTGATATAACACCCACCGTAGATCTCGCTTTCATCTAAGATTGGTTGAGTTTGAGCATCAACTACCCCTGGCTTGCGAGTATTCTTAGTTGTGATAAAGAAACAACCGTGGTACTCATCACCGTAAGGCTCACCAGTTTTTGGCTTAACACCATCACCATCTTTGATAGGGCTATGAAGAACCTTGGGTCTTTTAGCCCCCCATTTTTCTTTAATGGTTTCTTCTATAGCTGCTTTTAATTTACTAAGGTCAATCTTCTTATCAAAAAGAATGTCAGTAGAATACTGCATCTTACCGCTCTTAGCATTTAGTTTAGGTTTTAATAGATATGTGTAAGAAGCTTTTCCTACTGGGGTTACATAGTTTGACATGGTTTTACGTGTTTTAAAGTTAAAAAATTATTCTGAAATCACCGTGAAATCAGACTTAATAGTTGGTAATACTTCCGGCCTCTTATCGCTAAGAGGTACCATGGTATTACCGGTATCAGGTGTCTCACAAAGTGAGGCCACCAAATCTTTACCCACAAGCTTCTCTAGTTGAGCTGGGGATTTTAATTTTGGCTCGGTATATATTAGAGCAGTGTTATCAAGGTTTGATTCCTCTTCCACCATATACCGAACAGTGCTTTCGTCAACTTTCCATTTACGGTTAGCTCTCTTCTTCACAAGCTTATACCCTTCAATGGTTCTTCCGCTCTCTAATTCATTGAAGGCAAAAGCTTCTACTGACTTAACCCAAGAGGCTAACATTGGTGCTGATTCTAAAACCCTTTTGAGGTCTGCCTTTTTTAGAGTGTCTGGCTCTGGTAATATTATAGCTCCATCACTAAACTCTGCCTTGGCAACTTCCAAAGCTCTTTGCTCTAGCTTCGGACAGACCGCAGCCGCATCACAAAAAGTACACCAATCGCCCTCTTTAAATTTAGGGTTCTTAGCTTGAGTAGCTTTAATTCCTTTCTTTAAAATCTTAGCATACTTTTCTAAGTAGCCTACTGTTGTGATCCAAGACTTAACAGCTTCACCTTCAGAGTTTGGTTGCACTATGGTTAGTTTAATCTGACTCTCTGGGTGAAGATCATGTATGTGTGCTGCTCCTAACCCGTAGTAAGCTAGTTGCTTATTCTCCTCCGGGGATACAGACTTATAACCATTTTTGTAATCAATTACCTCTAACATCCCCAGTACATTAGAATATATACTAGCATCATTAGTACCAAACATATCTTCATGTACAAAATCTAAACTAAATTTAGTTTCAATAAACATCTCTCCTAGTTTAGATTGCTGGCGTACATAATTCACATATACCTCTACCCCATCAATCATGGCTTGATCAACTGGGTATTTGGTACCATCATCTAAAGTAATATCTTTACCTAGATAAGTTTGAGGTTCCCCCATATCCAGGAGAGCCAACTCACCTAATTTGTGAGCTGCTGTTCCTTTGGTAGCTGCACTACTGCTTGGTTGTGGTGGTACTGTCTCGGATAGCTGAATGCTACCCGGACAATTTAACCAACGCTCCGCAGAAGATGCTCCATATTTTGAATGTAATTCTGGCATAGCTATTGTTTAATTTCATTTAATTTGATTTAATAATTCCTCATACTTCTCTTGAGGTACAGCAGGGAAAGTTTTATAGCCACCTAAAGATTCAAGTATGGTTGCTAGTACTGACTCCCCATATGATTGGATAAAAGCTACTAACTCTTTCATAACTTCTTCTTTGGTCGGTAGAATTTTTTCAGCTACAGGTACGGTTTCTAGCTTCTCTACTTCTACGTCTGGTTCTGGTTCCGGAGTTGGTTCTACTTTAACCTCAACAGGTTTATCTATTTTTATTACTTTTTTAACTGGTTTTACTTTCTCTACTACAGTTTCTTTTACTTCCGGAGTTGGTTGTGGTCTAAGGTCCATGCTCATTTGACCAGAGATCTTATCCTCTTCCAAAGCTACTAACCTAGCTATGCCATTAGCAATGTTGCCTAGTAGTTCTGTATTAAGTGTTTCAATTGCAACTGAACAATTGTTTTTCATCCGTATTAGTTCTTCAACTTTTTTAATATCCATAGTTTATTTTTATTTTAAGATTAAATTATTAATTAATAGTTGGGCTTGTGTATCCCGGTAGATCCAACGTGGGCTTTTTCTTAGCTGTTTTAAAACCTAGAAGCCAACGCTGAACACAGAGATCCATCTCTTTTGGATGCTTTAATATGTCGTAAGCATATTGAAGAGTCCAATTTTCTTCACCTCTACCACCTTTAGAAGTGTCATTTATTTGTACCTTAATTATATCCATTACCGCGGTTTTGTTTTCACCTACCTGTGCCAAAGTCTTAGTCTTTATAAACTTTATGTGCATGTGGTTTTGAAAGTGCTTCTTAAACTCTTTCATTAATTTTGGTATGTCTTTATGTTCGATGTCCATTAGTGTTACGCTCATAGTTATTGCATTATTTGGTTAATTAAATCGTTCGTCATACTTAGCCAATATCTTATCAGCCCAGTTAATTGCTGTGCTAATATCTTTGCAGTTTGTGGCACCGGCTACGTGAGCGGCAGCTAATGACCACACTTTAGCCCTATCCATCTTATTAGATTCTTTGATTTCAAGTTTAGATAATCTTGGAACTATGCTTTTAATCTCCTGTTCAATATCCTTGAGCTGTTCATTAACTTTAAATCTTTTTGTTTTATCTACCATTTTATTGCATTATTTGATTAATTGTTTTCTCCTTATCGAAGATAGATTTAAGCATAGTTTCATCCAAACTTTTCTCTACGACTAGGAACTTGGCAGTTACATTGTGCTTCTGTCCAATACGGTGACAGCGATCTATCGCTTGGTTAATCTCTCCCGGTACCCAACTGGATTCTACAAATACTACATCACTAGCTGCGGTTAGTGTTAGGCCAGTACCTGCGGCTTGTATTTGTCCTATAAAAACCCTGACTCCCTTCTTGTTCTGGAAGTCATCTACTGCTTTTTGTTTATTAGCCAGAGTATGTTTACCTGTTAGAATTACCGGGTTAAATGCTGCTAACTTATATTTAAGGAAATTCATTACATCATGGTGGTAAGCAAAGATAACTATTTTATCTACACTTTCCAGCATATCTTTAATGTAGTTAGCGCTCTCATCTAATTTTAGCATGGCTAGTTCTCTTCTGATAGTGGCTAGTTCTCCCATATTACCTTGAGCAGGAGCTTTCTTTAGATTTTCTGCGGACATGAATTCTGTCTTAGCTATAATAATCTCTGCTTTTTTATCCATTTCAAAAGGTATAATCTGTATTGTTTTTTCGGGTAATTGTTTCATCACGTCTTTCTTTAAACGTCTTACCATACACGTAGCTCGTAACCTCACTCCTAACTCTTCTATATTGGCAGATCCACTAGTATCTAATCCCCATCTGCTATTGTAAGCGGCGCAGAAGCGGTAAGCATAGTTACGATAGTTCTCAAAGGGTTTTAAAGTATCTAATGATAGTATTTTTAGCAAAGAATATAGCTCAATTGGACGATTAAGCATAGGCGTTCCTGTCAAAAAAATTTTCTTATCTACGTCACGGGCCAGTTTAGCTACGTTCTTAGTACGAACTGTCTTAGCATTCTTTAGGTAATGTGCCTCATCACATACCAACACATCTGGTTTAAATGCTTTTAGCTGATCCATAATTAATTTAGATTTAAGTAAGTCATAATTAACTATGATAGTATCGTGGCCCTCACCAGTTAGTATAGAATCCTCTATCATGAAGTTATCTTTACCCCCTGATATAACTCTAGTAGAGAAAAGTCCAGTTCCCCATTTGTGAAATTCACGCTCCCAGTTTAGTTTTAATGAGGCAGGGCAGATGATTAATCTTTTCTTATGGTTTGCAATGTTAAGGTATTCAATCACTTGTAGGGTCTTTCCTAGTCCCTGTTCGTCAGCTAGTAAGACATTCTTACGATCCAAAAGTTCTTCTACTCCTGCTTTTTGGTAATCAAATAGTTTATCAGAAATCCTTAAGTTTTTCCCTAAGAAATACTGGCTATAACTACTATCTACATTAGCAGAAATTAATCTTAATTCATCTGGGATATTTAAACCTGTTAGTTTTAGTTTTTCTACCGCAGTTACCGCAATGTAGAAATTGTTTGTGAACCACCGTTTGGTTGTAGATTCCCACTTAAACCCTGCTGCTTTGATGGCTTGGCGATCTCCGTAGCCGCAGGTGATATAATATTTGTTGTCTTCAAAAGTAATTTTCATAGTCATGTGTTTACGTGTTTTAAATTTCAGAAGATTAACATCCAAAAACGAATTAAAAATGTTAATCTTCCTTAGAACCCCGTTTATAATGTTTTATGTTCTCTTATGTATTAAAAACAATTTTTAACAAGGTTCGTAATAGATTGTACTTGTAAGAACTAGTAAGTCAAGTAATTATTTTAATTATCACACTTATTTATCCAGGTTCCTGTCAAAAAAATTTTCTTATCTAGATGATCTCCTAGAAAATTATCTAGATGATCATCTAGAAGATAGCTATCGTGGTCTTCGTTTTGATACTCTATCATCTCTCTGCAACCCTCAAGTTGGTCCTTTAGTCTATTAAGATCGTCTAGGAGGATTAATACTTTTATTCCCTCATTCATATAAAGTAATTATTTTAATTATCTCACTTCCACATCCAGTCTAGATGATCATCTAGAAGATAGTTATCGTGGTCTTCGTAGTTATCATATTCTAGCCAACCATTCTTTTTAGCTATCCAATCGGCCACTTCTATTTCTACTGGTTCCCCAATTGCGTAAGGAGGTAATATTATCTGGCTTCTTGGTAGCCAAACATCCGTACCCCTGCACGTTACCTTTATAGCCTTGTCTGTTTTAAATCTTACTATTACTTCTATTTTCATTTCTTAAATCCTGATTGAGTTTTTCCATTAATTCTTATAGTAGTACGCTTCCATCCAAGGTGGCGGAGAATACTGCCTATTCGTTTCTGCTCTCGGAATCCGCAATTAACGATGTCTTTACCAAAAGCCTCTTCCCATATTTCATGTATGGTTATTTTATCTTTACCATTTTCATCTAGCCATTTATCTACTGTTGGTTCCCAATCATCTTGGTTAAACCTCTCTTCTTGTTTACTTATTGAAATCTTACTAGCCTCTTCATCATCTAGAAATAACTTTTCCCCTGCTTTAAATCTTGCTATAGCTTCTGCATAGAATAGGGGTAATGTTTCTTTAATCTGCTTGTAATCAATTTTTATAATCTCCACAGGCCACATTCTCCGGTTGCCAGTTTCATCTTGTAAGAATCTATCCTTATTTGTGGTCGCCATTATGATACATTGGCGAGGTAAATCTCTTGGTAATTTATCGTAAGGTAATCTATCTCTGTCGGTTCTCCTTGATAAGAAAGCTTTAACCTCATTTACATCTGCATTATTGAACATTGTCAGCTCTGCATTCTCTACTATCAACTTAGATCTCATCCGTAATATTACATCTTTGTTGTTCACATCCCCTAAATTATCTGTGTACCATTGCGGTTTTATAGCTATAGTTTCTAGCAGGGTAGATTTTCCTATGCCGTTGCTTCCTACTAGTGCCACAAGGGTACCTTGAGTGATAGAAAAACCAACAGCACTAGCGATGACAGCTACCTTTTTTTTGTTTTGATACCCAATGCTAAGATCATGGCAACTAATAACGGTATGTTGAGAGAGACTGTCCATTAAAAAATAAGTTTTCTTTTACGCACCAATAACCAAATAACAACGGGCGCTCCTATGAGTGAAGTGATTGCATTAATGGGCAAGGTATATACTGTGCCGGGTAACTGGGCTATGGTGTCACAAACAAGCATTAAAATAGCGCCACTTAATGCTACTGCAGGAATTAATACAAAATGATTGGATGTTTTTATAAACTGTCTTGTTAGGTGAGGCACCGCAAGACCAATAAAGGCAATAGGGCCAACAAAGGCGGTTATGCCACCTGCTAGTATGCTAGTGGCTAAAATTAGTAGTAGCATGTTCTTCTTTATTTTGAGCCCCATACTTTTTGCATAGTTTTCTCCCAAGAGTAGTGCGTTTAGTGATTTTGCGCTGTAGATACTTAGTAGCAAGCCTACAAAAAAGCACAAGGAAAGAATAGAGATACCCTGCCATGTTTGATTACCCAAAGACCCGAAAGACCAAAATACGAATTGTTGTAACTGTTCTGCATCACTAAAATAAGAGAGTACAGCTACGAGCGCTCCTGTAAGAGAACCAAACATAAGCCCAATAATAAGAATTGCCATGGTGTCTCTAACCTTTAGGGTGACCGCTAGTACTGCAAGTAACACCAAAAAACTACCTAGTGCGCTTGCAATTACTAGACTCCAAGGGCCGAGTAAAAAAGCGCCAAAGATTCCTGAAATTGCTCCAGCACCTAAAATTAATATAGCCACACCCAAACTTGCGCCACTACTCAGGCCAAGAACAAAAGGCCCTGCAAGTGGGTTTCTGAAAAGTGTTTGCATTAATAGTCCAGAAATAGCCAAACCACCCCCTGCAATAATAGCTGTAATGGCCTTGGGTATTCTATAGTTTGTTATGATGTATTGCCAAGAACTTTTACTAGAAGAACCTACAATACTATCAAAAACTTCTAGGGTAGGAATATCTACAGAACCTAAACTAATATTAACGCATACCAATACTACCAGCAGTACACTAAGTAGTATGAAAAAACGGATATATGTTTTTTGCAGCATCATTTTATGGCTTCAAAAAAATGAGGTTGATAGTCCTTTAATAGTGTTGGATGCAATATGCTTATGATATCTTTTAACACCAAATCTGGCCTATTGGGGGCCAATTCATAATATATAACGCCGCCAGAGGCTCCTTTTTTATTGGTAAAAGAAAAGATGTTGTCGTTTTTAAAGGCATCAAATTCTCCATAAACGGTATTAAAATCTAGCATTTGCTCTTGGGCGGTAAACTGTCCTGGGCCTATCCAAAAGTTTGCTTGTTGGCCTTTTTCTAGAACACTTTCTATATTTAAGGCAATACTACCTGTGCCCTTAGTATCTTTCCAGAGATAGTCTCCATTGGCGTCCTCAATAAAACGAGCAGCCCAGCTATCTCCCTTTGGCATGTACCAAATATCTTTATACATCGCGCCGCTTATTACCGTTGGTTTTAATGGTGTGTTTTGTGCTAACTTTTTGGCCTGGTTATAGTTGGTTTCAATGGTGTTGAAAATACTATCTGCTTGCTGGGTTTTGTTGTAAAGTGCTCCAAAAAATTTAATCCATTCTGCTTTTCCAAGTGGGTGTGTTTCTCTCCAATCTGCATTGATAAGAACTGGTATACCTGTATTTTTTATAATTTGCAGGCTTTTGTTATTTTCCTCTAAGGTAAAACCTACAACAACATCTGGGGCTAACTCTAGTAATACCTCTGTATTTATATCTTGGTTGTTACCAAGTTCTTTGACCCTACCTTTTGAAATATTATCACGTGTTTTTTTTGAAGAAATATATTTTAAATTAGGAAAACCAACCAGACTATTTTCTTCGCCAAGGGCTTCCAAAGACGGAATATGTGTGGTAGAGGTAACCACTATCTTATTTAATGGAATGCGCAGCACAGCATCATAGCTATCTGGGTTTTTGATAACAACATCCTTTTCTGCTAGCGCATATCTAAGCGGCTTTTTGGTATTAGATTCCAGATTAACAATACTAATAACGGTGAAGTTTTCTACCTCTGATATCGTAAAACCTGTCGCATACTTAACCCCATTAGACTGTGGGGTATTTTCTTGCTTAGTTGTTGGTTGTTTACAACAAACCAATAGCACAATACTAAGAAAAGCTGTAGCTATAAATTTAAAAAGAGAAGAACCGCTCATTGTTTGTTTTTCAAAAAACAAAAGTAGTGAAACAATTATCAATTGAGTATTTTAATTATTAATGGATTAGGGTTGTATTTAAAAATTAGCGCTATTTTCGCCTAGAATTTTGGTTGGTACATTACGTATCATTAAAAGGGAATTTTGTGAAATACAAAAGCTGTTCCCGCAACTGTAAGTCATCCATTTTTTTGGATCGTGTTTTCTTAAACCACTGTTTACATTCGTAAATGGGAAGGTCACACAAAGACAAGCCAGGAGACCTGCCATATTCATCATAACAAACCTTCGGGATAAAGGATTGTATGGTGTAGCCGCTGCTATGGCTATTCTATACCTTATTTTTCCTAATTTATTTAGTAATGTAATATTTCGGCCTTGACCGATAATAAACAGTCTATGAAAAAATTAGTACTGGCCTTATCACTATGCGCAACGAGCATACTTACGGCACAACAATCACAAAAAGCGGAAGCTTTAGACTCTGTAATGATTACCACAAAAATCAATATTCCTAAAAAGAATAGCGGTAAGGTAGTAACCACTATTACAAGAGCACAACTTAATAATTCCCAAGGGCAATCTGTGGCTCAGGTATTAAACCAAATTGCTGGTTTTGAAATTAACGGAAGCCGAAGTAACGATGGTCAAAACTTAGGCTATTATGTTCGTGGAGGAAGAAACAGACAGGTGCTTATTGTTGTTGATGGCGTTGCCCTTAATGACCCCTCATCTATTGCCAATGACTATGATCTACGTTTAATTGCTCCGCAAACCATAGAACGTATAGAGGTAATTAAAGGCGCTTCAAGTGTTTTGTATGGCTCTGGAGCCGCAACGGCGGTAATTAGTATTACCACACTTGCTGCCAGCAAAGATAAAATGCACGCTAGTTTTTCATCTTCTGTCTCTACCAACCGCTCTGCAGAGGACAACAAGGGAAATTTAAAAAAAACCTTTAGACTAACAAGTCCTGCAGCACATACCTCATTATTTGATCTAAGCGGTACTCTAGCAAAGGTGTCTTACAACGTAAGTTTTACCTCTCGCTATGCTGATGGGTTATCTGCGGTAGAAGCTCCCCAAGATGCTTCGCAGGCATTCCTGTCTGACACCTACAGCCAGTACCAAGCTCGCGGAAGAGTAACCTACAAATTCAATAAAAACATTTCTTACAGCCACAACTTTAGTCTTGGTAAAGTAAAGGCAGATTTTGATCGCTTTAACTACACAGATGCAGCAAACCAAAACATTACAAAACAACTTACAACAGGAGGGCAGCTTCTGTGGAAGTATAAAAAAGGTATGTTTGTGGTTAATGACTCTTACACGTGGATAGAGCGCGAGTTTTATTCTAGCTTCCCATCTAGGTTTGAAACCAAGGCATATGGGCTTGATGCTTATGCAAGTTATAAGGTGTTTAAGGACCTAACTGCCCTTGTTGGTTTGGGTCATAACAGCAGTAGTTTTAGATCCTTTTCTCTTCCTTTTGGAGCCGCGCAGCTAGTTAAAGATTTGGATGATAGTATTGCCAATTTCAATACTTTTGATCCTTATGTAAACTTCAACTACATATCTTCTTTTGGATTAAATGTAAACGCGGGAGCCCGTTTAAATATTCACAATCAGTATGGGTCTCATGTAGTATATAATATCAACCCGTCATACGGGTTTGATATAGGAAAAGGTAGGTTGAAAGCTTTGGGCTGTTATAGCACAGCCTATATTACACCGTCTTTATTTCAAATACATGCTCCAGGGTATGGCAATCTAGACCTACAGCCAGAAGAAAACACAACTCTTGAGGGTGGTCTTGAATTTACTCATGGAAGTGCACTACGTATTAGCGCTGTGTATTTTGACAGAACAGAAACCAATTTTATAGATTTTGTAACCGTAGACCCAGATAATTTTGTGTATCAATACCAAAATATTGATGCTGTTTTCAATGCCAGTGGGCTAGAGGTAGAGGCTATGGTTAGCTTTGCTAAGCAATTTTCTTTGAATGCTAATTACACAAACACCCGCCCTGATGAGCGTTTTGCAATGCGTATACCAGAGCACAAGGCAAACGCACTACTGGCATACACCACAGAAAAAGGGTATGTTAGTTTAAATTATCAGTTTGTTGGAGATCGTGAAGATTCTTTTTTTAACAACGATACATTCACCACAGATGTTGTAACCCTAGATAGTTTTAGCACCCTAGATCTTACCCTAGCCAGAGAATTAGGCTTTACTGATGACATGCGTGTTTTTTTAAACTTGAGTAATATTTTAAATGAAGATTATCAAGAATTATACAGATACCAAACCCGTGGGCGCAATATAACGGTAGGCTTTACCTTAGGGTTATAGCTTTTACTACTTTTTCATTCAAGCCACTGTCTATTTTGCAGTGGCTTTTTTTGTTTG
>ENA-OQVM01004782-OQVM01004782.1-marine-metagenome-genome-assembly--contig:-NODE-4782-length-13486-cov-4.575882_pt1 | contig 13486 bp, 10 predicted proteins | sample MGYA00237776_ERZ505498 | MGnify/ENA primary metagenome ERZ505498 (study PRJEB26159, sample SAMN06265151) | marine metagenome | isolation source: Helgoland LTER site | place: Germany:Helgoland, sampling... | reverse complement strand
TTTGACACTTACATCCGGGATGGTGACATCGCAGACTACTCTTTTACCATTGCCTCCGCCTCCGCAGGAATCACCGGGTTTGAGGCCGGGGACTTCGTGCTCGACTCGAGCGGCTTCAGCAACAGCATAGAAACTTATTATGGCTGGAATTGGGCCATTTCACTTAGTGGCAACGATCTCGTTCTGGGAGCCTCCGCGGTTCCCGAGCCGAGCTCCACGGCACTCCTCGGTCTCGGTGCTCTAGCACTGGCACTGCGCCGCAAGAGGAGCTAAACGACTCCCCGCGACTTTATACATTCAAGAGCCTCGACGAATGGTCGGGGCTTTTTCTTTGGCCTCCGCGGGCGAAGCGCATGCATCTATCGACTTGACGACTGATGCTCCAAGGCAATGATAAGCAATCCCCAAAAACCTCAACATCCAAGACGCAAACAAAGACATTCATTATGAAACTCACTACATCCTTTCTCCTCTCACTTGTCACACTCCTCTCTTCTTTGGCGCCAGTCACAGCGGCCGAGAGCTCGCAGGGCAAGCTATCCACGGCCGAGAGCTCGCAGGGCAAGCGCCCTGACAAACCAAACATCATCTTCATTCTCACCGATGACCAGGGCTACGGGGATCTTGCCCGCCATGGCCATCCCCTACTGAGAACTCCTCACACAGACCGCCTGCATGATGAAAGTGTGCGCTTTGATAACTTCTACGTCAGCCCCTCCTGTGCGCCCACCCGCGCGGCCCTGATGACCGGCATGCATGAGTTCAACAACGGCGTCACCCACACCCGTGACCCACGCGAGCACCTATGGAAGGATGCCACACTCTTGCCCCAAATTCTAAAAACAGCAGGCTACAAGACAGGCCACATCGGCAAGTGGCACCTCGGCTGGGACAATGAATACCACCCGCACAAGCGCGGCTTTGACTGGACCCTGCAGGGAGCCGATCACTTTGACCCCAAGCTCGTCGCCTACAAGGATAACGACAGACCCAAACACATCAAGGGCAAGGGCTTCCGTGAGGACCTCTACTTTGACCACGCCATGTCCTTTATCAAGCAAGCCGGTGACCAACCCTTCTTCCTCTATCTCTGCACCTACTCACCACACACCCCGCTTTTGGCCCCTGAGAAATACATCGCGCCCTACCGTGGCAAGGTCGGTGATGACGAGGCCACCTACCTCGGCATGATTGAGAATGTGGACTACAACGTTGGTCGCCTGCTAGACTTTCTTGAAGAGGAAAAAATCGACGAAGACACCATCATCATTTTCATGAATGACAATGGGGTCACCGTGGGGCTGGATGTCTACAACGCCAACATGCGCGGCAGCAAGTGCACCATCTGGCACGGAGGTAGCAGGGCGATGTCCTTCTGGCGCTGGCCGGGCACCTGGAAGCCTAAAAAGCACGACAATCTGACTGCCCACCTCGATGTGCTGCCTACCCTCTGCGAGCTAGCTGGAGCCGAAATCCCCGCTGAGCTCAAACCCCAGCTCGAGGGCTACAGCCTCGTTCCGCTGCTTGAATCGGGAGGCGAAAAACCCGTTTCATGGCACGACGACCGCCAACTCTTCCAACACGTTGCCCGTTGGCCCAGCGGCATGGCCGTCCAGCACAAGTATAAGATGGCAGGTATTCGCCAAGGCAACTACTTACTAGCCCGCAGTCACCCATGCCATGATCCGGAATGTAATACAGATGTTTTCGGCATGCAGTGCAATACCCTGCGCTCGATCGAGAAGGGCGGCAAATCTGCCAATTACACCAAGAAAAACGGCCAGTTCCACTGGGGAGTAAGCCCTGCGGACCAATGGGTGCTTTTTGACACCAGCAAAGATCCTGGCTGCCGCAATGATCTCTCGGATAGTGAACCGGAGCGTGTCAAGGCCATGGCTGCTGCGTTCGACACTTGGTGGGATGATATGTATCCAACCATGGTTGAACGCGGTGGTGAAGTTCAGCTCAAATCTGTGCTGGAGGCGAGGAAGAAGAAGCAGGTGTTACCATAATCATTGGCAACATTGCATGCAGTACATCTGCCAGGCTCCCAGGCCTTGCCAAGGAATCCAGCACCCACATTCTATCTATAACTAAGACATCGATGAAAACATTATTCCTGTTAGCCCTCCTATCCCAAGCTCTATTCTCCCCCGGTATTGAACTGCAAGCCGCTGATTCAAAAACGGCTAAAAAACCTGCAGCTAAGACAGCGAAAGACCCTAACAATATCGCCCCCACTCACAAGAACGTCAAATACGGCGCGCACCAAAAAGAGCTGGTCAACTTCTGGCAGGTGGAGTCGAAGGAACCACTCGGGCTGTTGCTCGACATCCATGGCGGCGGCTGGATGGGTGGCAAAAAGGCGGAGACCCAGCGCCCCCATCAGCTCAGACACGGCTACCATGTCGCATCCATCAGTTATCCCCTGGTAAACGAGGGCGGGCAACAACCCCAGATGCTCAATGCGGCTCTTCGGGCGGTGCAGTTCCTGCGCTCCAAGGCCACGGAATGGAACATCGATCCTGCACGCATTGTGGTCACCGGTGGCTCGGCGGGAGGCTGCTCCAGCTTGCTGGTTGCCCTGCACGATGACGTGGCGAACCCAAAGAGCAGTGACCCGGTGGAGCGCTTTTCCTCACGGGTGAGCGGCGCCGTCGTAGCTGGTGCGCAGACCACCATGAACCCCTTTGTGATCAAAGAGAAGATCGGTGAAAAAACCTTTGGCAACCCAATGCCCTATAAACCCTTTGGAGCTGAGACAGCTCAGGAGCTGATGGACAACTGGGACAAACACAAGGAACTGGTCTTGAGATGCTCCCCCATCACCCACCTCAGCAAAGATGATCCGCCGCTGCACCTCTACTACAACGTCAACCGTGAGTTCCCAACGACCAAGAGTCCCAACGGTATTCACAGTCCGATTTTTGGCGAAATCATGCTCGAGGCCTGTCAGGAAATCGGCGTCGAGTGCCACCTGCAGTATCACGAAAAGGAGAGGCCAAAACCAGCCATCGACCGGCAAGGTTTCATCAATAAGCTGCTGTTGAAATAATCTACTCTAACATCAATAAGGCAATGTATACAAAATCCTCTCTCTGGCTCAGCACCTCCGCTGGGGCAACTACAGCGCCGACATCCGCCCCAAACCCGAGCACAACGGCACTGCCCGATTCACCATAGGCAAAGCTTCCAATTAAGGGGGGAATTACTCTACTTGAGATGACTTAACTCTGTTGGCCCTAAAAAACTACTCATACACTACGAGAGGCTTTAACTTAAACACAGTATGAAATCAGCCCACCTCAGCACCCTGACACTTCTTGCCTGCTCTGTATTCTGTATAGCAGAGCCTCTCGTCATCGCGCACCGGGGATCCTCTGCTGCCGCACCTGAGAATACCATTGCCGCTTTCGATCTTGCCTGGGAACAGGAGGCCGATGGCGCTGAAGGCGACTTTCTCCTGACCAAGGACGGGCACATTGTCTGTTTTCACGATCAGGATACCCAACGTATCACCGGCAAAAAACTCATTGTCAAAAACACGACCCTAGCAGAGCTGCGTGAGCTCGATGTCGGCTCTTGGAAAGGCGAGCAATACAAAGGCACGCTTATTCCCACCATCGCCGAAGTCCTTGCCACCATTCCTGAGGGCAAGAAAATCTACATCGAAATCAAATGTGGTGCAGAAATCGTTACCCCTCTGCTGCGCGAAATCGAGGCCAGCACACTAGCAAGCGACCAGATCCTGATCATCTGTTTTAAGGCACCTGTGCTCAAAGCCATTAAACAACAAGCTCCCCATTTAAAAACTTCCTGGCTGTGTGGATTCAAAAAAAACAAAGCCGGCACGATCACCCCCACTGATACGAGCATCTTAAAAACCTTAAAAGATATCAAAGCCGATGGATTGAGCTCATCTCACCAACATATCCAGCCTAGCCTCATCAAGCAGATCCAAACTGCCGGTATCAACCATCACGTTTGGACTGTCAACGAGCCCTCCATCGCCACACGCTTCCAGCAATGGGGTACAGGCTCGATCACCACGGACAAACCATTACTGATCAAAAACGCGCTCAAAGCGGTCCCTACTCCTTAAAAATCCACTCTATCTACCAGTATCTACACCGCCGTGCCGGTTTCCTACAAGACACTACCCCTTGCGGCTTGATAGCATTTTTCGGCGACTATCTCTTACGACTATTTTCTTACTGCCCGCGCAAAATCATCTACCTAATCAGCTATGAAAAGCCTACTTACCCTGACATCGCCGGCACTCATCCTAAGTATCCTAATCACGACCAACCCCGCAAGTGCCGAGCCCGCACCGCAACCGGCTGTCAAGAAAGCTGCCCCTGAAAAAAACACCACACCACCGACCGGCAAGGAAGACGGCTGGGTGCAACTCACAGGCAAGGATTTTCAAAATGTGAACTGCCAGGAAGACACCTGGCGCTGGGAAGGAGGCCACGCCTACTGCACCGGCCAACCCGTTGGAGTGATCAGCTCACATGAGCCGCTCGTTGATTTTGAACTGCTCTGTGAATGGAAACACAAACAGCACGGCGGCAACTCTGGTATCTTTGTCTGGGCTACCAAAGAAAGCCTAGATGCACTCCGAGCCGGCAAAGGTCGGCTTCCTAAGGGTATCGAATGCCAAGTTCTCGATCTCGGCTACAAAGAGAACTATGAAAAAGACGGCAAGCGTAAGGCCGACTGGTTCACCTGCCACGGTGATGTTTTTCCGGTTGGCCAGAATGTCCATATGCGCCCCTTCCCTCCTGCTGCACCCGATGGCAGACGCAGCTTCCCCACCGCCAACCACAGCAAGGGCACCAACCAATGGAACCACTACTACATCCGTGCAGAAAAAGGAGTCGTGCGCTTGTGGGTCAACGGCCATGAGGTTTCTGGAGGCGACCAGATCTCACCTGCATCCGGCTACCTCTGCCTTGAGTCCGAGGGAGCCCCAGTTGAGTTCCGCAATATCCTGCTGCGTAAGCTGCCGCTCAAGTAGGACTGATCAGGCTACTTGTTGGCGTCCTGAAAACTCACTGAAGGAAACCCCTGAGTTTTCAGCTTAGCCCCAGCAGCAGGGGCAAAAAACGCCTCGATCAAGCCTGTCTTTGCCGCAAGCGTATAACCCTTCTCTACTCCTAAAACACGTAGAGCGGTCGCCCAGGCATCAGCCTGCATCGCCGTCGGCGCGATCACCGTAATGTTAAGCTGGTCCTGCTTACCTTTACCCGTATTCGGATCTAACACATGCGCACTACGCTCACCCTCGATCTCGGCAAACTGATAACTATCACCCGAGCTTGAGAGCGCCGCTCGACTAAGCTCCATCGATGCAACCACCTTCTGACCCGGGCCTTCGAGATCAATGCCCCAGCCTTTACGACTCGGTGGAGAACCCGCGAGCACGATTTCCCCACCCACAGAAACAGCCAAATTGGTAATACCAGAATCCTCCAACATTCCCGCTAACTCATCCGCAATATATCCCTTGGCAATACCACCAAGATCAAGGCTCAGCGGTTTGATAAAGCTCACTGTTTGATCCGCCTCGTTAAGAACAAGGTCTCGGTAGTCTGCCCTCTCCCGCACAGGCACGGACGCATCTACATCGCCCCGCTTTCTCTTACGCCACAGCTTACTAGAGGAACCGAGTGTCACATCAAACGCCCCGCCACTCTGTTGAGAAATCTGCTGTGCACAGGTTAACACGGTGAACATTTCATGGCTGACTACCGTGGCTCGTTTGTCTGCTACCTTACAGAGCTTCATCAACTCACTGTCATCACGATAATCGGAAAACACCTTGTCGAGCTCAACGACTCGCTCGAAGCATCGCTCTGCGAGCTGCTTCGCTTCAGCCCGATCAGCACTATAAAAAACTAGGCGAACAATCGTTCCCAAATGGGCTTGGGTGAAAGTATAGCGCTTGGGTTCAGTTACTAACTCATGTTCTTGAGCAGCAAGTGGCGTTACCCATCCGGGCAATGTCATGCACGAGGCGACAGCAATGACTGCTAGCCTAGCGGTATGCTGCCATCTCACCATCTTCAGCGACTCCTGAGTTCCATGCGCGATACATTTCCTCAAGACTTGGAATATTCGCTGGCCTCACAAGCCGCATGCCAAGCCATGGCGTGTCGGTATGATACCAGAGACTTTTTGGGCTTTGCGGGTCAGAGGCTTTCCAATCAGGTCTCGATGGATGACGTGCCGCCGATGAAATCGCCTCGATATCCTGCTGCCAATAACCACCTTTGGTGACATGCGGGTATGCCTTGGTAGCAATAACCCATGGATCCTTCTGTGCCTTGTTACCAAAATGTTTCAGGCGGTTGTCTACGTGCTGGTCGAGGGTCCACTCAAGCACATTGCCGTGCATGTCATAAAAACCCCAGGCATTAGGTTTCTTCTGACCCGGTAGGTCGTAGGTGCTGGATGCATCACCACCGATCAAAGCATACTCACCTGCCTTGGCCGCATCATCACCCCAGCTGAACTTCGTGGTAGAACCTGCGCGGCAGGCGTATTCCCACTCTGCCTCGGTAGGAAGTCGATAGAAGTGGCCCGTTTTATAACTTAACCACTGACAGTACTTGTTAGCTGCGTGCTGAGTCATGCTCACTGCAGGGTGACCTTCACGAGGCATACCATAGGTCATCGGGTGATAAGGAGGCGTCGGGCGAGCCATGAGCTTACCATCGTCTTCGATCGTCTCACGCATGAAGTCAACTACTTGGCCGTCTTTTTCCCGAGGAAGCTCAGTGATCATAAAGGGCTCATATTCCTCCCAAGTCACCTCGTACTTGCCCATCCAAAAAGGAGAGATCGTTGCCTCGATGACGTCATCGGCTTGGTCTCCCTGCCAGCGAAAACTGCCACCCTTCACGGGAAGCATTTCGAAGGATACTCCGTTATCAAGTTCCTCGGTGTAAGCCTTGCCCTGCGAGCCCTCGGCCGGTGTAGCCTTGCCCTGCGAGCCCTCGGCCGGTGTGGCCTTGTGTGCATCCTTCTCCACCTGTTTAAGAATGCGCTCACGGATAAGCTTGGTGAGGCGCATTTGCTCTTCATCCACATCATCACCCAGATCAATCACCCGTGGCTCGGGCTGTGCTGCGGGAGTAGAGACGGTGGGTGTAAGCAGAGCCTCAGGTGCAGCCGCTTTATGTGCGGCCTTAGCTGCCAGATCCTTCACTCTGATATTCCTGAATGAAACCAAATCTCCATGACCGGCAAAGCCAATGAAACCCTCCGTTAATTTAATGCCGGGATGCGCCTTATTCTCCATGAACTGCTTCACCTTACGGAGATCACCATCAAGGATAGGCACCCCGTTGAGTTCCACCTGAATACGGCTACCTTGGACAGTAACGATCTGATGATTCCACTCGCCCACAGGACGTAGATAACCACGGTGTGCAGCAATCATGCCGTAAGCACTGCCGTGAAATTGACGTTCATCAAGATCCTTGTATTTGTCTGCCGTGTCATCGAGCACCTGGAGCTCACACATGCCAACATATGAGCCATTGCCTTTGCCGGGATAACGAATCAGCAAGCCATTGTTACCACCGGGTGGCAGTTTAAATTCAAGAGCGAGCTTAAAGTCACTGAATGCTTTTTTGTCGTAATACATCGCACCTTTACCTCCGACGAGGGCACCATCAATGACTTTGAAGCCATCGGCCACCTGCATCTTCCAGCCTTTTGTTGAGCTTCCGTCAAACAGACTCACCCAGCCATCACCGGATGCCGCCTCGGCTAGAATCTTATCGGCTTCCACCGGCAAGATCTCACGCACGGCAATGTTACGCCACGCCACTGGGGCTCCGTGTGTTTGCAAGATGATTGGCCCCAGCTTCGCTAGAGGCTGGTCTCGCTTCCAGAAGTTCTGCATGTAGACACCATCCACCACCAGCTTGTCATTGAGCCAAACCCAGGTGCGGGAGCCAATTTGGCGAATACGTAACCGGTTCCACTCTCCGATCGGCTTGTCAGCGTGCACCAGCGGGTGCTTTCCAGCGCCGGCTCCCTTGTTGTTCCACAAGCCACCCGACCCCTTGTCAGCACCGTGCTTCCACTTGCCAGCTTCTTCACGCGTGTCCCAGATCTGAACCTGGGGGGTGCCGCGCATATAGATACCACTATCAGAGTTGGCATCGAGGCGGAAATCGACAAGGAATTCCACATCCCCATAATCTTTCTCCGTGCACAAATACGGCCCATGGCCATCGTTGATAATCACCCCATCTTTAATCTGCCAATGCACGGGAAAGACCTCGAGATCCTTCTTGCGCTTAGCGGCAATCTTCTTGGCATCCCTGAGCTTGACGTAGTCATGGGGGTTCTCCGCGCGCCAGCCACTGAAGTCCTTACCATCAAATAGGGAGGTAAAACCTTCAGGAGGCGTCTCGGCAAGGCCTGGGCTGGCAGCAAGCATCAGAAGCCCTGCCACCTGAGAAATGAGGTGTCTTGTTTTCATCTTGATAAAGGTAAGAAAGAGTCCGGACAGACTCTAGGAAAATTTTGTTATTCCGATTTCAGCTGCTGGGCGCGGCTGGAACGGGGTGTCAAAGTTAAGCCCCTTACAGTCGATGAGCTGATCTGTGGACGACATGATCTGCTTGTCTGTGATGAGCTGCCCGGTGTAGCCGGCTGTCCGCCCCATGATCGCCAGCGCATGACTATTCTCCATCTTGCCTATGACATCATTAAAGACCTTACCACTGCGAATATGCTGAAGCAGTATCTCATGCTCATTCTGGTAGCCGAGGCCGCCCTTACTACGCCAGACAACCTTGCCGTCACGCTTGATGGAAACACCTCCTTTATTCGCCTCGGCAATGCCCTTAGTTCCCAAGATTGCATCACCACTGGCGGTGTAAGTCCCTGGAATCTGGCGCCCGAGGAAATCAGCCCGGCGCCCATCTGCATATTCAAAATTAAGAGAGAACTGATCCCAGTTATTGGCGCCCACTAACGGTTTCACATTGCCTCCCGCACCGTAGCACTTCACCGGCATTTGATCCCCCATCGCCCACGACATCTTGTCGAGTCCATGGATCATGAACTCCATCATGCAATCACCGCTCAGCTCAAGATAGCTCTGCCAGTAGCGCAGTGCCCACTCCATATCAGACATCGTGGCCGGCTTAAATTTAATATCAGGCATTTTGTTAGGTCGCTGCCCTCCACAGTAGGATGATGAAACTGACACCACATCCCCAATCTCACCTCCCTGAATGCGTTTGTGCAACTCCATCAGATGAGTTGAATAACGCCAGACCAAGCCGGTCATGACGGACAAGCCAGCAGACTGCGCTTTCCGTGATGAATCCACCACACTCTTCAAACCGGGGATATCATTTGCGAAGGGCTTCTCCATGAAAACGTGTTTGCCGGCAGCTACGGCAGCGGCCAGATGCAAGGGCCTAAATGCTGGAGGGGTCGCTAAAATAACGATATCAACACCACTATCGATGACTTTCTGATAAGCATCAAAGCCAAGAAAAATACGCTTCTTACCATCGGTATCTATCCGCCCCCCCATAGTATTGCCTTCGTATCTCTTGATTCGATTTTCAAAAATATCGGCCACCGCCCAGATCTTGGTATTGGGATCCGCCGCTAAAATATTTTTCAGAGCTCCACCACCACGGCCTCCGAGACCAACCACACCTACCTTGAGGACTTTGTTGTTGCCGTTCTGGGCCTGCACATAAGGTGCTGCCAAAGGACTCAGTGCTACTGCTGCTGCTCCAAGAGACGCTTGTTTGACAAAATGACGGCGCTCCAGATTGAGCGAGCTGTCATTGGTTTTTGAGTTAGCTTTAGCGTTGTTTTTATTATTCTGATTCATGGTCATGATGTTGTGATTAAAGGTCGAAGGTCTTAAAATCTGCAGTGCGGCATAAGTAACAATGCATTCTTACTATAGGAACGCTGCTATCAATCACAATCTGTCATTCATAGCGCGCCGCGTCTTGTAGGAAACCGGCATCGCGGTGTATAAAAACCATGATTTACGCTGGATACCTCTTATCTACCGCAAATCATCCTTATTTACTGGCCATCACATCACGAAAAACCCTTTGCTTTTAGGATATTCAATTGACCATATCCTCGATCGGGTGCTTGAATACACCCATGTACGAGGCAAAAGGAAAAATTAAGGTCATTTTTGACACCCAGGAGTTCCCCAGCGGATTCAGTAAGCGTGAGTTTGTAGTCACCACAGGAGACGACAACTATCCACAGGATATCAAATTTGAAATCATCAAGGACAAGTGCGCATGGCTAGACAAGTTTGAGGCTGGCCAAGAGGTCACCGTTCATTTCGACATCCGTGGTAACGAGTATAAGGACAAGTATTACGTTAATCTCAACTGCTGGAAAATTCTCGGTGGTGCAGGTGCAGATAGCAGCCAAGCAGCGCCGCAATCATCCGGCAATGAGGTTGAGCCCTCCCCGGACGATCTCGTCAATGACGATATCCCGTTTTAGAGCTTTGCGTCTAAAGCACTGCAGCTCTTTATGGCGATAACAAACAACCAAGCATGAAGAGCGATTTTCTCGTTATCGGCACTGGTATTGCCGGGCTAAGTTTTGCCCTCCGCGCGGCTAAACATGGCACGGTGAGCATTATCACCAAGGGCAAGCCGATGGACTCCAACACCGCCTGGGCACAGGGGGGAATTGCCAGCGTCTTGCCTGAGGGTTTATGCGAGGAGGGTGACAGTGTCGAAAGCCACGTTGCCGATACCTTAGACGCAGGTGCCGGTCTCTGTGATGAGCAAGCCGTTCGCACGATCCTCTCCGAGGCTGGTCAGACCATTGAGGAGCTCATCTCTAACGGTGTTGATTTTGATAAAGAATCCCCATCTGATGAGGCATTCTCACTTGGCAAGGAAGGCGGTCATAGCCACCGTCGTATTCTCCACTCTAAGGACACTACAGGCAGGGAAATCGCCGAATCTCTTCTCGAGACCGCGCAGCAAACAAAAAACATTTCCTTTTATGAGCAGCACTTCGCCATCGACCTGATCACCTCCCGTAAGCTCGGCATGGTATCAGAGGACCGCGTTCTCGGCGCCTACGTGCTAGATGAGTCCACAGGTAAAGTGCACCGCTTCCGTTCAGACCGTGTCATCCTCGCTACTGGCGGCTGTGGCAAGGTCTACCTCTATACTACCAACCCAGATGGCTCCACCGGAGATGGTGTCGCCATGGCCTGGAGAGCAGGTGCCACCATCGCTAACATGGAGTTTGTTCAGTTCCATCCTACCTGCTTTTACAACCCCGCCGCCACCGGCGCCAAAGCTCGTTCTTTTCTTGTCTCTGAAGCCGTTCGCGGTGAAGGCGGCATTTTACGAGATGAAGATGGTGATGAGTTCATGAAAAAATACGATGAGCGCAAGTCTCTCGCCCCACGTGACATCGTGGCCCGCGCAATCGACCATGAGATCAAGAAAACAGGTGCTCATTGTGTTTACCTCGATGTAACCCACAAGCCAGAGGGTTTTATGCAGGAGCGTTTCCCTCACATCTATAATACTCTGCTCGAATTTGGTCTGGATTGTGAAAAAACTCCCATCCCTGTCGTTCCCGCTGCGCACTACCAATGCGGTGGAGTTGTTACTGACACCGATGGCCGGACCGACATCCGAGGACTCTTTGCCATTGGCGAAGTCGCTTGCACTGGTCTGCATGGCGCCAACCGGCTTGCCTCTAACTCTCTGCTAGAAGGGCATGTGGTCGCGCGCCGTTCTCTGGAAAAAATGCTTAGCCTGCACCCACTCGATAAACCCTCCCCCACCGCACCGGATATCCCCGTATGGGAGTATGCCGATACCGCTCCTCCAGATGAGTTGGTTGTCATCTATCACAACTGGGACGAGATTCGCCGCCTGATGTGGGACTACGTATCCATTGTGCGCACCACAAACCGCCTCGACCGGGCCGCAAATCGCCTCAGCAACTTGCGCCGTGAAGTGCGTAGTTTTTACTGGGGGCATCGGGTCACCTCTGATATTCTAGAGCTTCGCAACTTAGTCGCCACCGCCTCTCTGATTGTTGATTGTGCTCTCCGGCGTCACGAATCCCGTGGCATCCATTACACCTTGGATTTCCCTCAAAAAGACGAACGCCAAAATAAGCCGAGCACCCTCAGAAGATTCTAATCCTTCACCAAGCTCAGCCTCTGACCATGAAGTATCCCTTACTACTCATTGCACTGGTTCTCACTCTTCCCTGTATGGGACAGAGCAGCTCTTATAGGGTGAAGAGCTCTGCACCCCAGGTCAGCACGCCCAGAGCTGCCGCTGACCCCACCAGCGTCAACCGTTATCCGTGGAAGCAAAACATCACCGCCACCGTCTTCTGGATCGGCGAAAAACCTACCGCCAGAAACCCCACTTCCAACCACGCCAGCTCATGGGACACACGTTGGCAGGAAAATTATGGTGGCTATGACAACCCAGATCAAGCAGCACGCATTCAATATCGGCCCAAGGCATTTACACCTAAGCTCAACCCCTTTTATGTCGCCCTGCCTTACAATGACTGCCTCAATTACAAAACACACTGCCCACACGCAAGCCGGGTGATTCCATGGTGGCATCAACGATCCGACAAGCGACCTGGCAAATCCTCGTGTAAAGGCCGCTGGCTTCAAATCGTCTACGGCAAAAAAGTCTGTTACGCTCAATGGGAAGATTGTGGCCCATTCACCACCGATGACTGGCCCTACGTATTTGGCGACCAGCGCCCCAAAAACACCAAAAACATGGCTGCTGGTCTGGACGTTTCCCCTGCCGTACGCGACTACCTCGGCATGCCATCCAAGGCCAAAGTACATTGGCGTTTCATAGACTTTGCCGCCATACCTAAAGGCCCTTGGGCTCGGTATGGCTCCAACAATCCGTTTCTCCATAATCACCTCGATCCGCGACGTAAGGCACTACAAGAATACATGGATCATCTGCGTAAAATACGTGACGAAGCCTACGCACGGGAGAATAACCGGCGCTAGCCTTCTTGCTGAAATCATGCACGGCCAACAGGGCAACTACGCATATTGGATACTTTTTACAAAAGATTCACTTGCTTTTTCTGCGCAAGGACACTAATTCCCTCCGCACCACGTATCTACGTTTGGCACCAGTGCTCGGGTGGCGGAATTGGTAGACGCGCTAGACTAAGGATCTAGTCCGGGTTAACCGGGTGCGGGTTCGATTCCCGCCTCGAGCACCATTTTAAAGCTCTCATCCCTCATACGGATCGAGAGCTTTTTTGCGCCCACTCACCATTCACCAAAGAGGCGGGATGAGAACCCTTCCGAAGCAAGCTGGCAAAGCCAGTGAGCGCAGGCCCGGGTTTGAACGCACACGAAGTGCGTGCATCACGCATCTATATACTAGAAATCCACACAGGATTTCTACACCTCAGCATAGCCGGAATAGAATGAAGG
>ENA-OQVM01004780-OQVM01004780.1-marine-metagenome-genome-assembly--contig:-NODE-4780-length-13489-cov-15.147927_pt1 | contig 13489 bp, 13 predicted proteins | sample MGYA00237776_ERZ505498 | MGnify/ENA primary metagenome ERZ505498 (study PRJEB26159, sample SAMN06265151) | marine metagenome | isolation source: Helgoland LTER site | place: Germany:Helgoland, sampling... | reverse complement strand
GGCCCGCTGGCGAAACTGCCTGCCTATGATCAGATCGTTCAGGGGATGAGTGGCGTGATGTCGATCACCGGCGACGGCGACACTGCGCCTTATCGGGTGGGCTACCCGATGGGTGATACAATTGGTGGCATTACAGCGGCCTTTGCAGTTGCCGCAGCCCTTGCCAATAAGGCTGAAGATCGCGGCACTTTTATTGACGTCTCGATGCTAGAGGCCGTGATTGCCACGATGGGCTGGGTGGTGTCGAACCATCTGATCGCCGGGCAGGCACCCATCCCGAACGGCAACGATAATTTCACGGCTAGCCCGTCGGGCACGTTCAAAACCGCCGACGGTGTGATGAACATTGCCGCCAACAAACAGGAACAATTCGAGGCACTTTGCGAGATCATCGACAATCCATCCTTGGCGCGGGATCCACGCTTTGCCGACAGAAAAGACCGACTGGCCAATCGATCTGCCCTGACCGCTGAATTGGAGGTGGCCTTTGCCACTGCCCCCACCAATGAATGGGTTGAGAAACTGACAACAAACGGTGTTCCCACAGGACCGGTCTGGTCGGTGCCCGAGGCGCTGGCGCATCCACAACTTGCGGATCGAGGCCTACTGCAAACCCATCGCGTTGGCTCGGAGGATCTGCAATTGGTCGGGATCGGTGCTAAGCTTGATGGTATTGCCCCTGGCGTCGATTCTCCGCCCCCAACTTTGGGAGAGCATACAAACGATATCCTGAGTGAGCTTGGCTATGACAAGGCCCAGATCTCGGGCCTGAAAGAGGAAGGTGCGATATGACGGATTCCTCAACAAGTAGAGTGGCTGCAGTTTTTACTCTACAGAAATTACGTCTGCCAAGTAGAATTAACAGTGGAGGGATTCGCCGTGCTTCAGGGAATTGACGTACTCGTGAGTGAGGTTGGCCCGCGGGACGGGCTACAGAGCATCAAACGCAAGATGCCGACGGAGGCTAAGCTACATTGGATTGAAGCGCTAGCAGCCTCGGGGCTTCGGGAGATCGAAGTGGGATCTTTCGTGTCCCCGCACCTGCTGCCCCAAATGGCCGATTGCGCCACACTCGTAAGAGAAGCGAACAAACTTGAGGGTCTCACAGTTCTGGCGCTGATTCCCAACCTCAAGGGTGCAGAAAACGCCATTGCAGCCGGTGCGCGTAAGTTGACCATGCCAATATCAGCCTCGCGGACGCACAGCCTCAATAATATTGGCAAGACCCCCGAAGAGGCGATCGAAGAGGTCCGCCGAGTTTGTGCTTTTCGCGACTCACTGCCGTTCGAGCAGCGTCCGGACGTTGAGATTGGCATCTCGACAGCGTTTGGCTGCACATTTGAGGGCACAGTGTCGGAGGACTGGGTGATCGAGATGGCGGACCTGTTGGCAAAGGCAGGCGCAGACAGCATCGGTCTTTCGGATACGACCGGCTATGCCAACCCAGCCCAGATCAAACGCATGTTCCGCCGCCTGCACGGCGAGATTGGTGAGGAGAAAATGGCAGGTGCTCATCTGCACAACACACGTGGCCAAGGTCTCGCCAACGTTGTAGCCGCCCTCGAGGTTGACGTGACCACCTTCGATTCCTCGCTTGGCGGACTTGGCGGCTGCCCCTATGCGCCGGGAGCAACTGGCAACGTTGTGACTGAGGATCTTGTCTTTATGCTGGAAGCGATGGGTCTGCGAACAGGTGTCGATTTAGATACGTTGATCGCCGCGCGCGAAGTGCTGCTACGCGGGCTGCCAGATGAGACGATCTATGGCAACGTCCCGGCGGTCGGCTTGCCCAAGGGCTTTACCTATGCAGGCAAAAAGAGAGCAACATGACTAGTGCGCCACGCCCCCTCGATGGTGTCAGGGTCGTCGAATTCAGTCACATGGTGATGGGTCCAACTTGCGGCCTAATCCTGGCCGACCTCGGTGCCGATGTGGTCAAAGTCGAACCTGCTGCGGGGGGCGACAAGACCCGCCGCCTGCCCGGATCGGGCGCGGGCTACTTCGGAACCTACAACCGCAACAAGCGGAGCATAGCAGTGAATTTGAAGTCTGTTGAAGGTCTCAAGTTTGCCACTCACCTCGTGCGAGAATCTGACGTTCTTGTTGAGAACTTTGGTGTAGGGGTGCTGGATCGTCTCGGCCTTGGTTATGATGCAATGCGAGAGATCAACCATAGCTTAGTATACTGCGCGCTAAAAGGCTTTCTTAGTGGCCCTTACGAGCAGCGCGCCGCTCTTGATGAAGTGGTACAGATGATGGGTGGACTCGCTTACATGACGGGTCCTGAAGGGCACCCGTTGCGTGCTGGTGCTTCGGTTAATGATGTGATGGGTGGGCTATTTGGGGTAATCGCAATTCAGGCCGCGTTATGGGAACGCCAGCGCACGGGCAAAGGTACCTTCGTCCGTGCGGGTCTGTTCGAGAACACCATGTTCCTTGTCGCTCAACACATGGTGCAATACCGCCAAACTGGAGTCCCTGCTGTGCCTATGCCCGAGCGTGTATCTGCCTGGGCGGTCTACGACGTATTCGAGACGGCTGACGGTGAGAAGATTTTTGTTGGCGTGGTCAGCGACAAGCAGTGGACTCAATTCTGCAAGGTATTTGGCATGGACGATCTGCTTCAGGACGCAGAACTTCAGACCAACGCGCAGAGGGTGGCGCACCGACATGCGTTTATGCCGCGCCTGCGCGACTTGTTTGGAGGGCAAGAACTGTCGCAAGCCGCCACGATCTGTGGCCGCGTCGGACTGCCCTTCGCGGCGATCCTACGACCGGACCAACTTTTTGACGACCCTCACGTAAACCACACCGGTGCGACGGTCGAAGTAACCCTAAGCAACGGCGTGCGAACGCAGGTTCCAGCACTCCCATTTGAATACGGCGGCACCCGGCCCAGCCTCTATCGCGACTTACCGAAAATCGGCGAGCACAACGATGCTGTCGCGCGCGAGTTGGGGTACTCGGATGAGGCGTTGGAGCGTCTGCGTCCCTCGTTTGGGAGCGCTGCAACCGTTAAAATGGAATGATAGCGCTACATGCAACTGTACTAGGCTTTGTCAGATTGAACTTGCTTGAAGCGGGCAGGGAGACTTTATAGCGTCTTTAGATGACAAAACACTCTCCATTTCGCTACTTTAAAACGAGCCCTGAAGTCATACGGCTTACACTCCTACTCTAGCTTCCTTGTCGCCGCTCACGATCAGTTAAAAAACAATGCAACCTTCCCGCCCCACACCTTACTGGGAGACATGGGGCGGGTACTTCTAGACACGTCTGCTGTGTTGATCATCACCTCTCTGGCACTCTCACCCCCTCCACGATCTCCCGCTTCTGCGCATCACTGATACCAGCCGAGTACAACCCATAAGTCAGCTTATTGGCCGACCTTGCCGAGTGATGCCCGACGAGCGTCGCAGTGAAGTGCTCTGGAACCCCTGTGCGCTCACACTGGGTGATGAACCACTTGCGGGTGGAGTGGAACACAGTGCCATGTAGCTCCCTGTGCATGGACCTGAGGTAGGCATAGCGCTTCACGACCTTGTCCACGCTGAGGTGCGGGAACAGCCTGCCTGAGGTGGGCAGAGCAGTATCCAGTAGCTGCTCAAGGATCCCATGCAGCGGCACCTCCCGCTCAGCTGCCTTGGACTTCAGCAGTCGAACAGCATTGGGCCTGATGCTAACAAAGCGCCCCAGGTTCCCCTTGGCTGTGATGTCCTCTGCCATGAGCCCACAAATCTCCCCTGAGCGCATGCCTGTGAGGAGCCCGAAGAGCAGTGGACTGTACAGCACCCTGTCCTTGGCTGCCAACAAGACGCTGACCTGGTCATCCGTCAGCACACCATGGGGATGCACATCTGGCCTGTCTCTGACCTTGAGGGCCTCCCAGGGGTTGGCTCCCAGCTCTCCCTCACCAACACACCAGTCAAGGAACTGGGACATCTGCTTGAGAATGCGGGCCTGGGTCTGGGGTGCCAGAGTGATGCCCTCCTGCTCTTGGGAGAGCGCTGCGAGCTCTGGCAAACTGGCCTCCTTCCCCTGCCTATACTTGCGCACGTTGGGAGAGAGCTGGGTGATGTACCCCAGCACCTCCTTTCCATGGCTCAGGGAGAGGTCACCAACAGCATGCTTACCCAGATGAGAGGTCAACAGCTCAAGCGCAAAGCGCACCGACTTGTAGCTACCAGGACGAAGGCGCTGTGACGCCTCCGCAAGGTAGACCTGTGCGAGGTCCGCTACCAGCCGCTCACCCAGAAGACGAGCACGCTGATATCGAGGGCGACCCACAGCCAGTCGAGGACCTTGGGGAGAAGTGGGAGTATCGGTGTGAGGGGTAGTAAGGGCATGGGCCTGCGCCTCCTTGATGATGGTTGTGAAGGTTTGATTCAGCTCAGCCACGCGCAGCTTGGCCTCACGGGCATCCCCTGTCTTGAGGGATTGCTTGAGCGCGGAGCCCAAGAGGGGTTGTAGGGCCTTGGGGTAGGTCCTGCGGTAGACCCAGGTGTTGTGGGTCTTGTAGGCGTACTTAATCTGGGGGGACATGACGTCTCCTTTCTGGGGCAATTGCCCTGGTTTGTGTGATGGGGTGGGTTTTTGTGAGCAGCGCCAAGGAGAGGCAGGGACTAAGCCCTTCCCTGACGCCTGCTCGGGCTAGGTTGGTCTCGATAAGACCCGCAGAACCAACGCGATGTCTGGTTCTCCGTATTCCCCGGCAAGGGGACCTGTGAGGGCCGTACCTGTGATGCAGTCCTCGAAGACCTCCTGCACCAAGAACTGGTGTGAGGGGATGTCATCGAACCCTGCAATCAGGACAATGCAGCCAGGCTGTAGATCCTCGAGTGTCACAGGCATCACCACGCCCTCCGTAGTAGGAGGTCAGGCAGCAGCAGTCCAAGAACCAAACCCAAGGGCAAGTTGATGGACACTGGACTGAGGATATCCGGCAGGCCAGTCAAGACGACCAAAGCCAGAGCCAGGATCGGGGGTAGCCCCAAGGATACCCCAAGTTTACATCGCAAAGCCCAATTCAGGCCAAGACGACAAACGCCACCCACAACAGTGAGCAGCACAAAGGTACTTATCATGATGGTAAACTCCTTTTCTTGTTACCATCATAGATGCGTGGATTTTCACGGTTTTTCGGTAGCGAGGCGGCACTACACCCCCACACACTCCTAGAAAGTTTTGCTGCCTCGGGCCCTAGCGCCTGTTTACCTCATGTTTTACTGACCTTGCCCGCGTGGTGAGACACCGAGGCGGCGAGGCGGCACGAACTATTCTTGATGTGAGGGGGACTGCATGGCGTTTCGTGCTCGTAGCTCCCGCTGATCCGCAAGGTTCTCTGCCTGACTGCCGATCTGGAGGTGCGCTGGGTTGATACACGCACGGTTATTGCAAAGGTGCCGTACAACCCGTCCTTTGATGGGGATATCTTTGGCTCGTCCCCAAGCAACAAGTTGGTAGGTGCGCAGCTTATGCCCTCGCCATTGGAACTGGGCAGGCGCCTTTTCGCTGCCTAGTTCTAGACACCCCGTCTTCGTTTCTTTCGCCTTGGCAAGACACGTCTGTATCTTTTGCTCTAGCGCTTCACAGTGGTGTTGATAGGTCTCTTGCCACCAACGAGTGCTGGCAGTGGCAAGATTTTCAGGTACCCAGTGCATGCTTAGATCTTGATGTAGTGAACGTCAGCTTCGTCCACTTCTGTACTGTCGATTGTTAGGTCATCTTTTGTGCGTGCCTGTAGGCGAAGATGACTGTCGCTATTGAGGAAGGGTCCGTATTTGCCTTCGCTATTGTCCCAACGTGATGCTGTTGAGGCAGAGTATTCCTCGATAGTCTGGCGACCACCCTTTTTAAGACGATCTTTATGTATTTTTTTCCAAGTAGTGTGCACGTAGAACTGCAGATCGAACCAAGTGTAGCCATTTGCTTCGGCAAGAGAGTTGTATGTATTGGCAAGCTCTGGGTGGCTCACTCGTCCGTTTTCCACCTCCAGAGTTTTTGGACACCAGACACGGTGTTGGGCTCCCGCAAATCGACACCGACGGGACTGCCATCCAAGCTTTGACAACATATTGCGCAGTGAGTTTGCATTGCGCAGTTTCAGGTAGGCCATCAAGTCTGCAAAGTCTTCACTTGGGATCAACGATACAAAATTTTCATCCAGCAGTGACTGAAGAACGTACTCGCCCTCATTGCCAGAGATGGCTTGCAGCTCCCGCATGATAGGTGTCGCATTGTCATTGAAGCACATGTTTTTGGCATCAAACTTCGGCGACAGTTCCCTCATCATCAAACGCTGGTAAAGATCCCTGACGAACTGGGGGTTATTTACCTGCTCGTTCACTGCTGCAGCCAGCGCATAGAAATCCTCGTTCTTTGCACCCTGCGAGTGTCCATCATGATCCATATTGATGATGTAGTACCGGCGTTCACCACCTTCGAGCCAAAGTGGTTTGTGGTTCGTCATGAACACAAAGCAGGAATGCTGCGGGATCGTCACCATAGGTTGGTGTTTGCGCTCCACAGAAACGGACGTATTTGTGATTAAATCCTTCAGTGCATTTCCGTCAGTTGAATGGCTGGAAATATGTACCTCTTCTGCGACCACTAATTTTCTATCCAAGCTATCTGCAGCAAATCTTTGTGTGAGCGGTTTGATCCCATTGCAAAGGGCTGTGTTCGCCGCACCAAACAACGCTGTCAGCACCTTTGCAATTGTCGACTTACCTGTACCTTTGGTATCCGAATAGAGCATGACTGCCCATGTCGGTTTGCTGCATTCATTTTGCAGGTTCCATGCAGTCCAATCCAGGAGCATGTCCCTCTGTGCTTGATCGGAAATAGCAAATTCGAGCATTGCATCAAATGCTGTAGTCGTTGCCGCTCCCGCTGCTGATGGCGGCAAGGCACGATAGTCAGGGCTGCGCCATGTGTTGATGTCCCACATACCATTGCGAAAGAGCCGTTTGCTTTCGTTGCCTGGCTTTGGATAAGCTTTCCCAGAATACACTCCGAACGTGAGCCTTGGATCTGGCCCCGTGCCAAACATGACGGCACTCGTTATTTTGCCAGCGTTTTGTGCCACATGCTCGTTATCTGGAAAATTGTCTGCCAGCATTTGTGGCAAAAGCTTTTCCATTTCGGCTTTACCTAGTCTGGAGTCCTTATTTCCGCTTGGAATGAACTTGTTTTCCATCTGGACAAACCAAGAGGCGACATCACGCAGTACCACGCCCAAATATTCGTCTTGATTTGGCTTTATGGATACGGGTTTTCCTTGCTTTGCACCCGCATGCCAACACACTCCAGACATACAATCCTGCTCTTCAAGCGAGAATACGTAAGATTGCCATTTATTCGGATCAGGTGCATCCAAACAATCGATGAGTTCGTACTCTGTTTCGATGAGGTCAAAGTCGTCATTATCAGTTTCATACATAAAAAATACCTTTGTTTATGGGATTGAATTTGCCGAAAACCGGCTAAAATACCCGACGCATTTGCGTAGGATACTTTACCTATAACGGCGGGTATTATTTTATTGACTTAAATCAATATGTTAAGCTAAATCGAAGATACGCCATATGGAACTGGTCCACTGACCCTGACGCTGCCGTATTTTTGGATCCAATTTTGTGATGCGTTTCATGAGTTTTTCAGAAAATTTACGCATGCAAAATGAGTGTTTGAGATTTTGGTTTAATTTTAAATATCCAGAAAATATCCTTCACCACACCCGCTCCATATGCTCCCGCATGACCTCAAGTGCATACCCTGAACCATAGTTGGCAGCCACTGTGTTGGTGCTGTGCCCAAGGATGGCCATGGAGATGGCCTCAGGACAGCCTGTGTTTCTGAGCTTGTCCTTCATGCGGTGGCGCAGGGAGTGCATGGTCAGCTTCCTGTCGGCGATGCTCCGGCGCAAGCGTTTCATTAACATGGCTGAGCAACTGTCGGCGCCTCGATCTTTTGCATAGTTTGGAAACAGGGGTGCCTCCGGGTCTTTATCTCGAGCCAGCTTTGCCAGTGCTGCTGCAGCTTCTGCTGAGAGTGGCACAGAGCGCTGCGAGTTGGTGGTCTTCAGGCCTCTCCAAGGGGTGGGGCTTATGTGCAGGCACTTGGCCACGAGGTCACAGTCTTTGATCCTTAGGCCAGATATCTCTGACACCCTCGCTCCAGTATCCCTCAGCGTGACATACAGAGCCCAGGCTATGGCATCACCCGAGAAGGCTGGTTCAAGGAGGGTGAGCTGACTGTCTGTCAGGGGAAGTCTGTCGTGCTTGCTGGCCCCCGCCCCTTTGATCTTCAGGTTCGTGAACACATTCGGGATGGTCAGGGAGTGTTCCACAATCACATGGTTGATGGCTGTCCGCACAACACCAAGCATTCTTACTGCGCTGTTGGCTGAGACCCTGCTCAGTAGGTGGTCCCGCAGGTCATTGGCATCCTGTCTCGTGATGTCTGTCAGGGGCGTGTACTTCAGCTTCTGCTTGCCGAAGACGCTCTTCATGTCTGTGCGCAGTCGTTCTACCCGCTGTCCAATCTCCCTGGCAGCCTTAGGGGTGTCTGACTTGTAGGCCTCATACTGGTCCAGGGTCATGGCGAGGGTCAGGACGTCAGGCTTCAGCTTACCGGTATAGACTTGCTGGACCACTTCTGTTGGCATCTTTTGTCTGTGCAGGTCCTTGCCCAGCTCATTCAGAGCATCCTCAATAGGAGAGTACTCCGGGACTGTCTCGGCCAGTACCATTTCAGCCACCTCATCGCCCAGTGCTCCGCGGATTATCTCCAAGCTGCGTTCTCTGGCTGACTTGTTGGCCTCATCGTTCAGCAAAGCTTCGATTCTGGCATGCACCAGGGGCAGGGCCTGCATGGCCTCTCGGTAGCTGTCCCCGAGCTGGCGATACAGGGTCGCCTTTCCAATGAGGGGCCTAAGCCGCTCTGGAACATTCCTCTTGTAGCGAAAGCTGCCGTTGGCTCTGCGAAAAACATAGCGGGGGAGTTGTAGGGGCACATCATCACTCATGGTTGTGGATTGTGCGCCTAACGTGCCCCAGTTCAAGCAAAAACGGTCCTACAGGTCTGACTATTTTGCTGCCAAACCTGACAAAGCGGTCCCGAAAGTGGTCCCGAAAATGGTCCTGTGAGAATATATATCACTGTATTTTATTGGTTTGTTGGTAATTTGAGGGAGATTTTGGTGCCCAGAAGAGGACTCGAACCTCCACGTCCATACGGACACTAGCACCTGAAGCTGTATAGCTTCTCTCTACCTTTCAGAAACTTATATCCATTCCTGCATGAAGATTCACACAGCTATTACTGCCTGTCAACGCACGATGTATGACCAATGTGGACCGATGTGTGACACGTTGTGGACCAATTTTTAGAGGGGGTGCTTGGGCCACCCCACCCTACTACGTTATATGTATTTAGCCTATGCCAAATTCGAGTATTCAAACTTGGTGCTGAGTTATTCAAAATATGATTGGCATATTTAGAGTTTGCCACTAGGTTCGAAAATAGAGATGGCTGGAAGGGGTTGGCATGCTACTAAACTTAAAAAGTGTAACTCGAAATTGCTCTGCCGTTCCCTTAATGATCATTACTATGACCACGCCCGCAATCGCAGATTGCTACTATAACTTGTCTCCATATTGGGCTGTGACTGAGGACTTTCCAGCTGATAACTCTATCTCTCACAAAGCTTACATTGCTTTGGAGAATGAAAATGGCAGACCAGTTGACGGTGTTTTAATAAACAATAATCTATACCCTTTTAATGATGAGCACCCAACAGAACGAGTACAAAAGACAGACGATATGTGCAGAATGCTTGCCCCAAAACAGCCTGGTCAGCAGGCCTTTTTCCACATTTCTATTTTTAACCCTGAGCCCAGCTATTTTGAAAAATTAATTTATGTTCGGTTTGAGTGTGGTTATTCAAAAACATGTGCGATCGATGAATAAATGTCCCTATACTTTTATCAAAAAAGTTATGTTGTCTCACAGCTCATTAACACAGCACTGATCCCTGCCCTTGTTGAGGTGACAGGGCAAGACGTTCAAGAAGCTGATAAACTCATTCTGTTCGATGTAGATGCTGATGGTAGAGAAGAAGAGATGATAGCCTCCTACTGGGGCGATGGGGGACTGTCATAATTGGAGACATAGTAACTACATCAAAGGGCAAGGTTACCTTCAGTACAGGATGCAGCAGGATTGGCTTTATGAAGACTACAACAAATGGGCTTCACGACATCGTTTGTGGTCGTACTGACGTGCTAAGATACGATCCAGAGAGTAACAGATACAAATGAAGCAACTCACTGCAGCACTTCTTCTATTCGTTATCTCAGCTACAGCTGGGTTTACCAGAGAACTGTCTTATATCTGCTCACTCCCTCCTCTTGCATTCAAGTTTTATCAAATGGGTGATGGTAATCTGTACGATATAGAGGTCATCAGAGGTACTTCAGTCGATCTCTACAATACTGCAGAGGCCGACACTCAAGGCTCAGGGGTCTGTCGTCATCGTATTTGGTCGTTTGATTATGATGGCCCGATTACTGTTAAAGAACTGGGCTGCTATGGTGAAGTGTTACCACCTGAGGATGCCGTTGGTGAGGTGGCATTTGGTGCTAGCTTTAAGCACAGTCTGTTTTGCTATACGGCATCAAAGTTAGAAGATTAAGTACCTGACACCCTATGTGCTCAATCTAAGCCTAACTGTTTTGAGATCTCACCTTTGGAGGTTGAGAGGTAAGAGGAGGATGAACAGTCTCTATTAGTCTTAGTAATGAGAAGTACTAGAAACTGTTAACTTCTATTCGTTGTCTCTCTCTCCACTTTGTAAACTTTCTTAAGTCGTTCTTATACCTATTAGTCTGTATTGGTTTGTGTGGTTGTGGTGGGAGTTTCTGCCCTACTAACTCTAGATAAGTATCAAAGTCATGTTGTCTAAACTGATTGAGAACGTGTTGAGTTTGTTCTCGTGTCAGCTGACCATCCTGCTCTGCTGGTAGTCTGTTGTTGAACACTGTTTTCGTAGCTTCTGCCATTGTCTGTTCTAAGAGTTGGGCCTTATCGGCTTTAACAATGTAACTATCATGAACAGTCAGGACAGGTTCGTTCTGTTCTAGGAACTTAGTAATGATGATATCTGCGATCTGACTATCCATGAACATAAGCTCTATGCCTCTATCGGAGCAAAGGCCTTTGTCTAGAAATGGGTGTTTCTCAATAAAACAGTTAAGAAGTAGATCTAGTTGAGTTTTGTTCAGTCTAGGGAACTTATACAATCCAGTGTCAATGTCTTTAGATGCTGTCCTTGTTGACTGATAAGCTTTAAATGCTGCATTTTTGTCGTCAGAATTGATTGCAGTGAGGACTAAAAGCTTAAGTGCTTTACGTTGTTCGGCTTCAGTGAGACCTCCAACTACAATCTCACCTAAGTTGTACCAATCGTAGTCATCCCTCTTAAGCACTCCCTGCTCTAAAGCCAGAATAGCTACGTGCATTCCCTTGTAATCAATCTCCACAGTGGGACTGCCATCGATCATGATGTCTTTTCGGTAGGTGCTATTCACCTGTTGCCACCACCCACCGTAGAACCGTCCGTTTAGCTCCCATGAGTTCCTGCTGAAGACCCTTTTTACAAACTGGTTACTCCTCCCAATGGGTACTCTTTGGATCTTATTGTCCTTTGTTTTCCGTTCTATGTAGGGTTTGTCGAGGCTACTGATGTCAATGTGGCACTGGTCCAGTAGTGCATTGTAATTGTTAAGTGTTAGCCTCCACGGGACTATGCGTGGATCATCATCGTCTTCGTATTTGATTAGAGACCGTTTTTTCATACGGTCTTTGGTTCTAACGAAGTTGCCCAACTCATCAGTATCAAAGTCAGTCAGGAAGATTGTCTCCTCCTTCTCGTTGTAACTGATATCAAAAACTAGATCTTGGAGTTTACTGAACCGATCTTGGAGCTTTTTGCTAGGTCGGTAACGAGATGTCCTACTGAACTTTCCTCCGTACACACGATCATTACGAAAGTTGTGGTGATCTAGTAGGCCAACAGCAACCAAAGCATCTACAACCTTAAGAATATCCTTGGAGATATGAAGCCCGTTGTACCTGCTCTTTGGAACATAACTATTGTTACTTCTAGATATACCAATGCTCAGGCTAGGGTCGGCTAACCAGCCCACATATAGGTCGACCAGTAGGACCCTGAGTTGCTTTATAAGAGGGGCCAACGGTTTGCGGTTTCCAGTTGGAAGAACAATTAGGCCCTCAACTTCAGTGATCTCTAGCCAAATCTCATCAGTCAAAGCTTTGATCTCTGGATGATCAGACCACCGGTGTACATCTAAAGGTCTACTGTGCTCAGGGTCTATCGTCACCGTTCAATGCCAATCCGTCTTTTTTGTTTCTGTGTTAATGATGGCCTGAGTGTTGTACATAGTTCAGATTATAACAGCTAAACGCATATTCCGAAACTGGCACCGTGGATTTATTACTTTTCTACATTATTAATTTCTGGTGCTTCACCGTCCGTCAGGAAATTAGCCGAGTAAATATCCCCTCCACCACTTTTAGCTGCACATTCTATTCTAGCAGGCCCTATAAAAGGGTTCTCGAAAAAGCACTCTCCTTCCACCTCTATAATTCCAACTTTGCCAATCACACCGTCAATTGGCTGTAGTCTCGAGTTATCGGATACAACCTCCTGCTGTTGCCCTAATCCAGAAAATGTAACGATTTTTCCTTTTTCGGCATCTGATACAAAATAGAAACCAATCCGACCGTCATCGTATGCTGTTTGCATAAGGTAGTCTTTACATGGGTATGAATGTCCCTCGATCACCAAATTCAAACATTCTCCAGTAACGGAGATTACGTTTAGGAGGTTACGATCATTTGCTTGGCTTGCCCCCACCAAGAAGACCGACAACAGCATGGCGAGAATGCTTGAGGAATAGAATGTTTTCATGTCTTGTTAACCAATTTCAATGGATTAGAGGAATGCCTGATCAGATGCAGTTGTGTATTACGATTTCTTGAAAGATCCCTCGTCTATCATCTGCTGGAACATTTCAATTATGGAGCTTTTCAGAGAACGATATTCTATCCCAAGCTTTTCTTTACTTTTGGAATTGTCAGCTTTCCAGCTGTGCCCCATGTTCTTTGAAATCACTTTTCTTGTCATTGATTTATCCATGATTGGTCCAACCAACCAAACCAACCACTTAGGCAACTCTTTATTTGGTAGTGGATATTGCTCAAACTCATCTTGTAGCATTTTCGAAAGCTTCAATGGCGTACAGCTCTCGTTAGATACGATATGTCGACCACTAGCATCAGGAATATATGCAGCTCTTATGTGTGCATCAGCAACATCCCGGACGTCTACCATACCTATTTCAAAGGGAGGCGCACCAGCCTTCATAGTTCCATCGCCCATCTGCAAACAGATGTCATGGCTCGC
>ENA-OQVM01004776-OQVM01004776.1-marine-metagenome-genome-assembly--contig:-NODE-4776-length-13505-cov-16.201519_pt1 | contig 13505 bp, 2 predicted proteins | sample MGYA00237776_ERZ505498 | MGnify/ENA primary metagenome ERZ505498 (study PRJEB26159, sample SAMN06265151) | marine metagenome | isolation source: Helgoland LTER site | place: Germany:Helgoland, sampling... | reverse complement strand
GCCGCGGAAGCGGCAAGCGAGCTGCAGGCTGTGGAGGAGGCACGAGCCGCCTTCATGGGGAGCTTGGAGACGAAAGCTGACGCCTCCGAGGACGAAGAGCTGGACGAAGATGCTGCAAAGCAGGCAAAAGAAGCTGCAACGCAGGCTGCAGAAGCCGCACGTGCAGAAGCGAGACAAGCTCTGGACGCGGCCATGGCGAGGTTCACCCAGAACCCAGCAGCAAGAGCTGCAGGCATCGAGAAATGCCGGAGTGAGCTGCGACTGGCAGAAGACGCCGAACGAACTGCACCCGAGGGGGCAGAAGAGCTGGAGGCTGAGGCCAAATTCGGCAATGTCGAAGGCCTGGCGGTGAAGAACGTGATGGCGCAGATGCGCCTCGCAACTGAGCGGAACATGTCCAAGGCGACGTGGCAGGAACTGTGGCCCACACTCACCCACAAGCTGCAGAAGCAGCTGTGGAATCGAGGTAAGGCGCAGCTGTTCGAGATCGTGGCCGACACGCTCGACGACGTCCAGATGACCCTGATCACCGCTGCAAATAGCGACGACCAGCTCGACGGGCTGATGGCGTACCGCATCCTGCGCAGCCATTGCTATGGCTCGCAGGAGGAGTGGACTGCAAAGCTCTGGAACACGGTGCAGAACTGGTCACAGGACCGAAGAGCTCAGCGAGAGCTTGGAGCACCGAGGAAGCTGCTGGACTCGATCATGGAACTCGAGGCCGACATTGCAGACTACGAAGCCACCGGTGAGAAGGTCACGGAAAGAAACAAGCTCATGATTCTGAAGAAGGGCCTGGCCAAGCGACAGCGCCCAGCCTTGGAGAAAATCAAGGACGACCTAAGTGACAAGCACTGGGACTACAAGGCGACCGTCGACTGGTTGCTTACCTGGAGCAGATTGCACCAGGACGAGGTGAAGAAGGGCGAAGCCGAACTGGCAAGCTCGTGGCGCGGTGGCCGTCGAAACGGCCGAGCTCAGGCTACAGCAAACGTTGTACGGCCAGCTAAAGGGCCGGGAGGAGCAGCGCGCAAGAAGAAGAAGGGGAACTGCTTCATATGCGGATCTCCTGACCACTGGGCAGCTGAGTGTCCCAAACGGGACGACCAAGGAGCTGCAGCCAACCTCGCAGGGGCGAGGCAAAGAGGGCCGCGTGCCAGTGGAGGCCGCGACAGCTTCCGCTGCGCGAATTGTGGAGCCCAAGGGCACTATGCGCGTGACTGCAGGAAGCCAAGGCAAAAGAAGAAGTGCCACATATGTGGCAGCGACCAGCACCTGCAGGCTGAATGCCCGCAGAGGGGCAACAAGAAGAAAGATGGCCAAGGGCGGAGCAACGGCAGACGCCCAAGGCCAGCGGCAGCCAAGAAGACCACCGGTGGTAAGCCACCGGCGATCAAGCTGTCGCGGGACAAGCTCAAGTCGGTTGTCAAATATGCGAACGACAATCGCAACGCCTCGACAATAACGTTGTCAGTAGGCGCAGATGGAAAGCTGTCTGCAGCAGCAAGTGGGAACAAGCCAGCGCCAGCAACGCTGATGCTTATCCCAATGCCAACTGGAGCTGGCGAGGACACCATTCTCGCGAACATGATGAGCGGCAACCAGTGGACTCGCGAGGTGATCGACTCAGGTGCCTCGAAGAGCACGGTGCCGCTGCAGTTCGAGCTGGTGGACGAGCGCGAAGCCAACATCGACGTGCAAGGTGCCGGAGATGGCATGAGAACAAGATGCACGCGTGAAGGGCAGGACGGTGCGCTGGGCGGATCCATGAAAATGGAAACCAGCACGCCGCTGGTGGCAACCGGGCCGCTTGACGAGAAAGGGGTCACGATCCTCTTCTCCGACAACAAGGCGGTTGCGTGCACCACGAAGTTCATTCGGGACATCATCAAAGATGCAATCCGACTCAACCACGCCAAGGTGGTTGGCGAAAGGAAGCCAGATTGGGTGTACGAAATGACTGACAGGCGCAGCCTGGAAAGGGTGGTGCGAGCGGCAGAGCGAGACGATATTGAAATCGACACTGCCGAGACTGAGCGGATCGTTGGCCGTCTGCCGGAGGAGGCAGACCATCCGTTCGAAGCATACGACTTTGACCCGAACGTGTATGCCGACGAAGATCGCGAAGAGCGGGCCCGCCAATGGCGGAATGAAAAAGCAAGGCGCAGCGCTGATGCCGGAAATGGCAGAATTGAGGAAGTGCGGAGCGCCGTGCACAACGAGGACCTCATCAACTTCGATGACGAGGGGAGCTCGGAATGCCCGACGTGCCAAGGCGAAGGTTGGACTGAGACCTTCGGATGTGCACTGTGCGGCAATGCCAATGGCAATGCTGAGGATTCGTGCGGAAGCACGGAGTCCGAAATTGCACAGACACCGGAGAAGACACCGGAGAAGACACCAGCAGCCATGGCTGCATCGACGCTGCACCAACCAACCACCCCGAGCAAAGGTGGGGAGTATCCAATTGTGGGCGACACACCCACATGCAGGAGCATACAGGATGCCCTGGACGCAGCTGACCAAGGTGACTGCGGAGAAGCAGTGAAACTGAGGGTGCAAGAGGCAGCCAAGGCTGCAGCACAAGCAGGCAAAGCCTGTGGATCGTTCTGTGGCACTCCCTTTCACCAATGGGAACTGCCCATGAGAACTGACTCAATAGTGCACGATGAGGCATTGTGCCTCACAACGGTGCGACTCTGGCTGGAGATCTACAATCTGATGGATCAAGACGACAAGTGCGCCGGTAAGATCGCCAGATTCCTCGCGTGGGTGGCGCTGGCAGCAAGCTGCCTATTCAATGCAAAAGGTGCAATGGATATCGTCTACAAGGTAGCGCCACACACCGGCAGAAAGGTTGCCGGATTGATGAGGAAAGGCAAGGCGCAAGGCTGGCCAAAGCATGTGCTCAATTTCAGGCTGCAGAAAGTGATCAGACAGCAGATAAGCACGTGCCGCTCCAAGCTGCACAAGTACTGGATCGAGTCGAACCTCATGGGAGAAGGTTGGCACTACTCGTCACGATGGCGAATGCTGTTCTTCATGAAGAAGTACGAATCTGACGAGCGGCAGAAAGAGAGGACCAGGCTGCTGAGGTGGAAGCTGGGCGGACTTGCAGCACTTGAACAAGAGCTGCCCGCCAGCTCGCTCCAGCCAACGCCCAAACCGAAGCACAACAAGCAGCGCCAAGCCACAAAGGCAGTGGCCGCTGCAATGCGAACCAAGAGGCAGAAGAAACAATGCGGCACGTGCGGTACGCGCCAACATCACAGCATTGACAACTGCGTGAAGTGCTTTCCGAAGGAAAGCAACGGCTCTGCCCGAGATGGCATGGCCACGGGCACACTGCAAACGGCAGGCAAGCGAATGCCGACCGTGACGGGCAGGAAGTGGCTTGAAGCGGCCAAAGTGCCACGCAAGCGCAAGGGCGCTGCGAAACCGACGACGCCAAAATGCGAATGCAACGGATGCATGCGCGATTGCTGGTTCAACCCCAAGGATAGAACGTACAGCTGGGCATGCGGTATGACTTGCCTGAACGGCAAGTGCAATCACGCCGGTAGCAAAGCTACGGCCGGCGCAGCACCTGTGTGCAAGTGCCACGGATGCGAGCGAGCCGCATATTGGGACGCCAATTTCAACACGTATGGCACGCACTGCGGCACTACCTGCCGCGACGGCAAGTGCGACCACCAAGATAACCAGATGAAGCATACTGTCGCTCAGTTCAAGCTGCCTTCGGCAGCCGCGATGGAGCTGACGACGACGGCAAGCGGCGGCGCCACCGCGCAAGAAGACATCATGCGCGAAAACTCGGTGAGAATACTCATCACGCCGGGTGATTCCGAGCACACCGTGGAGATATCCGGGTGCAACGACAACGTCGAGCAAGCTTGCGCCCAAGTGATGGGCTATGTAAGTGACCACGGGGAAGTTGATTCCCGTGCGCCACGTCTACTCGGCACCAAGGTGCCGGCACCGCCGCACAAGGCGGCGAGTGCCAAGGCGCTAACTGGGCCGACGCGAGGGGGCATGACCAAGCCGGGCAACCAGGCTAAGTCCACGTCGGACAAGAAAGCGAACAAAGCGCTGGGAGACAGCAAGTGCGTGGCGAACAGGCCTACCAAAAATTCGGCCGAGTCCGCGCCAGGCAAGACAGCGACCCGCAAGGGCCCCAAGAACAAACAACGAACGAGCGCAAAGCGCAAGGCTGCCCGGGCAAAGCGCAAGGGCACAGCCAGGGGAAGCGAACCCTCAGCCAAGCGCGCAGCTCGCGAAGACCAAACGTCAACCGACAGCGGCAGCGGTTCGGACGGCCTCACGAATGCCATGAAGGAGATCTCCATCGGCAACGAGCGGGGCAGGGAGCTCACTCGCAGCGAGCGAGCGTGGGAGACCTACGACAACATGAGCCTCCAAGTCATCAAGACCCACGAAGAGGAAGCACAGAACCTCCTCAATGACGGATGGAAACCATCCGGGGGGTCAACTATGGCCAAGCATCCCACCGGAGCACAGCTCCAAGTGGCACCACCAGTCGCCTCACTGATGCGCGCGCTGGATGGGATGAGCACGGCGGAACCGAAGCTAGGGCGCAAGCCCAAGGCCAAGGGCACCAAGCAAGGCGGGATGTCATTTACCCGGCAGGTAATCCTGGCCGAGTTCATGGATGCGGTTCGAGCCGGCGAAATGCTTGAGGAGCACAGCGTCAGGCAGCTCGTACAAGCGCTGGCCCGCAGAATGGAGAAAAGCATCAGAGGCCGAGCTGTGATGAGGAAACTTCGCGAAGCAACCGACTCACAACAAAGGAAGATCAACAAGGTGATGGTCATCCAGACCATCCTCGACGCCACACGACAACAGCCAAGGGAGGCTGCGGGCACCGCCATGCTGGAGAACACTGCAGCCGTGGTGTCAATCCAAGAACAAGATGGCTCGTGGCGGAGCGTCAGCAAGAACAAGGACGCGAAGATCACGATGGTGAGACAACCCGCGAGCAACGCTCGCGACGGCTCGGACAGCGGCACCGAGGACGAGGACTCGCGCGCCTAGGGGCGCGCCCCGCAACACCTACTGGGAATGCTGCGACCTGTGAGAGGGGCGTGGCGCCGGCCTAAGGGCCGAAACAAAATAGAAATCGTGGGTGGGGCGGGATACAAAGACCGCAAGCCAAAGGACCCCGATGGGGGACACGTTCGGTGGTGGCACGCTGCCGCCGGACACCCTGGGGACAAAGCGGCAGCAGAAATGCTTGACCGTGGGCTTGGGAACGTGAATGGGGTTAAAATAACCAAATCCATGTACAACAAATACACACCATGGTGTGATGACTGTGCCAAGGGAAAATGCAAGCAGAATAGGCATGCAGCCAGAGACAGCGCCAGCGCTGGATGGCCAAAGAGACCAAACATGTTACACTCATTCGACGCAATGGGCGAGATGATTCGCAGCATGTGGGGCCACAGGTACAGCACAATAGTGAAGGACCATCACGATGGTAGGGCATGGAGCTACGCTCATGCCCGGAAGGACAAGAAGAGCTTAGCAAGGATGCTAAGCCACCACGAACACATGGCCAAAATAGACGGACGTCTAACCAAAGTGTTCGAAGACAGCGGAGGCCTACAGGACCTAAGGGTCATGGGGTATAGATGTGACAATGAAACAAACAACCCCTACGAGAAGGCACGCCGAGTGAAAGCAGGTATCGGAACGGAGTGGACAATAGCGAATGATGGCCACGGCCAGCAAAACGCAGTGGCGGAGCGAGCCATTGCCACGACTAGGACACTCGCCGACATTCTGATCAACAGTGAGATGCACAGCATATCGCCGAAGATGGCGCGACGGCTATGGCCGTACGCACATCGGCATGCCGTGCACCTGCAACTTCTGTGGCCGACGGCACACAACCCAGGGCGAGCATCGCCAGGGGAGATGAGATACGCCCCAGGGAAGGGGAGCAACAACCCTCGCTGGCAGGCGAGGCTGATGCACATATGGGGATCAAGGATGATCGCCAGAGAAGATGACCACAAGTACAAAAAGGGAAAGTGTGTATTGCGAGGGAAGAACGTGTACTACATGGGCGTGCCCGATGGGTTCGGACCCGGCTTCCTCGGTTGGGACGCGAGCAAACCAACTGCGCACCCCAGACTGTACTACAACGTGACATTCCAAGAGGATGCACACATCGACAGACATATGAAAGAGAATGCACCTGCCGACGCACACAACGAGAGCGACGTGGCCAGCGATGACGAGGCAGAGAGTACTCACAGAGACGCTGGCGACAACACCAATATGGGCCCGGTGACAGAGCAATTGAAACTCACGGATGATGAGCGCGGCAGCGATGAAGAAATACCAAAGCTTCTGGAAACTGAATCCAGCAGCGATGAGGTAGAAGATGAAGATGTGGAAGACGAGCAAAACAACTGGAAGCAGCCGGCACATGGAGTGAACATGGGAGATGGCGGCATGCTAATGCTTTGGTCGTCAACAGATGACGACACCAGCGAACACTCCGATGGAGATGATGAAGCTAGTGACGAAAGCCAACCTCCGCTCGAAGATTGGGAAGTACCCATTCCCAAGCGACCCAAGGGCAATCGACGCCGGAGGAGGGAAAAGAGTCGTGCTAAGGCACGAAAGAAGAAAAGGAAACTCAGACCGCTAGAAGCGCGTGATGAGGACATCGCCAAAGACGATGATTGGGCTGCGAGACTGTACATACATGAACCAAAGAATGGGCGATCTCCGACATTCAAATCCCTGTGGAGCACCCTCAGGGAGAGCTACGGCATGGAGGAATCGCTGGACGAGTTCATGGACAACAATGGCGGATACGACTCTACGACACGTCCGAAGGTATATGAATCCGATGGATCTCGGCGATGGGTGTGGGCACCCACGCGCCTGGTGGACCGAAGCGAGGAAATACCCCAAGTGGACGAGCCACTTGACGTGGAAACCAAAGACGTGGAAGAAGAAGAGTCGCGACCACCGCAGCCACGCGGAGATGGAGACGGCGATGAGGAGCCGGAACAACGCAGCGACCAGGAAGCTGCGAGCGAAGAGAGTGAACACTCGAACAGCGGGGAAGAGAGCCCGAGGGCCACCTCCGCTATGGAAACTACACATGCGGCGATGTTCTACTCGGAACAACGAGAGAACAGACAGAAACGGGCTGTGTGGTACGCGGGCATGTGCAAAGCTGACCCGCGAGTTGACAATGACCTGGGTACGCCCAGAGACAACGAAAGAAGATTCGAACGGGCAACGACACTTCTGGGCAACGTAGTTGACATGGCCCAGAAATCGGTGCACACCGGAACAAAGAAAGGAAGAAGAATCATGCGGCGAGCGAAGTCGGCATTCACAATGGCAGCGTGCCTGGTGTTGGTATCGGTGGCTAACCTCATCAAAGGGATGGAAGCCGTGAAAGCGAGAGACTTTCCGGAGCCTCGAAACTACAAGGACGCTATCAACTCCGAATTCAAGGAGATGTGGAATGAAGCTATCCAAACCGAATTGGCAAACCTTAAGTCACATGGGACTTGGGAATGGACGGACCTTCCACCTGGGAGGAGGTGCATCGACACCACATGGCGATTCCGCACGAAACCGACCAAGACCGGGCTTATCGACAAGCTGAAGGGAAGACTCTGCGCCCGAGGGTTCAGACAAATGCATGGATTCGACTTCACCGAGACGCACGCGCCAGTCACTGTCCTATCATCGTTTAGGGCGAACGTGGCGGAGTGTGCAAATTACAATTGGAACATGGACATGTGGGACATCTCAGGAGCCTACCTGAATGCGGAATTGCTGGAGGAAATCTTCGTGATACCGCCGGATGGGTTGGAGATCCCAGAGGGATACGAGCACAAAGTGCTTCGGCTCAGGAAGGCGCTATATGGATTGAAACAAGCCGGCAGACAATGGAACAAGAAATTGACAAAGTGGCTGACCGACTATGGGTTCATCGTAAGTGACGCCGACCCAAGCTTATTCCTTCTAGAACGAAACATCAATGATGTTGGGCAGACCGTGAGACTAAATGTCCACGTGGATGACGCGTTCGCCATATACACGCATGAGAAAATGTACAACGAGTTCAAGAGGGAACTCATGAGAGATTTCGATTTGTCCAGCTCGGCTGATGCCGACGTGTTCCTGGGAATCACAATCGAAAGATTGAAGGATGGCGCGATCAAGATCGTGCAGCGGCGATACGTGGATGACATCGTCGCGACCTTCCTGGACAGCGGTGATAAGCCAGCCAAGACGCCATACGTGGTGTCATGGAAGCTGAGCAAAGAAATGCAACCTCAGACTGAGGAAGCCAAGAAGGAAATGGCAGAGGTGCCGTACCGGAAGCTGGTAGGCATGCTACTGCACCTGGCCAACTGCACTAGGCCGGACATCGCAGCCGCAGTTGGTATTCTGGGCAAGTTCAATGCAAACCCAGGAATCAAACACTGGAAGGCGGGCCTTGAAGTAGTAAAATACATCAAGGGCACCGCGGACTATGGAGTCGTCTACGGACGAAGGCAAGAGGGCATACCGTATGTGCCACTGTGTGGATACTCGGACGCCAGCTGGGCAGACGACCCCGACGATCGGACATCGCGCGCAGGCACGATGCTTTGGAGTTGGGGCGGGCCCATCGAGTGGCGATCCAACCGACAGAAAAGCCAAGCGCTATCTTCATGCGAAGCGGAGTACATGGCTGCAAGCCTGTGCACGCAGTCAGTTGTGTGGGGAGCACGACTGTTCCGACAGTTCGGATACGAAGACTTAGGGATCTTCAGCAGCGGGGAAGCTGCCACGGAGCAGGAGATAGAGGGACACAACCCTGTTGTGATTTATGAGGACAACACGGGGTGCATCCACTGGAGCAAGAACCCAGTGGACCATCAAAGAGCAAAGCACATTGACCTGAAGTACCACTACGTGAGGGCCAAGGTCAGAAGCGGGGACATCAAGCTCGTACACTGCGAGACGGAAGAAATGATGGCCGACCTGCTTACCAAGTACCTGGCGGCGCCAAGATTCGCCTACCTCAGGGACAAGATGCTATCCGTGGAGTAACCGCAACAAGGGTCACCTTCCTACGGGAAGAAATATGGTTGAGATACAACCCACCAGGAGGAGTGTTGAAACTAGCCACTGTGCAACCTGCCAAGGGAGCACTAGGGGCCAACTTGGTGGGCTGAATAAGACCACTCCCAGTCACACCTAAGAGTAGGTGGGGCCTGAGAGAATCCATCTTAGAATAGATGGGGGGGGCTGTGTGAGGACCTGGCAAGGTCACCTGTGTGAGTGAGCCTAAGGGCCCATCACACAGACACAGAGATGTGCTAAGGCACTAGAGGTGTGGCTGGGTCAAGGGACCCACCACACACACACACAGAGATGTGCTAAGGCACAGGCTGTGTTGGGAGAGGGCTGTGTGGGGGGGGCTGGAAGCCCATCACACACAGCAACAGGGGTGTGCTATGGCACACCCACACATGTCATGCAGGTGGGATGTGCTAGGTGCACACCCGCCATCCACCAGGTGGCCAGGAGGCACACCTGAGGACTGCATGGGACATGGTGCATGTCAAGGCACCAACTCTGGGTGGCTGCAGCCCCAGGCAGGGCCAGGGGCAGGGCCAGCACACCCAGGGGGGGAGCAGGTAGTGGTCTGCACAGAGGCTATGGTGGTGGGTTGAACTCACCCACCCACCAGGTGGGCAGGCACACACCAAGGGAGACATCAGGCCAGGTGGCCTGGGGTCTCACTCAGGGGATTCTGGTCTGGGCCAGGCAGGGGGGGATGGCAGGCAGGTGAGGTCCATGTGAGTGGCAGCAGGCTACTCACAGGGACACACACAGGCAGCCATCTTGAAGGCTTGGCTATATATAGATCAGGGTTTTATTAAAGCCAGATCGAGTTTTCGATCTGGCATTAGCTTAAGTAAGGAAATGCACGAAAAGGGCACGCCGGCCGGGGATATGGGCGGCGGGTCAGTCCGGGCTGGAAGAGGCGCGGCGCGCAGCTGGGAGAGGCAGCGTAGGACGGGGACGGGACTGGCAGTGACGGCACTGGCGGTACTAGGGACCCTATTGGTCATACGGGAACACAGACAGGGGGCTGACGTGGCACCCGGCACAGCCGACAAGGCTGCGCCGGGCGCCGCGGATGCAGGCGTAGGATGCTGCGTGCACGCGATTAACCCAGCCGGGGGTGAGGAAAACCGACACGGTAGCGCTGAGTGGCTTAGCAGTGCACACAGTCGTCCGACGGACAACTGTGTCACGTATGACGAATGTCGAATGGACGTAAGGAGTCGAGAGACTCCGCGCGTAGGTAGTGCCAGCTTCGCCGGCAGAACCGCGCCGGGCGCTGGGGAACCCCACACCGGCACGGGGACCGGCGATAGGGGAGCACAGACGGCCAGTGCGGCATGCCGCAATGGTGAGTCACGTGGTTGCGGCATGCCGCAAGGCAAAAGCCCAATTACGGGGTTTGACCAGACGGAAGCATCCGTAGAGGATCGGATCCGTACAAATGACTGCAATGACAGTTTGTACGACAGCTTTGACGTAATGAAATTGAAGTCCAGTGGAGGGTTACCTGTCATCGTCACGATATGCCTCACGGCGATCGTGCTATGTGGGAAAGCCGCACCCTGGGTAACCAGTTTCGCCAAAAGGAACCGATGTACCCGGAAGGTAACATCGTTCCGGCACCATGCGCCGAAACAGCTTCCGCGCGCGGGACCAGTAAGGGTCCCAATCTGGCACCCGCATCGGCGACCGTTAAGGGGTCGGCCGAAACACAGATGGGAGGGCCATCGCACGGCCGGCGGAAAGCCCGCCGTGCAACAACGTCGATGCCGCTGGGCCCCGAGGGCGGCATCCGACACTTCAGCGAGCTGGCGAGGACCGCCAGAAGGGAGGAAGCTCTCGAGGGGAGCCGCACGCCTGCCGACGGGCCGCGTGCGAATTACCGCTGAGGACCGAGGTGATCGAGGTGGGCCTCGTTCACGAAGACGACGGACGTGGAAGAAACACTGGACCGTGCGTCTGCCCCGATGGCACGCCCGCTGCTTGCTCTTTCTGATCGGCGCCAGCTGCGCCGACATGGGCATCTGCGGGCGCACGTGGCCCCGGCCAGCGCCAGCACCGGCGCCGACGCCGCTGCCGCCTCTGCTGCTGCAACAGCAGCAACAACAGCTGCACATGCAGCTACACGGGGACATGGAGCTGCCCGACACGAGGCAGCTGACTGAGGGGCCGGGGATGGCCCCGCCTTCACCCGCGCCGCCTGTGCTGCTTGCACTGCAAGAGACGCAAGCACCGGCATCGCCCCCGCTGCGGCCTGATCAGCCACGGCCAATGGCAATGCAGCAGCCGGACGTGGGGAGGGGAGCTGCCCGAGGGGCAGCAACCGGAGCTGGGTGGGTAATGCAACTGCCAGACCCGCCTTCATCCGCGCTGCCGCCACCGCCGCCGCCACAGGCGCAGCGAGGCGGGCTGCTGCCGCCTCCGCCCGGGGTGGCACCGGCACCGGCCGAGGAGCCGGACGCAAGGAGGGAGCTGCCCGAGGGGCAGCCGACGGGGCTGCATGGACAACGGACGCCACAGCAGCAGGGGACGGCAGCCGCCGCTCCCGCTTTCGCTGCTGTCAATGCCGCCGCTGCCGCTGCAGCCGCCCGAGGCGAGCCACCGGCGAAGCGCCGCAGAACGAACGACAACCGGGGCGAGCTCAACGACACCGACGACCAGGGGCGTTCGGTCAAGTCCAGGGACCACGCCACTCCGCCATCGACGCCGACCAGAAGGACGCAGCCGCCGCCGACGCCCAGAGCGCCGGGCGCAGCTGCAAGAGCCGCAAGAAGAGGGGGCGACAGGGGCGTGTCGCCCATGACCGGAGGCGAATGGGGATCGGCATCGGGATCGGCATCGGGATCGACATCGGGATCGACATCGGGATCGGCATCGGACTTCGACGAGGCGCCCGAGCTCAACTCCGACACCGGGAACTCCGAGGACGCCGACGTCACGTGGGCACCAGGCGCCCATGGCGCTGTGCGGACCCGGCTGCGTGCGGAGTTGGAGATGGCAGTGCCAGGCACAGCCAGGCACGCCGACCTGCAAGTGCGGCTGTGGCTACTGGACAACCAGCAGCAAGGGACGGCAAGCGCCGCCCCCGCCTCCGCTGGGCTGATCCCGACGGAGGACACTTCTCTGAGCTCAGACGAAGAAGGCGAGCAGCCGGCAACGCCGGCTCCGTCGCCAACGCCACCGCCACCGCCAGGAGGGGCCGCCAACGCCGGACTACTGCCGGCAAGTGAGGGACCTGGGTGGCTGCGTGAGCTGACTGCAAGGTGGCAGCGTCAAGCGCTTGCAAGGCAAGCAGGGCCGCCTCCCCTGGTCGAGAGGAACAGGGGCCCTCGAAGGGGGCCTGACCCGGGTGACGTGCTGGTGGTGGGTGAAGTCCCCCAAAGGGGGCCCGCACCAGCGGCGGCGCGAGTTCCGCTGCGAGTTTTACCTCCCCAGGGGGGTCGCGGGTGGGTGGTGGCGCGGCGGGGGCAGCCTAGGGGCTGTCGCCGCTGTGGCAATAACAACTGCGTGGGGTGCTACTGCGGAAACCTAAGGGGGACCGAGTGCAGCCCCAGCGCCAGCCACGAGTCCGCCGAGCCCGAAGAAGTGGGGCCACGCCAGAATGGCCAGCCATACGTGCCAGCCATGGCAAGTGGCAACGACCCAATATCCCTGACCAAGGCGCTGAACGCGCTGGGGGTGTCTGCCGAGAGCAAGGCAGGAGAAGTGCACGAGTACGCCGAGGACGGCGTTAGTGGGCCAAGTCGGAACGACATGCCCAAGCACAAGAAGAAGTACCGGGGCGGCGAAGCCAAACCGAGGGGGAGACGCCTCGCATCGAGCGCCGTGGACGGAGTCCTAGGAGCTGCGACCCGGCATCTGCCTGGCGACACACGGGGCTCCCGTCTGTCGCCGTGGCAGACAATCTGCCTGATAAGCGAGTTCGCCGCGCTAATGGCGGGTGTGCTCGCCGTCGGATATCACGGACGCAGATCGAGGAGCAGGGTCACTGCGAGGGACAGTCGGCCCAAGGCACGACGCGGGGAGGAGCGAAGGACAATGTACGCCACGGACAGTGCTGGCCAGAGGAAATGGCAGAAGCACATAGAAGCACAAGCGCGCAAGAAGGGCATCGCCATAGCGCTGCTTCTTGGATGGATCCGGTCGCCCTTCGGCGACGAGGAAGAAGAGGCGAGCCGCGACGTGAACGACGCGGCCATGTACATCGGCACGGCCCGGCGAAACTCATCGCTGGGGATAGCCAGGGTCAGCTCACAACGACGTGTCAGAGACGCCAAACGGGCGTTATCCGAGGCAATGGCCGAGGATGCCGCGGAAGCGGCAAGCGAGCTGCAGGCTGTGGAGGAGGCACGAGCCGCCTTCATGGGGAGCTTGGAGACGAAAGC